>Ga0335081_10016422_pt1 | contig 11980 bp, 11 predicted proteins | sample Lox_Sample_35_FD_206713 | JGI IMG/M metagenome (GOLD analysis project Ga0335081, IMG submission 206713) | Soil microbial communities from Loxahatchee National Wildlife Refuge, Florida, United States - Lox_Sample_3.5 | ecosystem: Environmental > Terrestrial > Soil > Wetlands | place: USA... | reverse complement strand
AATGCCGGCATAGCCCCACATCAGCGCCAAGGAGAGGGCGAAGAGCGCGGCGATGGCGAGCTCGGTCGGATCGTGAACGGCGATGACGTGCGGCAGCACCAACAGCACCAGCGCGCATACCCCCACCCAAATCCAGGAAATGCGTCCCGCGCCGAAGTGCAATCCAGTCACGTCGAACCTCGGAAGAAGCGCCCGGTGATGCCTTGCGGCATCAGGCGCAACAGGACGATGGCCAACGCGAAGACGCCGAGCTCGCCCACCACGGGATTGAATCCGAAGGACAGCGCCTGGTTCACGGTGCCGAAGATCGCCGCCGCCGACACGGTGCCAGCGATGACCGAAGCGCCGCCGGTGATCACCGTGATGAAGGCCTTGGCGATGAAGATGCCGCCGGTCGTCGCCGGCTCGAGGGCGATGACCGGCGCGAGCACGCCGCCGGCGAGGCCCGAAAGCGCCGCGCCGACGGTGAAGGTCAGCATGTAGACGATGCTGGGATTGTATCCCAGCGAGGACAGCACCTCGGCGCTTTGCATGGCGCCCCGCGCGATCAAGCCGACGCGGGTATATCGCAGCACCATCCACAGCGCGAACATGACCAGCACCGCGACGGCGATGACGAAAAGGTTGTAGCCGGACATGGCGAGCTTGCTTGCGCCGAGCTCGTAGGCCGGGATCGGCACGGGCACACCCACGGTCGATGGGCCAAAAATCATGGTGACGGCGCCGACGAGGAGCAGGGAAAGACCCCAGGTCGCCAGCATCGTGTCGATCAGGCGGCCATAAAGGAATTGCACGATGGCACGCTCGGCGATGAGGCCGATGATGCCGACGACGAGCGGGGCGATGACCAGCATCGCCAGATAGATGTCGACGTGCCTGCTGACGCAGAAATACGTGGTGTAGCCGCCCAGCATGACGAACTCGCCATGCGCGAGATTGACGACGCGCATCATGCCGAAGACGATCGCCAGCCCGGCGCTGACCAGCGCGAGAGAGGCGATGATGTACAGGATATTGATAAAGACGAGCGCCGCGTAGTCCATCACCGCTTCCCCGGGCGAGGGCGGGGCCAGCCTCGCAGGGTGGCCGGCCCGGCTCCGCTCAGATCTTGACCTCGTACTGCTTGTTGTCGTCGGGGTTCTTCTGCAGGTTGCAGTAGCGGGCGGTATCGCTTGGCGGGCGCTGCTTCGCCGTCTCCAGGATCTCAAGCTTCTGATTTTTGACTTCCATGATGCGGATGTCGAGCGCCGCGTGATGCGTCTTGGGCTCCATGGTGACGAGGCCGGCCGGGCCTTCGATGCTGGGACCGGATTCCAACTCTTTGATGAGCGCCTCGCGTTCGATCGTGCCCGCCTTCTTCACCGCCGCGGCCCAGAGCTTGATGCCCTGGTATTGCGAGACGGCGATCTCGTGCACGATCTTGGTATCGCCGAACTTCTTCTGCCAACGTGCCAGGAAATCCTTGTTGGCGGGCGTGTCGATCTCCTGGCTGTAGTTGCCGGCGATGATGATGCCGTCGCCCTCGGCCGGCGAGAGCGCGAGATGCTCGTTGCCGACGCCGAACGTGGTCGACATCAAATGTATCTTCTTGTTCATGCCGGAGGCCGCCCATTGGCGATAGAACGCCATATGCGCGCCGCCGACCAGCGCCGAGGCGACGTAATCCGGCTTCGCTTCCTGGATCTTGGCGATGGTGGAGGCGAAATCGGCGATGTTGAGCGGGATGAACTCGGTCGCGACCACCGTCCCTTTGCGCTGCTCGGTGTAGTAGGCGATCCACTTGGCGGTGATCTGGCCGTAATTGTAGTCGGCGGCGATGGTGTAGACCTTGGGGCCCCAATTCTTGATGGAGCGATCGACGATCGGCTCGACCGCTTGGGCCGGGGTGGTGCCGGTGATGAAGCAATTGCCGTCGCAGACGCCGCCCTCGTAGAGCACGTTATAGAAATAGAGCGTCTCGGCGAGGCGGAAGGTCTGGCGGATGGCCTCGCGCGAGGCCGAGGTGATGCCGCCATGAACGACGTCGACCTTGTCGTCGCGCACCAGCTGCTGGGCATATTTGGTGTAGAGCGCGATGTCGGACTGCGTGTCGTATTGCACGAGATCGATCTTGCGCCCGAGCAAACCGCCGGCGGCGTTGAGCTCCTCGACCGCCATCGCGGTCGCCATCACCATGGGCTTGCCGTAGATGTCGAGATTGCCGGAATTGTCCAGCACGGAGCCGAGCTTGATCGGCGCGCCTTCGGCAAAGCCGCGGCTGATGAAGGGGGCGCTGGCGGCGAGCGCGGTACCGCCGGCGGCGGCCAGTACGCGCCTACGAGTGAGTGTCACGGGTTCGGCTCCTTTCGGGGTTGCAAGGTCCTGCCTACTTGTTCGTCCGCGACGGGCCGCTGCCGGGCTCCGTCGGCGTCGTCTGCGTGATGGTCGTGTTGCCGACCGCGGTCGAGAAATCGAGACCGATGCTCTCGCCGATGCTTTTGAGCGCCGGCAGCTGCAGCGCCATGCCGAGAATGCTGTCCATCACCTGATTGACCGGCGTCTTGGCACCGCCGTCGCCGTTGGGCGAGCCCGGAGGACCGGAGAAGCCCGACAGCTGATGGATGCGGATCGATTCGATCTTCTCCGCCGGCTTCATCATTTGGCCGATGATCTCCGGCATCTTGTCGAGGCGGTATTGCTCGAGCTTCAGGCGAATGAGCGCGGCGCTGCGCGAGTTCTCCGCGTCGATGAGAGCGCGCTCGCCCTCGGACTGCGCCATCATGCGGGCGCGGTCGGCTTCCGCCGTGGTGCGCGTCGCCTCGGATTCCGCGCGGATGCGGCGCAGCAGCACCTGGGCGTCGCTCTCGGCCTTGGCGGCGTCGACCGCGCTCTGCTCCTCCATGCGCTTTATCGCCATTTCCTGCGAGCGGTCGGCGACGGCGCGCTCGCGCTCGGTCTGCACCCTTTCCTGCGCCAAGATGATCTCGGTCCGCGCCAGCTCGGCCTGGGCCTGCGCCTTCGCCTCCTCGACGTGCTTGGCGGCCAGGCGGATGGCGCTGTCGGCCTTGTTCACCTCCGAGCCGAGCTGCGCCTCGATTTCGAGCTTCCTCAGCTCGCGCTGCTTGGCGATCTCCATGGCGTTCGTCTCGCGCTCGCGCGCGATCCGCGCGTTGGCGGACGCGATCTGCGCCGTCTCGCGGGCGCGCGCCGCCTCGGCGTCGCTCGAGGCTTTGATCTTCTCGATCTCGAGGCGCTGGCCGATCTGCGCCTGCTCTTCTTCTTGCATCAGCAGCAGGCGGCGCTTCGTCGCCTCGAGCTGGGTCTGCCGCACCGAGATCTCGGCATCGGCCTCGATCTCAGCGCGCTTCTTCTTGTTGACGGCGACGATCTCGGCCAGACGCCGCATGCCGACGGCGTTGAAGACGTTGTTCTCGTCGAAGGCGGAGAAAGCCGACTGGTCGAGCCGCGTCAGCGAGACGGAATCGAGGAGAATGCCGTTCTGTCCGAGATTCTCGCGCAGCAGCTCGGCGATCTCGTGCACGAACTCGGCGCGCTTCTCGTGGAGCGCGTCCATGGTTTCGCGCGCCGCCACCGCCTGCACGGCGTCGACGAAGCGGCCTTCCATGAGATTGCGCACGCCATCGGGCGTAAACGAGCGGGCGCCCAGCGCCTGCGCCGCGGTGGCGATGCCGTCGACCGACGGCATGACCCGGACATAGAATTCGAGCTCGACATCGACGCGCATGCGGTCTTCGGTGATGAGGGATTTCTCGGCGGCGCGGCGCACATCGATGCGGATCGTGCGCATGTTGATCTCGTCGATCTTGTGCAGGAAGGGCAGCGCCAGGCAGCCGCCGGAGATGATGATGCGCTGGCCGCCGAAACCGGTGCGCACCAGGGCGATGTCGCGCGTCGATTTCCGATAGAAGCGGTTGAGGAAGGCGACCACCACGGCGACAATGACGACGACCGCGACGATGGCGACCAGCCAGCCTAAGACCTCCATATGCCCCCCTGAGCCGGACGCGCTGATCCGGCGCTCAGATTATTAGAAGTCAAGTATCGGAGTGGCTCGCCAGGCGTGTCAAGTGAGAGCGCCCGAATAGGCGCGTTTTGGGCGGGCATTTCGCGCATGTCAGACGCTTCGCCCGTGCCGCTGATAGTCGCCGACGAATGCACGATAGGCGCGGCGGGACATCGCCGGGATCGGCGGGGCTTCACGGGTATAGGAGCCTTGCGTGGCGGTGTGCTTGCAACCCGCGGGATATCGCGACACTCTTTCCGCAGAGGGGCAGCAGACGCTGGAGGAGAGGGCCATGGCGGGAAGCAGCATCGGGCGGCGCAAAATCGTGCAGGCTGCGCTTTATGGAGGCACGGGCCTCGCTCTGAGCGGCGCGCTATCGGGGGCCTGGGCGGCGGAGCAGGTCAGTTTCGCCGATATCGGCGTCGGCGATCCCGGCGGCGACTGGTCGCGCTATACGAAGGCGACAGGCGGCGATACCGTCAACCTCGTCTCGATCGGCAATGCGCCCTCGGCCATCCTGAACGTGCTGATCGCCGGCGGCGGGACCAAGACCTATGATCTCATCAACATCGTCGGCGGCATGCAGAAGCCGCTGGTCGAGAACGGCCTGATCGAGCCGATCGACACCGCGCGGCTGCCGAATTGGGCGAAGGACAGCTATATCGCGCAATATCTGAAGCCGGGCACGCCCGGTTTCGATTTCATCGGCTATGACGGCAAGATCTACGGCGTGCCCACCGTGCTGCAGGGCGACTCATTCGCCTATTTGCCGGAGGCGACGGGCCCGCTCGATTCCTATGGCGCGCTCTTCGATGCCAAATGGAAGGGCTATGTCGCGCTCGAGGACAATTACACGACGGCAGGACAGAAGACCGCGCTCTATTTGAAGGCGAGCAAGCAGGCCAGCATCGGCGATCCCGCGAACCTCACGCCCGCCGAAATGAAGACCGTCGTCGATTTCCTCATCGCCAAGAAAAAGGAAGGGCAGTTCCGCACCATCTGGTCGAGCTTCGAGCAAGCGGTCAACCTGATCGTGAGCAAAGAGGTCAAGGTGATCGATTGCTGGGAGCCGATGGTCTTCGTCGCCAAGAGCAAAGGCGTCGATGCCGTCTATGCCGCGCCCAAAGAAGGCTACCTCCTCTGGGCGATGGCGGCCTATCTCGTCAAGAACCCGGGGCGCTCGCCGGCGCGGACCAAAGCCGCCTACGCGCTCCTCGATTTCATGCTGGGCGGCTGGTATGGCGCGACCATCACCGATCTGCGCGGCTACATGACGAACCCCGAGGCGCCGGCCTACGCCAGGCAACATCCCGGCGAGTTCCCGGCGGCGAAGGCGGAGCGCATCGCCGCGATCGATGCCGGCGTCAAGAAGAAATTCCAGCAGGGCGGCACCTGGCAGCAGCGCTGGCCCACGGCAGTCGATGCCTATGAGGCGGAGTGGGCGCGCTTCAAAGCGGCGTGAGCCGGGCGCATGAGCGCGTCGCGGTCTGGACACGGCACGGCCTGCTCGCGCTCCCCATCGCCTTCGTCGCGGTCTTTCTCGTGGCGCCGCTGCTTTTTTCCATCGCCATCGGCTTCTGGCAGCGCGTCGGGTTTCGCGTCCAACCCGCCTTCCGGCTCGACGCCTATGCGGAATTCTTCGGCAGCGTGCGTCTCTTGGTGCTGGAGCGCGGCCTCATCGTCGCCGCGGAAGCGACCGCGATCGGCCTGCTGCTGGCCTATCCCGTCGCCTATTTTCTCGTCTTCCGCGTGACCCGCAGCGCCGCGCGCGTCGTGCTCGCCCTCTTCACCCTCCCCTTCCTCGTCAACTACATCATCCGGACGTTTTCCTGGTCATGGCTCTTGAGCCGCACCGGTCCGGTCAACAAGGCGCTGGCGACGACGGGCCTCACCCACGCGCCGGTCGACTGGCTGCTTTACAGCGATTTCGCGGTGCTGCTGGGGCTCGTCACCTCGACCATGCCTTTCATGATCTTTCCCATCTATCTCGCACTCATGGGGCTCGACCGGCGCTTGCTCGAAGCCAGCTGGACGCTGGGCGCGAGCCCGGCGCGGAGCTTCCTCCGCGTGACCCTGCCGCTCTCGCTCTCCGGCGTCTTTGCGGCGCTGGTCTTCGGCTTCACCGGCGCTTTCGGCGACAGCGCCGTGCCGATCATCCTCGGCGGCCCCGGCTATCAGCTCATGGGCAACGCCATCACCAGCACGCTCGACGTCCTCAACTATCCCCTGTCGGCGGCGATGTCGAGCGTCGTCGTCGCCGTGATGTTGTTGCTCCTGCTCTGCTGGTATCTCGCCTTCGATCTGCAATCCTTTCTCGGCAAGATGCTGCGCTGGCGCTTCTGAGATGACCCGCAACCCGCTGGCGCAGGCGCTGCTCTGGTTCGTCCTCGCCCTCATCCTCGCGGTCCTTTATCTGCCGCTGCTGCCGCCATTCCTCGCCTCGGTCGGCGTCGGCGGCCCCGAGGGCGGCGACGGCTTCACTTGGCGCTGGTATGCGAGCCTCGGCGACAATCCGCTGCTGGCGGGCGCCATTGCCAGCAGCCTTGCGGCGGCGCTCATCACCGCGGTCGCGGCGCCTTTCTTGGGGCTTCTCGCCGCCATGGCGGTGCGCGAGCTCAAGGCGCCTCGCGTCATTTTGCTGTTGGTGCTGCTGCCGCTCTTCATCCCCGGCGTCAGCCTCGGGCTCGCCATCGCCCTCTTCTTGCGCGAGCTCGACCTCGCGCCGGCGCTGTGGAGCATCGCGCTCGTCCACATCCTCTGGGCACTGCCTTTCGCGACGCTCATCATTCTGACGGCGATGGCGAGCTTCGACCCCGTCTATCTCGAGGCCGCCTATCTCTCCGGCGCGGGGCGCTTCCGGGCCTTCCGCGAGATCGAGCTCCCCTTGATCCGCCCCGGCATCCTCGGCGCCGCCAGCTTCTCGATGATCCTCTCCTTCAACGAGACGATCCGAACCTCGCTCGTGCAGGGCCCGCTCAACACGGTGCAGACCTATATCTGGTCAACCTATCTGCAGGTCGGCCTCTCGCCCGCGCTCTATGCGCTGATGAGCCTCCTCGTGCTGCTGACGGTGCTGCTGCTGGCGCTGTCGCTGGCGGCGGGGCGGCGGTCATAGCCGACTCGCGCGCGAACGCGCTACACGATCAGTGCGGCAAGCCCTCGCTTCTCGACGATTGACAGCAATCGCTTCGTCGGTCCGGCAGGCTTCTTGACGCCGCGTTCCCAGTCGCTCACCAAATTCTTCGACACGGCGAGGTAGTGCGCGAAGACCGGCTGCGACACATTCTCCCGCTCTCTGATCCGCCTGATCTGCCGCCCGGTATAGTTCGGCAACGGCGCGAGGCACGCCTTGTCGAACTCACGCATCGTTTGCTTGCCGATCGCGCCGATGTCGTGCAGCGCCTCGGCCGTCTCGTGCATGAACGCGAAGGCCTCGCTCTTGTATTTCCTCTTAGCCATGGCACGTCACCTCGGTAAGAACTCTCGCCTTCTTCAGGCTTTCGATCTGTCGATCGCTCAATGCAAGCATTTCCTTGGCGAGCTTCTTGAAGGCCTTGAGCTCATCTCTCTTGATGTTCGCCATCTCCATGCCTCAGACGGCGAAAGACCTATTTGACCGGTGATCATCTCTGGAGTGACAGTGAAACCGTCAATGACGAAGAATGCGTGAAACTCTGACCGTGATCTTGGTTGAGACTGATTCTGGGACATCGCTACCTCGCCCTATGGTGAGTTCAGCTAATCCTCGAGCAGGACCAAATCGGCCGGGTCGCACCCGACTGTCACCTCGCTCTCGTCGCCCGCGAGCTCGCGGCGTGTCGAGGTCGCCTGCAGGAGCTGGCCGTCGCTGAGCCGCAGCCGGTGATCGATGGTCGTCCCGCGATAGATGATCTCCTCGAGGCGCGCCGGAAGACGCGTGCCGCAGGCAGCCGCCGCGGCGCCGAGACGCAGGCGCTCGCAGCGGATGGCGAGGCCGATGCGCGCGCCCGGCGGCTTGCCTGCCGGCGCCGCCGGCAGCGCGATCGATGTGGCGCCGAGAAGAGCGGATGGCCCGGCGCCGAGCGTGGCGTCGAGCACGTTACAGCCGCGGAAGAAGGAAGCGACAAAGCGCGTGCGCGGACGGCGGAAGAGCGCCTCGGGCGTGTCCTGCTGCGCGCACGCGCCGCGGTTCAGCACGGCGATGCGGTCGCTCATGGTGAGCGCTTCCTCCTGATCGTGGGTGACGTAGAGGAAGGTCGTGCCGGTCTTGCGCTGGATGTGCTTCAGCTCGCTCTGCGTCTCGCGGCGGATCTTGTCGTCGAGCGCCGAGAGCGGTTCGTCGAGCAGCAGGAGGCGCGGCTCCGGTGCCAGCGCGCGGGCCAATGCCACGCGCTGCTGCTCGCCGCCGCTCAGCACGGTGGGGCGGCGCTCCCCGAAGCCCGGCAGCCCCACCAGCTCCAGCATCGCCGCCACGCGGCGCTCCGCGGCGGTGCCCGTCATGCCGCGCTGCTTCAAGCCATAGGCGACGTTCTCGGCGACGCTCATATGCGGGAAGACGGCGTAGTGCTGGAACACCATGCCGAGATGGCGCCGCCAGGGCGGGATGCCCTCGATGTCGCTGCCGTCGAGCAAAATGCGTCCGGCATCCGGCCGCTCGAGCCCGGCGATCATGCGCAGCACGGTGGATTTCCCTGAGCCGCTCGGCCCCAGGAAGGTGAAGAAAGCGCCGCGCTCGACGGCGAGCGACAGGCGATCGGCGGTCACCGTCGCGCCGAAGCGCTTGGAGACGGCATCGAGCCGCAAGATCGGTTCGCCTTCGGGCGCCATGCTCAGGGTCCTTGCGCCCGCTCCCCGAGCGCCGTGGCGATGGCGATCGACACGGCCTTCACTTGCAGCGGCAGTGTCATCGAGGCGATGTCGGCGCGCTGATGCAGCTCTAGGCGGCGATCCTCGCGCGTCTCGCCGAGAAGGAGCGCCACCTGCTCCGGCAGATAGGGAAGATGGATGAAGCCGCCGCGGGCGCCGGGCGCGCGCTCACCAAGCAAGTAAAGGAGCTGGTAAAGGGTGGCGTTGCAGAGAAAGGTGCCGGCGGTATTCGAGAGGCGCGCGGGAATGCCGCTTGCCAGCAGCGCCGCTTCGATGGACCGGAGCGGCAAAGTCGCGCGCAGCGCGGCGCCGCCCTCGGCGACGATGGGCGCATCGGCAAGAAGCGCGCCCTCGTTGTCGGGGATCTCGAAATCGGCGAGGTTGAGGCCGAAGCGCTCGAGGCGGATCGCCGTCTCGCCCGGCCAAAGGCCGAGGCTGATGACGAGGGACGGTCCGACATCATCGATCATCGTCGCGAGGCGTCGCGCCAGCCCGTCATAGGAGACGGGAAGCGTGCGTCCGGCGACGCGATGGCCCGCGATCATGCTCCCGTCGAGCGCGCGCGCGACGTCGCGCGTCGGGTTCAAGCCGCGTCCGCCATAGGGCTCGAAACCGGTGACGAGCACCCCGTTCGTGCGCGCGGTCGCGGCCTCAGCCATGCCTTTCTCCCAAGATCGTCGGCGCGAACTCGGCGAATTGTAGCCGCTCGCCGGGCTTGGGCCAGCAGCGCGCGGCGACCTTTCAGGCGAGCCGGTAGGCCTTCGCGACATTCTCTCCGAGGATTCCGCGGCGTCCCGCCTGCGTCATCGGCGCCACCATTGCGCGGAGTTCTTCCAGATAAGCCCCGGGATGATCGGGATGCGGATAGTCGCTCGCCCAGAAGAACTTGTCCTCGCCGACGAGGGGCATCAGCGCGGCGATGGTGCGCTCCTCGGGATCCGCCGAGATGAAGCACTGTCGTTTGAAGTAGTAGGACGGCTTTTCCTTCAAGCGGACGGTCGCGCCGAGCGGCGTCCCGGTGAAGGTTGCGTCGGCGCGATCGAGGAAATAGCCGATCCAACCCGCCTGGGACTCGAGCACGACCACGCGCAAGCGCGGGAAACGCTCGAAGACGCCGAACTGGAAGAACGTCGCGAACGCCTGCTGCACGCCCTGCCCCGCAAAGAGATTGAAGTACCAGACGGCCCAGCCGAACTTGTCGTAGCGATGGTGGACGCCGAAAGCGCGCGGCTCGAAGGTCGGATGCACGGCGAGCGGCACGTCCAGATCCTGCGCCGCCGCAAAGACGGCATCGTGGCGCGGATCGCCGTGCGGCACGCGCGTGATGGTGAACGGGCAGACGAAAGCGCCGCGACAACCGTCCCTGACCGCGCGCTCGAGCTCGCGGGCGGCTGCCGCGGGATCGCCCAGCGATAGATGCGCGATCGGGACCAGGCGCCCGCCCGAGTCACGGCAGAAGTCGGCGATCCAGCGGTTGTAGGCGCGGCAATAAGCGCTCGAGAGCTCGGCATCGAAAAGCTCGGCTTCCCAGAGAAGGCCGAGCGTCGGATAGAGCACCGCCTTCGCCATTCCCTCGCGGTCGAGGAGCTGCACGCGCTCTTTCATATCCATCGTGCCGAACGCGGCGCCCTTGAGATAGGTCTCTTCGGGCGTCGGACGAATTGCGCGGACTTTCTCGGGCGCAACCTCGCCGCGCATCGCGCGTTCGCGGAGCTCGCGCGCCTCCTTCACACGCTGGCCCATGCCGCCGAGCGTCGCGAGCTGGCCGGGGCGCGCGAGCGTGGAAGGCCGCGCATCGATCAGCAACTGCTCGAAGCCGTCGTCGCCCACGCGGATGCGGAGCGCGCGGTCGCGATAGGCCGGCTCGAGGTACGTCTCCCAGAGGTCCGGCGGCTCGAGGATGTGCCCGTCGCAATCGATCACGACCGTTCCGGTCATCACATTCTCCTCCGCCGAAACGCGCGAAACCCGCGCACGGCTCATCTCGAGACCTACGCCAACACTATATTCTATATATTCTATACACACGACGTTGTCGGCGACGCCGTACCAGCCTCGACGATCCGCGGTCAGATCGCGGCAGACTGTTGGGCTGGCCGAACATGCTTGCCGGACCGACCATAGCTTAAACAGAGAAAGAGAGAGAGAGAGAGAGAGAGAGAGAGAGAGAGAGAGAGAGAGAGCCGGCCGACGCTAAGACCGCTTATCTACTCTACGAAATGCGATTTCCAATACCAGACCGCGCCTAAAGCGGTCGGTATCACCAGGAGGTGGCAGGGGTCGGCCGGCGCTCCTTAACGGGCAAAACCCATCGACGTTCCTCGAGAAATCTCACGCCCAGAACACAGTCGCGACGCCACATCACCTCCGCGGCGATCGCACTCACGCCCTCGACCAACAGCCATACCCAACGGCTTTCACCAAGGGCCCGGTCGAGGTGAACTTGCGCGCCCCAGCCCGAGACATCGAGGACCCGACATGATCCGGAGCCGTTCCGGCAACGCAGCTCCGCTCGCCAATTCGTTCGCCAGCGATGACGGGACATGGCGAGAGGACCGTTCGCGCGCCGCTCCGGCCGCTCTCCGCCGCCCCGGCTCTCGTCCACCGAACCCTCCAATTGATGCGCCCCGGTTCGTGTTTTCGGCGGGCCGCCCCACCCCGATAACCATGCGTGCCAATGTCGGATCGGGCGGCCCTGGCCACAGACGTTGTGGTTGCCCAGCCAACGATGGGATTACCCTGGGGTTCCGCCGAAAGGCAGCGAAAAATCCTGCCGAGATCTCGTCTTTCTCTATCGAAGGCGATCCGAGGCACCCATCGTTGCGTCGCTCCGCGCCTTCACCATGCGAAGCGGCGTGTAGGTCATCACCGGCGCCCCGTCCTGCTTGAAGACACGGTTGCGGGTGCGGACAAGGCCGCGGTTCGGGCGGCTTTTGCTCCGCCTCGATTCGATGACTTCGACCTCGACGTGAATCGTATCGCCTGCGACCACAGGCCCTTCGACGCTCAGCTCCATGCCGAGGAATGCGAACCCGGTATGCTGCATGGTCGCGTGGACGAGCAGCCCCTCGGCAAAAGAAAAAACGAGGGCACCCGGCGCCACTCGCCCCTGGATGTCCGAATCGCTACGCT
>Ga0335081_10016421_pt1 | contig 11980 bp, 11 predicted proteins | sample Lox_Sample_35_FD_206713 | JGI IMG/M metagenome (GOLD analysis project Ga0335081, IMG submission 206713) | Soil microbial communities from Loxahatchee National Wildlife Refuge, Florida, United States - Lox_Sample_3.5 | ecosystem: Environmental > Terrestrial > Soil > Wetlands | place: USA... | reverse complement strand
GGGTCCCGACGCGGAGCAGCGTGCACTCGGGTTGCTGGGAGACTTGCTGGACCACGACGCGCGCGAGCTGCACGGGCGTACCGGGCTGGTGCTGGAGCGCGGGTGCTTGGGAGTCTGGCTGGTGGCGCAGGCGGGGGCGTTGGTGGTGGCGCCGGGAGGACGTCGCGTGTACTGCTACTGCGTCAAGGCCACCGGCGCGGATCTGCCGTCAGCCGACCGGACGGCACATCTGCTGCTCGCGCTCCGGGCCGACGAAATCGGGTTTGCGACGGTCGCAAACCTCGCTTTCTCGGGCGCATGCTGGCGACTGCGCCGCCGGCTCTGCGCGACCGCCCGCGATGCGCTCACCGCCGCGGTGCAGACGTCGGCGGTGGCGAGCTGAGGGCCCTGAGCCGGCGGTCAGCGACACACCCCGAGGCCGAACAAGTCGCTCGCGACCTCGAACCGATCTGCACCGCCGTCGACGCGGCAGCCGCGCGGCCGAGCACTGTCGGCGAAGTTTGTACCGAGGGCCAATGTCGCAGCGTGCCGCGGCGACGATCATGGCGGTCATGCTCCGTCCGATCAGTTCCTCGAAGGTCCTGCTAGTCGCAGACCGCCGTGTCACTCCGCCGGACAACGGCGGCACTCCGCTGCGGCGCTACCGCCTCGCGCGTCTGCGACTGGATGACCGCAGCACCGGGCCGGCGTACCGCATCGAGCACCTCAAGCGTGCGCGCGACTGACCTGCAGCAGCGGCGCCGCCGGCCAGATGGCCGCCGGCGCCGCGCTACGCTTCTTTCATGCAATCTGAACTCGAACGTCGCCCGGAGCGAACGCCGATTCTGAAGAAGGCCGGGGCGGGGCTGGTGTTAATCGTCGCCGCGGCGCTGGCGATCCACCTCGTGCTCTCGGTGGCCGCGGCGGTCTTCTGGACGGTGATCACGATCGCAGTCGTCGTCGCAGTCCTCTGGGCGCTGAAGACGCTGATCTGGTAGGGAGGCGCCCGTGGATGACATGGGGCTTCTAGTCATCCTGTTCTTCTTTGGTCTGGCCGGTGGGATCATCGGCCGGATCAAGGGCAGCTCCTTCCTCATCTGGTTTCTGATCTCCGGGCTGATCCCGTTCATCGGCGTGGTGGCGGCAGTGTGCTATCGGTTCGATAATCACGAGCTGAGGCGGCAGTGCCCGTCCTGCGGCCGGGTGACCAAGCTCTACGACGCGGTGTGCATGCGCTGCGGCGCGGAGCTGGAGTTCCCGGACGTGGCGATTGCGCCCGAGGCGGCGGCGCAGCGGCCCGGCTCTAGCTAAGTTGGGGCCCTTAGTGGCCCACTAGGGCGATTACGGGAGGGGCGTTGCTAGACTCGCAGGTCTCGGTGTGCGCGACAATAGTGCTCGCGTGCGCAGGGGATTTGTTTCTCTGGGCCGCTGAAAGGAGGCGAGCGTGATGCGTGCAGTCGATGCCCTGATGGAGTGTCTCAAGGCGGAGGGTGTCGAGGTCGTATTCGGTCTCCCCGGCGGCGCGAACCTCCCCACCTACGACGCCTTCTACGACGCCGGCATCAGGCACATTCTCGTCCGCCACGAGGCGGGCGGCGGACACGCCGCGGAGGGTTACGCGAAGGCGACGGGCAGAGTCGGAGTCGCGCTCGGGACCAGCGGTCCGGGCGCGACCAACCTGGTGACGCCGATCTGCGATGCGATGATGGACTCGGTTCCGGTCGTCTTCCTGACCGGACAGGTTCGTACCGAGCTGCTCGGCACCGACGGGTTCCAAGAGGCCGACACGATCGGCATCACGATGCCGATCGTCAAGCACAGCTTCATGATCCAGCATCCGCTTGAGATCCCGCGGACGGTTCACGAAGCGTTCCACATCGCTCGCACCGGGCGCCCGGGGCCGGTCGTGATCGACGTTCCGCAGGACCTGAGCCGGGCCGAGATCCCGTATGAGCCGGTCAGCGACGTCCACCTCCCGGGCTACCAGCCGACGATCGAGGGCAACCAGAAGCAGGTCCGGCTAGCTGCGAAGGCACTCGCAAACGCGCGGCGGCCGGTGATCTACGCCGGCGGGGGCGTGATCGCCGCGAACGCGGCCGCGGAGCTGACCGAGCTCGCCACCGCCGACCGGTTCCCCGTCACGTGCACGGTGATGGGGCTCGGCGGCTTTCCGGCACCCCACGAGCAGTGGCTCGGGATGCTCGGGATGCACGGCACGCGGACCGCCAACTACGCGATGGACGAGGCCGACCTGATCTGCGCGATCGGCGCCCGCTTCGACGACCGGATCACGGGCAAGCTGTCGGAGTTTGCGCCGCGTGCGAAGTTCATCCACATCGACATCGATCCCGCCGAGGTCTCCAAGAACGTGCCGGCGCACATTCCGATCGTGGGCGACGCGAGGAACATCCTCCCGCGGCTGACGGCCGAGTACCGCGCGCAGGCGCCGGAGGCCGGCCGGCTCGAGGGGTGGTGGTCGCGAATCCGCTCCTGGCAGGAGCGCTACCCGCTGTCGTTCGAGGACTCCAAGGACTCGGAGATCAAGCCGCAGCTCATGATCCGGGCGCTGTACGAGGCCACCGGGGGCGACGCGATCGTCTCCAGCGACGTCGGGCAGCACCAGATGTGGGCCGCGCAGCACTTCCACTTCTCCCGGCCGCGGAGGTGGATCAACTCCGGCGGGCTGGGAACGATGGGCTTCGGCCTGCCGGCCGCGATGGGCGCGAAGGTCGCCTGTCCGGATCAGACCGTCGTCTGCATCGCCGGCGACGGCTCCGTGCAGATGAACATCCAGGAGCTCGCGACCTGCGTCAACGAGGGCATCGCGATCAAGGTCTTCATCATGAACAACGGCTATCTCGGGATGGTTCGGCAATGGCAGGAGCTGTTCTGGGACAAGCGCTACAGCCACGTCGAGATGGGACCATGGCCTGACTTCGTCAAGCTCGCCGAGGCCTACGGCGCGACCGGGATGCGCTTCGAAGACAAGCACACGCTCGTGCAGGACATGAAGAACGCGATCGCGGCCGACGGGCCGGTGCTTGTGGACGTGCGGGTCACACGCGAGGAGAACACGTATCCGATGATCCCTGCCGGTCAGCCCGCGAGGGACATGGTCGGGTGAGGACGATGGGAGAGCCAGGCACAAAGGAACTGCTGTCGCTCGAGGATCTGGATGCCGTCGCCGGGCTGCGCACGGGACGCAGGCACATCCTCTCAATCCTGGTCGAGAACAAGCCCGGCGTCCTGACCCGGATCGCCGGGCTGTTCGCGCGCCGCGGCTTCAACATCAACACGCTCGCGGTCGGGCCTACCGACGAGGAGACGCTCTCGCGGATCACGCTCACGCTCGACGGCGCTGTGCACCCGATCGATCAGGTCACCAAGCAGTTGCACAAGCTCGTCAACGTGCTCAAGATCCGCGATCTCGAGCCCAAGGAGACGCTCGCCCGTGAGCTGGCCTTGTTCAAGATCTCGGCCGACGGCGCAAGCCGCGCGGAGGTCATGCAGATCTGCGAGATCTTTCGCGCCAAGATCGTCGACGTCACAAAACGCTCCGTGATCGCCGAGGTGACGGGCACCTACGAGAAGGTCGACGCCTTCGAGCGACTCGTGCGGCCGTTCGGGTTGATCGAGATGGCACGCACCGGCGAGATCGCGATCGCGCGCGGACGCGCCGAGACCTGATGAGCAATCCTCCCGCCGTCGAGTGGCTAGGAAGGGACCACTAGCTGCGCTCGGTGTCGGAACCTGTTAGCCGCTAGCGGCGCGCGCACCATGAGCCGGCTCGCGACCGACGCGGCTGCTGCGCGATGGCTGGCCGCGCAGGCCCGAGCCCGCCTGGCCCGGCGTGTGCAGGCGGCTCTGGCGCGAGCGCGAGGCACAGGCGTGCCTGCGCTGGCCAGCATCAGCGCCCAGCTCGCGCGTGCCGCCGATCCGACGGCGGTCGTCGCAGCGTCACGCCGGCACGACGAATCGTGGTTCTGCCTGGAGCAGCCCGACCGCGAGGGCTCGGCGGTGGCCGCGCTCGGCTGCGTGCGCTCGCTGCAGGCGAACGGACCCGGCCGCTTCGGCGAGCTTGCGCGCCGCTGGCGTGCGATCGTCGCGACCGCGTTCGCCGACCCTCCGGACGGGCCGCCGGGCTCGGGCCTGGCGGCGCTCGGCGGATTCGCGTTCGCGCCGGAGGGAGGCGCCGCCGGTCCCTGGGAGGGCTTCGCGCCGGCATCGCTGATTGTGCCCGAGATCTCGCTCGCGCGCCGCGCCGGGAGCACTTGGCTGACCGTCAATATCGACGTCGCCCCCGACGACGTCGTCGAGGGCCTGCTGGCAAAGGTGCAGCGCCGCCTGGCCGAGCTGTCAGAAGGGCCGCTGCCGCTGCTGGATCCCGCGCCGACCGGCCAGTACAGCGTGCTCAGCCCGATCCCGCCGGCGCACTACGAGGAGGCAGTGACGCGCGCGGTGCAGCGAATCCGCGCCGGCGAGCTGGAGAAGATCGTGCTCGCGCGGGAGGTCGAGATCCACGCCCCGTCGGCTCACGATCCCGCCGCGGTGATAGGGATCCTGCGAGAGGCGTTCGCGTCCTGTTACGTGTTTGCGGTGGGCCGTGGCGAGGCGACCTTCCTCGCGGCAAGCCCGGAGCTGCTCGTGCGCCGGGAAGGACAACGCGCGAGCACGGTCGCGCTCGCAGGCTCGGCGCGTCGCAGCGCCGACCCGGCCGTCGACGGTCATCTCGGTGAACAGCTGTTGCGCAGCGACAAGGACCGGGAGGAGAACGCGATCGTCGCGCGGCGGATCGCGCGCGAGCTGCTGCCCCACTCCGTGTGGGTTACCTCGGCCGCCGAACCGTCCCTCGTCAAGGTCGCCAACATCCAGCACCTCGCGATGCCGATCCGCGCACAGCTGGCCGCGCCGGTCGCGGCGATCGAGCTGGCGGGGCTGCTGCACCCGACGCCGGCGGTCGGAGGCGAGCCGGGGGGGATCGCGCAGCGGCTGATTCCAGCGCTCGAGGGCCTCGACCGTGGCTGGTATGCAGGGCCGGTTGGATGGACCGACGCAATCGGCGACGGCGAGTTCTGCGTCGCGTTACGGTGTGCGCTGCTGCGCGGTCCGGTGGCGCGCTGTTACAGCGGCTGCGGGATCGTGCGCCACTCAGACCCGGCGGGCGAGCTCGCCGAGACCGAGATCAAGCTGCAGGCGCTGCTGCCGTTGCTGGCCGGCTGACGGCCTTACCGACCGCCGCGAGCGCGGCGTCCGCGATCCGGCGGTGCAGCGTGAGGTTTTCGCCCCGGTCGGTGCGTACCTCGATGATCGTCGTCGCGCCCCGGCAGCCAAGCGACCGCTCGATCGCGTCGCGCAGCGATTCCATGTCCGTGGTGCGCTCGTAGCCACATCCGTACAGTTTTGCGGCGTGGCTGAAGTCGAGCGCGTGGGGCGTTGCGACGTGGTGCTCGAACGTGTCGGTATCACCGGCCACCGGGAGGAAGTGGAAGATGCCGCCGCCGTCGTTGTTGAGCAGCACGATCGTCAGCTTGAGCGCGAGGCGCCGGCCGGCGAGCAGCCCGCCGATGTCGTGCGCCAGCGCGACGTCGCCGATCAGCAGCACGACCGGTCCCGCGCTCGCCGCCGTCACGCCGTAAGCCGCTGAGACGGTGCCGTCGATCCCATTCGCGCCGCGGTTGGAGAGCACCCGCGGCGCAGTCTGCGCAGACGTGAAGAACAGCTCGACGTCTCGGATCGGCATCGAGGATGCGACCAACAGGGTCGCGTTCGACGGCAGCCACTCGCCCAGACGCGCGGCGACCAGCGGCTCGGACAACTGCTGCTGCGCGCGCAGCAAAGCGTCGATCGCGTCGCTCGCAGCGGTGTCGGCAGACCGCCAGCGCGCAAGCCAGGAGGGGTCTGCCGAGCATCGAGGCAGGATCGCCGCGAGCGCTGCGAGCGGGTCGCCGGCATCGATCGTCGACAGCGTCCCGTCGGGGTCCTGGTAGGCGCCCTCGGGGTCCAGCGCGACCTGGGTGACGCCGGTCAGCGAGACGAGCCACATACGCAGCGGCTTGGACGTCGGTAGGTCGCCGACGCGGATCACGAGCTCGGGCAGCATCGCGGCGGCAAAGCGCTCGTCGCGCAGCAGCAGGTCGTAGCGCGCGATCGCCGCCGGCCCGTGGCGCGCGCCCGACAACGGGTCGGCCAGCAGGGGGAAGCCGGCTCGCGCGGCGAGTGCAGCCACCGCACCGGCGAGGCGATCGTCGCGTTCGTGGCGGCCGGCCACGATCACGCCCCGCGCCGGGAGTGAGCGTGACGGTCCCCGTCGCGCGGGCGGTCCAGGTGGGACTCGCGTCATCCAAGGGCCGCCGTCTGGGCGTCCACTCGCATCTCGAGGCAGCGGCTCACTGAGCACGAGCGGCTCGCGCAGCGGCAGGTTCAGGTGCACCGGGCCCGGGCGTCCGTGAAGCGACGTCCAGTATGCCCGGCAGGCGAGTGCGCGGATCCACCGCACGCGCTCGGGGCCGGCGTCATGCACCCCGACCTCGACGAACCACTTGACCGCATCGCCGTACAGCTTGAGCTGGTCGATCGTTTGCCCGGCGCCGACGTCGCGCAGCTCCGGCGGGCGGTCGGCGGTAATCACGATCAACGGCACGCGTGCCTGAAACGCCTCGATCACGGCGGGCGCGAGGTTCGCCGCGGCCGTGCCCGACGTACAGGTGACCGCGACTGGAAGGCCCGACGCCTTCGCCGCGCCCAGCGCGAAGAAGCCCGCGCAGCGCTCGTCGATGTGCGACCAGCACCGGATCCGCCGCTCGCGGATGAGCGACAGGACGATCGGCGTGCAGCGCGACCCCGGTGACGTGCAGGCGTGCTTCATACCGCAGCGTGCAAGCTCGTCGCAGAACGCGTGCAGCAGGAGGTACGTGTCAATCGCGGTCATGATCCTCGCGTGGCGCCACCGAGCCTCGTCCTTCTCCACGGCTTCACCCAGACGGGGCGCAGCTGGGAGCCGGTCGTCGCAGCGCTCGCGGAACGCTACCGGGCGCTCGCGCCCGATGTCCGCGGCCACGGTGACGCGTCGGCGCTGACCCCGGTGACGCTCGACGCGGTGATCGATGACGTGGCTGCTGGCGCTCCTGCGACCTTCACGCTGGTCGGGTACTCGATGGGCGGCAGGATCGCGCTGCATGCCGCGCTCGCGTTGAGATCGCGCGTGGAGCGGCTCGTGCTGATCGGCGCAAGCCCCGGGATCGCGGATCCCGCGGCGCGAGCGGCGCGGCGCGTCGCCGACGAGCAGCTCGCGGACGAGCTCGAGCGCTCGACGATCGAGGAATTCGCGCGCCGCTGGGCGGTGACGCCCGTGCTCTCGGGGCAGTCTCCCACGGTGGCGGCGGCGGCACACGCCGATCGGCTTCGCAGCAGTCCCGATGGCTTGGCGCGCGCGCTGCGCGGCCTCGGCACGGCGACGCTTCCCCCGCTCTGGGAACGGCTCGGCGAGTTGCAGATGCAGGTGACGCTCGTCACCGGTGAGCGCGACGAGAAGTTCACTGCGATCGCAACGCAGATGGCCGACGCGATCCCCGCCGCGGCGGTGTCGATCGTCGCCGGCGCAGGTCATGCGGTTCATCTCGAGGCGCCGGCACGGTTGGCCGAGCTGCTGGTCGGAGTGTGAGACATGCGACCGCCGGTCATCTGCGTGCCGCGCGGATCGTGCGCGGGGCCGATCGCCATCGCCGCCCGCCCGCAGTCGAGTCAGCCGAGTCCGTACCAGTCGAGCAGGGCGTCACCGAGCCCGGGTCCGGCGGGCGGGACGATCCGTCCGCCACGCGCCGGGAGAGGGTTGTCTGCGCGGTCGAACGCGTCGAGCGTCGCAAGCCCGCACGGCCGATCAGGTGCGATCGCGCCGGCGGCGTGGACCGCAGCGGCGATCCCGGCCGGTCCGTCGAGGGTCGAGGCGAGGTAGACGCGGTAGCCGGCGGCGCGCGCTTTCTGCGCGGCGGTGATCATGCCCGTGATGCCGCCGCAGCGCGAGATCTTGAGACAGACGGAGTCGCACAGGCGCGCGTCGAGCGCCCCCGGTGCGGCGGCGCTCTCGTCGATCGCGATCGGCACCCTGCTCTGGCCGGCCACCGCGGCGATCCGGTCGAGCCCGCGCACCGGCTCCTCGCACAGCTCGAGGCCGACGGGCGCGAGCACCCTCAGCGCCGCGACCGCCTCCGCCACCGACCACACGCCGTTCGCGTCCAGCCTGATCGCCATCCCGGAGCCCGCGGCGGCGCGCGCGGCCGCAAGCCGCCCGGCGTCGTCGCCGATTCCCACCTTCACCTTCACGGTGCGAAAGCCGGCGGCGCGGGCGCTCGCCGCGGCGCGGGCCGCGCCGGCACGGTCCGGCGCCGCGATCGTGGCGTTGACCTCGACCTCCGGCGTCTCGCGCGCGGCCCCGGGCGCCTCAGCCGCCCCGCCCGCGACCTCAGGCGCCCCGCCCGCGACCTCAGGCGCCCCGCCCGCGACGTCAGGCGCCCCGCCCGCGACTCCGGCGCGAGCGAGTAACCGCCACACCGGCACGCCCGCACGCCGCCCGGCCAGATCCCACAGCGCCAGGTCGATCGCCGCCAGTGCCTGGGGCAACAGCGCGCGTCTGGCGCAACGGGCGAGCAACTCCTCAAACGCAAAACCGTCTGACTTCGACAGCAGTGGCAGGCAATCCTCGAGCACCGCGCTGACGTCTTCCAGGCGCACGCCGTCGTAACCGGGCAGAGGCGCAGCCTCGCCGACGCCGATCCGCCCGTCGGCATCCTCGAGGCGGAGCACGAGCAACTCACGCGCGGTGGTGGAACCGAGGCCGGAAACAAAAGGCGCTCGTAGGCGCGCCCGCATAGCAGACACCTGAACCTTCATTCATCTGCTGAGCAGCAATCCCGCCGACAGCAGCATGCAGAACGCCAGCTGAAGGATTCCCGCCTGTGCCAGCGCCTCGTTGAGCGATGGTCCGTCGCTGCGGTTGCGGACGGCGCGAACGATCGGGGTGGCGACCGGCAGCGTCAACCACGGCAGCACCAGCCACGCCGTCAACGGACCGAACACCCACGTGACGGGGGCGAGCACGTACGCGAGGTAGACGATCGCTGCGAACAGCACGCGCGTTCGGTCGCGTCCGAGGCGGACCGCCAGCGTGCGCTTGCCCGCACGCCGGTCGGTGTCGATGTCGCGGGCGTTGTTGACGACGAGGATCGCGGCCGCCAACAGGCCGACTGGCACCGCGAGCGCGAACGCCTCCCAGTCGAGGTGCTCGACCTGAACGAAGAACGAGCCGGCGACGGCGACGATCCCGAAGAACAGGAACACGAAAACCTCGCCGAGCCCTTCGTAGCCGTACGGCCGCGGGCCCCCTGTGTACAGGACGCCGGCAAGGATCGACGCCGCGCCCACGAGCAGCAGCTGCCAGCCCGCGACGGCGATCAGGTAGGCGCCGGCGAGCACCGCGATGCCGAACGAGAGATAGGTCGCGACCAGCACGCGCCTGGGCGGGACGAGGCCGCCGGCGGTCACGCGCAACGGTCCGAGGCGGTCCTCGGTGTCGGCGCCGCGGCGGGCGTCGGAATAGTCGTTGGAAAGGTTGGTGCCGACCTGGATGAAGACCGCGCCGACCAGCGCCGCAATGAACCGCAAGGGATGAAACACGTGCTCATAGGCGGCCAGTGACGTACCGACGACGACCGGCGCGATCGCCGCCGGCAGCGTCCGCACGCGCGCCGCCGCGAGCCAGATCCGGGCGCCGCTGGTAACAGTGGCGGGCGGGCGCGCGCGGTCACGGGGGTTGCGGGGCTGGTTCAGGGTCGAGGCCACGTGCTCGCTACGGGCGCCGGGGAAACTGCGAGAAATCGGGCTTGCGACGCTGCAGGAACGCATCCCGGCCTTCTTGCGCCTCCTCGCTCATGTAGAACAGCAGGTTCGCGTCGTGAGCGAGTTGCTGAATGCCCGCGAGCCCATCCTCGTCGGTGTGGAAGCTCGCCTTCAGCAACCGCAACGCGAATGGAGACAGCGCGAGCATCTCGCCGCACCAGCGGACGGTCTCCGCCTCCAGTTGCGTGAGCGGCACGACCGTGTTGACGAGTCCCATCTGCAGCGCCTGCTGCGCGTCGTACTGGCGGCACAAGAACCACAGCTCCTTGGCCTTCTTGGGGCCGACCAGTCGCGACAGGATGCTGGCGCCGTAGCCGCCGTCGAAGGACCCGACCTTCGGCCCGACCTGGCCGAAGCGTGCGTTGTCGGCCGCGATCGTCAGGTCGCAGATGACGTGAAGAACGTGCCCGCCGCCGATCGCGTAGCCAGCGACCATCGCCACGACCGGCTTTGGCAGCCGGCGGATCTGCACGTGCAGGTCGGTGACGTGGAAGCGCCCGACCGCGTGGTGCGCGCCGGCGCCCGCGGGGTCGGCGCCCGTCACGTACCCGCCGCGCTGGCCGCGCACGCGCTGATCGCCGCCGGCACAGAACGCCTCCGGGCCCTCACCGGTGAGGATCACGACGCCGACGTCCATGTCCTCGCGCGCCCGCTGGAAGGCCTCGGAGAGCTCGATCACCGTCTCTGGCCGGAACGCGTTGCGAACCTCCGGGCGGTTGATCGTGATCTTGGCGATCCCGGCGTGCTCGCCGGTCGCAAGCTCATAGCGGATGTCGGTGTACTGCGCGGCTGCTCGCCAGCTCACTTGCACGCGGGCGAGACTACCGTGTTGGCGATGATCCACTGGCTGGCGCGCGCCGCGTCAATGCACCCGGAGCGGACGGCGATCGTCGACAGCGCCGGTGCGATCGGCTACACCCAGCTGCAAGAGCGCGCGGCGGCCGTCTCGGCAGCGCTGCGTGAACGGGGAGTGAGGGCCGGGGACCGCGTTGCGCTGGAGCTCCCCCCCGGCGTGGAGTTCGCGGCGACGCTGCACGGCTGCTGGTGCGCGGGGGCAGTCGCAGTGCCGATCGACCTGCGGCTGAGCACCGAGGACCGCGCGACGAGGGCGGTGGGGGCAGCGTTCGTCGTCGATCGGCCGCTCGTCTGGCGTCCTGAGGACGGCGGGCGGGCGGCGCGGGCGGCGCTAGGCGCCGATCAAGCGCTAGTTCACGCGGCGGGGGGCGTCGCGACCGCGGCCGTGACCGGCTTCGAGCCGGACGCGATCGCGGTGGCGCTGCAGACCTCAGGCACCACCGCCGCGCCACGGCCGGTCGAGCTGACATACGGGAACTTTCTCTGGAGCGCGCTCGCGTCCGCGGTCGCGCTCGGCCTCGACCAGCGCGAGCGCTGGCTGTGCCCGATGCCGCTGGCGCATGTCGGGGGGCTGTCAATCCCGATTCGCAGCGCGATCTACGGTACGACCGCGGTCCTGCACGAGCGGTTTGACACCGACGCAGTGTGCGCGGCCCTGATGGACCCCGAGCAGCGAGTCACGCTCGTCTCGCTCGTGCCGACCATGCTCGCGCGGCTGCTGCACGCCGGCCTGCGCGAGCCGCCGGCGCTGCGCTGGGCGCTGCTGGGCGGCGGGCCGATTCCGGACGCACTGCTCGCGCGCGCCCGCGATGCCGGCGTCCCCGTCGCGCCCACCTACGGCATGACCGAGGCGTGCTCGCAGATCGCGACCCATGGACACCCGTTGACAGGCGTAGAGCTGCGCGCCGACGGTGGGGAGGTCGCCGTCCGCGGCCCGATCGTCGCGCCAGGGTCGGTCGGGGAGGACGGTTGGCTGCACACGGGCGATCTCGGCACGTTCGACCAGCGTTCGGGGCTCGTGATCACGGGGCGCGTCTCGGACACGATCATCACCGGCGGCGAGAACGTCGCGCCGGCCGAGGTCGAGCAAGCCCTGCTCGAGCATCCGGCCGTCGCCGATGCCGCGGTGCACTCCCGCCCTGACCCGCAGTGGGGGGAAGCCGTCGTCGCGAGCGTCGTCCTGCGCGATCGCGCGATTGCCGATCCCGCCGAGCTGCGGGCGTTCTGCGCCGCCCGGCTGGCTCCGTACAAGGTG
>Ga0335081_10016420_pt1 | contig 11980 bp, 14 predicted proteins | sample Lox_Sample_35_FD_206713 | JGI IMG/M metagenome (GOLD analysis project Ga0335081, IMG submission 206713) | Soil microbial communities from Loxahatchee National Wildlife Refuge, Florida, United States - Lox_Sample_3.5 | ecosystem: Environmental > Terrestrial > Soil > Wetlands | place: USA... | reverse complement strand
CCGTGCGGGCCCTCACCAGCTCGGCGCGCGCTCGGATCTGCATCAGATGAATCTGCGCCTGGGCGCTGCGATGTTGCACTGGGCTCAGCAGTTGTGGATCCACTCTCGCCAGCCGTGCCAGCGTTCGTGCATCGATGCGATCATCTTTTCGCCGACTCTCTCCGATCAAACGTACGTTCCGTGCGTGCGCGACGATGACCTCGTGCCTCAGCGCTGTCAACAGCCGGCTGACCCACGGCGAGTGTGCTCCAGTCTCCAGCGCGATTCGGCTCGGCGCCATCTTGCCGAATACCTGCTTCATCGCTTCCGGTGTGGTCGTCAGTCTGCGTTCCAAGACTATCTCTCCCACTTCGTTCAATACGCAGTACCGGCTCCAGCGATCTCCCAGATCCAAACCAATCGTCAGCTGCGCTTTGAAAATCCTGCTTGCATTCCTTGGTAAAGTGCTAGTCTTCTGCATTGCCGGTCTCCTTTTCTTTGTGCTTCGAGCACGGCGAACATTGGGAGCGTATCGCATCCCGTTTGGAGACCGGCCTTCTCATCCCATCTGATATGTCGGATTATCGCTAGCTGGCTTTGGACCTATTCTCCAATCCCCTGGAGGCCGTCTATGCTGAATCGATTTCTCGCCCGCCGATAAGTCCTTAATCCTTCCGGTCCACGCCTTTTCGCCCAGGCCAACAACTGCTCGCGTTGCCCCTCGTAGTGAAGCAAGGGCACGCCAAAGCCGCATGAATCCGCAATACGGGTTACCTCCACGACGATCACCGCACGTGGGCTCTCATACGCCGGGAAATGCGATCCAAGCTCTTGGAACTTGCCGTCTTGAGGATCGATATGCCGGCTCCGGCCATAGAGCCGCAGAATTCTCGGCGGGCCTTCAAATGCGCAAAACATTAGAGTAATGCGTCCGTTTTCCTTCGCGTGTGCAATCGTCTCAATCCCACTGCCATGTAAATCCACATACGCAACCGTGGTGGGGCCAAGGATGCGAAGGCTGTCGAGTCCCTTGGGAGATAAATTCACATGGCCGTTCCTGTCGAGCGGAGCCGATGCAACAAAGAAAACATGCTGACTTTCGATGAAGGAGCGGACTGTGTCATCGATCTCGGAATAGGTCTTTCCGAAAACTACTCGGGGAACAGCTCCAATCCGAGGCCGTTGTCCTGTACAAACTTGTTGTGCTTGGCCTTCATTTCCGTAATCTTTGCTCGCATCGAGTGAACGGCCTCGGCTGAGGCGCGAACCGTTGGGGCTTCCGCGCTTTCGTTGAGTCCAAGCCTTTGGACGAGCAGTTGGCTCTCCGCTAAAGCTTTTTCACGCTTTGCGAGCTCCTTTTCTTCTTTGCGTATGGCGGCGGCTGATTTCTTGATTTTCTGAATCGTCTCAAACTCTGAGTAATTCACTTGTGGTTCTCCTGGATTCCATCTTATCCCTATTCTAAACACTAAGTCTGACTGTCAAGTCCTGAAAGCTCTGACCAGGATGATCGTCGCGAGCGGGAAACGCGAGGGAAGGATCTCTCCGTTGACACTGCCAAAACCGAACTCTTTACTCGTAGGATAAAATAGATGTACGCCTTAGATAGGCACAGGCCCATCGTGGTTGTGGCCGTTCGGCGCAGCGGAGTAAATGCGCCTGTCATTCCGAGGAGCGGTCGCGGTTTGTGTGACACCGGGGTCCCCGGCGCGCACCGGCCTTGCGCGTGCTGGGGTGGGGGACCGGGGTGGGGCGACGAGGAAGAGGAATCTGCGGTTTGCTTTTTGGAGTTTATGTGGGGGCGCCATTCGCTAAGTTCTTAAGAATGACATCGTTGTCCAAGGTGAACTTACAACTCCTTTGGAATGACAACGTTCACAAAAAAGGTAGGGGGGTGCCCCTGGGCGCACTAATCGTCCCAAACCACTTGTAGGGAGATCATGCCCGTTCGCGAGCGGGAGGGTAACTCTGCTAGAATTCGCGGCATGAAATCGCCCAGCCCCGTGGCCGAGAACCTGGCGGCCATCCAGGAAAGAGTGGAAGTCGCCGCTTCGCGGTCCGGACGCAAGGCGGCGGATGTTACCATCGTCGGCGTATCCAAAGCATTTCCCGTCGAACTCATCCGCGAAGCCTTCGATTTGGGAGTCCGGCACTTTGGTGAAAGCCGAGTTCAGGAGTGGGAGTCCAAAGCTCCGGCAGTCGAAAATTTGGGCGCGACCTGGCATCTGGTGGGGCACTTACAGCGAAACAAGGCGGCGCGCGCGATCGGTTTGTTTCACACCATCGATTCACTCGATAGCCTGCCCTTGGCCGAAAAGCTCAACAAGGCTGCCGGAGAAGGGCGGCGCTTGCCGGTGCTCATCGAAGTGCGTATGGACCCCACGACGACGAAAACGGGATGCGACCCGGCCGAGCTGCCCCGCCTTGCCGAAGGCGTGCTTCTGATGCCGCGGCTGGAACTGCGCGGGCTGATGACGGTTCCGGAATTGAAGGCGGAGCTGCAGGCGGTTCGCCCCGTCTTTCGGCAATTGCGCGGGATCAGGGACCGCATCTCGAAGGACCTCGATTGGCCTTTGCCGGAGCTATCCATGGGGATGTCGCGCGATTTCGACGTGGCCATCGAAGAGGGCGCCACGCAGATTCGCCTGGGAACCGCGCTTTTTGGCGCGCGGCAGGCGGCGCATTGATCGACGTGCGCGAAGGCGAGCGCGGACTGAGTTTCCTGGTTCGGGTGCAGCCGAGAGCCGGCCGCGACGCGATCGATGGCGAATGGCAAGGCGCTCTGCGAATTCGGCTGAATGCTCCTCCCATCGAGGGGCGCGCCAACGAAGCGCTGAAGCGCTTTCTGGCCGAGCGTTTGAATGTGCCGGTGGCCGCTGTTAGAATCGCTTCGGGCCAGAGGGGCCGCCTGAAACGCGTGGAAGTTCAGGGAGCAAGAGCGGAGCAGGTTCGCGCCATGGCATCTTTTTCCGAAGCGCCAAAAGTACAAGAGTGATCTTCCGCCCGCCGGGACAGGCGGCCGCAACCGAAACCGAATCGACGCCGAATGCCATCCATCGGGAATATTCAGAAAGAGTTGCGATCCGCCGGCCTGGACGGCTGGCTCTTCTACGATTTTCATCATCGCGATCCCATTGCCGCCCGCGTATTAGGCCTGAACGGTGGCCTGGGCACGCGACGCTGGTTCTATCTCATTCCCAGCCGGGGAACTCCGCGAAAGCTGGTGCATCGCATCGAATCGGGCGCGCTTGATAGCTTGCCTGGGCAAACCTTGGTCTACGCCAGCCTGGACGAGCTCAACAAGAATCTTCCGCGCCTGATCGGGCGGGCGCGCAAGGTGGCCATGCAGTATTCGCCGCGCAACGCCATTCCTTACGTTTCTCTAGTCGACGCCGGCACGGTGGAGATGGTGCGCGCCAGCGGCTGCTCCGTCGTGAGTTCGGCCGATCTGGTGCAGCGATTCGAGGCCTCCTGGAACCCGGAGCAATACGAGTCGCATTTAGAGGCGGGAAGGGCCATGGACCGCATTGTGAGGGAAGCCTTCGCGCACGCGGCCGCGCAGGTACGCGCCAAAGCCAAATTTACGGAGTACGACCTGCAACAGTGGATTCTCGCGAAGTTCCGCGAAAGTTCCCTCGTTTGCGACGAGGGGCCCATCGTGGCTGTCGGACCGCACAGCGGGAACCCGCACTACGAGCCCACCGCGCAGAGCGCAGCGGCGATTCGCGAAGGCGATCTGCTGTTGCTGGATGTGTGGGGAAAGCTGCAGCGTCCCGGCAGCGTCTATTACGACATCACCTGGGTGGGCTATCTGGGGGCGGAGGTTCCGCGCCAGTATCAGGCGGTCTTCGAGCTCGTCCGCGCCGCCCGGGACGGGGCCATTGCCTTCGTGCAGCAGTCCATCGCGAAGGGCCGGAAGATCAAGGGATGGCAAGTGGATGGCGTGGCGCGCCGCATCATCACCGACGCGGGCTACGCGAAGAATTTCGTGCATCGCACCGGCCACAGCATCGGCCAGGAAGTCCACGGCAACGGCGCCAATATGGATGGCCTCGAAACGCACGATTCGCGCACGATCCTGCCGCATACCTGCTTTTCCATCGAGCCGGGCATCTATCTCAAGGAGTTCGGCATCCGGAGCGAAGTGGACGTCTACGTGGAGGGAAGGGAAGCGCGCGTTACAGGAGCGGTGCAGACCGAGATTCTGCCTCTGCTTGCGAAATAACATGGCCGAAACGCAAAAGTCTTCGATTAATCCCGCGCTGGCGCTGGTGGCCGCCGCCGCGGGATGGTTCGTTCCCGGACTGGGACACGCCTTGCTCGGCAAGTGGGGAAAGGCGATGGTGTACTTCTTCGCCGTGGCGCTGCTCGCCGTTGTGGGTTTGCGCATGCGCGGGAACGTCTTCAGCTCCAACGCCGCCGACGCCTTTGACATGCTGGGCTTCTTTGCCGACATCGGAAACGGAATCTTCTACTTCCTTGCAGGCGCTATCAATCCGGCGGGAGCGAACGTAGCCATAGCGGCGGGGGATTACGGCACGAGGCTCTTCGCCACGGCCGGCGTTTTGAATTTTCTGTGCGTGCTGGAACTTTTGCAGATCGGTTTTGGATCGAGAGAAGAGAGGCGGACGGCGGCATGATTGTGACTCATTTTCAAAGCATGGTCATTTTTGCGCTGGCTGTGTCGCTGGCCTTCGCGTATCTCTCCAAAGAGAAGATGGACGAGCGCGTCCGCTACGCGGTGTGGGCGTTTCTGGCCTTCCTGGTGGTGGCCATCGGAATCGGCTGGTTGACGTATCCCTTCTCCCGCTGAAGTCCGCCGCGTCACACGGCTGCATTTGTGGATTTGTGCGCCGGCCGGCTCTTCAGTTCGCCTCGCCTTCAACGACCAAGTTCTTCGGAGACGGCAGCCTTATCTCCAGTTTTTTGCTGCTGGGCTCGGCCGGCAACGTCACGGATTGAATCACCTCCGACCCATCCCAAGCCAAAACAACGGTGAAATTTCCCGACGGTAAATCCTGGAAGACGAACGTGCCCGATGAATTGGTCGTGGTCTGCCGCGAGAGCCCCCGAAGTTCTACGGTTACTCCCACGGCCGGCACGTATTGTCCCAGGGTCGTGTTGTACACGGTGACGTGGCCGGTCAAAGAGCGCAGCGCCCTTACGCGAAGATCTAGTTTGTTGGGGACTCCGTCTTCGATACGGATTTGTTGGGACTGCAAATCTTCCAGGAAATAGCCGCTTGGGAGGCTGTCGGGGTCGACGCCAACCACATAGTCACCCGCGCCGAGTCCCGGAACAGAAAATCTTCCCCGCGCATCCGAGCGCACCTCGAGCCGCTGGTTTGCTCCAGCGATCGTGATTCGCGCGCCTTCTACACCGAGATCGGCATCGTTTTTCAGGTAACCGATCAATTCGGCGGAGGCGAAGCGGACGCCGAGATTCGCCGGGATGTTGATGGTGGCCGTTCTCTTGGAAGGCCCCGTAAACCAGAAGGGCTTCGAGGACTGAAAATTAAATTCGATAAAGTGACCGCCGGCGGCGACGTGCGGAAACGAGTAGAACCCGTTGCCATCCGTGGTGGTGCGCTGGGAACCATCCAGAACGACTTCTACTCCGGCGAGCGGGGGCAGCCCCTTGCGAAAAGCGCCGCGCCCCTCGTCGTCCTGGAAGACGGTGCCGCTGATGGTGCCGAACTTGTGACTCAAAAGAAACGAAGGCAAGGAGGAGAAGCCGCGGCGCAGGCCGATCTGAAACACCGGGTATTGTTGCGGCTGGCCGTCTACCGTAAGGCGCAGCAGGGAAGCGGAAACCGACAGATTATAGTCCCGGCCGAGTTGGCGGGAGTAAGAACCATTCAGATTCCAGTTTCGCGACGTTGTGAGCAAGGACTTGTCGGTGGTGTAAACGACGCCCACGCTCAACTGCTGATTTCCGCTGCGAGGGAGATTCCAATTCAGATTTCCGCCGGCTTGATATTGTGTGGGTACGAGGCTGAGTTGTGAGCCCGGAGAGAGGCCCAGGGCTTGGAGGAAGGTAGTGTCTTGGAGCACCGCCTGAAGCTGTTCCGGTGTGGATGCCGTGAGACCAAGCGCGTCCAATTCAGCCTGCAGAGTGGGATTTGCGGAAAAGATCGACTCTACGGTGGTGGCCTCGGTTTGTCTTTCCGCGTAAGCCGACGCCGAGAAGGCCCCGAAGCTGGCTCGCACACTCGGGCGGAAGTCCTGTCCCGCGGCAATGCCTTGGGAATTCTTGATGTATTGATACTGAAAACCCGCCCCAAAGTGCCGCAGATCGAAATTGATGTCTTGCGGCAGAGTGATGGAGGCAAGCGAATAGGCCCCGGCGGCGCCGGTTTGGTTGAAAGAGGAGTAGGCGGCGCCCGTTCCAGCGGACCAGTGTTTGGAGAGCATGGCGTGAAAATCTTCAGCGGCAGTGAGATTGTTCTGCCGGCTCTCGGGCAACAGCAATCGGTTGTCGGTGAAATTCATGTTGTTGAATAGGGCCGGGCTGAACTGCCGGTTCCATACCAGCTCGGACTGCAATCCCGGAACATTGTCGAAGCTCAAGGAATGGAAGGAGCTGGGCTTCTCACGAACGTTGGCGATGAACTCATTGCGGGACGTCGAGTACCGCAAACGAAGCGCGCCGCCCAGGCCATTACCCGCCGCCAGCTCCGCCAGCAGATCCAAATCGCCGTCATGTTGGACCGGGAAAGCCCCCGACTCTCGCTTGTATTCATAGACAAGGGATGGGACGGCGCCCGGACGCGCGGTGGTGAGCGTTTGGTCGGAGGCGAAGAAATAGTACGCATTTGCCGTCAGCCGCGAATAGGAGCTCAAAGGTACGACGTAGCCCGCGCCCACAACCCCTTCGGGATGAACCGGAAAGATGAAGCCGTCGAACGCTGCGAGCGACGCGTAGCCTGCGTGGAATAGCCAGCGGTCGGACTTAAAGTGCGCGCCTCTAAGGACTGCGCCATCCACGGTCAAGGGCGAATTGGCGACCGATTGGTCGAGCAGGGTCACATCCCAGCGCGGGGTCTTGACGTCATAGAAAGCGGACGGCAGGAACAAGCGCGCTTCGCCGGGCTGCGGAGCGAGCAAATTGCTCACGAGCACATGAAGCTGGGTCGAGCGGCCGGAATTCTGAGTGCCGATATCGAAGATGTTTTGGATTTGGGGCTGTTCCGATAGGTAGCGGAACTCATAGCTTCCGATCACGGGGCCTTCCGGCGTACGTTGAGGCGGGACAAAGCCGGGAGGGTAGATGGGAGCGGCTGGAGTTACATCGATCGGAAGGTTTCTGACGCCGTTGGCAGTGACGAGGATAATTTCGGTGTGTCCGGCAAACTTACCGGTAATCTCAGCAAAGCCCTCGCCAAGGCTGACGTCCGCGAACAAAGGATCGATGGGATAGGCGGCAGTGGCGTCCGCGGCAGGCAGTTCGATTACCTGGCCGGCCTTGAGTGAAATGGCCGCAGTCCCGCTGGACGACCAGGTATCGGAAGAGACCGCGGTTGGAGCCGCCGGAGCCGGGTGCGTATCGGCGGCCAAAGTCGCGGGCGCGGGGCGCTGATCCTCCAACGATTGGCCATAGGCCGGAGCCGTCAGCACGAGGATCAACGCTAACCATCTCATGGGATCTCAAAGTCGGAGGACGTCGTGAGCACAGTGCCGTCGTGCTCCAGCGTCATCAGTGCGCGGTATTTTCCCGATTGCAGGGCAGAGGGATATTCCGCCTTGAACTGCAGGCGTTCTCCCGGGAGCAGCCTCATGGCTTCCACCGCAACTTTACCTACCAGCTTGCCAGTGGAACTGAGAATGGCGACGACGCCCTTGGGAATGACGGGCTCGTTACCGGTGTTGGTGACCCATTCGGATACGGCCAGGTCGCTGCCCTGGGAGGCGCCGTCGAACTGGAGCGCCGAACCTTCTATCTGCAATGACTTGGATAGATTAAAGGTCATCAGGGCGCCCAGGGAGGCGGTCATGGCGAAGCCGCTTTGCGACCGCACTTTGGTGTTGCTGCGAAAGATCGCCACGATGGCGCGCATGGCCGGATTTTCCGGGATGGTAACCGTGACTTGCACGGTGGCCGAGCTTCCCGGCGGCACAACGACGGAAGATGGCGAGAAAACAGCCGTTCGCGCAATGCTTCCGGGCATCTCTCCCGCGGGGACAAACACCCGCTTACCATCGCGCACGGCCACGTCCATCGCTTCGAGGTTGAATGTGAATTCGACGGGAGTGAGGTTGGAGATGGAAATATCCTGGGTGGTGCTTTGTTCCGGCTGAGCTTGGACCATGATGACTCCAGGCGAGATCGTGAGGGAGGGAGCGGGGGCTTCCTCAGGAGGCGCATCCAACTGCGCAGCGCCGGTTTGTCCAGCGGCGAAGAGCGGGGGTGCGGCTGCCGTCGCCAAGGCAATGAGAGCCCAAACCAGAAGCAGGCACGAGCTTTGCCGAATCCAGCCCAAGCCAGCCCGAGCATTCAATTTTGTGAAATTGGTCTTATTCGTTTTCATCTTTGCACTCAATTCGCTACCACGATTATGTCCAGGGTGTTGCTCACAGCACCTGCCGACGCAGAAAAAGGTATGGTTAAGCTGAATGTATAGGGAGCTTTGCTGCCATAGGCGCCCGCCGCAGTAACGGTAGCGGGGAAGGCGTTCGTCAATGTTGCCGCGCCGAGTTTCCAGGTATATGCCAGGCCCGAAGTTTGCAGTTGGGCGGTCATCGTATAGTTGGCGCTAAAGCCTAATCCCGTCTTGGTCACCCGCACATCGATGGGCGTGCTCAAGGTCCAGCTGGTCGTGCCATTTACGGACTTGGTTACACCGCCTGGAACAACGCCTCCGTATGCGTGCACGCTGCCGAAAGCCATGGCGGAACTGGAGGTTCCGCTCCCGCCCAACAAGATCCCGCTGGCATCGGAACTGAAAGTCAACGTAAGGGACGCCGCGTTGGCCGGCCGTGCCCAGAGGAAAGCCAGGATAAGCACGGTGCCGAAGAGGGAGAGTCTGGAGAGCATGCTTTTGCCAGAGGCTTGAAAGACAAGTGGCGCCATCTTGTTTTGGTTGTTCATGGCGCCACTCTCTCTCATCGACGTAACTTAGTTGGCCGTCGCGACGAAGTTGATGGTGTTGCTGATCAACCCGGCCGGCTTGGTGAACGGGATGGTCAGGGCCAGGGTATAGGCTGTGGTGCCGTAGGCGCCCGTGGCGGTCAGGGATGCCGCTGCGGCGCTGGTAACCGTGGTTGCGCCGATCTTCCAGGTGTCGACGGCATCGGCTGTATTCAGTTGCGCCGTGAGCGTGTAAGTCGGGCTGACCTGGTTGGCAACATTGACGACCACATCGAACGGTGTGCTGAGCGTCCAGCTGACGACGCCGTTCAGCGTCTTCGTGACGTTTGCGGGAACCACGCCGCCGTAGGCCTGGACATTTCCGAACGCGACCGTCGCGGCCGACGTGCCGGTGCCTCCCAAGGTTATGCCGGCGGGATCCGTCACGAACGTGAGGCTCACAGAGCTCGCGACCGTCGCCGTCACAGCAACCGTGCCGGAAGCAGTTGTAGCAGCAAAGACCGGACTGCTCGCGAGTGTGGCTAGACCGAGAACCATCAAACCTGCTAGTAACTTGCCTTTCATTTTTCGTCTCCTTAAGTATGAGGACCCGATATGTGTTTCACTACGGTACAGACCTACCAATGCAGTTCCTTTTCCACACACCGGTTTAGTAGCGCGCTGCAAACAAAGGACATACGGTCGGGCACACAGCTCCGGCTGTACAAACTGCGATGCGCTGTACACGACCGCTACAACGACCTGGACCGTTCTGGGACAACTCCAAATTGGTTCAGATCGAACAGAGGGAATCGATTACAAATAGAGTGAGAAGGGCAAATGTGCACACCCCCGCTGTTCCGTATCAGTATTGCGGGAGCGGCGGCTGCTCCATAACGGTACAGGGGTACAGGTCAGTCGAATCCTGTATTGCGGCTGAGATGAATGAACTAACTCGATAACCTGAAGTTTTATCCAAAGAATGGCGGCGGGGGGAAGCTTACCTTGGCCCGGGTTCGTGACTAGGGGTGGCGAATCGGAAGGTCAGGCGACAGCGAGTCTCTTCAATTCGGTTTCGCGCCGCTTCAAGATACGGATATCTTCCAGCAGCCATTCGAGCCGATTGCGGTCCAGCGCCGCAACGATCTCCCTTTCGACCGGGCTAATGGAGTTGGGTACGGGGAACGCGTCTTCGATCCAGTCGATTGACCATTTCCAAGGTTCCTGCTGAAGGCGCATGCCCAACTCCATCAGACAATCCCCGATGCGTTCGGCTTCGGAAAGTTTGCGTGAAAGCTCGCTCTGAACATCTTCGAGTTGCTGAGAGAGGCGCGCGGTCATGGCATGCTCCGGCATTTCGAGATAGCAATCATTTTGTGAGTGCAAACCGAAATCAATCTTTGATTCATCTGATTGAAACCGGAATTGTGGAAATCGGTCAATCCTGTGGAAAATGTAGGAAAACTTCCGCGTACAGGTGGTCTGTTAGAAGGGCAGACCAGGCATCTTCGAAAGCGTCAGGCCGCGCCGGCGTTTGAACACGAAAACTATTGACAACAAAGGGCAAAGCGGTTAATTTGCGCGCCTGCCCAAAGGTGTGGTGGCGAGGGGCTATAAGGTATTTACCGTAGCCCCGCGCTCGGCCCAAAAAAACCGATTGAGGTTTATCATGAAAGCCCAGCGAAAAACCTCCAGGCGCCGGATTTCCACAAAGGATCGGGAGTTCGAGCGCCTACTGCGCCGCGCGGCACTTTATGCCAAGAGGCAGATAGCGCCGGTTGTGAGCATCGCGCGCAGGAAACGCGTCAAGGCAGCATAGGTAGCGGCCGCTCAAGTGGCCGGTTTTGGATGCTCCTTCCGAAACGGGGTTCCTCTGTAGTTTGTGCGGCTTCCGCACCTCGCACGATTGTGCCGTTCCTCGATTTGCCGTCGCTCCGACTGACCAATAACTGATCGGGCATGCAAGGCCATGAGTACTATGGTCTTGCCGTAAGCCATTGGGAGAATGGTACCTGCGTGAAGGTCGGCTTCCCGGGCCGTTCTGCCCGAATGGGCACACGACGGTTGGAGAGACGCGAACGCTTTTTGAAACGCGCCGCCAGGGGCTATGGACAATCAGAGCGCCGTTCTAGAACTCACCAGCGAATCACGAAACAAGATTCAGATGACGATGCGCCGGATCGACCGGCGCGAATGGTGGCTGTGGTCGTACGCGATCATGGTCACGATGCTCTTGCTCGTCGCGGTGGCTTCCTTTGCGTTTCCGGCCTTGCTTTCCGGCGCGGACAGGTTCTATTCGTTTTTTCTCAATCAGGCTGTGACCGGGCTGGTCGGGTTAGTGCTGATCTTCAACGTCTATGTCATCTATCAGCAGTTGCAGATCAACCGGATTCGCCACCAACTCACCGACCAGGTCTGCGCGGTGGATAAAGTGGAAGAACTGGCGCAGGAGGTCTACAAGATGGCCCTCCTCGACCCGCTCACGGGTCTGTTCAATCGCCGCTATATCGAGCAGCGCCTGGAAGGCGAAATCGCGCGCTCGAAGCGTCACGGACGCCCGCTGATTGTGATTTTGTTTGACCTCGACGAATTCAAGCAGGTGAATGACACCTACGGTCACGCGGCCGGAGACGCCTTGCTGAAAGCGTTTGCCGAAAGGCTGAGCAAGGCGACGCGCGGCTCGGACGCGGCGGCGCGTTATGGCGGCGACGAATTTCTGGTGGTGCTCCCGGAGTGCAAGCCGGAGAACGTGCAGCACGTTTTGAAGCGGCTGCAAGGCATACGCGTTGAGTTCGAAGACCGCAATTTACCCATCGCCTTCTCGGCTGGATGGGCCTCGTCGCTCCCAGACGAATCGGCCAAGGATTTGCTGCTCCGCGCCGACGCCGAGCTTTATGCCAACAAGCGCGCCAAAAGCGCCTCCCCTCAACCCGTA
>Ga0335081_10016419_pt1 | contig 11980 bp, 8 predicted proteins | sample Lox_Sample_35_FD_206713 | JGI IMG/M metagenome (GOLD analysis project Ga0335081, IMG submission 206713) | Soil microbial communities from Loxahatchee National Wildlife Refuge, Florida, United States - Lox_Sample_3.5 | ecosystem: Environmental > Terrestrial > Soil > Wetlands | place: USA: Florida... | reverse complement strand
GTACCTCAGGGTCGCACGTCCTAGAATCCCGGGCGCCCGACGCGATCTTAAGTCATTGTCAATGCAGAAGTTGACAGCGATACGTTCACATTGTAAAATCACGTTGCTGGGGTTCTGGGAAAGGAGCAGGCCATGATTCCCTCCATGGTATTGCGCACGGTTGGACTAACGGCGTCAGTTAGCCTGATTTCATTGAGCGCCGCGCTCGCGGCTACTATCAGCGACAACAGGCCGGTCACGTTTACGAAGGACATCGCTCCGATTTTCCAGGCCAAGTGCCAGGAGTGCCATCGGACCGGATCGATGGCGCCGATGTCTCTGGTTACTTACGAAGAGTCGCGGCCCTGGGCCAAGGCCATCCGCGAACGCGTTGTCACGCGGCAGATGCCGCCCTGGCACATCGATCAGAACGTCGGCGTGCAGAGATTCAAGAACGACATGTCGCTGAGCGACGCGCAGATCGCCAGCATCGTGAAATGGGTGGACTCAGGCTCGCCGGCGGGCGATCCCAAAGACATGCCTGCTCCCAAGCAGTGGCCCAGCGGCAATGAGTGGCAGGCCTCCAAGGAACTCGGCCAGCCGGACATCATCATCGAAGCCACGCCGTACACCATGCCCGCGCATCATCAGGATGTCTGGTGGCGGCCTGTGGCCCAGATTCCAATCACCGAGCCGCGCTGGGTGCGGGCCGTCGAGATGCGGCCGACCACCGAGCAGGGGCGCCGTATCATCCATCACGCGGTTGCTTACCTCGATCAGGATGAACCCGTTAATCCCGATTCGCCCGACCGCTCGGCGGCATTCGGCGGGCGCGGCATGTTGATGGAGTGGGCCATCGGCAAACAGTACGACATGTACCGGCCCAACACCGGAAAGCTTCTGCTGCCGGGTTCACAGATTTCCTGGGACGTTCATATCCATGCGGTCGGCGATGAAATCACCTCCGGCGTGCAGTTGGGCGTTTGGTTTTATCCCAAGGGTCAGGAACCGAAGTATCGCACCTATTTGACGGGCTTCCAAGCACTGCCTCGCGGGCGTCTGGACATTCCGCCCAACACCATCACCCAGAACGAAGGCTTCACGGTGCTGCGGCAGGCAGCGATCCTCGAGAATATCCAGCCGCACATGCATCTGCGCGGCAAGGCCATGATGCTGGAAGCCATCTTGCCGGACGGCACCACGCAAGTGGTCAGCTACGTCAGCCACTTCAACTTCAACTGGATGACGAATTACATCTACGCTGACGACGCGGCGCCGTGGTTCCCGAAGGGTACCGTGATCCACGTCATCGCCTGGCACGACAACACCACGGCGAACAAGAACAATCCGGATCCGGACCAGTGGGTCGGCTACGGAGACCGCACGGTCGACGAAATGGCGCATGCCTGGGTGAACGTCACTTACGTCAGCGACGAAGACTATAAGGAGTGGGCGGCCAAGCACAAACAACAACGAACGAGTGCTAGCCTGCAATAAAATCTCCTCCGCCTGCTATAGGGGCGTCTGAACGCTCCGGCGTCTAGCGCTCCTATAGCAGTTGCAGTTCTCTCCTATGAAACACTTTGCAATAAGAATGAAAGCCTCCTGGCTGGCTGGTTTGAGCTGCGTCGTCTTCGCGGCCGCGGGCGCACTGTGGGGGCAGTCCTTGCCTTTTGAACCCGCGCTCGAGGCCGGCCAGAGCGTAACGGGCGCATACGAAGGCTGGTTTTCCAATCCGGACGGAAGCTTCAGCATGCTGGTGGGCTATTTCAATCGAAACACCAAGCAGGACCTGGATATTCCACTCGGGCCGGACAACGGGATCGAACCGGGCGGCCCCGATTACGGGCAGCCGACTCATTTTTTCGCCGGCCGCGGTTGGGGCATCTTTACCATCAAAGTGCCCAAGGATTTCGGCGAGAAGAAACTCACTTGGACGATTGTGGCGAATGGAAAACCGACTACGATTAAACTCTGGCTGAATCCGGTTTACGAGATTTCTCCTTTTGCCGCGTCCGCCGATGTCGGGCCCGATGCGGATACGCCACCGACCTTACGCTTCCAGGATTTTAAGGAACAGGGTCCGATGGTCCAAGGGCCGCAGGGGCTGGAGACAAAGAGAAGTGCCAACGTAAGCCAGCCGCTCCCGCTCACGGTGTGGGTTTCCGACGATCAAAAGTGGTTTTCCAATTCGGGCGCCAAGCCGCGGAATCTGGGCCCGATTCCGGTGACCGTCACCTGGAGCAAATATCGTGGGCCTGGCACAGTGACTTTTTCGAAGAACAAGCCTGCGGTCGAGAAACTCGATGGCGGCGACCCCAAGTTCCCTTTCAATGGCAAGTCCACCACGACCGCGCAATTTAGCGAGCCGGGCGAGTACGTTTTACACGTCACCATCAACGATTATTCCGGTGAGGGCGGTGGCGGTGGATTTCAGTGCTGCTGGAGCAATGGCACTGTAAACGTTTCCGTTAAACCCTGACCGCATACCTCAGTGTTCTCCACGCAGGTCGGAATCGTCGGCGCAGGACCGGCGGGGCTCATGCTCTCGCACTTGCTGCACCTGGACGGGATCGAATCCGTGGTCCTCGAAACCAAAAGCCGCGAATTTGTAGAGCAGCGCGTGCGCGCCGGCGTGCTCGAACAAGGCTCGGTGGATCTACTCAGCTCTACTGGCGTCGGCGAGCGAATGCGTAGAGAAGGGCTGGTACACGAAGGCATCGAGCTGCTGTTCAATCGCCGCCGGCACCGCATTCACTTCAAAGAACTCACTGGGCGCTCGATCACGGTCTACGGCCAGCAAGAGGTGGTGAAGGATCTGATCCGGGCGCGGCTCGAAGCGGGTGGTCAAATCTTTTTTGGAGTGGAGGACGTTCGCGTCTCGGCGTTCGATTCGGATCGGCCTGTGGTCCGTTTTCGCGATCAGGACCGCGAGCGCGAGCTAACGTGCGAGTTCATTGCCGGGTGCGATGGCTTTCACGGCGTGTGCAGGCCTGCGATTCCGGCCGGTATTTTGCGGTTCTACGAACGAGCCTACCCCTTCGCCTGGCTCGGGATCCTGGCGCGCGCCAAGCCTGCTTCCGAGGAGCTGATCTACTCGAATCACGAGCGCGGGTTCGCGCTGCTCAGCATGCGGTCGCCCAGCGTGACCCGCTTGTATCTGCAATGCCAGCCGGACGAGGATCTCGCGCAGTGGCCGGATGCGAGGATCTGGGATGAATTACAAACTCGCCTGGCTTCCGGTCCGGAGTTTCGGCTGGAGGAAGGCCCCGTTTTCCAAAAAGGCGTCACGCCAATGCGCAGTTTCGTGGCCGAGCCCATGCAGTTCGGCCGTCTGTTTCTAGCCGGCGATGCGGCGCACATCGTGCCTCCCACGGGCGCCAAAGGCATGAACCTGGCCATAGCCGACGTGCGCGTGCTCTCTCGCGCGCTGAAAGCGTTTTACTCGTCCGGCACTTCCGACCAGCTCGCGTGTTACTCGGACAATTGTCTGCGTCGCGTCTGGCGAGCCCAGCATTTTTCCTGGTGGATGACCTCCATGCTGCACCGCATGGAAGGGCCCGACAGCGACTTCGATCATCGCCGGCAATTGGCCGAATTAGAGAACGTCACTAGCTCGCGCGCCGCCGCGACCAATCTCGCGGAGAACTACGTCGGCTGGCCGCTGGAATAATCCAGCATCCTGATCGCTACGCGGCGGGCATGTCGGCCCAGAATTTGCGGATCTCGCTGCGCGGATCGTTTTCCACCCGGACTTCTTTGTCGAACACCATGGTGGCGCGTGTTTGCGCGTCGTAGCCCGGCCAGTTCGGAATCTTAGAGTTATTCGGATTCGCGTTCTTCGCCATGGTGACCCAGGTGGTGGCGAAGCGCGTCCACAGCGCCCGCTCTGCTTCCGAGCCCGTGCCGCCCACGCCATCGCGGTAATTGTTGAACGTCGCCGAGACGTCGGTGCCGTGCACGGCTCCGAATTTGCCGCCGAACCCGCCGCTGGCAAACTCCCAAAGATACATGTAAGCGGGCGCCTGGCCTTGCGCGGATTTGCGTTCGGCCTGCAACATGGCGCTCTTGCGCGCGGTCGAGTCCGTGAAGATCTGGGCTTGAATCAAGAACGGCGATTTGTCGGGATAGCGATTGCGATACAGCGCGAGCATCGCCTCCGCTTTAGGGCCGTAACGCTGGTTCATCATGGTGCGCAGGCCTTCTTCGGTCAGGTCGAAGTTGGTCAGCCGGAGCGCGGCATCTTCCAGCGTGTTCGAAATGATGATCGGAACCGTGGCCGATTCCGGCGGCGCGGTGGGATCGAAAGGGTGATGCGGCAGAATGGTGCCATCTACCACCGGCGTGAACGCGGCCTCTGGCCCGAGCGCGACTTGCGCCTCCAGAATCTGCTGCCAGGATACCTTCTGGATGGCCGGGATATCGCTCTTCGAAATGCCGAGTTTGGCGAGCAGCAATTCCGCCGATTTAGTGCCGCGCTCGCGATCGAGCGAGCGAATGGTGGATCCGCTCTGAATGCCGGCGGCATGAAACAAGCCCTTGGCGGATGGAATGGCCAGCATGGTGGACGTCTTGGCGCCGCCGCCGGATTGGCCGAAGATCATGACGTTCTGCGGATCGCCTCCGAAATTTTCGATATTGTCGCGCACCCATTCGAGCGAAGTCACCAGGTCCATCATTCCGACCACGCCCGCGTGCGCGAATTCCGGTGGAGCCCCGAGATCGGCCAAGTGCAGATAGCCCAGGCTCGCGAGCCGGTGATTCACGTTGACCACCACTACATCGCCCAGGCGCGCAAGCTGTGTCCCGTCGTACTGCGGGCCGTTGCCGGAGCCGGTGGCAAATCCGCCGCCATGGAACGAGACCAGCACGGCGCGCTTGCCGCCGTCTTTGAGGTCAGGAGTCCAGACGTTCAGCGTCAGGACATCCTCGCCCATGCCGGTACCGTAATGCAGATCCCACTGGATCAACTGGCTGTAGTCGCTGGTGGGCGGCGAAATGGTTTGCGGAGAGATCTGGCCATACGCAAGGCACTCCCGCACGCCCGTCCATCCGGCGTGCTTCTGCGGCGGCATATAGCGATTCTTGCCGGCCGTCGACGCGCCATAGGGAACACCTTTGAATTCCTTGATCCCGCTGTTGGCCATGCCCTGGATCTTGCCGTACTGCGTGTCGGCGGTGAAAAACAATTCGGTGTTGCGAGCGGCGTTCGCTGTGCGCGCGGCACGCTGCGATTGCGCCCAAGTGTTATTCGCCATCGCGTACCCGGCTCCGAGCGCCGTGAGAAATGAACGTCGACTTGTCATCTTGAATCCTTCCTTTCTCGCTAAGTTTTGGCCTTCAGATCTGCCGCGGTCATGGAGTCCATGGTATGGATGACCTTGGCGAACACTTCGATTTCCGCATGCAACCGTTCCGCGCTCAGCTTTTCAATACAACCATTGGCGGGACCCGCCAGGAGATAGTTTGGTTGAGGAATATAGCCGATAGTGGGCACTCCGGCGCGCGCCAATCCCCCGCCCTCGCCGAGCCAGCCGCCGTGGACTGGATTGACCACGGCCGTTTGGCGGTCGCCGCTCCCCTGCAGCGCGTCCACCAGGATACGGCCGGTGGACCCATATTCGGTGATGGCGACGGCCCACTCGTTTTCGCCGGTCGCCTTGTAGTGCAGGCTCGCGTCGTCGGCCCACTCCTTGCAGCCCAGATGCTCGACTGTGAGCGCCGCTACCGCCTTCTTAATCAGCTCGGGATATTTCTGAATGATCCCGCGCATGGAGGGCACCCAGGGTCCGGCGAAATGGCCAGTGGTCAAAGGAAACACCAGGGTGCGTTTGCGTTCCGTTTTCGGAAGCTTTGCAAAATATTTTGCTAGCGCCAGGATTCCCAGGCCGCCGTTCTCTTCGGTGGCATTCGGGCCGTCGGTGTGTGTGTTGACGATGATCACTTCGTCCGAAGTGGTTCCCGCAAGCGTGGCCAGCAATGTATCGGTCGGCGTGTCGGGATGGGTGTCGGCTTCCAGCACCACCGTGGCCTTAGCGCCACTCGCCGACAGAGACTTGAGCTTCGCGCCGGTGTCGCGCCCGACATACAGGCCGGGGATGCCTTGAGGCGGGCGCGAAAAGGGCGTGTATTGGTCCGCCGCGTTGGCATCGGAAATGTCCGTCCAGGCCAGGATCACGCCCACCGCGCCCGCTTTTTGAAATTGGGTCAGGTCATTGACGCCCCCGCGCGCCGGGCGAAACTCGGCCGGAAAATGCGCCTCGTTTGGATAGATGCCCCACGGCCGGTACATCTCGCCCCACTTGCGAACGTTGGTTGAAAAATCAATCAGCGCTACCTTGCCCTGAAGCCCGCTCAGGTTGAACGAAGGGCCGTGCCCGGCGTACACGAGTTCGCCGGTTACGCCCGACGCCGGAGTCTGGCCGGAGTAAGGAAAATAGGATGTCACCGGCGCCTTGAAACTCGCGCCCGATGCCGGCGCGATCGCGATCTCCCAGCGGCGCGCTTCCCAACGCGGGAAGCTATAGTGTTCGCGCGCGACATCGAGCTTGGCCTTTTGAAGTTCCGTCGCCAGAAACTCGACATACGTGGTATGCGCCGCGTTGCCGGTGTACTTGGGGCCGAGCTTGGCCATCCAGACCTGCCAGTCCCAAACTTCTTTTTGCGAGGGAAGCAGATTCGCACGATAGCCTTCCGTCTTCGCGCCCGCGGCAATGGGCAGCAGCGCCCGCTGTCCCAGAACGCCGAGCGTGGAGGCCGAGATCGCAGTTTCAATAAAGCGCCTGCGTGACGACGGCATGGGTCACCTCGGCATCTGCGGAGTCCGCAGATCTTTCAGATCCAGGGCGTTTGTGTCCACGATGATCTTGGCATAGGTCCGGGTGACGGCCGCCAGACCGCTCGCCGAGATGGTCTCCGGCGTCTCTTTGTCGGAATGCCAAACGAAGCCGCTATTGATGATCTCGACCGAGGGAGCGAGGTGATAATAGCGTCCGATTTCTCCCGGTGGCGACGGCGATGATTGCGGGAAGCTGGGAACGCCAAAAGCATCCATGGCGTTGACCACGATGTCGGCCAGCCGCTGGCCGGTCCCGTACCAGCGATAGGCCGCGGGCGCGTTAGACAACTGCGCACCCGTCGGCGCGCTGTCGAAGCCTCCGGTGTGCTCGGCGTTGAAGAGCACCGCGGTTTTGGCGAAGAATTCCGGATGTTGCATGAACCATACTCCACTCTCGGCGCCGTTATCGTGATGGCCATTCGTGCCGGCGAAGATGATGGTGCGGCGGCGCTGCTCCTTGGGCATCTTGGCGAAGAATTCGGCCATTCCGATCAAGGTGGCCATGCCCGCGGCGTTATCATTGGCGCCTTCAAACCAACCGTCGCGATGCGCTACCACCACATCGTTTTCGTCCGTCATGCCCGGCAGAGTTCCCCAAACCGTCCCGCTTTTGAGATTCGGGACGCGTTCTACGTGGAGAACCACCTTGACGTGCGTTTCGCCCGCGCCTGCTTGCGCGATCAAGTCGCGCATCGCCAGGCCATCCTTCTGGCCCAGCGAGAAGGTCGGAACGGGGCTGTTCACCGGGTAGAACTGTGTTTTTTCATTTCCCGGAAGCCCCTGGATGATGAAAATGGCGGCCGCCCCGCGCTCGCCAATGCGTTTGATGGCGTTGTCCATGATGGGTGCATGGCGCGATGCCAGATCGTTGCTGAAGAAGAACACGGCTTTGCCTTTGACGTCCCGCGAGAGCGTCAGATCCGCATCGCTGGCGAGCCCGACATACACTGCCTCCAGATTCAGCCCCTCCGCCGGCGTGCCCACGGCGAGGTAGGTTGGCTGCGCGGTGTCAAGCTGAAGCGTTTTTCCGCTCGCGGACGCTACCACACTCCAGGACTGAGGCATCCACTGCGGCGGAAGATCGAGGGTCTGCTCGTGCACATCGGTCAGGCCGATTTGCCGGAACTTAGCGAGCATCCATTGGGCATTTTCGGCATCCGCGTCCGTACCGGTGATGCGTCCCCAGAACTGATGACCCGCGTCGCGATAGCGCCGCGAGATGGCGCACAGCTCTTCGACATATTGTTTCAGATGCTCGCCGTCGATTGCGGCGTACTGTTGTTCGGAAGGCGCCAGCCGCCAACCGACCTCGGAATGGCGGATGTGGGTGGGCTCGGTTGGACGTGGCGCGCGAGCCGCCGGGTCCTGCGCCTGGCCGGATACCAGGCAGAGCAGCACAGCCGCGGTCAAGCCACCAGCGAAGAGCGGTTTGTTTTGCATCGCAAGTCTCCTTTGGACTGACTCCTGGTATATCATTTTCCGACGTTACGGGCCCGCCGTGCTGGCCGCCGATTCCGTCACCTTCGACTGTCGCGGAACCGGCCGCATGGGTCCCAGGCTATCTGGCCAATCCTAAGCCAATTGGCTTGCTGCGATCAATCATCAAAGTGTATTTTTCTGATAATCTTTTGTTAAAAGATGACGGTCACTCAACTAGAATGCTTTCGCGCAGTGGCTCGCCGCCGCCACTTTGCCCGCGCGGCCGACAGCTTGGGCAAAACGCAGCCCGCGCTTACGGTACATGTGCAGAGGCTGGAGGCCGATCTCGGCGTGCGGCTATTGGAGCGCTCCGGCCGGCAGGTCTTGCTCACGCCGGCCGGCGAGATTCTGCTTCCTTACGCCGAAAAGATCCTGGCCGATACCGCCGAAGCGCGGCTCCGCATGGCGGAAGTCCAAGGCGGAACGTTAGGCGTGGTGCGGATCGGAGTGATTCCGACCATCGCCGCTCATTTCCTGCCAGCCGTATTTAAAGAGTTCAAGTCCCGCTTCCCTCAAGTCACGGTGCTGCTGCGCGAGGAAAGCACCACGCCGATGCTGACGGCCCTGCTGCACAGCGGCGAGATTGACTTGAGCATTGCGCTCCGCCCGCTGCGTTTCACCGGCCTCAAGCCGCTCACACTATTCACCGAAGAGTTCTGCCTGGCTGTGTCGTTGCAGCATAGGCTGAGCGGGCACACAAGCGTGCCCATCGCGCGCCTCAAGCGCGAGAAGTTTATCCTCTATAAAACTCCCGGCCACAATACTCGAGAAACCATCCTGCAATTTTGCCGGAATGCCGGATTTGAGCCGCAAGTCGCCTTCGAGAGCGAGCAAGCCGAGACCATCCAGTACCTGGTGGCTTCGAATCTTGGCGTTACGCTGCTGCCCGAAATGGTATTGCGTCACCCGGCGGGCCAAAATATCGCGATGGTCCGGATTCAAGCGCCCACACCGCGGCGTACCGTGGTCGCAACCTGGCGGCCGGGCCGGTATCTTTCCAATAACGCCCGGCAGTTCCTGCAATGTGCCGAGAGCGTAGCCGCCGAATGGCACGCGCAGTCGAAATTGCGTCGCCAAGGCCGCGCGACCGCCGTTTCTGGCGCCAAACCGTCGAGTTATTAAGTCGCCCGCGCGAGTGCGCTTTACAGACTAATTCTGTTCTATAATGACGCAATGCGAAGTTGGGTAACTCGTGGAGCGTTTGTTTTTATTTTCGCCGGTTTATTGACCGCCGAAACGCGTTGGATTAAAATCGCCACGCCGCATTTCGAAATGTACACGTCGGCGGGCGAACGCAGCGCGCTCGATACCCTGCGCTATTTCGAGCAAGTCCGAAGCTTCTTCTCCCAGAATTTGCCGCACCCCCTCGAAGAGACCGGCCCCGTTCGAATTGTGGCCTTTAGCTCCGAAAAAGAGTACCAGCCGTACCGGCCCAACGAATTTGCCATCGCCTTTTATCATGAAACCGCGCGGCACGAGTACATTGTCATGAGTCACACGGGAGCGGAGACCTTCCCGATCGCGACTCACGAGTATGTCCATTTGGTGGTGCGGCATTCCAATCTCAACTTTCCGCCCTGGCTGAACGAAGGCCTGGCGGAACTCTACTCCACCATCCGGCCCATGGGCGACAAGATTCTGGTCGGATCGCTGGTCCCCGGACGCTTTCAAGCGCTGCTGCAAGAAAAATGGACGCCACTGGCGGTCATTATGGCCGCCGGCCACGACTCACCGTATTACAACGAAAAAAATAAGGCCGGAAGTCTTTACAACGAAGGTTGGGCTTTGACCCACATGCTCTCGCTGAGCCCGGAATATCGGGTGAAATTTCCGCAGGTCATGCAGTCCATTTCCGACGGCACGCCCTCGGCCGACGCTCTTGAAAAGGCCTACGGCAAACCGTTTCATGAGCTCGAAATGAACCTGGTCACATATCTGCACGGCGGACGCTTCCAGGGCGCACTGATTCCCGCCAGGCTGGAGAAAGTACGAGACGACTTACACGCTGAGACTGCCGACCAGTTTGACGTGAAACTTCTGCTTACCGAAATCGGCCAGCGCAATGGCGGGCCAGATGCGACACGCAAGGTCTTGGAGCAACTCATCGCGGAAAATCCAAAACGCTCTGAACCTTACGTCGATCTGGCCGATCTGGAGTGGCGCCAACGAAACATGGAACAAGCGCGCGCGAACTTCGGCAAGGCGTTCGATTTGGGCGATCGGAGCCCGCGGCTGCTATGGGACTATGGGCGGATGATCAACTCCGTCGATGCAGCCAGGTCAAGCCAGGTATTCGTAGAATTGCTGAAGTTGCAGCCCGACCGGCTGGAGGTCCGCATGGAGCTGGCATCAGCGCAACTGCGCTCGCATGCGGCCAAAGACGCGCTCCAGACTCTGGCTCCGGTCAAGAAGGTAACACCCGAGAATGCGCCGCGGCTGCTGGCCTTGATCGCGTACGCCAATCTGGATGCAGGCGATTTGAACCAGGCAACGGCGGCAGCCAATCAACTGAAGACGGTTTCAACCAGCGCCGCGGATCGCGAGCGGGCGGATCAAATCTTAAAGTTCATCGCCGGCAGTCACCAGGGATCGGGCGCGCCCGCTCCGGCCGCGCCTGCATTCCAGGATTCCGATGGCAGGCCGACGCTGGCTCATCGGGCCGCGGAAGCGGAACCGGTGCGAACCATGGTGCGCAGGCCGTCCTTCACGGGCAATTTCGCCGAGCTGCAGTGCGCCGCGCAAGCCACAGTCGTGATCGAGACAGCGGAAGGCAAAAAGGTGCTGCTGATTGAGGACCCGGCCAAGCTTCTGGTCAACGGGAAAAGTGGCGAGACCGTCGATCTGACCTGCGGGCCCCAGAAGCCGGTCCCAATACGAGTCGAATACGATCCCGCCGGTCCGAATCGCCCCGGCATCGACGGTGTGGTTCGCGGTATCCATTTCGAGCAATAGCTGCGGCGCACGCACTCACGCGTTCAGCGGCTGAAGCTCTCCCAGCATCGTCGGCACCAGCTCCGATACGGTGGGATGAATGTGCATCGCCCGCTGGATCACGGTGTACGGTGCGCGCGCATACATCACGTCCAGGATAGAATGGATCACTTCATCGCAGCCGGTCCCGAGCAACGCTGCGCCCAAGATCTCGCGCGTCCCGGCGTCGACTAAAATCTTCATGAATCCCTGCGTCTCGCCTTTTTCCACGGCGCGTCCCACCTTGGTCATGGGCCGCTTGCCAATTAGAGCCTTCCGGCCGGATTTTTGCACTTCAGCCTCGGTCATCCCGGCCCGGCCGAGCGGCGGATCAATGAACAAGGCGTACGTTCGAATGCGATCGCTGACGCGCCGCGGATCGTTATCCAGAATGTTCGCCGCCACAATTTCGAAATCGTTGTAGGACGTGTGCGTGAACCCGCCCTGGCCGTTACAATCGCCCAGCGCCCAAACACCGGGAACATTGGTGCGAAGTTGATCATCCACCCGGATGTAGCCGCGCTGGTCGGTCTCGATGCCCGCTTTTTCTAAGCCCAGATCGTCCGTGTTCGGCCGCCGGCCGGTGGCCATCAACACGTGAGACCCGCGGATCTCCGTTTCCGGCCCCGTGCAATCGGCCGTCGCGACAATGTCGTCCCCCCGTTTCTCCAGTCGCGTGCAGGTTGCATTCAAGTGCACGTTGATTCCTTCGTT
>Ga0335081_10016418_pt1 | contig 11981 bp, 11 predicted proteins | sample Lox_Sample_35_FD_206713 | JGI IMG/M metagenome (GOLD analysis project Ga0335081, IMG submission 206713) | Soil microbial communities from Loxahatchee National Wildlife Refuge, Florida, United States - Lox_Sample_3.5 | ecosystem: Environmental > Terrestrial > Soil > Wetlands | place: USA... | reverse complement strand
ACTAATGAATCACGATTGCTCTTCCAAACTTCAACTGGCAGGCCCGCTTGGAGACCATCAGGCAATCGGGGGTAATGGAATCTATCGCTGGGGGTTGCAATGTCGCGAAGGTGTCATAGAGACCAGTAGAAACCTCGCATCTCCAGATAGGGAGGTATTCCTCTTTTATAGGTCTTGCGAGGGTGAAGACGATTTTGTCTGCAACTCATGCCAACAGCAGCTCAACGGAGAATTGATTTGATGGAACAACTTAGATAGTTGTTATTAGTTACGGAATCCTAAGGCTAGTTCATCTCACACGACTCTCCTGCAGTCAATGATGAAAATGTTGCGACGAAAGTACTTGATTTTTCTTCGAATTGAAAACTACAGGAAAACAGGCAGACTAAATAGCGCCAGGCTACGTCAGAAAACAAAGAGAGAGTACAACAATATTAAAAACTCCGTCCATTCTACGAGACAGTGCCACTTCAGCCACTTCAAGCCACTTCAGCCACTTCAAGCCACCAAGACAATCTCCGACGCCCACATCATTGTTTCCAAACAAACTGTGCAACCATCCGAAAGGAATGACGACAGCCACTTCATTGTATCCTCACAATGTGTACAACCGTCTGACAGCCACATCATTGTCCCTTGACAATGTGTGTGACAGTCTCTAAGGGAACTTGACAATTTGAGGCGTCTGGCGTCGGCGCCTCCGCCGCATGGTGGCGCCGCACCAATTCGACAGTCAAGGCTTTTATGAAAATGCCTTAACTAATCACTTGTTGTTAAGGAGCTATGTGCGGGACAGACGAATAGGACCGGTAAGGAAGCGTGCATCGACTTGGCAAAATGGATGACCGGAACATGGAATGTGCAACAGCCATATCATGGTTTCTGTTGAATTATCGGACTTGATTGACGCTAAATGCACTGCCGGTGAGCCCAAGCCTAGTGAAAAGCCAAAGGAATTCAATGCAATGGTTCAGGACAATAATATCGATAGTGAAACGGAGCCTGATTTTGATTAATTATCTGTGTTCTATTCGCAATCGGCGGGATGTCCTGCTGATGTACCCGCAGTTCCTGAACACGCCATTTTACTTGATGGCGCAATCAAGAATAATAATTATTCAATTCAATAAAATCGGCTTGTTCGAAGACGCCGAAATATTTAATTTGGGTGCTGCCCCTTTCTACGAATCCACTTTGTCAGAAAGCGCGTTGTCTCCAGACAATGTGTGCAACAGTCCCATTCCTTTCTGGCGGCTTCCCTGCATGGTGGCCATTGTCTCGGTGAATGGGTGGAGTTCCGCCGTAGCCCTGAATTTCAGGTTTGCATCTTCAGCAAACCTCCGGGAGATGTAATTCCTTGTGGGTCCGGTATCTGTCAAGCAGAGCAACAGCGCTGGTATTGCCATGAGTGTCCTGACAACCCACATATCCGGGGAACGGTGGACGACTATGGGGATATTGTTCATCAAACCGGAAATGCACAACATAAATTCTGCCTTTTCACGGCAGCGGATGTATGTCTCCCCAAAATGCGACGCTAACCTACAGTGAATTAAAAGAGATTACGTTTATGTGAGGTCGATATGTATCGTATGTATCTCTTAATCCAAAGTTTGGCTGCGGTACGAGAAATTGGGTTTGACTTTGCGATCGTATCCTCCCAAGTTCAGCCGTACCAGGCCGAACTTGCAAATTGAACTTGCACTAGTGACAATCAATTGGTGCAGTCATTAGCGAGGCAGGTTCACAGCCTCCTTGTACTTGGAGGTACCTGAGCCCAGAAAGGCTCTCTTAGCGGAAGACAAGCGGACCGTGGTATATGGCTATTTTTTTTCCCTCTCAGATGGGGTCAATCGATCAATTAAATCGACGAAGCGAATGAATGGAGACCATGTCTAATTTAGATTGATAGCTGTGAATAGCGCCAACAAGATCGCCGAGTCGCTGAAATGAACGGGCACATCTAGTAAATCAATGGGAATGAGAAATGGAAACTCAAGCTATCTCCCTCGGAGACCCGAATGATTCCGAGAAACGCGTCAACTTGGTTCTCTATCCTCGCAAGGAGTTTGTCAACCGTAGTCTTGACCTAGTCTATCCCTGCCACAACGGCCAGCACCTGGCAGACTACTTCTTCAACGATGGCGAGTCTTGCTTCGGTACTAAAGAATACCACCAATCTTGGTGTTCACGGGAATTATTTCGTCCTTTGATCTCAGCGAACAACCAGTACGGTCAGAAAGTGGATGATTTGCAACAGGCCTTCATGGCCTTTGCTGGTTCCACTAGACAGTACATCGCAATTCCCCTCAAGGCAAGGAAATCACCAAGTCGATCTCCAATGCCAATGAACTAATGGAATCAGTGTTGCCAACGATCCCGATCGAGGGTCTTTCTGGGCCGGATCGGATCGGATCGTTACAGGTTAAATTCCCAAAACGGACATCTAAACGCCGAAAAAGTGAGATCGGATCGGATCGTTGGCAACACTGCGTGAATCTAAAATCTTTCGCGATCCGACCTCTAACCGAAAGCATTTGCGAATTCATCATCCGCGCCCAAATTCAATTATACTTCTTCGAAATCACGATAGTTGAGCGACATGCACCGATCCACAGGTTTGTCGATATGATTCAGGCGGACTGTCTTCGAAATCTCAAGGAATTCGGAATTGCACATTTCGGCCATTATAAGAAGGTCACTGAACAGTACTGGTTTCGCGTTTTCGACACATTCACGTCCACACTTTCCTTAGTTGAACAGCTGCAGCTCAACACTCCGTTGCACCTTGAATGGTGCCAATACGTCAAATCTGAAGATATTAAACTGGCAAGGCATGATTAATCCAGACTGGGGTTTTGGAAGGACTGGCAATCCTGAACGAAAAATAGTAAATGAGTTGGACGCTACGTTTGTGAATTTCATGGAGAAACCTCAGTTCACAGTTGACCGCCGACTGATATAGTCTACTAGTAGCAATTGTCATAGTTTTCATTAGTTTTTGGAAGTAGTGATGATTATGGTGATATAGTCATTCAGAATCCAGTTCCGTGCTATTCCACTTACTTTCCATTCCACTGGTAAGGATACTCACTGGCGTCTGCATATGTAGTTACATCGCAGCTATTAATTTCCTTTTGATTTTCCAGCTCTCCATCATCTGAGTCCTCATTGCAGCGACTATTCCATTGAGGGGTTTTCGATGCTGCGTCATCTGTCCCAACCGGGCTATTCCCTGCGAAGTAGAGTAGCCGGTCGCGATATGGACCACCAAATTTCAATCGATACGTGAAGCGGCAAGGGCCAAAGATGTTAGTCACGTAACTTTACTAGTATATACTACTACTACTACTACTACTACTACTACTACTACTGCTCTGTGGTTGGTGGTGGAATTGACGTGTCTATATTTTTGATTTGTGTGAGAAAGGTGTGTAGATGGATTCTATGTGCTTGGAACGGTGAGATTGCATCAATTATTGAGTTTCCAGTTGGATTTTCAGTTGTAAAAGCTAGTGCAGGGGCTATAAGGGGCGATTTTGGAGACAGATTGAAGATTCTTGGTGCCAAAGAGTGGTGGTATAGTATTGTGATGCACGTAGAAGTTAGGGGAGATGCTTTGTCAGTGACTGCGACATTGGTTTGACCATGCTACCTCTGGGTGGTGGTAGAGATCTGAAGTGAAATTTCCCCCCCTTGGAGATTTGGTGGAGATCTCAAAGGGGGGAATGGTATGGAGGGCCAGGGAGTGGTGGTATAGCCATGTGAGTTTGATAGAGGTTGGAAAGGACACCCCCACTAGTGTCTGGGTCGATCGTTTGAGCATGGTAGCTGTTGTGGTTGCTGAGGTATGGGGTGAACATTCCCCACCTCAGTGAAAATTCCCCCCGATAGGGAAAGATAGAGGTCTATGGATAGTCATAGAAGAGAGCTATGACTATGGGAAGCTAGTATCGGTTAGGAAGGACATATATGTTAATTTCTACATACTTAGTTTGATCAGATTGGGTGTATGGGTAATGGAGATACAGCTGCTTCTTGAGTTAAGTGGCGGTATATCACAGGAAAAGGCTCTACAAGTTAAGATTAAGTTGGAATTGAATCACAAAAAATAGGTAGACTTATGCATTATTACCGATCAAAAAATGCGACGCTTATACAGTGTCAATAGACTCAATGTGTGAGAAGTTATAGCTTCTGTAACTGAATATTGTTGATTCCATTCAAGGCTTGAATGGTACCATAGTTAAGGGTGCTGTGGTGCGATTGGTTGATTTCAATTTGGACTGATTTTCCGAATTACACGGTTCGGGAGCCACCACCGTCACCAACTGGGTGTTGGAAAATTATAATCAAGGTGGTTTTGGATAGATTGGACTTGTATTTATGTCCAAGTTTCGCAGAACGTCATTTGGACCAAAACTGGTGAAGTTATTAAGGATTTGGTTTTGGGCCGCCATATGAAAGGGTGATTTAGGCAACTTTGAGCGCCCACCCCTTTGGGAAGGAGTGGGGTGATGGCTTCAAATTTTGGAATGCTATTAGTGGGGACTAAAGTCTGTTCAATGCCCAAGTTTAGGACCGATCGGGCTACTGCTTCATCGATAAAAAGGAAAATTATGCCATATGATGTTGCTCGAGTCCTAACTTCAGTGCATTTGAGTAGGGTCAGTCCGTACGTAATGGCACCCCGGGCGTAATGGTTCTCCGCCATATATAATGGCCATTTCGAACAAATATGACGTCCGAAACAGCGCTAGTATCCTTGGGCCAGGCCCGAGACAGCCTGGGCGGGCCGGGCTAAACAGTCAAGCCCGTACGAGCGGGCCTGAGATATCCAATAGGCCCATCCAAACGGGCTCGGGCGGGCTCGGGCCAGGGGGGCTCGAGCTCGGGCTTGCCTTTTGGAACTAGCAGGCCCGGCCCGAAGCCCGCCCGGCCCACGCCAACTCTGAATCAGGTGGGTAGACTTCCCAATTTCGGAAGCGGATCCAAAAAATGATGTTATGGATCTGGTCCTGAGGCCTCCTGCCTTTGGAAATTGGGTCGATTCAACTTCTGATAACGCATGTTCAGTACCGCATTGACTCACAACCTTTGTCCTGCACGTTCATCTCACTCATCCGAGGTGGGTAAAGTACGACCAAGACTTCAAGCCAAAGCTCAGCAAGGATTTTTTTTGACGATGGAGATACGGCAAGGAAGTTTTTTGAATGTAGTTAGGTTCTTTGGGATCGGGCAACGGAACAGTTTCTCAAACACCACCTAGAAAGGGTCTTTCGAGATCTCACTTAATATCTCCTAAATGACAGAGAGGACCGTTTATGCGGCGTGTGGATGGGATGTGCCCTTAATGTCGCTGTGGAAAACCGACCGATTCAAACTCGGATGCACAGGGGTGTGCAAGAGTTCCTTTACGGGATGAGCTGCTTTTGCTCATTTGGTGCGTGCTCTAGGGGGAGTGGTTCTCTCGAAGTTGCGGGCGGTGATTGAGTTGAATAAAGGGGATTTGTTTTTCTTTACAGACCCTCTCATGAATCGTTCTAATGAGAATGCACGGGGCCCACGGCATTCAGTGGCGGCATTTATGGACCAATGCACATGGCGTTGGATGCAGAGGGAGCACGGGTTCAAAGACGCTCGTTTTGAACCAGTGAGATGCGCACAGAAGAGGTTTAGAAACCCGGACAGGACAGAAAGAGACTCACGGGTAAAGAAGAAAAAGATAATTGCGTAGCATGAATTGACAGATCTTCCATTTAGCCCCGGTCCCTCGGGCGCCAAGTGACTCATTGACTATCGAGTGAGTTTGCTTTTTCATACATCAAGATAGAGAGCGCACCTTTTGGGGTTGAAAGCAGTATTACTTTGTGCTCGGTATACTAGCTTGAGCTCGGTAGACACAGCTGTGGCCGCTGGGGGAAACCAAAGCCCGAGGGATGGGGCCCTGAACGTGAGAAGATGGCAAAATATTGTGTAATTATCTCGACATGAGAATATTAACGCTACATTTAAATCTGAAAGGTCAGATCAGATATGCTGCGATCGCCGTTTTAGGGTCAGGGATTTTTGGATCTGGATCGATTCGTGGTGGGAGACAGGTTTTCTGGTGAGGATATCATCAAGAAGGGAAATAACGGTCGACTTGAGGTCTTTGAGGGGGAGGATTCATAGCATCCCATTGCACACCATCGGCGCAGTCGTTGGCAACACGTGTCGCCCATCTGTGTTATTGTGGGGAGCCTTGCGTTGTACACCTCTGAAGAATTCCGCAATTCCCTTGGCGACGTACCAAGAGCCGGTACCGGAGCCTCTTATCTTTGTTGTTCCAATTGCGATGAGAGCAATTTGTCTCGAAGATTTGTCGCAAAATATATTCATCAACCTCCAGGGGATTTGTAGTTCTCCCAGATCCTTGTAACGACTCAGAATTCCACTCTAGACAAAATTAATGAGGTTACAAGCCTGGGAGGGAAATATATCATGGACAGAATAGTGTCGTGGAGTTGAAATTATATATGGCGATCCCGGACGCAAATAGGATGGATTTGGCGGCCCCCGACTCCAATCGGACATTGGATTGTGGGTTTATTATTTAATTTTCGTAGTTTTCTGGCTCTATTCTAGTTTCATAGGCGAGGATCACGGATCCTCAAATCAATACCTTCCGACCACACCGTCAAGTTCCTGGCAAGAGCAAAACAGCTCGACAACAGCCTCAACGTCGAAGGCAAGATGCATCTACCACGTGTTAGGACGTCCCGTACCAAATGCTAGTTGAACAAGTCCGTCGATCGCACCTCCAACATCTGTGAGGACCCTCGAGAGGGCAGTGTTTGATGTCGCGGAGACTGCGGTGGCTCTGGCGGAGCGATTTTGGACGGTTTCTTGTTTGTCGGTAGCAGCCTGATTGCTATTTGGTCTCGTTTGTGATGAGGCTTAAAGATTCAGAAACAGAATGAGTTCTGCCGTGGAAATTGCACAAAGTTAATTTTCGCAATTTTCGCGCTTTTTGGCAATTTTGACAAGGCAGTGATTGTCCAGTTGTCAATGGAGCGTAACGCCGCTGGAGAACCGCCTAGAACCAGTATAGATCTGCTTGAGAACCTCGGTTTAACCCGATCGGAATATATTACGAAGGATAACTAAGGGAAAGGAAATGACATTCCGCGAGCGGCATTGGGAATTGCCGATTTTGGCGAGCCAGCGATTGCCCGGCTGTTGTCCAATCGTAACGCTATTTGAGGCTCCATTGGGGCTGGTATGGATCTGCTCAACAACCTCGTTTTAGCCTGATCGGGTATATCTTGATGGACAACGAAAGGGGACGGACATCGCATTCCATGCAGCCTAATCTGAATAACGAGTATGAGGAATGACACATCAGAAGCGCAGATAGTGCTTGTTCATATTAGAAGCTGAAACTGTACTCTATCATGACCTTACTCTCGGTGAGAGTACCCCTTGACCTGTAGCTCTACGTTCCCACCAATCCGTGTCAGCAACGGCAAACTCTTGAAACCATTCTTCAAATTTCTCATTATACCGTGATTCCCAGTACTCAATAGCTTTCGAAATGATTCTAGCATGACTTTTTAACATATTTTTCCCTCTTTTTAGATCCGTCGCGACCTCCTTCAAATCAGAGCCGAGTTGGTTATCGCTAAGAGGTTGACATGGAGCCGAAAGCTGGAAAAGAAATCGAATCTCCTCGACACTGAAGTAGTTCTTATCTTCATAGGTGAGACCATTGAAATAGTTGGCAAACTCGGGATCGGAAATATGATTCGCCGGAGAATATTTGAGTTTACGTTCAACGTCGGCGAAGTCATATTGATCGGCCTTTAGAACAGCGATGCGGAGGGTATATGTAGCGAAAAGACCATAATGACCATACTTAGCCTTGCAGTAATATAGAGAGATCTCTTTGTCAATGGCACGGTGTTCGTTGAGCATTTGTTTGATTGAAACAAGGCGGAGTTCGGGACGTCGGAAACTTGAAGCTCCGAAGTCGCCACTTTCAAAAAAAAATTTCAAAAAATTTAAGCTCTATGGTTATTTGTCTTCATTTTTGGATACTAGTAGTCTTATTCATGTGGTGGCAAGATAGTTACGTCATTTTGATGCCACCTACAGACGTTATAAAGCCGGAAATTTATGCAAGCATAAATGCCACGTCACCACCTTCGACTCCTTCACCGCAACACTCCGAGATAGCATCAAGGGCAATTGTTGCGGCACTAGGTGTCAACGGCAAAGGGGAAATGGCCCCGATTACTCGTAGTGAAGGTGTACCAACTGCCATTGTGGGAATCCCACTCAATCCACCGGTAATGAAACGAGCTCTCCGCGAGGCGGACATTCTCATTCCTGTTGTGGCCCCATCATCATCACGAAAGCTAACTCGACTTCACGCCCTCGTTACGTCACCGTCTACTGTCGAAGCAACTTCTGCAGCCTACAAAGCCGTCACGGGGCTTTGGAGTGATACTCTTTCCGCTGCGTCAAATTTGGATAATGCGCTCCGAAGAGTCAACACCCTCATCGATTGCGGCGACTGGATTTACGATTATATCAGACCATATGTCGATGAAGTGAAGTGTCTCTATCCGTGGATTAGGAACACGGAACAATTCATTCGTGTTTGGGAGGCGCGTGGTGGTGTGGTGAATGGAGCGTCGACCGAGACTCGTCTTATTCGAAGAATGATCGTACGGGTGAATCCCAGTTTTCAGGCACCGAACATGCAACCTCGAATTGGACAAGAACTCATCAAGGTTTACAACTTGATGATTGTGTACATTGATCGTTGCACACGTTGTCATAATTCGACGGCGACACTCTCGGAGCAGGAGTATTGGGATTGGTTAAAAAGCACAGAACAAAATTGCAATAACAATGTGTATACGTTTGCTCGTCCAACCGATCATTTGTATGTCATCCGCGCCATTCAAAGAAAACGCGAACTCCACTATCAATGGGTGAATGGACAACTAGAGTATATTGACAACTTCGGTGTTCCGACGGGAATCTTCGTAAATCCATGGTACTCCCTCCACTTTTAATGAGACTAAGAGTAGAAATACGTTGTTATCATACAGTAATAGTGTTCACAGTTCATGATGCAAGAGATAGAGGTAGATTTTAAGGCTAGATCATGAAATTGTAATGATTCAACATAATAATTCCCTTGAGCCTCTATTTTCTGATAGTAAATTCTCTCTGCAATTGAAATGCTTTATCCCGACACATCAGCTGAAGGTACCAAATACTCTTTTTTGTAAGATGTCAACAGAAGGAGAACGCAGACCGACCGCAGACCGACCATTTATGAGAACGGCCGTTCGCCACTTATCATATATATAGTCACCCCCGACCTCTTGTCAGACCAGAGCCCTCAAAGTTCTTAACGCAAACACTATTCCTCAATCTCAAAGTTCGCCCAATCTTTACCATTACCCTACTTGGATTGACCATTTCTGATCAAAATGCCGTGACTGCACGCAATCATCTCACGCAATGTATGTGATGGGCGTTCTCACTATCGGGCGACCTAACATATGATGAAAGTTTCACTGCGGCTCACCACATACTAACAAAGTGTCGCCAATCAATGTCAACTATTTCTCTTGTATGGTTGCACAATCTGTTGATTGGTTGCGGTGGGGCAGGCCGGACTGTCAGGTGTCAGGTTTACTCGAACCTCTGTTGAGGCCAGAGATGTGCCGGTACGGTCCAACTTCGGGCCGACCGTCTCGGCTCAGACCATTGTTAAAATTTTTTTAGCGGTTATTCGCAAATATCCGGATCAAATACAAAGTGCAGGCGAATAAAATTCTGGGTGTATCCGCAAATACAAATAAAGAGTCGCTAATCCGGTTATTTGGATATTTGAGGAAGCCGGGGGGAGGGAGGGGAATAATTATGTGAAGTTCACACCAATGACGGGCTGTGTTCCCCCTGCCCACTTCGCCCATCTCGCTAAAAATTCTCTTTACCTTGGGATCTTTCCCAACCCTCCTTCTCCCTGCCTCGCCATTGGCTTCAATGCTGTCAGTCTTCCTTTATGTCCTCTTGGCGGTCCTGGGCGCCGCTATTTTTTCTGGGATCTCTTTCTGGTCTGCTCGCGCAAACCCATGGGTCCTAACGATGCCACATTGTGACGGAAAGCCTGTCCCGCCTGACCGTGAGGACCCTCCTCCGCTCCCAGTATCACCCATCGGCACACGAGTCACCGGCTGCTATGGCAGGAAGCACACTTCAAGTCCTCCTCACCCGAGTGTTCCTTCCGATAAAAATTTGGCGTTCATAATTTGGCCTACTCTTTGATTATTTGGGGGATTTACCCGCAAGTACTGTTTATTTCTCTTTATACTCTATCTTTATTGTATTTATTCTTGAAATTCAAGGCGATCAGATGTAGTATTGTCCAGGATCTTGACGATGTGGTTGGAAGGTGTTTCTTTCCTAAACTAAACCTGAAGACTAAATACCAAATCCACGTAAACTTAAAGTGGGGTAAAGTGAACCCAAATTTGTGTGCCAATTCCACCAAAATTGCAGGGTAACAAACCCAATGTCGTTTCACTCGGTGGGTGATCACGTTGCCTGTGAACAGGAGGGGGTTTGCGGCTACCTTGCGTTTCCAGGAGCCTTGGGATTGACTAAAGTGTCTGTCCTTCCAAACAGCGGCGCTGCCATATTATAACCCCTGGCAGCTGTGCCACTGTCGCTATTTACGGGCTAACACAGCCCCCCATCACAGCCTCATCTCACCGCCGCAATAATAGCGATATCGGCTATTCCGACAGCCTCCCTGCTTGTCAAGACCTGGCAGTGTCGCTTCATTGCGCTGTGTGACGGGGGTTGTCCGTAGAACGAGAGAACAAGAGAACAGTGGCAGCGACGTGCCTGTCCAACGGTGGGACGAGAACGAGAAACGGGAGAACGAGGGATAAGAGATGTTGATTGCTCGAGTACACGGGGTGCCAAGTAGAAATGTGGAATAATCTCCGGACCGTGACACGCAGGGCCTACAACGCTTGAGTTGAGCTAACCCCGTGTCACGGATATCACGATCTTGATGAATTATTCGAGACGAAAGTACTGGCAACTTCTTCGAGTTCTTCTTCAATTGAGAAAGGGGGCACTCGCTGCTTTAAATACACAAACAGAGCAGACTTATCTCCGCCTGGGAGCTATAAATAAACTGCATTTCCAATAGCTATCTTCCACAGCCTCACTAAAACATTTTGCCGAGCCTACCGAGCCGAGCCGAGCCAAATCATACCGATCCTAGCTCATCGTTTTGCCAAGCTTGCTCGTGAGATTCCCGAGCCGAGGTATTTCTCGGCTCGTGATCGTCAAGGACGCTGTTCAGGTCACGAACAGGGCTCGGGAGCAATATCTGGATATAAACATAAAGCAACTTTGTCATTGACTTCAATAAAATAAACCAAATTAGCCGGCTGAGCAAGTGTCCCCATCTCTTTTAGACAAAGATCCCAAACTACAGAGACCGCCTGGACATGTTTTCCACACATAAAATGAAGATTTCAATGTGTCAGACCACATACATTCCACATAATCCGAATCGCTGTTATTGCCTCCGCCATCACAACAGCTGATTTTGCCAAGTTCGCTCGTTGAACAGTCTTTATTTTGATCATCACTGCAGGCCTTACGCTAGGACATTAGACAATTTGGATTGCCACGAATAAATAATACCTTTTTCCTTCTTGCTGGAACGCAATCGTACCCAATACAGTCTTCGTCCGGCCCACAATTGAACGGACCGGAATAAGTAAATGAATCGTAAACCGGATCATATATGCAAGTGACAAAGGTGTTGTCTAGGGTAGACCCACAACAGGTGCGTCTGTAGGTAGTATCGGTGCAGACACGGTACCTGAGATAGTAATCGCAGGCCTGATACGCCTTAACTTTAGCGAGAAGTGCGCTGAAGAAGAGCGTCGACGACA
>Ga0335081_10016417_pt1 | contig 11981 bp, 11 predicted proteins | sample Lox_Sample_35_FD_206713 | JGI IMG/M metagenome (GOLD analysis project Ga0335081, IMG submission 206713) | Soil microbial communities from Loxahatchee National Wildlife Refuge, Florida, United States - Lox_Sample_3.5 | ecosystem: Environmental > Terrestrial > Soil > Wetlands | place: USA... | reverse complement strand
GATGGCGGTGGCGAGCTTGGCGACGATGTCGGCCGGCGTGCCGGCTGGCGCGCAGATGCCGTACCAGCCGGCCGCGTCGTAGTCCTTGGCGAATTCGCCGATCGCCGGCACGTCGGGCAGCGCATCCGAGCGCGTCGCCGTCGTCACCGCGATGGCGCGCAGCCGGCCGTCGCGGATGAACTCGATGACCTGCGCCATGGGCGCCACCGCGAGCGGAATCTGGCCGCCGACCAGATCGGTGACGTAATTGCCCTTGTACGGCACGTGTACGAGGTCGGCGCCGGTCAGCATCTTGAACAACTCGCAGGCGACGTGCGGCCCGGAACCGACACCTTGGGTCGCGAAGTTGACCGTGCCGGGATGGGCCTTCGAATAGGCGATCAGCTCGGGCACCGTCTTCGGCGGGAAACCCGGATTGGCGGTGAGCACGAAGGGCGTGCGGCCGATGCCGGCGACCGGAATGAGATCGCGGCCGAAGTCGAAATTGAGGTGCGTGTAGAACGTGGCGTTGACCGCATTGGTCGACACCGTGGTGAGCAGCGTATAGCCGTCGGGCGCGGCGTGGGCGACGATCTCGGTGCCGATATTGCTCGAGGCGCCGGGCCGATTGTCGACGATGAACTGCTGGCCCATGGTCTCCGACAGCGCCTGCGCGATCAGCCGCGCGATGATGTCGGGCCCGGCGCCGGCCGGATAGCCGGCGACGATGTGCACCGGCCGCGTCGGATAATCGACCGCCGCGGCGAGACGCGGCAGCAGCGGCAGCGTCGCGGCGCCTGCGGCCAGATGCAGGAATTGACGGCGCAGCAGTGTCATTGTTCCTCTCCCATCGTCACGGCGGCTGTTTTCGCTTTCACTCCGCCTTGATATTCGCAAACTTTATCACCTTGCCCCACTTGACGGTCTCGTCGGCGATGAATTTTTTGAATTCCGCGGGCGACATCGGCGCGACGATGCCGCCGAGATCCTCGAGCCGCGCCTTGATGGCCGGCTCGGCCAGCACCGCGACGATCGCGCCGTTGAGCTTGTCGATGATTTCGCTGGGCGTATTCGCCGGCGCGCCGACGCCGTCGGAGGCGACCGCCACGTAACCGGGCACGAACTCGGCCACGGTCGGCACGTCCGGCAGCACCGGAATCCGGTTGGCGCTGGTCACCGCCAGCGCCCGCAATTTGCCGGCGCGGATGTAGCCCATCGACAGCGGGATCGGGCTGAAGGTCATCTGCACCTGGCCGGCGAGCAAATCGTTGATCGCCAGCGACGCGCCGCGATAGGGCACGTGCACGAGGTCGGTGCCGGTCATGAAGTTGAACAGCTCGCCGGCGACGTGCTGCGACGACCCGACCCCGCCGGTCGCGAAGTTGATCTTGCCGGGATTGGCCTTGGCGTAGGCGATGAGCTCCGGGATGGTGTGGACAGGCAGCGCCGGATTGACCTCGACCACCAGCGGCAGGAAATCGATGTTGGCGACCGGGGCGATGTCGCGGATGAAGTTGTAGTTGAGCTTGTCGTAAAGCGAGGCGTTGATGGCGAACGACGACGTCGCCCACAGCAGCGTGTAGCCGTCGGGCGCGGCGCGCACGACATATTCGGTGGCGATGGTGGTGCCGCCGCCCGGGTGGTTCTCGATCACGAAGGGCTGGCCGAGCCGCTCGCCCAAGCGCTGGCTGACGAGACGAGCGAGGATGTCGGCGGGACCGCCGGGCGCAAAGCCGAGCACGAGCTTGACCGGCCGCGTCGGGTAATCGAGCGCCCACGCCAGACGCGGCAATGCCGGCGCCGCCAGCGCGCCGGCCGCCACATTCAAGAATTCACGGCGCGAAGATTTCATTCCGCCCCCGCCCTGTCGCCGGATCAGTCGGCCTTGATGTTAGCGAACTTGTTGACCTTCGCCCATTTCTGCGTCTCGTCGGCGATGAACTTGGCCAATTCGGCGGGCGTCATGGCCGTGGGGATGCCGCCCAGATTGGCGATCTTGTCCTTGAACGCCGGTTCGGCGAGATCGGCATTGATGGCTTTATTGAGCGCGGCGATGATGTCGGGCGGCGTCCCCTTCGGCGCGCCGATGCTGTGCCAGCCGCTGGCGTCGTAGCCCGGCAAGGTCTCGGCCACCGTCGGCAAGTCGGGCAACACCGCAATCCGCGACGGCGAGCCGACCGCCAGCGCGCGCAATTGACCCGAGCGCACATAGCCGATCGACGCCGGGATCGGCGAGAACATCATCTGCACCTGGCCGGCGATCAGGTCGGAATAGGGATTGCCGGTATAGGGCACGTGGACCAGGTCGACGCCGGCCATCATCTTGAACAGCTCGCCGGCGACGTGCGGCCCCGAGCCGATGCCGTTCGAGGCCATGTTGATCTTGCCCGGATTGGCCTTGGCGTAGGCGATGAATTCGGCCACCGTCTTGACCGGCAGCGACGGCGTCACCTCCAGCACATAGGGCACCAGATCGATCAAGGCGACCGGCGCAATGTCGGTCGCGAAATCGAAATTGAGATGGTGATAGAGCGTGGCGTTGACCGCATTGGTCGAAGTCGCGAGCAACAGCGTATAGCCGTCGGGCGTGGCGCGGGCGACGCCCTCGGCGGCGAGATTGGTGGCGGCGCCGGCGCGGTTCTCGACCACGAACGGCTGGCCGAGCTGCTCCGACAGCTTTTGCGCCATCAGACGGACGATGACGTCGGAGGCGCTGCCGGCGGAGAAACCCACCAGGACGTGCACCGGACGCGCCGGATAGGCTTCGGCGCGCGCCAAGTGCGAGGCGGCCGGCAGCGCGGCGGCGCCGGCGGCAAGCGACAGAAAATTGCGGCGGGCAAGCGTCACGTCGTCTCTCCCTTCAGTGCGGCCATGGCGGCAATCACTCGGCCTTGATATTGGCGAACTTGTTGACCTTGGCCCACTTCTGCGTCTCGTCGACGATGAACTTGCCGAAGTCGGCCGGAGTGCCTGAGAAAATATCGCAGCCGAGATCGTCGAGGCGCTTCTTCATGGCGGGATCGACCAGGGCGCCATTGACCGCCTTGTTGAGCCTGTCGACGATCTGCGGCGGCGTGCCCTTGGGCACGGTGATGCCGTACCAGCCGGCCGCCTCGTAGCCGGGCAGGAATTCGGCGATCGCCGGCACGTCCGGAAGAAGGGCCTGGCGCTTGGCGCTGGTCACGCCGAGCGCGCGCACCCGGCCGTCTCTGATATAGCCGAGCGACGCCGGCATGACGCCGAACATCATCTGCATCTGGCCGCTGAGCAGATCGGGCATCGCCGCCGACTCGCCGCGATAGGCGACGTGGACCAGATTGACGCCGGCCATCATCTTGAACAGCTCGCCGGCGACGTGGAGCGGCGTGCCGGTGCCGCCCGAGGCCATGTTGACCTTGCCGGGATTGGCCTTGGCGTAGGCGATGAATTCCGGGATCGTCTTGGCCGGCACGGAGGGATTGACTTCCATCACCAGCGGAATGGTGGAAATGCTCGCCACCGGCGCCGCGTCGTCGATGAAGTTGAAATGCAAGTCGTGGTAGATCGACGGGTTGATGGCGTTCGCCGACATGGCGAGCAGCAGCGTATAGCCGTCCGGCGCCGCCTTGAGCGCGTATTCGGTGCCGATATTGCCGCTGGCGCCGGCACGGTTGTCGACCACCACCGGCTGGCCGAGCTTGTCCGACAGCCACTGCCCCATCAGGCGGCCGACGATGTCGGGCGAGCCGCCGGGCGGAATTTGCACGACGAGGTGGATGGGACGCGACGGATAGTCGTCCGCCATGGCGACGCGCGCCAGGGCCGGCGCGGCCACCGCGCCGGCCGCGAGCTTGAAGATGTTTCGCCGCGAATGTCTCATGTCGCTCACTCCAATCCGGACAGCCTATTTCATTCACTCCGCCTTGATCCCGGCGGCGTGGATCACCTTGCCCCATCGCTCGGTCTCGGTGACGATGACCTTGCCATATTCCGCCGGCGTCAGCGGCGCCGTCACGCTGCCGAGCACGGCAAATTGCGCCTTGACCTTCGCATCGTTCAAGCCGGCGTTGACGGCGGCATTGAGCTTGTCGACGATTTCCGCGGGCGTGGCTTTCGGCGCGCCGATACCGTTCCAAAGATTGGCCTCGTAGCCGGGCACGAATTCGCCGATCGCCGGGATGTCGGGAAAGATCTGCGAGCGCTGCGCGGTGGTGACGCCGAGCGCGCGCAATTTTCCGCTTCTGATGAACTCCGCCGCCCCCGCCAGCGTGTTGAAGTCGCATTGCACCTGGCCGGCGATCAGGTCGGTCAGCGCCTGCGGCTCGCCGCGATAGGCCACGTGCAGCGTCTCGATGCCGGTCATGATCTTGAACATCTCGCCGGAGATGTGGGTGACGGTGCCGCTGCCGGCCGAGGCCACGGCGATCTTGCCGGGATTGGCCTTGGCATAGGCGATGAAGTCGGGGATCGTCTGCGCCGGGAACGACGGATTGACCAGCATGACGAAGGCGCCGCGGCTGACGCTCGCAACCGGCGCGATGTCACGGACGAAATCGAAACTAAGGTTCGGATAGAGCGCGCCGTTGGTGAACGATGCCGTCGACACCATCAGGATGGTGTAGCCGTCGGGCGGCGCATTGACCACGTATTCGGTGGCGATATTGGTGCCGGCGCCAGGGCGGTTGTCGATCACCACGGTCTGGCCGAGCCGGTCCGTCATCGCCTGGCCGACCAGCCGCGCGGTGATGTCGAGACCGCTGCCGGCGGCAAAGCCGACGACGAAGTGGATCGGCCGCACCGGATAGTCGAGCGCCAATGCTACATTCGGCAAGCCGCCAGCGGCGACGGCCCCCGCGGCGCCGGCGAATTGCAGGAAACGACGGCGGCAGAATCCCATGACATTTCCTTCCTGGAGCGCCGGTCGTGCGTTCTGACCCATCATTCGGCCTTGATATCGGCGAATGCGACCACCTTGGCCCATTTCGCGGTGTCGGCGGCGATGACCTTGGCAAATTCCTCGCGCGAGGTCGCATAGGCCGGCGCGCCGAGATCGACGAGACGCTCGGTGAATGCGGGGTCGGCCAGCGCGGCGTTGATCTCGCCGTGCAGCTTGTCGAGAATCTCGTTCGGCGTACCGGCCGGCGCGCCGATGCCCTGCCAGCCGCTGGCCTCGTAGCCCGGCACGGTGTCGGCGATCGGCGGCACGTCGGGCAGCGCGTCGTAGCGTGTCGCGGTGGTGACGCCGAGCGGCCGCAGCTTGCCGTCCTTGATCGCGCCGATCGACGAGGTGACGAGGTCGAACATGCACTGCAACCGGCCGCTCAACAGATAAAGCCGACGATCAGGCGCACCGGCCGGGTCGGATAATCGAGCGCCGCGGCGAGGTTCGGCAACCCGGCGGCAGCGGCGGCCCCCGCAGCGCCGGCAAGCTGCAGAAAACGGCGGCGGCCAAGCGTCATGACGTCTCCCGGAGGCGTTTCTCGTTTTGCGCGCAGGCCTCGCTGCGTATCGCCGAAGTCGGCAATACGCTATACCGAGGCTGAAATTGCCGGAAGTGTCAAAGCGCCGCAAAGGCTCCCGCGGCAGCGCCTAGCGACTTGGTTTCCCGGATTGGCCCTATGACGCAACATGACCGACATGCACGTCACGGCGGTCATGACCACGACCACGCTCACGGCCATAACCACGGGCACGGCCATGCGCCGTCGACTTTCGGCACCGCCTTTGCGATTGCGACGGCCTTGAACGTCGCCTTGGTCACGGTGCAAGTGCTCTACGGCGTGCTGGCGCACTCCATGGCGCTCCTGGCCGACGCCGGCCACAATGCCGGCGACGTGATCGCGCTGGTGCTGGCCTGGGGCAGCCACACCGTCGCGCGGCGGCATCCGACCGAGCGCTACACCTACGGCTTCGGCTCTACCTCGATCATGGCGGCGCTGATCAATGCCACAGCGCTGCTGGTCGTCACTGGCGCCATCGCCTGGGCGGCCATCGAGCGGTTTTGGGCGCCGCAGCCGATCGCCGGCGTCACAGTGATGGTGGTTGCCGCGCTTGCCATTGCCGTCAACGGCGCCGCCGCGGCGATCCTGTCGCGCGGCAACAAGCAGGATCTCAACGTCCATGGCGCGTTCCTGCATCTCGTCGCCGACGCCGCGGTGTCCGCGGGCGTCGTCGCCGCCGGCCTCGTCATCTTTCTTACCGGCTGGCTGTGGGTCGATCCGTTGGCGAGCCTCGCGATCTCCGCCGTCATCGTCTGGAGCACCTGGGGGCTGCTGCGCGACGCCGCGAAAATGTCGCTGCAAGGCGTGCCGCCGCGGATCGATCCCGGCGCCGTGCGCCACTACCTGCAATCGCTGCCGGCGGTCGCCGAAGTTCACGACCTGCACATCTGGCCGATGAGCACCACCGAGACGGCGCTGACCTGTCATTTGGTGATGCCGGACGGCTATCCGGAAGACGATTTTATCGACGCGGTCTATGCCGGCTTGCAGCAGCGCTTCGGCATCGCGCATCCGACCATTCAGATCGAGCGCGGCGACCGGCCGTGCAAGCTGTCGCCAGCCCACATCGTTTGATGTGCTAGCGCCACAGACGCGCGCTGGCGAGCCGCGCACCGTCGACCAGCGCCTTGAACTTCGCCCACACGATCGACGGATGCACTTCGTTCGAGCCGGCGAACGAGGCGAAGCCGCAATCGGCGCCGGCGATCACGCGCTCGCGGCCGACCAGCGCGGCAAAGCGGGCGATGCGCTGGGCCACCAGTTCCGGGTGCTCGACCAGCACCGTCGACTGGGTGATGGCGCCGGGAATGAGGATCTTGTCGTCGGGAATCTTGACGCGCTGCCAATCCTCCCATTCGTGCTCGTGACGCGGATTGGCGGCTTCGAACGAATAGGCGCCGGCGCGGACTTTCAGAATAATGTCGACGATGTCCCTGAGCTGCATGTCGTGAATGCGCGGGCCCATATTGATGCTGTAACAGGTGTGAAAGCGAACGCGGTCGGCGGGGATGCCGGCGAGCGCCGTATTGAGCGCTTCGACGCGCAGCTCGGCCCACTTGCGGCACGCCGCGATATCGAGATCGGGCCGCGTGATGTAATAGGTGACCAGGAACGGATCGTCGATCTGCAACAAAAAGCCTGAGTCGACGATGGCGCGGTATTCCTCGCGCATCGCCTCGGCGATGGCGAACACGTAGGCCTCGGACGACGGATAATATTCGTTCGGTGTCGTCGCCTCGACATTCGACGGCGCTATCGCCGGCACGAAGGCTTCGGCGGCTTTGACCCCGTCGAGCGCCGCCTTCAGCCGGTCGAGATCGGCCTTCAGCGCGGCGTGGCCGATATATTTGATCGGGCCCGCGCACACCATCAGCGCACGGCGGCGGCGGGCGCTGACCTGCTCGGCGACCGCGGACTGATAATATTCGGGAAAGTCGCGGGTCTCGCGCGTATTGGCGAACGGGCTCGGCCGAAAGCCTTCGCGCTTTTCCAGGCCGCTCAAGCGCGACGCCGCATAAGTGATGAAGCTCGGCTTGGCCATCTCGCCGTCGCTGACAATGTCGAGGCCGGCGCCGACCTGCTGCCGCACGCAGTCTTTCACTGCTGCGTCGAGCCGTGCGGCGTAAGCTTTTTCGTCGATCGCCGCGCCGTCCATTCTGGCGAGCATCAGCTCGAACAGATCGTCGGGCCGCGGCAGGCTGCCGACATGCGTCGTCAAGATGCGCTCGGTGCTCGATTTCATTTTCAATTCCGGCTGAGAAGAAGGCGGCAACTATGGCATTGCGCAGCTCGCGCAATCAACGCGGCCGTGCGCTTGCCGCATGAGGCCTATTCCGCAGCGCGAGCTTGCCCGGCGATTTGGCTTCAGGATACTTGCGCCCCGGCAACGAAGAGAAAAGTGAGCGCCATGAGGAAACTGCTGCAAGGCATCGCGTGGGCGGCGTGCGTCCTGTCGCTATGCGGGGCGCCTGCCCACGCCCAGGCCGATTACCCGACGCGACCTCTTAAAATGTATGTGCCGTTCCCGCCCGGCGGCGGCATCGACGTCACGGCGCGGATCGCCGCCGAAAAGCTGTCGCAAATTCTCGGCCAGCAGATCGCCATCATCAACCAGGGCGGCGGTGGCGGCGCCATCGCCACCGACGAGGTGGTGCGCGCCGAGCCCGACGGCTACACCCTGCTCTATCACTCCGTCACCGGCATCACCCACGCCGCCGTCACCGCCGACCTGCCCTACGACTGGCTGCGCGATCTGGCGCCGGTATCGCTGGTCACGCGCTTCGCCCCGGTGATGGTGGTATCGCCGACGCTGCCGGTCAAAGACATGAAGGACTTCATCGCGCTGTTGAAGGCCAATCCCGGCAAGTACAGCTACGGCTCGTCCGGCACCGGCACCGCGGTACATCTGGCGACGGAACTGTTCAAGCAGAAGGCCGGCGTCGACATCGTGCACGTGCCCTATCGCGGCACCGTCGCCGTGCTGCCGGACCTCATTTCCGGCCGCGTCGCCATGATGATCGACGGCGTGCCGGCCGAGGCCAAGAACATCCAGAACGGCACGGTGAAGGCGCTCGCGGTGACGACGGCGACGCGCTCTCCGGCGCTGCCCGACGTACCAACCATGAAAGAAGTCGGCCTCGACTATGAAGTGCCGTTCTGGACCGCGATCTATGCGCCGATCCGCACGCCGAAGCCGATCATCGACAAGCTCGCGGCCGCGGCGCATCAGGCCACGCACGACGCCGAGGTCATCAAGCGGCTCGCCACGATCGGCACCGAAGGGGCCGGCTCGACGCCGGCCGAGCTCGATACGGCAACGCGCGATCAGTTCGCGCTGTACCGCGCCATCGTCAAGGACAATCCGAAGCTGTTGAGCGGGCAATAAGCGCGTACGCGCGCCGGCGCGATTACGCCGTTTTCTGCACCTTCAGGCCGAGCTCGCTGATGGTTTGCTCGCGCATGATGAATTTCTGGATCTTGCCGGTCACCGTCATCGGGAAGGCGTCGACGAACTTGACGTAGCGCGGCACCTTGTAGTGGGCGATCTGGTCGCGGCAGAACGCTTTGATCTCGTCCTCGGTCGCGCTCATGCCGGGGCGCAGCTTGACCCAGGCGCAGACTTCTTCGCCGAAGCGGTCGTCGGGCACGCCGATCACCTGTACGTCCTGGATTTTCGGATGGCGGTAGAGGAATTCCTCGATTTCGCGCGGATAGACGTTCTCGCCGCCGCGGATCACCATGTCCTTGATGCGGCCGACGATGTTGCAATAGCCCTCGGCGTCGATGGTGGCGAGGTCGCCGGTGTGCATCCAGCGCGCGGCGTCGATGGCCTCGCGGGTGCGCTCCTCGTCGGCCCAGTAGCCGAGCATCACCGAATAGCCGCGGGTCAAAAGCTCGCCCGGCGCGCCCGGCGGCACGATGCGGCCCTGCAGGTCGACGATCTTGACCTCGATATGCGGCTGGATGCGCCCGACGGTGGCGACGCGGCGCTCCAGCGGATCCTCAGTCGAGCTCTGGAAGCTGACCGGGCTCGTTTCGGTCATGCCGTAGGCGATGGTGATCTCGGACAGATTCATCTTGGCGACGCAGCGCTTCATCACCTCGATCGGGCACGGCGAGCCGGCCATGATGCCGGTGCGCAGCGACTTCAGATCGAATTTCGCGAAGTCGGGATGGTCGAGCTCGGCGATGAACATCGTCGGCACGCCGTGCAGCGCGGTGCAGCGCTCCTCGGCGACCGTCTCCAGCGTCACCAGCGGATCGAAACCCTCGCCCGGGAAAACCATGCAGGAACCGTGCGTCAGCGCGGCGAGATTGCCCAGCACCATGCCGAAGCAGTGATAGAGCGGCACCGGGATGCAGAGCCGGTCCTCCGGCGTCAGCTTCATCGCCTCGCCGATGAAATAGCCGTTGTTGAGGATGTTGTGGTGCGACAGCGTCGCGCCCTTGGGGAAGCCGGTGGTGCCCGAGGTGAACTGGATGTTGATGGCCTGATCGAATTGCAGCTGCGGCGCCAATTCGGCGATGCGTTTTGCCTCCGCCTCGCCGCCGCGGCCGAGAATCTCGGAGAACCTGAAGGTGCCGGGATGCCAGCCGTCGCCGATCAGCACAACGGAGCGCAGCGCCGGCAGCCGAGCCGATTCGAGTTTGCCCGGCGTGGCGTGCGACAGCTCCGGCGCCAGCTCGCGCAGCATGCCGACATAGTCCGAGGTCTTGAACCGCTCGGCCAGGATCAGCGCCTTGCAGCCGACCTTGTTCAGCGCGTATTCGAGCTCGGCGATGCGATAGGCCGGATTGATGTTGACCAGGATGAGGCCGGCCTTGGCGGTGGCGAACTGGGTCAAGACCCATTCGGAATTATTGGGCGACCAGATGCCGATGCGCTCGCCGGGCTCCAAGCCCAGCGTCAACAGCCCGGCGGCTAGCCGATTGACCTCGCGGCGCAATTCGCCGTAGCTCAAGCGCACCTTCTGATGGCGGACAATGAGCGCCGGGCGGTCGGCATGCTTGTCGCAGATGGCGTCGAAAAACCGCCCGATCGTCTCGCCGATCAAGGGCACATTGCTGGCGCCGTGAACGTAGCTCTGGGTCAGCGCGGCCATGGCGTTTCCTCCGGAATTCTTTGGCCCTTAGCATAGAACGCGGCGCCTGTTCCGTCATCCTGAGGTGACGGCGTCAGCCGCGCAATCCCGCCTGCTTGAGAAGCGGATAGGTCACGTCGCGGAACTCGCGCATGCCGTCGATATACCGCGGCCATGACAGCAGCACGCCGTCGAAACCGACCTGCGACAGCCGCGACAGGCCGTCGACGATCTGCTCCTTGGTGCCGATCAGGGGGAAGCCGCCCCAGCCGGAGATCATCATCTCCGACATCGCCTTCCTTCGTTCCTCGGGGTAGTCGCGCTGATTGATCTCGGCGCCCATCGTGTCGATGACGTTGCGCGCCGCCACCCAGTCGCCCTTCTCGTGGACATAATAATGGTAGAAGTCCTTGGCCTCCTGCTCGGTCTCGGCCTGGATCACCGTGGCGTTGGTCCACACCTTGACGTCGCGGCCGTATTCTTCCCGTGCCAGCCGGCGATAGGCGGCGACGTGGGCAATGTGGGTCGCCATGTCGTGGCTGCGCAGGTTGGTGAAGACGAGGTCGCAGTGCTTGCAGGCAAAATGCCGGCCGCGCTCCGACGAGCCGGCATTCATGATCGCGGGATACGGATACTGGACCGGCTTCGGCTGCAGATAGCCGCCCTTGATCTTGTAGAAGCGGCCCTCGTGATCGAAGCGCTCGTGCTGCGTCCACAATCGCTTGACGATCGAGAGCCATTCCTCGGCGCAGGCGTAGCGGTCCTCGTGGCTCATCAGCGATACGCCGAACATTTCCATTTCGGGAAAGTTCCAGCCGTTGACGATGTTGAGGGTGAAGCGGCCGCCGGCGATGTGATCGATCACGGTCGACTGCTTGGCGGCGACGATCGGATGGGTGAGCGCGACATGGGAGGTCGAGATCACGCCCGAGGATTTGGTGGCGCCGGCAATGCCGGCGGCCCAGGTGTAGGTCTCGAAGCCCGGCCCCTGCGGATCGGTGGCGCCGCCAAAGCCGCGCCAGCGCGCCACCGGCACCAAGGCCTCGAAATCCATCTCGTCGGCGAATTGCGCCAAGGTCACCGTGTTCGGCCAGGTGATCTCGAGGCGACCGTCGAGATCCGACATGACGCAGCCGGAATCGAGATTGGTCTGGAAGGTGCCGAGCTTGAGCTTGCGGCTGCCGAAGGCCGGATTGGTTTCCAGCCGGTCTTTTTGCGTCGCCTTCATTGCGCCGAATCCTGAATACGCAGCCGGCTTTGAGTCAAGCCGCACAATGCGGCGTTGCGGCGGAACCGTCCCGGCGGTGCGAACGTTAGCTAGCTGTGAGCTTTCAGTAGGTTGTCCATCCGGTCCCGGCCGAGGAAGCTGGAGTTGTGAGGCTTCAGCGATTCTCGGGAGGACCGGATGAACATGCACAAGAATGCCCGGCTGACGCCGCTT
>Ga0335081_10016415_pt1 | contig 11981 bp, 11 predicted proteins | sample Lox_Sample_35_FD_206713 | JGI IMG/M metagenome (GOLD analysis project Ga0335081, IMG submission 206713) | Soil microbial communities from Loxahatchee National Wildlife Refuge, Florida, United States - Lox_Sample_3.5 | ecosystem: Environmental > Terrestrial > Soil > Wetlands | place: USA... | reverse complement strand
TTCAGGATCTGATCGACGCGCCGGAACAGGATGAACAACTCCATGAGCGTGGTGGCGCCCGCGCCGTTAACGATGACCAGCAACTCCTCCCCCGCTTTGACGGCCAGATCTTTCAGCAACATGTCCAGCATGATGTCCGCCGTCTCATCAGCGCTTTTCAGCTTCATGCGGCCGGTCCCGGCTTCCCCATGCTGCCCCATACCGATTTCCATCTCATCGTCACCCAGCTCGAAAATCGGCTGGCCTGTCGAGGGATGCGTGGCCGTCGCGACCGCCACGGCCAGCGTCCGCATATTGCGTCCCATTCTCTCCGCGATCTCGAAACAAGCGTCGAGCGGCTGGCCTTCCTCGGCAGCGGCCCCGGCAACCTTATATACCGGCAGAAACCCCACCAGCCCTCGCCGGTCTTCTGGATTCGTTCCGCCGGAAATATCTTCGTGGGTCAGAGTCATTTTGACATTCAAGCCCTCGCGTTTCGCCATTTCCATAGTGAGATTCGCCGAGAGCACATCACCCGCGTGATTCAGCACAATAAACAAAACTCCGGCGCCATGATTCGCCAACCGGATCGCTTCCAGGCACCGCGGTGCACCGGGAGCGGCAAAGATTTCGCCGGGAACGCTGACGTCCAGCATCCCCTCACCCACGAAACCACTCAAGCCCGGCTCGTGCCCACTGCCGCCCAGCGTCACGACGCCCACCTTGCCCTTGGCTTTTGGCACAGCGCGTGCCACCAGGTTACTGCCCATCAGCCTGATCTGGTGCGGGTGCGAGAGCGCGAAGCCCTCCAGCAGTTCCGCCACAATATTTTCAGGCTTATTGATGAACTTTTTCATTTTCATCCGCGCATCTCCTCGAGTTCACTCGTAATTGGCTGGGTCGGGCAACACAATCGGCTGGCGGAAGCCGCGGGTGTGCGTAGCCAGCACAAAAAGGCCGATCACGAACCAGATGCCGCCGGCGATCTTGGCCGGCGCGCCGAGCCCCAGCCAAATTACGGCGCAAAATAGGAACCCCAAGCCCGGCAGCACGATATCGGCAAAGAATTCCCTCGACTGTCCTGCTGCCCGCCGCACCCAGAACTGCCACAACACCGCCAGGTTCACTCCCATGAATCCCAGGAACGCTCCGAAATTCAGAATCTCCGCTGTCAGCTCGTAGCTCATTACCAGCGCCCCCACGTACGCCAGGATCCCGATCAGCCAGATGTTGCGGTTGGGCGTGTTCCGCTCTGGATGCAGGTGCGCAAAGAAACGCCGGGGAATCACGTCGTCGCGCCCCATGCCGAACAACAAACGCGCCGCGCCAACCTGCGTGGTCATCCCCGCTCCGATGTTCGCCACCACCAACAGAATGGCCATCGCCTGGAATAGCCATACGCCACCGACGCGCCCCGTAACCTCTATAAATGCGGTCTCGATATTCGAGTAGGTATTGTAATCGGGCCAGACGAGTTGTCCCAGGTACACCAGCAACCCGCCGAATATGCCGGTGAATGCGCACACCGATACGGCCGCCAGCATCACGTTCCGGCGTGGATTCTTCACATCTTCCGCCAGCGTCGTCACCGCATCGAACCCCAGATAGGTAAGCGCCGCGAACGAAGTAGCCCCCGCGATATCCCGCACATTGAAGGTGCGGGGATCATAGAACGGCTTCACCGTAAACAAACTCGCCAATCCATAGCGCACGAGCATGTAGCGCACGGCAAGCGCGATAAAGCTAATCAACACCAAAAACATAAACACCAGCAGCACCTGGTTGGCGCGCGTCGTGGAGCGAATGCCGCGCAGGTTGAGATAGGTGATGCCACCGGCAAAGAGCGCGGCACAGACTGGATATGGCAGCGCCGGAACTGCGCGTTGTAGAGCCAGGCTCCCATAAATCACGCAGAATAGCGGGCTCACCACGTAATCAAGCAGCATGGCCCATCCCGAAACAAATCCGAGATACGGATGGAGCCCGCGTCCCACATAGGTGTAAGCCGAACCTGCCGAAGGATACAATGCCGCCATCCTCCCATAGCTGATGGCCGTCAGGACCATGGCCACCATAGCCGCCAAAATGGTAACAACCGCGTGCCCATGCGACCGCAACTCCGCCAGACCGAATACCGTGGCCGGAGCGCTCGGCGTCACCGCTACGATCCCGTACAGAATCAGGTCCCAGACCGAAAGAACTCGCTTCAGCCGCCCGACAGTCTCGATACTCTCCCCTTGGCCCGTGAAAACACTCATCAACTCTTGCGAAACTCTCTCGTAAAACTACGATCAGATTTTCGCCGTTTGCCCCCCATCCACGTACATCGCGGTTCCGGTCACGAACGACGCATCGTCTGATGCCAGAAATAACACGGCCTTCGCCAGTTCTTCAGGCCGCCCCAAACGCCCGATCGGGTGCGACGCCGCAAGCGCCTCCAATGCTTCCGGCGAGAGCGCCTTTCGAATCATGGGCGTATCGGTAGCTCCGGGGACCAGCGCGTTCACCCGGACCCCTTGCTTGGCATGGTCGATCGCCATGGCTTTCGTCAACATAGTCACGCCACCTTTCGAAGTTACGTAAGCCACGGCATTCGCGCAGGCATCATGTGCGCCCACCGTCGATGCCACATTGATGATCGACCCGCCGCCCTGCCGGATCATGTGGGGCAAAACCGCCCGGCAGCAGAAGTACGTTCCTGTCAAATTGATAGACAGTACGCGGTGCCAAGCCTGCTCATCGGTGTCGAGCACCGTCCCATAAAGCAGCACACCGGCGCCGTTGAACAGAACGTCGATTCGCCCGTAATTCCTGATCGTTTCGTCCACCATGCGGGTGACCTGGGCGGTATCAGACACGTCAACCTGGAAAAATATGGCATCTCCGCCGGACGCATTGATGACTTGCGCGGTTGCGCTGCCGTCCCCGCTGTAGTCGGCAACCGCTACGCGCGCGCCCTCGCGGGCGAACAACTCGGCAGTCGCCTTGGCAATCCCCGACGCGCCACCGGTCACAAGTGCCACTTTTCCCTTGAGCCTCAACTCCCATATCCCTCCGCCGCCTGCCGGCCAGCCCCATCAAGCGTGCTATGGACCCGCACAGGATGGATATAAGAATACTCTGAAAGACTTTTGAAATCCCACGGGAGGGGCCCGCCTTCCACCGGGCGTACCGCCGCAACAAAAATTTAGACGATCATTACAGACTGGTGCTATCCGCGCGAATACTTTAACGTAGAGGACAATCGAACGGATGGGTGATCAGCACTCGAATGGAATGGCCCGTTTCACTGGCCGCGTGGCGCTGGTTGTGGGCGGCGCTCATGGTATTGGAAAGGCGATTGCCACACGGTTGGGCCGGGAAGGCGCCTCCGTTGTCATTGCCGACGTCGACTGCCCCGCGGCGGATGCGACCGCTCGCGAGATCTGCGCCGCCGGATCCGACGCACGCATTCTGCCCTGCGACGTGCGCGACTCCAGCCAGATCCAACCCATGGTAAAGCAAGTTCTGGACTGGCATGGCCGAGTCGACGTCCTCATGTATGTGTCTGGCATTGCTCCGTCCGTGCCTTTTCTGGAAATCTCCACCGAAACTTGGGATGACACGATAGATACGAACCTGCGCGGCGCGTTCCTGGTTTCCAGGGCGGTTGCGCCCCACATGGTCGCCCGCAAGCGCGGCAAGCTGGTTTTCATGGCCTCTACCAACTGCTGGGACGCGGAAGCCACCCTCGCCCACTACAACGTCTCGAAGTCCGGCGTGTTTCTTCTGGCTAAGACCCTGGCACGCGAACTAGGTCCTTACGGCATCAACTCCAACGCGCTCGGTCCCGGGTTCATCAAAACCCGCCTGACTGAGCCGTTGTTGAACAACCCGGAAGCGATGAAAAAATATAGTCCGGAAAGGGGTCTCATCCCGCTCGGCCGTTTGGGAACGCCCGAAGATGTCGCTGGCCCGGCGCTTTTCCTTGCTTCGGAAGACGCCGCCTATATCAACGGCGTGTTGCTGTTCGTGGATGGTGGGCAACTGGCGTAAGGAGGAGGGATGCTCAATCGGCGTGATTTCTTGAAAGCGACAACGGCTTGCGGTGTGGTAGCAAGCGCCTGGAGGCCCGCTCAGGCACAGATCGTCCGCCCGGCCACGGGACCGCTCCGGGTTCACCCACAAAACCCGCGCTACTTCACCGACGATAGCGGCCGCGCTATCTTCCTCACCGGCGCACATACCTGGGCGAACTTGCAGGACACCGGCGTCGCGCCCGTCCCCATCTTCGACTGGCAGGCCTACCTCGCCATGATGCAGAGCCACAACCACAACTTCATGCGCCTATGGGGATGGCAGCAATCGGCCTGGGCGCCCTGGACGCCCGACAAGATCCTGTTCGAACCCACTCTATATGTGCGCACTGGCCCAGGCGCCGCCCTCGACGGCGGTCTCAAGTTCGATCTCAAGAAATTCAATCCCGCCTACTTCGACCGCATGCGCGCGCGCGTCACCGAGTGTCGCGACCGCGGCATCTATTGCGCGGTACAGCTCTTCCAGGGCTTCAGCTACAACCGGCCGCACAATTGCGGGCAGCAGACCTGGTCCGGTCATCCCTACAACGCACAGAACAATATCAACGGCGTGAATGGCGACCGCAATGGCGACGGCCAGCCCGATCTCGAAGACCCACAGGTGCGCGACCAGCAAGCGGCGTACATGAAAAAGATCGTCGATACCGTGGACGATCTCGACAATGTGCTCTACGAGGTGGTCAACGAAGGCGGCGGCAAGGACTGGGACTGGTGGGTCGTCGACACCATGCACAAGCTGGAAACCGAGAAGGGCAAACGGCACCCTGTGGGCTTGACCGGAGCGGGCGTCGAGCGTATGGAGGAGATGATGGCCAGCCCCGCCGAGTGGGTTTCGCCCTTCGGCCACCGGTTCCAGTTCGACCCTCCCGCATGGGACGGCAAAAAGGTCAGCGTGAACGACACGGATCATCTCTGGGGCCACGGTGGGACGGTTGCCTGGGCCTGGAAGAGCTTCCTCCGCGGCCACAACACGCTGCTGATGGACAGTTGGGACCCGATCGCGGGCGGCCCGTGCCCGGAAGTGAACTGGGGACCGCGGCCCGGCTATCCGCTGCGCGATCTCAACCGGCGCGACGACTGGACCTGGGAACCCGTGCGCAAAGCCATCGGCCACACACGCGCCTATTCACTCCGCATGGATCTCGCGTCCGTGACGCCGCAGAACGATCTGTCCTCCACCACTTACTGCCTCGCCAATCCCGAGCGCGAATTCCTCGTCTATTTCCCCGAAGGTGACCGCGCCGACATCGACCTCTCGCATGCTCAAGGACAATTCCGCGCCGAATGGATGCAGCCCGAGGAGGGTACCGTCACTCCTGGCGGCAGCGTCACTGCGGGCAAGAAAATAACCTTCGCCACGCCGTTTCCCGGCGCGTCCGTCCTCTACCTCAAGAAAGAAACCGCATGAAAGCGGCGGTCTGGCACGCTCGCGAAGACGTCCGAATTGAAAAGGTGAAAGAGCCCCCCGCGCCTCCCCCCGGCCAGGTGCAAGTCAAAGTCGCTTGGTGCGGAATCTGTGGAACTGACCTGCACGAATACCTAGGCGGTCCGCTCTACATTCCCCTCAACCATCCTCATCCTGTAACCGGTGTGCAGGCTCCCGTCATTATCGGCCACGAAATGTCCGGCACAGTCACGGCCGTCGGCGAGGGCGTGGAGAACTTCGCAATCGGCGACCGCGTTGTGGCCTGCCCCATCATCGGCTGCGGAACCTGCCGCTGGTGCCGGACCGGTTCCATGGCGCAATGCGATCAGGTTGCCTTTCTTGGCACATCCTGGACCGGCGGCGCTCTCGCCGAACGCCTGAACCTGAATGCCTACCAGTGTTACCACCTGAATCCGGCGATCTCAGACGAAATTGGCGCGCTAGTTGAGCCGTTCTCGTCCACTGTGCGCGCCGTCGCACAGGGAGAGCCGGGTATGGAGGACCGCGTGGCCATCGTGGGCGCCGGGCCGATCGGCCTCATGGCTCTGATGGCTGCGCGTCTTCGCGGTGTCAAACAAGTGGTCGCCATCGAGATGGCCGAGCGCCGCATCGAAGCCGCGAAACTCTGCGGCGCCGATGAGGTAATCAATCCGCTGCGCGAAGATCCCGAAAAGCGCGCGCGCGAACTCACCGAGGGCCAGGGCTTCGATATGGTCATGGAATGCGCCGGCCAGCCCGCCTCTGTACTGATGGCCGCCAAACTGACCCGCACCCGCGGCCGCCTCGTCATCATGGGCGTCTTCGAGAAACCGGCCGCCATCGACCTCACCGACGTCGTCTTCCGCGAGAAAATCATCTCTGGCAGCATGAGCGGCTATGGCCTCTACGACGAAACCATCCGCATCATGACCGACCCCCGCTTCCGCGGCGATTTGCTGATCACCGACCGCATCGCGCTCGACGACCTCGTCGGCAAAGGCTACCACGGACTTCTCCATGAGAAGGACAAGCACGTGAAAATGCTCGTGCGGCCGGAGTGAAGAACGGAGACCGAGCCCGCCGAAGGCTTTGACCCAGAGTTATCTACGACCGCCTGCGAAGCGTGTGATCCGCGAAATTGATCATCGCGACTGAGATATACTACGCAAATCGGTGAAACGTGGCGGGATTCTGGCAGGCGCTAATCAGCAGCGGCGCTCTGGCACTCATCTTCATACCCATCGCCCGCTTACTTTACGTACGCCTGTATCTCTCGAAGAGACTGTTCTTCGAGCCTTGGTGCAATCTATCCCGTAACGAAAATCTCAACATCGGAGGCGCACTCGCAGAATTGCTCTTTTTCGAGCTGGAGGGCATTCGCAAGTTGCTCGAAGAAGCAAAGAGCGATTCCGGCCGGTTGTGGAACGACAAGTCCGCCCTTCCGGCGCTTGAGCGCTCTTTCGATGGTTACCCGGAGTTCGTCCGGCACACCGAACTGCTCGGCCTGCCAGGAAAAATCTCGAATGTCGTGAAGCTCGTTTTGTTGACAAAGCCCCAAGCCATCCGCGGGAGCATTCACCAATATGGATCCTCACTGCGCTTTCAGGTGGTCCTTGATGGACTGCGCGGAAAGCGTGGGGTTGCGGGCACCCGATGCTGGGCAACACTGATTGATGCCGACCAGCCTCAAGGGATTCCGGACGCAGTTTCCGAGCTGGCGCATAACATTGTTCTCGATTTCGGAAAGCTGCAGGGGTTCAAGTCGCCACAATCTTTCCGGCATTTCACAAGCGGGCTGCGGCAGCACTTGGCCTACAATACTCTTCGGCGGCCAGTCTTCTTGCAACAAGCTGAGACCTTTTACCAGCTTTCAATCGACCACGAGGGCGGGAATTCGGAGGCATCATGCAATTTAGGTGATCTGCTGTACTCTCAATTCACTTTTGAGACAAATGAAAAGGCCATAGAAGCATATCTCGGCGCGCTTAAGACTGAAAAACCCCTGGTACGCGCCCGAGCATTCCGGGGACTGGCCAATGCTTACTGCCAGCGTTGGCAGCGTCACAAAAGAGGCGATGAGGGAACGGTAGAGGCCGCATTGCGCTGGGCAAGATTCGCCGGTGACCTTTGCCAGGAAAGCGCCCTCCTGGCGCCTGAAGACAAGGCAACCATCAAGAAAGCCCAGGCATATGCGCAGCAGGTATGGGCGGAGTTCGGCAACCTGGATTTAGCCGCACGCGACATCGCGTTCCAGAAAGCAGTCGATCTCTACAGAGAAGCCATTGACTTGAACGAACGGTTCACGATTGCATACAACAACGTCAGCTATCTATTCTTGAAACGAGCCGAGGAGACTATAGATAGATGGCTGGCCTGCCCCGATTCGAAACGGGATCGAATATTGGAACAAGCCGTTCATTTCATCGAAGAGGCCGAAAAATGGTGCAGAGACGCGATAAAAACCGAGCGGACATTCCACATGGCGTACGATAATCAGGGTAACATCGCGGTAGTCAGGGCAAAGCTTCTGCCAGACAACATCCTTGATGCTGAGTCGAACTTGGGATCGGCTGTAGAGTGTTACCACAAGGCTTTGTCATACCAGCCGGGCTATCGAGAGGCCTATTCCGATTTAGCGAGAGCCCATGCATCCTTGTTTGACATGTACGGATCGAACTCGCATTCAATTTTGCCCGCCAGCTCAGAAATGAACTGCGAGAACATCAACCGAAATCAATTCCATCATGCGCGGCTGGCCTGGAGATATCACTGGGATGCGCTGAAATACACGGGCGATCTCAAAGGCAAAAGCGTCGCTTGCCATGACTTCAAGCGGCTTCTCTCAATCAACCGTCTGCCGGATTGTGAGAGTATTCTGTTTGACGAGGCCGGCCGGGGCGCTGAGGTCGAGTGTGCTTGCCTGGAAAGAGGGCTCTGATATGACTGAGTTGTTAATCGATGAGTTAGTCGAGTCTGTCGGTGTGGATCACTCGTCTGCTAAGTTTTGCTTGCGGCTCACGCTTTGGGATATGTTGCGTGGACGCCTTTCGAACGTGGCCTTCGCGCCGTGCGGAAACGACGGGTCAGTGCAGATTGTCATCGACGATAAGACTTGGATTGGCCGGATCGCAAACAAGACATGCCTCGTCCCCGCTGGGATCGACGAGCAGTTCGGTGTCACTGTCTTTACTGGTGCCTGCGTCGATCCTGCCCGCCCCGAAGCCATGGTTATGGTCGTCAATTGCGGGCAGGAACCGCCGACACTGCAAGTAGCCCTCGGCGTGGGTAGCCCTGACGCGCGATCGTGGTCATGGCGGATTACGCATCAGATCCAAAGCGACGTCCTCACGTTGATTAGCTGACGAGCGCGGGGCGTCAGAAAGTTCGCGGGTCCGAGTTGGCGGCCCAGCCGCCCCATGCGCTCGGAAAGCGGCAGGGGATAATTCCGCCGCACCGTTTGCCGGTTTTTCCCTCAAAGTGAAGAAGTCGAACATCACTTGGTACCATGAAGCGTGATTGACTCCCGCGCCCAAAAGCCAAAGATGATTCTGATTGCCGGTCCTTATAGATCCGGCACCAACGACAATCCCGAACTTCTGGCACAAAATGTCCGGTTCATGGAAACATTCGCGTTGCCGATCTTTCGGGCGGGTCACGTCCCGGTTGTCGGCGAATGGTTCGCTCTTCCCCTGGTGCACCTCGCCGGTTCGCAGATGATTGGAGACGGCCCCTTCAACGAGATCTTCCACCCGATTGCGATTCGCCTTCTCGAGAACTGTGACGCTGTGCTTCGAGTAGGCGGCCCGTCGGCAGGCGCAGATGAGATGGTTCGAGTCGGGCGCCAACTTGGGCTTGACATCTATTCCAGACTCGAAGAGATTCCTGGATGTTCCAAGGGAACCTCAATTATCACATGCGCTCCTTAATGACCCGGCGCTCCAAGCTGTCGCGCGGCATCGTCTGACACCAGGACCCAATCTCCGCCACGTGGCGAAGTCCGGCTCGCTTCCGCGGCGATCTGCTCATCTCGACCGCATCGGACTCGATGCCCCGGTTCGCAGCTCATCGAGTTTTCGTTTACCCCACCAAATGCGTTGTTCATCTTCGGGCGTCCGATCAAGACCGACCAAAGTGGCTCTGGACTAGATTTTTCGAAGCGAGAGCCTGTCCAACTTCCCAAGATTTTCCGTGCCGCGCCAAAATTTCTCTTGACCATAAGTAAAATCTTATATAAGATTATGCCTATGAAAGGACTGGATGCCGCTTTCTCTGCTTTGGCCGACCCGACGCGGCGAGCGATTCTCGCGCGGTTGGCCCAGGGAGAGGCGACCGTGATGGAACTGGCGGAGCCATTCGAGATGACGCAACCGGCGATCTCCCAACACCTGAAGGTGCTCGAAGATGCGGGACTCATTGTTCGGCGAATCGAGGGGACGAGGCGCCCTCGTCGTCTCGCCCACGCCGGTATTGAGGCAATGGACCAATGGCTCGCAATGCTGCGAAAAGCGCTCGAGAAAAACTATGACCGGCTCGACGCAGTTCTGGCTGGGATGGAAAAGAACAGGAAAGGAGATAAACCATGAGCAAGCTGACCCTGAAGACGGAAGGCGATACGCATGTGATTGTGACGAGGCGCTTTGCTGCGTCTCCAGACGCGGTCTATCGCGCCCACACCGATCCGAAATTGGTCCAGCAATGGTTACTCGGACCGGAAGGTTGGACCATGCCCGTCTGCATCAATGAGCCAAGACCAGGCGGAAAGATCCGTTACGAGTGGACTCATGTCAAAGGCGGTGGATTCTACCTTACCGGCGAATATCTGGAACTTGAGCCTTACAGCAGGATCGTACATGTCGAGCGGATGCACCTGCCCGATCCCACACCCGACAACCATGTCGAAACACGATTTGACGCGGACGGCACGGGCACGTTGATGACAATTCGAATGACACTGCCTGATGTCGAGACGCGGGCGGCCATGCTTGCGACAGGCATGGAACGTGGAATGGAAGCGAGCTATGTGCGGCTGGAAGGGATGATTTAGCCATGGCAAGCACAGCAGTAGCAAATCCCTCGGCAGCTATTTCAATCGCAGCAGCACGGCTCGCGATAGGGGCGATTGTTTTATATCAGATCCTATTGATCGGCCTGATCTTTCTCAGACCAGAGCTGGATCCCTCCTGGCACACAATCAGCGAATGGGCGATTGGGCCTTACGGCTGGATGATGTCAGGGGCATTTCTCATATCAGCAACAAGCTACTCGGCACTGTACGTGATGTTGCGGCCGCAACTCCACGGGAGCCTGGGCCGTATCGGACTCGGCATGCTCCTGGTCTGCGTGATTGGCGCCACTGGAGTAGGCATCTTCACGACAGATCCCATGCCGCTTCATTACCCCCTAACGACGATCGGTACGCTTCACGTGATTTTTGGCACTAGCCAGTTGATGCTACTTCCATTTGCAGCCCTGCTCATCAACCTCAGCCTGGCTCGCAAAAAACAAACCTGGGAAAGGGCGCGCCGGGCTCTGCTGTGGACCGCGGGTTTGCCATTGTTCGGCTTCCTGGGCTTTTCGGCATATACGGCCATTTTTGTGGTCCCTATGGGCCCCCAGGCTTACGGACCTGGCGTCAACATTGGCTGGCCGCCGCGATTTGCATTTTTTACGTACGTGCTGTGGGTTGTAACCTTAGCCTGGCAAGCAATCAGGTGCAGCGATCGGAGGCGCTCAAGCGGCTTGTTCCGATTCCACTTCGATCTCGCCCTCTCCCAGAGCCAAGCGACGCTTACTTCACCTGCTCCAGAACCAGCACCCAGTCACCTTCCTCTGGAGGAGTGAATTGCCGCTTCCCTTCCGTGCGGGAATCTTCGACGGAATCCCACTTGCCTGTGCGCGGGTTGACCCAAGATCCTTTCGCCCGTTTTCCGGCCACCTTTGACATGTCAACGGTTATTGTTCGCGCCGTAGGTAGATAAGCCATCACCATAGAACCATCCGCCGTTCGCGCCGCAGCCAGATAATCGAGGCCTCGAAACTCACCGAGCCCATCGACCACCACTTCGTGCTTTTCGTCGGGTACCAGCTCGTACCAGGGCCGCGAGCGAAATAGCTCTCCCCACCGTGTCATGTCCTGCGCACCGGTGGAGTTCAGCGCCGCTTGCCAGCCGGGATCGAAGAGCCACACCGGCCGGTTTCCCATGAACTGCCCGGTCGCGCCGCACAGAATCGCCCAATAGGCCTGTCTGCGGATCTGAACCGCTGAGGCGTTGTGCTCTCCTTCGTAGGTCGATTCCTGCAGAAAGAACGGCATCACCGGTTGGCGATTGTAATCGGCCAGCAGCATGCGGTGAACGATGTTGTACGTGTACGTGGCGTTCAGTTCCAGCCAGCCGTCTTTCCCGTACTGATCGACCGCCGAGTTCTCCGGATGGCAGTGCGCCGTAAATACGTGCCGGGTGTCGAGCTCCTTGATCCCGGCAACGATTGCGTCTACGTCTTCGCGTGCTTTGTCTGGATTG
>Ga0335081_10016413_pt1 | contig 11982 bp, 11 predicted proteins | sample Lox_Sample_35_FD_206713 | JGI IMG/M metagenome (GOLD analysis project Ga0335081, IMG submission 206713) | Soil microbial communities from Loxahatchee National Wildlife Refuge, Florida, United States - Lox_Sample_3.5 | ecosystem: Environmental > Terrestrial > Soil > Wetlands | place: USA... | reverse complement strand
CGAAATTACCCAAAAGGAACGGATTGGCCGCTGGGTGGCCGTGGCTATCCTTTCGATTGTGGTGTTTGGCGGTCTGTATTTCGCTGTTTACATGCTCGGCTGACCGCCCGGCGATTGCACTTACGCGGCCAGGGCCGTGTCCAAAGCGCGCCGGGGTACGCGATAGAGTTGCCCGCCGGTTTGGATTTCACTCCAGAAGATCTCAATGGTCTCGCTGGGGCGGCGGAGCCTCGGCACGGTGATCGAAAGTTCCGTGCCAGCGGGCAGCGTCGCCGGCGGTCCCAGGGGAGTACCGCGGGCATCGACGGGCTCCGCGCCTCGCAAATCCTTGATCAACTTTGGCATACTCCACCTATTGAGTGGTTATTCAGATCGTTTGCCCGCTCTAATAAGCCCGGCTCCCGAAGACCGCAAATAACATAATCACGACAATCAGAAGGGTCAGAATGGAAGCGCCGGTCGTTAGCAAGGCTGATTCCGCAGTGACGTGAAACCGCTCCACACGCCCATGGGTTCTATGGGGGAAGGCACCTAGCATGGCTTTTAACCTCCTTCGCCAAGGAAAGGCAGCCTGGTTCTTGCACTTCTATTTTACGACTTATTGGAAAACTTTGAGCATCTGAATCTATTCTCAATTCGGACATTCAGAGCTAAAATAGTCGCAGGGCGGCAGTATGACGCTGTCCGAGGTACTTTCGAATCATACGCACGGGGGCGAGCTCTACGAAGCGCTCGAGGGAAACCGGGTGCGGTGTCTCGCTTGCGGCCACCGTTGCCCCATCCCAGCGGGATTCGCCGGGGTCTGCAAGGTCCGCTTCAATCGTAAGGGAAGCTTGCGCGTCCCTTACGGATATGTCAACGCACTGCAGTGCGATCCGATCGAAAAAAAGCCTTTCTTCCACGTTCTGCCGGGCGCGACTGCGCTGAGTTTCGGCATGGTGGGATGTTCCTACCATTGCGGCTATTGCCAGAACTGGCTAACCTCGCAAGCCCTGCGCGACATGCGGTCGGTATTCGACATCCGGGAAATCAGCCCCACGGACATCGCCCGAATGGCGGTGGCCGCGAAGGCATCGGCGGTGGTCGCCACTTACAACGAACCGTTGATTGCCAGCGAATGGGCGGTTGCCGTGTTCCGCGAGGCGCGCGCCGCGGGCCTTATGACAGGCTTTGTTTCCAACGGGAACGCGACGCCCGAGGCGCTGGCGTATTTGCGGCCATGGCTCGATCTATTCAAAGTTGACCTGAAGACGATGGATGACGGCCGTTACCATCAGTTGGGTGGCCGATTGAAGCCGGTGCTCGACTCCATTGCCGCGATTCACGCCATGGGCTTCTGGCTGGAGGTGGTCACGTTGATCGTGCCCGGCTTCAACGATTCCAGAACGGAGTTGGAAGCTCTGGCCGGTTTTCTGGCGGGCGTTTCGCCGGATATTCCGTGGCACGTCACGGCGTTCCACAGGAACTACAAAATGACCGCTCCCGAGGACACGAGCGCCGCGGCGCTGATCCGTGCGGCAGCCATCGGGCGCGACGCAGGATTGCGCTACGTGTACGCCGGAAACCTCATGGGCGAGCTGGGCGATCTGGAGAATACGCGCTGCGCCGTCTGCCAAACGATGTTGATTGAGCGGAGCGGGTTTCGCGTGCTGTGGAACTCGATCGGCGTCGATGGCTGCTGCCCGGCGTGCGGAACGCGGATTCCCGGTATTTGGCGCACGGGCGCCCGAGGGGCCAACCCCAGCCCCTTGCTGATCCATGACCGTTGCGGGTGAGAGTATGGGCGCCGTCCACATTTCGCCGTACGGAGGAGTCTGGTATCCGGACGAGGGATGCCAGCTTAGCGCGCTTCTGGAGGAGCGGTTTGAGGAGTCACGCAAAAGGACGGGACCGCATCTTCTTCCCCGCCCCATGGCGATGGTAGTTCCTCACGCCGCGCCGCAGTACTCCGGAACGGTGGCCGCCGCTGCTTACCGCCATTTGCAGGCCGCGGACCCCCTGCGCGTATTCATTCTCGGGTTCAGCCATCGCAAAGGTATGCGAGGCGTAGCGGTTCCAGACGTGGAAAGCTATCGCACGCCGCTGGGAGACATCGCGGTTGACGCATTGGCGGCGCGCGCTTTGTGCGCCACGGGGCGGTTCCGTTTGGTGGAGGAGCGGGAAGTCTGCGACCACTCGGTCGAAATTCAGCTTCCGTTTCTCAACAAAGCGGCTCCGGGCGCGTGTGCGATTCCTCTTTATGTGGGACATCTGGAAGAGCAGGAAAGGACGGCAGCCGCCAAAGCCCTGGCAGGAGCGCTGCGGCCGGGGGACATCCTGTTGGCAAGCTCAGACCTGACCCACTACGGCCCCCGTTTCGGCTACGTGCCGTTCCCGGCGGACGGACACACGGCCGGGCGTATCCGGCAACTGGATCGATCGGCGATTGAGGCGGCGAGCAGCGTGGAGAGCGAATTATTTCACCAGACGCTGTGCCGATCGGGCGCTACGGCTTGCGGCAGCCAGCCGATATCGCTGCTGTTGTGCACGCTCGCGCTGCTCGACAACCACGATATTTTCCAGCAGGAGCTCGATTACCAGACCTCGGGCGAAATCACGGGGGACTTCCGCGAAAGCGTCAGTTATGCGGCGCTGGGATATTTTCGCCGAGGCTCATTCGAACTGAGCGAGCCGGAGCGGTGCGAACTGCTGCGGAGCGCATGGGCCACACTCAGCCGGTGGCGCGAAACCGGACGGCGGGAAATCGTGGCGCCGCGCAGTCTCCCGGCGCTGGCGAGGCGCGCCCCGGTCTTCGTAACCATTCGCGGCGCGGAGGCCCTGATTGGATGTATCGGCCGCGTGTTCGAGTGCCCTCCACTAGCCGAAACGGCTCCGCTGATGACGCTGGCGGCCGCACTGGACGATCAGCGGCGTCCTGCCGGCACGGGCATTCCGGAGGACGTTGCCATCGAAATTTCGGTGCTCACGCCGATGAAGCTGGTGAGCGGAGCGGATGACGTTCGGATCGGCAGGGATGGCGCGTATGTCGAATGCGGCGCCCGCAGCGCCATCTTACTTCCGCAAGCGGCGGGGGCAGGTTGGACGGCAGCCAGGTTCCTCGAAGTGCTCTTCCGGAAAGCGCATCTCGACCGGGAGGCGTACAGCGCTTCCCAAGGACGGCTTCACATCTTTCAGGCGCAGGTGTTCGCCGCCTGAGCAGGTCGCGCGAAGGCCGGCAGTGGCTGGCAACAGCCGGTCACGCCACGAACTGCTCGTCCAACTCTTCTATCTCCTCCTCGACGAAATACCGGGTCACGTATCCGCGATACCATTTGTGCACGCTCAAAGTCGCGGCGTGGATGTCTTCGTCATGCTCCACCAGGCAGACCCGGCAATCCTTCGCAGATGCGGTGTTGTCGGAGATTTCAGCCATTAGATGATTCCTTTCAGAACACGTAGCGAGATTAGTCCCGTTCGCCGGCCGCTGCAAGGCGCGAAAAGGTTATGGCGCAGCGATGAACTTTGGACAGCGCCGGCGGGTAAACTCAAGCTATGGCAGTACTCGAACCCCCGGCGCTGCGGCAGCGGGTGGTACGCGCCGCCGAAGGCGCGCTCGAGGAACACCGGTACGCCAGCGCACTGGATGTCCTGATGCGCATGGGGCTTCTGGCGCCCTCGCAGGTGGAATTGTGGCGCAAGGGCCGCTTCGACACTCTGGACAAGTGGATTCAGGGCAGCCGCGAAAAAATCGAGAAATCTCTGGCGCTGTTCCGCGAGTGGGCCGTGGAGCGCGGGCTGGTTCCCATGGAAGCGTGCTACGCCAGAACGACGCGCGCGGGCGAACAGGAAATGCGCATCACGGGCCAACGCCTGGAAGGTCTGGAAGAGAAACTGCGCACGCACTACGCTTCACCGGAGCTTTCCCAACGCCGGCGCCTGACGGTGGAGAAGCGCATCGCGCGCGCTCCGGAGCGGGTGGTTTTCTGGACGCTGCAAGACTCGTCTTGCTCCGAGTGCGGCGCCGAGCTGCCTTCCGGCAGCTTCCTCCTGATGGAAGCCAACCAGCCGTTGTGCCTGGCATGTGCCGGACTGGAAGACTTGGAGTTTCTGCCGGCCGGCGATACCGCGCTGACACGCCAGGCCACCAAGTATAGCGACCTGCACGCCGTGGTGGTGCGTTTCAGCCGGTCGCGCAAAAGATACGAGCGCCAGGGAATTCTGGTGCGCAAAGCCGCGCTGCGCCAGGCGGAAGAGGAGTGCGCCGGCGATGCCTCGGAGCGCGCCCGCGAGCGCGAGATTGCCGCCGTGGCCCGGAAGAAACAAGACGTGGTGTTTCGCGAGCAGGTCCTGGCCGCCATTCGCGCGATGTTCCCAGGGTGCCCGGCCGAGGAGGCTTCTCAGATTGCCGCCCACACCGAGGTTCGCGGAAGCGGGCGCGTGGGCCGTTCGGCGGCCGGCCGAAAGTTGGACCACGATACCGTTGCCCTGGCAGTGGCGGCGGCGGTTCGTCACCGGCACACCAACTACGACGAACTGCTGACGCGTGGCATCGAGCGCGCGGAGGCCCGTGCATCCGTACGAGAAAAAGTGGAACGAGTGCTGGATGACTGGAGCGAGGGCGAGGACTAACTCCCAACCTCGCGCCACGCCTCTTCGAATCGCTCGCGGGTGACGAACGACATCTGCGTGCCCACCCCCAAGGTAGACAGCGCGGCGTAGACGTTGGCGCGCGCGACGGCTTCGCGCTCCGGGCAGCCGGATGCGAGAAATGTCGCGAAGCTGCCGATGAAGGCGTCGCCGGCGCCGGTGGTGTCCACCGCGTCCACGCGGTACGGCGCGACGTGCTCGACGCTTTCCTGGCTGGCGCAAAGCGCGCCGTTGGAGCCCAGCGTGACGATGACGCGCGGCACGCCCTGCTTGAGCAGGTGGATGGCGCAGGCGCGGGCTTCATGCAGGTTGGTCGCCGCCATCCCGCTGAGCGCTTCCGCCTCGGTTTCGTTGGGAATCACGTAATCGGCATTCGCCACCTCATCCACGGCGAGGGGCTGGCCGGGCGCGGGATTGAGAATCGCGCGAATGCCTAGCCGCCGCGCCAGGCGCAGGGTGTAATACACCGTCTCAATCGGCACTTCGAGCTGCAACACGATGCAATCGGCGCTGCGCAGCAGGCTTTCGGAGGCATCGATATCGGCCGGCAGCAGGCAGTCGTTCGCCCCCTTCACCACCAGAATTCGGTTCTGGCCGCTGGAATCGACGAAAATGGGCGCCACACCGCTGGAAACGCCGCGGGTGACAAGCACGCGCTCCGCATCGATCCCGCGCGCGGTGAAGTTTTCGATGGTGGCGGGCCCGAACAGGTCGTCACCCACGCGCGCCACCATGCTGACGCGGGCTCCGCAAAGGCGCGCGGCTACCGCCTGGTTGGCGCCTTTGCCGCCAAAACCCAACTGGAACTTACGCCCGAAAATGGTTTCGCCCGGACGGGGAAACTGATCGGTAAAGGTGGTGAGGTCCACATTCGCGCTGCCCACCACCACGATGTGTGGCTGCCGATCCATGCGGATACCATCATAATAGACATGCATCCCGACCCCACAACCCGCTTTTCCAGCCGGGTGGACGCTTACGAGCGCCACCGGCCGTCCTATCCGCCGGAAGTGGTCGCGTTGGCAAAGCGCGCGTGCGGACTAACCGCGAACTCATACGTGGCCGATATCGGCTGCGGCACCGGCTTGCTGGCACGGCTCTGGCTGGATGCCGGGTGCGAAGTCTACGGCGTGGAGCCGAATGCCGACATGCGCCGCGCCGGAGAGCGCGCCATGGCCGGCTACACGCGCTTTCGCAGCGTCTCCGGACGCGCCGAAGCCACGGGTTTAGGAGACGCATCGGTGGATCTGGTGACCGCCGGCCAGGCCTTTCACTGGTTCGAGCCCGAAGCGGCGCGCGCCGAATTCCGCCGCATTCTGAAACCGCAAGGCTGGGTGATGCTGGTGTGGAACGAACGCCGCCACGGGGCAGGTTTTATGGCCGATTACGACGCGGCTATCGCGCGCTACGCGCCCGAGCGGCCGCGCGTCAACCCGCAAACCATCGCCGGCTTCTTTGACGGAGCCATCTGGCGCGAAGCCCTGTTTTTCAACGAGCAGCACCTCGGTCGCGAGGGGCTGCGAGGGCGGCTGGCGTCGTCTTCCTATGCGCCGGAGAAAGGCACGGCGGAGTTCGACGCACTGATGGGAGCGATGGACAGGCTGTTCGAGAGGCACCAGTGCGACGGTCTGGTGACGGTATTGTACGAGACGCAGGTGTATTACGGCGCCTGGCGGTAACGCCGCCGGTCCTGCCGGCGGCGTGTCCTAACGGCCGCTCACGGAGCCGTCAGCCGGCCGGTTGTAATTCGGATATGTCGGCCGATCTGGCTTTGGCCCCGGATGTTCCTTCAGCTCCTGCAGCGCCACCGCTACGGCCCGCTCCAACTGCGGATCGTGGCCGTCGTGCACCAGCTTGGGATCGAGCTCCACTTCCACGTCCGGGGCCACGCCTTTGTTCTCCACATCCCAGTGGCCCTCGGGGTTGAAGAAGCCGTAATTCGGAGACGTCACGCTCCCGCCGTCCATCAGCGCGGGATATTCGGAGAGTCCCACCAGCCCACCCCATGTGCGCTTGCCCACCAGCAGGCCGATCTTGGTATGGCGGAACATCCATGGCATCATGTCGCCGCCCGAACCGGCAAATTCGTTGATGATCATCACCTTCGGCCCGAACAGCGCGGCCGCGGGCGTGCGGTAGATGGCGCCGTAGCGCGGACTCCACCAGCCCTGAAGCGGCCGGTTCATCACTTCGATGATGTAATCGGCCGCCTGCCCGCCGCTGTTGAAGCGCTCGTCGATGACGGCGCCCTGCTTGTCCACCTGCGCGAAATAATAACGTGTGAAGTTGGTGAGGCCGCCCTGCGCGGTGTCGGGCAGATAAACATACGCCAGTTTTCCGCCGCTCAGTTCCTCCACCTTGCGGCGATTGGCTTCCACCCAATCCTGGTGGCGCAACTGCGCCTCGCTGGCCACGGGCATTACCGTGATCTCGCGCGAATTGGCGCCGGAGGGATCGGGGCCGACGCGCAGCGTCACCCGTTTGCCGGCGGTATTTTCCAGCAGCCGCGATACGTCGTCCGTGCCTTCCAGCTCGCGTCCGTTCACCGAAAGCAGGTATTCGCCCTCCTTCACATTCAGGCCCGGCTGCGCCAGCGGCGCCTGCAATTGCGGATTCCAGCTTTCGCCGGTGAAAATCCGGCGGAGACGATAACGGTTGTGGTCAATCTCGTAATCCGCGCCCAGCAAGCCGCCCGGCACGGTTTTGGCCTGCGGGAAAGTGCCGCCGTTTCCACGCAGATGTCCCACCGTGATGTCGCTCAGCATAGTGTGGATGATGTACGTCAGGTCGGCGCGCGAGCCGAGCGAATCGAGATATTTTTCGTATTCCTTTTCGGCATCCGCCACGTTCACGCCGTGCAGGCCTGGATCGTAGAAGTAGCTGCGCTCGATGCGCCACACCTCGTGGTACATCTGCTTCCACTCGGCCAGCGGATCGACGTTCACTTCCACATCGTTGAGCCGCAGCGCGCCTTCACCCGGTTTGTAGGGCGCACTCGTGGAAACAATGGCGTACTGCGGACCGGCCGCCGCACCCGCCGCCGCTCCGCCACGGCCACCGCGGCCGCCGCCGGCGCCGGCCATGCGCAGCAGCATCTTTTCGCCGTTGGCGGAGAGATCGAAGCCGGCCACGTTGTCCGCCAGCTTTTCATTGCGGCGGGTCTTCAGGTCGAAGCGCGATACGGTCGCCGAAGCGCCGCCGCGGCCGGCGCGCTCCGCCGCCAGTTCCTCAATGTAGAGCATGCCGGCTTTGCCGGCGGTCAACCCCGCGTAGCGCCCGGCGGGCAGCGGCAGAGCGATAATCCGCTCCTGCAGCTTGTCGAAATCGATGCGGACCGGCTTGGGAGGTTCGTTGACAGCGGCCGCATTGCCGCCGCCCCGTCCACCGCGTCCTCCACGGCCACCCTCGGCGGGCGCGGGCGCATTGCCCTCCTCGTCGCTCTCCGGCGCCAGCGGCGAAGCGAGGTTGTTGGGCAGCACGGCCAGGTACACGCTGCTGGTCACTTCGTGCTCGTCGCTGGTCATATCCAGGCCGCTCACGGTTGGGCCATAATTCGTGCTGGCGGTGAAGTAGAGGTATTGCCCGTCGCGGTCGAAAACCGGATTGCGCGCATCGCTCATGCCGTCGGTGATCTGGGTGGCTTTTCCACTATCCATTGAATAGACAAACACCGCGTGCAGCCCATTGGGCAACGACCGTACGAACGTCAGCCATTTGGAATCGGCGGACCATGAGAAATCGCGGCGCAACTCGTAGCGGTAATCGGTATCCACTTTGCTGAGCTTGCCCGAAGCCACTTCCACCAGCCAGATGTTCAACTGGTTGTCGTTGAAGGCGATCTGTTTGCTGTCCGGCGACCATTGCGGATTGAAATAGAATGCCGACTTGCCTTCCAGCTTGATCCGCTGCGGCTCGCCCTCACCGTTTTGCGGCTTGATGTGGAGGGCATACTCGCCCGATTCATCGGAGAAATAGGCGATGGAGTGGCCGTCGGGCGACCACACCGGCGTCCGCTCCATCACGCCGGGCGTGTTGGTGAGATTGCGGAGGTCACCCTTTTCGGCGGGCGCGCTGAGGATTTCGCCGTGCGCTTCAAAGACGGCGCGCATGCCGGTGGGCGAAATGCGAGCCTCGCGGATCTCGCGCGCTACGTTCTGGAAGTGCGGCCGCACTTCGGAAAGATCGGCGGCGATCTCCACCGGCACCGCGTGTTCCTTCTGCGCGGCCAGGTCAAAGACGTGAATCTGCCCGAACTGCTCGTAAACGATGCCTCCCGGCCCCGCCGAAGCCGACACGATGTCCTTGCCGTTGTTGGGGATGACTTCCTCCACCTTCTTCGATTGGGAATCGTAGCGGTAGAGCGTCACCGGGCCTTTGCGGTCGGAAAGGAAGTAGATCTTGTCCCCAATCCACATGGGATTGAAATCGTTGGAGTCGGTGCGCGGAATCTTCTGCGTGCTCAGGTCGGCAAAGTTCACCAGCCAGAGGTAGCTGGCGCGGCCGCCGCGATAGCGCCGCCAGGAGGTGAACGCCGCGCCGTCGTTGGCAAACTGGCCGCCATCCAGGGGCTCGTAGACCATGCGCTTGCCATCGGGCGAGTAGGCGCCGGCGTAAGCCATCGGCAGCGGCAGCGCCCGCGGCAATCCACCGGCGAGGCCGACGGTGAAAAGCTGCTGGAAGCGCGAATAGCTGTCGCGATTGGAGCGGAACAGTACCTGCTTGCCATCCGGCGTCCAACCGGTGACGCGGTCGGGGTCGGGATGATAAGTCAGCCGCTTCGGAATTCCGCCGGCCGCCGGCACGGTGTAAACATCGATGTTGCCGTCGTATTCGCCGGTGAACGCGATAGTGGCGCCATCGGGCGAAAAGGCCGCGTCCGATTCCGACCCCTGCCCATTGGTCAGGCGCTCGGCTACGCCACCCTGCCGGGGCACGCTCCACAGGTCGCCGGCATAGGAGAAGACGATGGCGTTCCTGCTCATGGCGGGCTTTTGCAGCAGGTGTACTGGCGCGGCGGCGGATAAGATCGGCACGGCCGCTGCGAAGGCCAGGAAATAACGAAGCAACTTCATGGAAACCTCCAGTTGATCAACGATTCTTACACACTTCTCCGCCCTTCATGACGAACACCACGCGGCGGACTGCGGTAATATCGTCGAGCGGGTTGCCGTCGGCAGCCACCAGGTCGGCCCGGTAGCCCGCGGCGATGGCGCCAATCTCTTTATCCATCCCGAGCGATTCCGCCGCCACGGAAGTCGCACTGAGAATGGCATCCATGGGCCGGTCGTGGGCATCCTGCACGCGGTAGATGAACTCTTCGGCATTGCGCCCGTGAGCGCCGGATACGGCGTCGGTACCGAAGACGATTTTCACGTGGCGGGCGCGCGCATGCTGGAACACGGCAGCCGTCGGCTCCAGCGCGCTCTTCAGCTTGGCGACGGTATCTTCGTTGAAATTGAAGCTGGCGGGGTCCTCGATATAGTTGTGCAGCACCAGAAAATTGGGATCGAAGTAAGTGCCGCGCTCCACCATCAGGTCGAGCGTGGCGTCTTCCAGGAACGTGCCGTGTTCAATGGAGGTGCAACCGGCCAGGACGGCGGCGCGCGCGCCGGCATCGCCGATGGCATGCACCAGCGAGCGCAGCCCCACAGCCTTGGCTTCGCTGCACACCGCGCGGATCTGTTCGTCGGTCATGCTCTGGGCGCCGCCTGCGCCCAAGCCGGTGGTGGCGAACAGCTTGATGAGGTCGGCGCCATCGGCCTTGGTGCGGCGCACGAGCGCGCGCAATGCATCGGGATCGCCCGCGGTGCCCTGGATCTGGCGGAAAGAGGTGAGGATGCGTGGACCGGTAAGCTCGCCTTTCGCGATCTTGTCGCGCACAGTGGCGTCGATCGCGGCGCCCACGCTTTGCACGGTTGTGAAACCGCCTTCGAGACTGGCCTTGGCATTGGCAGCCGTATAGCGCAGCGCATCCTCCGGCGTATCGCGGCCGCTCACGCTCTTGTGGTTGGCGTCGAAATGCCAGTTCAAGTGGACGTGGGTATCGATCCAACCCGGCATCACGGTGGCGCGGCTGAGGTCGTAATCGGCGGGGCCGCGGGCCGGTCCGATGGACTGAATGCGGCCGTTCTCCACTACGATCTGACGGTTTTTCAAGACCCCGCCTTCACCGTCGATGAGCGTGCCCGCGCGGATGACGATGCGGGCCGGTGTCTGGGCGAGCGCGGCGCCGGCCAGGGCGAGGAACAGAGCGATGCGAAACAGCATGCTCTCAATTGTAAGCAAGGGACGTGAAGTCAGGAGTTAGGATCAGAAGGACCTACGCTCCCTTACGGTCGCGGCTCAGATCGGAGCCGCGACCGTAAGGGAGCGTTTGTTCACCTGGCAGCATGCGGCCTACCAGTAGCTGTCTTTCGCCACTGCCTTCCGGCAGCGGGAACAAAAGTCGGCCTCTTTCACGTCGAGGCGCTCCACGGCGTGGCTGGAGGTCATGACACAGCGCCAGTCGGGGCAATGGCGCAGGCCGAAGGTGTGACCCAACTCGTGCACCCCCTCCTTCACCAGGCGCTGGCGCAGCAGGTCTTCGCGCGCGGGCAGACCGTAGAACTCTTCCCGCAGCCGCGCGGTTGAGACCACCGCGCAATTCCCATCGAGCTGCGCTTCGCCGAATACGAAGGTCAGCACGGGAACGTAAAGATCGTGTGTGGCCACGCCCAACACGCGCGCGTCGGGGTCGCAGGTGCGTTCCAGACGCTGCAGAACGGCGGTGGAATAGTATTGGGAGCGGCGCTCGTCCAGCGCGAACTCCAGGTCGATAGTCTCTGGCCGGATGCGGCAGGGCGCGCGGAAAATGCGCGCCAGAGCCGCCGCCAGGTGTTCCAGCAAATCGATTCCCGGCTCCGGCCTGGCGCCGTCCCCGGAGACCGCGGCGGAATTGCCCGCCAGCGGAACCAGGTGGATCGGTTTCACCGCAGTCCGTACTTACGCAGCTTGTTATACAGCGTAGTGCGATCGATATCCAGAATGCGCGCCGCGCGGGACAGGTTGTGCTGCGTTTCGCGCAGTATGCGCTCAATGTGCGCGTGCTCGACGTCATCCAGGGTCTGGCCGCCCTGCGGCGACTCAGCGTGGAACTGAAACGCGAGATCGCCCGGCCGGATTTCGCTGGCCCGGCCCACCACCAGGGCGCGCTCGATGGCGTTTTCCAGTTCGCGCACGTTTCCTGGCCAATCGTAGCGCATCAAAACATCCAGCGCTTCGGCGCTGATCTGCGGCACCTGCCGGCTGGTGGCCATGCAGAACTTGTTCAGGAAATGATTCACCAGCAGGGGAATGTCCTCCCGCCGGTCGCGCAGC
>Ga0335081_10016412_pt1 | contig 11982 bp, 14 predicted proteins | sample Lox_Sample_35_FD_206713 | JGI IMG/M metagenome (GOLD analysis project Ga0335081, IMG submission 206713) | Soil microbial communities from Loxahatchee National Wildlife Refuge, Florida, United States - Lox_Sample_3.5 | ecosystem: Environmental > Terrestrial > Soil > Wetlands | place: USA... | reverse complement strand
CAAAGCATCTGAAATGCTCGACGCTATTGGCGTAAAAATTAGTCAACGGCGTCTTGAATGTGCTCTGTTTGCTCATGACTACGGGTACGGAAGGCCATTGGAAACTGCGCCGCTGTACATTTTTCCACGACTAGACCGCCCGATGACGCATCCGCAGACGCGGGAGGAATTGGAAGCAATGAGGGCGAGGAGACGGGCGTTTCAGAGGGAGTTGCGAAGGAATCACTTGATTTCAGTTGGACGGGATCCAGACACCGGAGATCCTCTGGAACAACCTGTCAATCGAGAGATTGTCAAGGGGGTTTCCGCTGGATTGACTCCAGAGAACGATGTTGAGGTAGGGCAGCCTGCTGCGAACCAACAGAATGAAGAAGTTAAGACTACTTTTTCTATGTAATTTACAACTCCTCGATATCATCCATGAAATCTTCTCCGTTCCCATTGCGACTTTCCTTGACGTCTGTCTGTGCCATCGTTCCTGCTGAGAATTTCATTACTTCGGCCTCGAGTGTAGACGTATTGACAAGCACAATCTCACTGGTTTCACTGAACTTAGGAATGCTGATTATCCTCACTTGTTGTCCGTCCTCACCTGTTCATTAGCGTCTCCACTCCCGCTTGCATGATACCTTGGACGAGTCGCGTGTCGTACCGAGGTTGATTTCCAGCAAAGAATATATGCGGCGTCTCTTCCAACACAAACGGATCTCGATCCTGAAAAGGATAACACCCTATTGATCAACGACAAGAAAGGAGACGCAACGCTACACAGTGTATCAGGAGCAGTAGGCGCAACATGTCGCCATCTCAACATATTTTCCAACAACCCAATTCTTCCACCCTCAATATGGTCATCATCAACATACTTGTAAACATCATCCACATTCTGTCCACTTGTGCCGAACACCTTGATCCCATCGATATCCCACCACGAAGGATTCGTCAGGCTCTCCAAGGTACTTTGGGAATACGCCTTGGCAGAATCGAAAAGAGCAAGATGAATTGGTTGTTGTGGGAGTGCGACGCTGGTAGGATCATGTGAACCGGGCATTATGGACACCGGGATCGTGGTGCAGATGGTGCTGAGGAGGGAGTCTAGTGCTAGTGTTGGGGAGGCGGTGTAAGCGCTGGAATCGTAGCCATATTTCTTTTTGTCAAACGGTTTTTTGGTGGGGAGTGCGTCTGGGGCCTTGGGTTTTGCGAGGGAGTTTCCTGCAAGGATGAGTCGGGATATTCGAGCTGCTCGTTTCTGATCCTACTCAAATCAGACGGTTAAAACTGGTTTGAGAGAGACCTCGGGACATAATAATTCACCGGTCAAGTATTCCATCATAAGATGGGTTTCTAGCGATTCGTGCAAATCCCCCGAAATATCTAATCCAGAAGCGAAAGCAATAAAATTTGGCATATCATCATCTGCTGTTAACACCCGTTTAGAAGGTAGCCGTACGCATCTTCTCACCCACCTTGGGCTGCGGTGGCATCTCAGGAAGACAAACATCGACAACGTCAAACTGACCACCCGTCGTCTCACTTCCCAACACACCAACAACACACCCCGTCACTAATCCCTCCCGATAAACTCGATTCCCAGACAATTCTATCCTACCGCTCTCATCTTCAATCATAATCGTCACATTCCCATTCTCATCAAGATACTTTTCCCTCGGCGGAGGCACCGTAATAAAATGCTATCCCAATCAGCCACGCAACCTTCCCAAAGGAGGAAGTACATCACGAGCGAGGTCCTCGAGGACATTAGGTTTCAATGGTAAGTCCATGTAAACTGTTCCGACGACCCATCCTAATTCGCCCTGCCGAATGTCGAGGACCCGCTCAATGGCCTTGGCATTTTGCCCTGCGATATTGAGGTTGCTCCATTTTGTGGCGCAAGCGTTGATGCAGTAGTCCTTGAGCACGGAGAGACGGAGAAAGTACATGCTTGCGTACTGTTGTTTGTAGGTTCGGTGGGCAACCGTGAAGGCTTCGCGTTTGGTCGAGACATTGCCAACGGCGGGATTCGTTCGAGTCAGTGGCTCCGAGGGTGCGTCTCTGTACCAGCCAAAGATTAGCCAAGGCACCGGGGTTCTGCGGATTGAAGGAGGGGATCGCGGTACATGGGAACTGAGAGGAGTGCCTCGTCTGCTGCGCCTGCAGTTGAGGTCATTGTCACGGTTTGAACCGTCATCGCGACTGGCTGTAAATCCTTCATTACGCGTTCATCATTTACGAAATTAGTTGTAAATACTCACGAGTTTTCATTCTCGAGCCAGATGCATTCATCAATGCCAGTCGAAACGTGAATGCCCCATAGTAACTATTCTTACACCGCATCACTACTCTTCTCCTTCTTCTTCTTCTTCTTGACTTTCTTACTCCCCTCTCCTTCCTTTTTCTTCTTCTTCTTCACCTTCTCCACGACCAACAGCTCGTCCACCACCTCCTCCGTCGGCGGTGTTCGATTCAACCTAGCATTCCTCTCCGCGTCGGTAGCCTCCCTCTCCAACCTCTCCTCCTCCTCAAAGTCAATATTCTCCAACGCTTTGCCCGACTGACTCCTCAACACATTATTCCCCTCTCGCGTCGCCATCTTCAAGTACTTCTTCTCATTCGCCGCCGCCTCAGTATCCGAGCCGGCTGCTGCGTTCTCAGGCATCTCATCTATTGCGATATCGACAGGGGGATCCTCTAGTACGATCTCCCTTGCTTTCTTCCTTTTCTTTTTTACTTTGGTGGATGTGACGGGAGTTAGGAGGTTTGTTTCCCCATCAAATTGAACGATGGGTATGGCGTCAAAGTCTTCTTCTTCACCGCTGAGAGGGGTGCGCGGATGATTTTCGGAGCCGATGTAGAATGGATCGTCGCGGATACGGTCCAGGTATTGTTGTCTTCGGGCTTCGCTGGACATCATGTCAGATGAAGCCGGAATTCGGAGCCGTGGCGCCTCTTCTTCGTCAAGGGACGCAGAAGGCCATTGGATGATTTGCTTGGTTGTGCAGAGCGGGGTATTAAGGTCCAGACCTTCTGGGATGGGGACACGTCGTTGAGCTTTTGAGCTGACGGGGTTTAATTCTGCGCCACCAAAAAGTTCGGACAATTGTGTGACAACAGGGAATTGAATTTGCGGTCCTGATGTATCCCAACCTTCTGTTGCTTCATCTCCGTACTGTCGTGGTTCTGGAACGGTGGTATTTCCAACCTCGGCTTGTAATTTAATGAAGATTTGGGAGAATCCGACGGCACGTTCTTGGACTTCGAGATTGGTGCTATAGCGGAAATTATCTATCCATAGCAGAATCTGCTCGATGACGAATTCGAGCTCGAATTTCTTTTCTTGCGTCCATGACGAGGTCGTTCGCGTGGCCCACACAGCGAAGGCTTTTGGTATTGCTTGGATATACACGGATTGTATCTGTGGTGGGAATTTTGCAGCATATGGAGTCATCAAAGCCTCCAGCGCCGTCTTCGGATGATCCAACAGACTACAAGGTCAACCCAACGAAGGGAGACGAGACACAGTACCTGCAATATTCCCCAAGTATCCAAGCTGCTGCGCCCAAGACCCCAGCCTGTCCTTCCACCTTATCAGCACCCCCCGCCATAACCTCAAAGTCCCGTAACAAATCCCGGAGCGTCCTCACACTGAAGCCACGCACACTCTTCACCCGCACCGCAACATTCAAAATTTCCTCGCCTAATTCCGCGCTAACATCGACCTTGGCAATCCTCGCCAGGTCAACGAGAACAGCTACATACCACTCGAAATTATTCCCCACATTCAGGTAATTATCGCGTGTCGACATAGCGAGAATCCGACGAACGACTTCCGTGCGATAATGTGCTGGAAGGGGAGGCGCTGCGGAATCGGGAGGGGGTTCGAGGAGTTGCATCATTAATTGTTTTACGATTTCGGTTAGGTTTTCCCGGGTGACCATGCCGACGATGAGATCTAGTGCTCGTAAACGGATTGAAATATCCGCGTCATCGATACAGGAGAGAATTAGGTCTTGATGGTGAGATACCAAGTCTGCGTGCGTCGATGTGATTTTGGCTAACGCTAGGAGACCCACGTATTTTACTATGATGAGCTTTAGGGGATATATCGGCAGGGGTAGTACGGTTTTGATCGCTTTCTTCGAGAAAAGTGCGGAGTTTGTTTACACAAGTGTGTGCGAGGGTATCAGCGTGTGGACCGCTACCGAGCATGCCTCCTGCGATGACGGCTTGAATGGCTTCGTAGAGGAGAGACATTGCGGGTGTGGTGTTGATTATCTCTGTTAATGGAGGGACGAGTTTCTTCACCAGCCGTGGCTCCAGCGGTGTCATCGTCGTGAACTATGGATCAGAAACACCTCAATGGCCCCAGAACCAGTTTGATAACTTTAATAACCATCCAGTTATTATCTGATGTTGTCAGGAGATTAAACAGCTGAGGTGCCAATGGAAGATAATTCTTCGGATTCTTCCTTGCAAGTTCACATATCACATTAACCGTTGCCGACACCACCGCTATTCAGTCAGTCGAGCATGGAACCTTGGGTGCAGAACAGATGTCGGCGTCTCCGAGTTTCTCACGGAGTCGCGGGAATGCAACGCGCAGGGCATCCGGATACTGCAAGAATATCTTGTACATGACAAGCACCGCCTTTTTCCGGACAAGAGGTTTCGAATGGTTCAACATGGGCAGCAGGTCGCTGAACAAATCCATTGCAAGGCCGGGGGTGGCAATGTGCGCGAGTCCATCAATCGCAATTCCCACCTCGGCACTCTTTGCCGACGCAAGGTCCTGCCCGCCGTCAACAGCCAACCACACTGTGGGATTACCTTTTTGATTAGGTTTGTAGTGAGCATGAGCACGTCCGTATCATGCTTAAACGATAGTGATGCTGCGAGATAGCCAATCGCCTTGTCCTTCATCGCCGGCGCCGACATCACCTCAATCACCTGAAACGACGCCCATGAAAAGTCATACCCATACATTTGCAGCTAGACTCAACACTTTCTTCTTATTGCAGGGGGAGGACACATACATATGCGAGTTTGAGGATTGCTTTTGCCTTGATGTCGATGTCCTTGGCCTTGATTTCCTTTCTGCAGTCGTTGATCGCGGCATCGATGTACTTTGCCTCGGAGCCCTTGTGGGCGCGGATGCCCTTGATCAGCTCGTTCAGGCTCTTCTCAAACATGCTTCATTCTCTCAGTGTCGGCGTTTGGCCATACTGTTGCTGTCGAGGGTTTGTTGCGGCATCCCGCTTGGCGAAGTCAATCCAGACAAGGCCCGGTCCGGTGATATTTCTGTAAATCTCGTGAATATCGGTAACCCGTTGTTGCCAGCCCGCATCACTCAATCAATCCATCATCGTGTTAGCCGCCATGGCCGCAGCAGTAATAGACGAACTACGACGAATACGAACGGCCCAAACGGACGAGCCAGAACGCGTCGTACAACTCGGCAGGGACGTCGTCGACAGGAGCGGTAAAGCAGCTGCCGGTGATGAATGTATCCTTTCAATCTTTGGTCGAACGAACTACTCACGCCCCCTAGATTGGACGATCCTGGACCAAGTAGCCGTTGCCGCAATGATCACAAACGACGATTTATTGGCAAAGGTGCCAGCAGCCCCGCGATTTCAAGTTGTTGATAGCACAGGAATGTCTTGATGAATTGGCGACTAAATTCCCTACATCGCCTCGCACATATGTGCTTCTAGGAATGCAACTTGAAGCACAAGAGAAACTTCCCCAAGCACAAAAGTACTACGACCACGTCTTAGAAGGAGATGAAACGAACATTGTAAGACCCGCCCCCGTCTCCCTCTATCTCTCTCTCCCCGTTGCCCTTGAGAACTCCCTTCTGACCGGAAGATGGTGTGGAAACGTAAAGTAGCGCTCCTGCGCTCGCTCAACAGGCCAGTCGATGCAATATCCCAATTAACCCTCCTCCTCGACTCCTTCCCCCATGACGCAGAATCCTGGGCCGAACTCTCGGACCTGTACATTTCCCAGGATATGTATTCCCAAGCTGCTTTCTGCCTTGAAGAACTATTACTCTTGCAGCCGAATTCGTATTTTGTGCATGCGCAATATGCAGAGATTATTTGGGCGCTGGGCAAGGAGGGTACAGCGTTGAAATATTGGTGTCGGAGTGTAGAGTTGTGTGGGGAATTGTTCCGGGGATGGTTTGGTCTTAAGATGGTAACATCCCCACCCCGCCCTTTTTCAATTTTACGCTATTGTGCTAAGGCTGGAGGCATGCAAAACCCTATTGGAGAGGAATGGGAAGGGTAGGGGAGCGCAGGATGAGGTGGATGTCCCGGAGAAAGCGACTATTGAGCAATTGGATGTTTTAGCGACGAGTAAATTGGTCCAGTTAGCCAAATCGGCGTCTCCTGCTGAAAAGTCCGCCGCGGCGAAGTTACTTGGTTAATAGTGTACTCCACACAGTGGCATCAGCAAGGACATAAAGTCACAGTAGTAAAGAATCTATTGATCATCGTTTCCTTCTTGTCGCGGTAATTCCGACTTCCGTTTAAGATGGGACCCACGGGGGAAGTCCCAATACGACGTCATTGATCCTCCGGAGCCGAATTACCGCAATAAATGGCACTTCCAACGCGACCATCAAAGGGGAAGGAACGAAATTGTGAATATGTCATTGAAATTAGTGGAGAAGACATTGATGTCGCCCAAATCTAGACTTTGAGGCCCAGGGACGATTAATCAGCGTTGGCGGTCCTGAACCAATAGGAGGGTTTCTTTCGCCCAGCAGTTGCACTGAAGGGGAAAATAACGTTGTGAAGGTTACTGGAGCCGACAAAGACAGGCGGCGGATCGCTGCCCTCAACAGCAGCAAGGATAGCGCCACCTCTCCCCCACGCGCGCCGTCAAATGCTCTGATCATCTCGCGTGGCAGTCAGCTCTATTGACTGAGCAATGTCGACGTACAGCTCGGCCGCCGAGCGGAACAAGAACGCTCAGGTAACACCCCCCCTTTCAAACTCCCGCCCTTCGGTCATCCCTGTTTCATGACGCGGTGTTGATCGGGACTACAGCTTGCGACGGGTTATGATGAAGTCGCCCGGAGTTTATTTGCAGATGAGCTTTCTACTGTCGGGAACTATGAAATAGGGGAGATGATTGGGAAAGGTATTTCTATTCTCCCATCGAGCTTTGCACGGTTGCCATTCGATTGACCGTTGACTAGGGTCCTTTGGCAAAGTTTACCTTGCATATCATGTAATGACAAAGACGAGGGTGCGTTGACCTCCTTCATCCAGTCTTCCGTATTTACTTGGGCGGTGTGCAGGTCGTGGTAAAAGCTGCAGACAAATTCGAGACAGAGGGGTTAGCGCGAGAGATATATCACCATCGGAGACTGCGTCATCCTCACATCACCAGACTGTACGAAGTCATTCACACAGAGAAATATGTATGGCTAGTGCTGGAATACTGTCATGGTGAGAGCTCGCCTTGGGTTGCTGCCTAATTCCCTTCGCAATAGGCGGCGAATTGTTCGATTTTCTCCTGAAACGGAAACGATTAAAGCAGCCTGTTGTGCAAAAGATGTTCGCTCAACTCGTCGGCGCTGTAGCATATATTCACAAGTCCGGATGTGTTCATCGGTAATCCATGCCTGCAGCTCGAGAATTTCTGGGTATTAACTGCGCAGGGACCTCAAACTTGAGAATATTCTGCTCGACAAGAACGAAAACGTCAAACTTGTCGATTTCGGATTTACACGGCAGTACGATCCTCGAAAGCTTCTGGAAACTTGGTGTGGAACGTATTCATATTCAGCGCCCGAAATCCTCCGGGGACAAAAGTACTCGGGCGAAGGTTCAAACGACGTAGTTGTCTTCGTGCTGATGGGGTATAGCCGTGGATGTATGGAGTTTGGGTGTGATACTTTATACACTATTAACTGGTGAACTGCCATTTGACGGAGAAGATGAAATGGCCACGAAATTACGAGTAACGAAACGAGAATACAAAATGCCCGACGATATATCAGAAGGCACACAACCCCATCATTACCAAAGAGGGCTCATAATAGACGCGTTATCCCTCATCTCCTCCATCCTTTCCGAACCAGAGGAGCGACCAACCCTCGCAAAAATCCTCACACACCCCTTCCTAACCAACCACGCCCCCCGCCAAATCCACATCCTAGCTCATAACATGCTCGTCCCCTTTTCCACACCCATCGAAAAACGTCTTCTCGACCGCTTCGAAAAAGCAAACATCGACACCCACCGTGTGATGCAACAGGTCTCGGAAGGTGGCACGGGTCCGCTCGTCGGCCTCTGGGAACTATCGCTAGAAAAAGCGCATCGACATGAAGAACATAAAAAGAGGAAAAAGAGACGGCGAAGTTATGATATTTCTATTGTTTCGACAACGGAGTATGTAGAGGACGAGAATCGTAATGACGCGATGGTGTCACCAAGGGCGATGACGCCTGTGGATACGACGTTTACGGAGGGGGAGTTTGCGGTTGTTACGCCATCGCCGTTTCGGGAGGAAGCAAGGCCCAAGTCAAGGGCGTCGCGAGCTTCGAGGGCTTCAAGGGAGAATGGGAGACCTGCGTCGGCAAAATCACAGTCGCAGTCGCCGACAAAATATACATATCCGAGGCCTGCGTCACCGAAAAAGGTTAGGGAGAAACACTCAAAGGGGTTTTTCCACGCCCTGCGGAATTTGATATCGGATTTGTCAAGACAAGGGACGAAACTCACACACAAGAAGAGTAAAGGGGCTCTGGTTTCACAAACCGCCAATGCCGCGATGGCGAGTAGTAAGGATGTAAGAAATCAACTTGAGTTGAAGAAGTCAAAGTCCGGGGAATCGGCATTAAGAGCGGAGGAGCGACGGAATAGGAAGGGTGTTCCTCCCAGCATTGCGATCATGCCGCCTCAAGTTCATTCTCGGATTGACGACCAATCACCAACGGCGGGAACAGAGTCTCCTGCTCCAGGCACGGAGGACTACGAATCTGATTCCCGCATTTCACGGCATAAACGACCTTCATTTCATCGTCGACGGAGTACATCCTCGTCAATCCACTCTCGCCATCGCTACTCCCACTCAAAAACAAGTTCAACGTCTTCCATGGAATCTGGCTCAGTGTCTACCCCTCGGCACAGTAAAGGAAATCTAAAGATCGTCCCCGCTACACCACCACCACATCTTTTAACGCACGACGGCGCAAAGGGCTTCGGCGCCACGTGGGGTGAAGGCGTTGTCATTGCTCGAAGGCGAAGGAGTCCCTTCCGCGGACCACCCGTCGGTTTTATGTCCTCGTCCGTCGGGAAAAATCGTAAGGGCCAGCCCAATCAAAGTGGAAAATGGCCCGAGGGTGCCATTCAAGAGGAAGACGAAGATCTTCATGGTGAGGATGCCATTGATGAAAGCTATTTAGAGGATTTGGATGAATTAGGTAACCGAGGAAGTTATGATATTTCGGAATTGGGGGCTTTGAAACGAGTTGCTGCTGATGATCAACGAAGCATCAGTGCCAGTGTATGAATCGGATTGGACGGCGGCATAAGAAAGGACAAAATGGGGCGCCTTCTGTACAGCGTATCAAGGGAAGTAAAGGTTTCGGGTAACATGTATTGAATTGAGTGGGCCCAGTGCATCCTCGATGAAGCAATCGGCATCTTCACTTTTAACGTCGGCCCGTTGATCAGGTGTTCAGGATGGCGAGCAGCCGACCAAGTTAGCTGCCTCCAAGTACCCCGAGAAGCCGAGAGTGGCCAAGCAGCCTTTAGTCCGGGAGAGGCCCAAGAATTCAAAGGAGTGGCCTCTCCCTGCTTTAAAACCTAAACCGGCTCAACGGAGGCGATCTCACTTCCTTTGAAATAAACGTGTTTTGTTTTGTCCACCAAGCCTACGAAAAGCGTTCTTCTACCCGCACATTATTTTTCTTGTCCTCCTTCTTCTTGGTCATCTACACCCATTAGGTTCTTGATATCCCTCTGGCTCTGGCACCCATATTCGCTTGCATTCTCTGTAGGCATCGAAGGCTTCCCGACACTTGCTTTTCTCGTAGTTGTTTAGGTCTAGACATTTCATGCTGTTTGCGCTCGCTTCGGCACAAGGATCATAGAATTTGGACGACTGTTTTGTTCGGAAAGCTTTCTTTCTGTCGAGAGTCGTAGGGTCCGGAAACTCGTACTGCGGCGAGGGCATATTGGCCAGTGTTCATTGCCGGACGATCCCGGATGGCTACGGATGGCCCGTGTCTCTGGTCAAATTTGAAATCATCCATCTCAGTGACCGAGAATGGCACGGGAGATGTTCCTAATTGTACGGGAGATGTTCCTAATTGTTACCCCTTGCTCAGAGTTCTGCAGTAACTGTGGCACAATACAGAAGCCTCACCATTCTTGTCTCTCCCTTATGGGTATTTTAACAGCAATTTGTTATGGTCCGTCAGAGGGAAGTCTTCATCATTGCCTACGAAACCTAAACCAAATTCCTCGGTGCATCTTTCCAATTAGACGTATTCTTCATCATGTTCATTCAATTCGTACAGAGACAGAATTTCATGTTCAAAATCATATCCTTCCCAAGGGACCCACAATTCATTTAATTCATTATGTCCTAGTCCGTTCAGCCGATTGGGATCGTCGTTCGGCGTGCCTGTTCGCGCTTCTGCGATTTCACATATATAGAGAGCCCTGGATTTGGGAACTGTGACCTAGAGCAACGGCTCGTTTGGTGTGTTTCAAGACGCGATATTTGCCGAACTCGAAGGTCTTATCCGTGGAGACGATCCGGCTCATTTAGAGGTTCATTTATTGGCAGGACGATCTGCGTTTTGTGAATATTATAGCCCCTGTCCCGAGACTGACGACCTCCTGCTGTGGACATTGGATCTGATCTGATCCAGCGCACTTCAAAAATCGACGATCTCTCGGCGGTAACGAAATGAATGATTTACGTAATGGAGGCAGGAGGTAAAATTGAAACGAAACTCGAACTCGAACATTTATGGTGCGATGATGAAAAAGTAGTAAGAAAACATTAGATCTTTACGATCATTTGAGTTATTTCCGCCTGAACGTTGGTTCTTGGTCGTGTGAGTCAATTTCGGAAGGCAAATGAGGGTGATCCTCCATTTCGATCCTGGGAGACGAAGAGGCCGAGGTCCTATCGCCGGTATCTCACGGTTCTATCGAATCATGCAGATGCATATTTGACGATATGTATTTTCTTACCCTTGTGTACCAATAAAATATAAAACCCCTTCGAATAACACGACAGCCGTGCCTACTTTCTACTTGCCGTGCCTTCGATTCACCTATCCAAATATAATCGATCCATATTTATAGACTCCCAGACCACTTCGATTAGCTCTCACAATAAACCCAGATGTACCTCAACCCAACGAGGATGCCGCTAGGGAACAGTTCTTTGGCTGGCGAAGCCCAGAACCTTCCAGAGAAAAACACAGCCATCACCACGCTCGCAATTAAAAGTGGTTGCGCTCTTTCCTTGCCTCGAAGTTGGGTGCCAACAAAAATGAAAGCAGCACCTACGACAAGTCCAAAAATTAAACTAGAATTAGTCTGGGTATCAGATGGCAGGCACTTTAGAGCTGATGGTTTGAACCAGTGGGAAACAAGTGAAAAGAGGATATTCGCACCTCCGATGAGGACAGCAAGCATATCCTCTTGCTCATGCATGGTTCTTCGAGGTTGAGTAGACGACATTTTTGCCGGTGGTCAAATGGACTATGGAACAGTTAGCTATGGAAGTGGGTGGCTGGTGAGTATTTAGCACTTGGGGCCTTGGTGAGGCTGCTGATGACGGGAAACTACGTCATTTGTTTGGTGCGCGGATGATCAGCGCTTCGATGGACCTCACGCGCGCAGGAAGGATCATGCTACGCCATCCTATGAAAATTCACCGCAAAGCGCAAGCCCATGAAAATGGCTGGTAGGATGGCACAGGGGTTCTTAAGTCCCAACTAATACC
>Ga0335081_10016411_pt1 | contig 11982 bp, 8 predicted proteins | sample Lox_Sample_35_FD_206713 | JGI IMG/M metagenome (GOLD analysis project Ga0335081, IMG submission 206713) | Soil microbial communities from Loxahatchee National Wildlife Refuge, Florida, United States - Lox_Sample_3.5 | ecosystem: Environmental > Terrestrial > Soil > Wetlands | place: USA: Florida... | reverse complement strand
GGAACGCCGGGTTCTGCGATTTTACCGCAAAAGGGCGGTGGCGCTTTACAGACAAGTTCGTATCGTCCTCGGGCCATCTCGGAAACGGGGTCAAATCAGTTCATGTCGGAACGCAGGCTGTATGAAGATCGCGGTTGTCCATATTGTCTTCTGGACCTCTTTTCGCTAACCAACGCCGGGGCTTCCCGTCTTAACCGATAGGGAAACGACACTACTGGTTTCCTAACCGGCTCCTTACCGTAAGGTTGCCGATTCTGTGAACCGCGGGCGGCGGTTTTGCGTCTTACACAGGGAAGCCCAGAGTTCAGAGGAGGTACGCAGATGTCACGCACGCAAAAGCTCATCACGCTGCGGGCCAGGACCGACCACGATCTGCTGATCCTCGTCAATCGGGAACTCGATCGTGGCTTTGCTCTCCTGGATGCCGCAACCACCCGAAACTCCCCGCCCTTCGCCCAGGCCGAGAAAGCCTATCAAACTGCTAAGGTGCTTTCGGTCAAGGTTCTCGGTTTGGACGACCGGCCTGAGATCGAGGCGAGGTTAGAAAAGCTTCGGTCCCGGCTGGATGCGGTACCGGCCTGTGCCAACCCGTCAGCCTACCCGGCATCGATTGCATCCTAATCGGTGCGGTTGCCATTTCGTTTTTCCATGGTGACGATCATTTCTGCGGTCCGTTCAACGGCCCCCGGAGGACCGCGCAATGCCGGCCCAGGGCGCGAGGGCTGCGCGCAACGGTGAGTGCGGGCCAGTTCTCACATTCTCCGAATTGGCCCGCCTTTCGGTCAATTGGCGGGACGTTCGCTGAAGAACGACCATGCGCCAGTTCTTGAGCTGATCGTTGGTGATGTCCAACGCCGCGGTGTACTCCACCAGGGCCACCGCGCTTGTCGGAAACAATGATGTGATTTGAAGTCTGCATTTCCGCCTCTACCCGGATAGAGCCCCAAACCCCTACACCCCGGAAATGCCGCCGCGTGTTTACAATCAAAGCTGCGGGGCGCGAACGCGAATGAGCCAAGAGGCGACACCGTCCGGCGGCGTCATCCTCCACTATCAGATCACCGGACGGCTTGGGGCGGGCGGTATGGGCGTGGTCTTCCGCGCGCTCGATCTTCGGCTGAAGCGGTACGTTGCGCTGAAGTTTCTCCCCCCCAGCCTGATCTCGGATCAATCCCAGCGGGACCGGCTGCTGCGCGAGGCGACCGCCGCTTCCGCGCTCGAGCATCCCAATATCGGCGCCGTTCATGCTATCGAAGAGACGGCCGACGGACAGACGTTCATCGTCATGTCCTGCTACGACGGCGAGACGCTGAAACAGCGCCTGTCGCGCGGGCCGCTTGGCGAGGCGACAGCTCTCGATATCGCGCTGCAAACAGCCCGCGGATTGCGGGAAGCGCATAGCAAAGGGGTCATCCACCGGGATATCAAACCTTCCAATCTGATCATTACGCAGCAGGGCCTGGTGAAGATTGTCGATTTCGGACTGGCCAAGATCCTGGGAGGCGCCGATCTCACTCAGACCATGGTGACCATGGGCACCGCCGCGTACATGTCGCCGGAGCAGGCGCTGGCGCGGCCGGTGGACAACCGCAGCGACATCTGGTCATTAGGCGTGATGCTCTTCGAAATGCTCAGCTTGCGGCTGCCGTTTTCGGGCGACACCACCGCTGCGTTGTTGTATGCCGTGGTCAATTCCCCCCTTCCGCCGCTCGATCATCTGCCGCCGCCGATGCGCCATATCATCCGCAAATGTCTGGCCAAATCGCCAGCAGAGCGGTATACGAGCATCGACCATCTGATTGGCGATCTGGAGAGCGTGCAGCGGACCGGAATGCTCCCGGGACCGACGGCAACGCTGCAACCTGCGCCAGCACCGGTTTTCCAAACGGAACCACGGCGTAGGCCACTGACCATTTGGATGGCCGCCGGAGCGTTGGTCGTGTTGGTTGGAGCGGGCGCCTGGTGGATCGGCCGGAAACCACCGGAGCCGGTGCAAACCGAAAACGCACCCGCCAAGCGGCTGGCGGTACAAGCCGTTGCGGAAGCAGCACCGCCGCCGGCACCTGCGCCGCCCAAAGCCGGGCACGCAGTAAGCAATCCCCATCCAAAGGCCATTCTGGAGACGAAGCCGCCGGAACTGGCCCGGTATAGTGGACCGAAAGACGGGAGGATGATCTGGACCGGCGAACTGGAGCCCGGTCAGGTGTTGGACATGACAGCGGCGGTTTCTCGCACGTCGGTGAGCGGGGCTTTGCCCGGCGAGCCCGTATCGATCGAAATTCACCCCGATAGCGTCCACATTGTCACGCCGCCCAGCGCCACCAACAAATGGCGGACCCTGGTGGTGCGGAACGAGGGAAGGGTGAGGCAGGTTTCGATCGTGGTAAGCTGGCACGTGACTGCACAGTAGCCCGGGGGGGACAAGTGAGCAATGCGATTTAGTCGTCTGGCAGGAGTATTGTTTCTTGGCGCCGGACTTTGGGCGCAAGACGACGCCTTATCCAGGCACTTAGGCGCCTCTAGAACCGCCCGCGACCAGAAGCTCTACAGCGAGGCGGAAAAGGAGGGCGCAGCCGCGGTTGCGGAGGCGGAAACGCTCGGTCCGCTGAATCCGCGCCTGAACGATGCGCTGGCCGCGCTCGGGTACACCTACTTTTTGGAAGGCAAGTACGCGCAGGCCGAGCCGCTGTACTTCCGCGCCTCGGAACTGGCGCAGCCCGCTGGTCTTCCCGATGCCACGCTGGCCAGCGAACTGGATTTTCTGGGCGCGTGCCGTTTGCGGCAGAAGAAGTACGAAGCGGCTTTAAATCCGATCCAGCGGGCGCTGCAGCTTCGTGAAAAGCGATGGGGCGCGGATTCGGCGAATCTCGTGGTCCTGCTGCTAAACCTGGCTGCAGCGCAGGCCGGAATGGCACAGTGGGCGCAGGCCGAGGCTGCTTACGGCCGCGCCGTGGCGATCCAGGAGCATTTTATCGGCCCGGACCGGGCGCGGCTCGCCAATACCCTGATGCAACTGGGAAACATGCTGAAAGACGAAACCAAGTACGCCGAGGCCGAGAGCCGCTATCGCGAAGCCTTGAAAATTCGCGAGGCCATCTTCGGACCAGATGACCCCGCGGTGGGCGACAGCTTGAGCCAGTTGGGCGACACCATACGCTACGAGGGGCGCTACACCGAAGCGGAGCCTCTACTGCGGCGATCCGTGGCAGTGCGGGAGAAAGCGCCCGGTCCGAAGAATCTGGCGTTGGCCAATAGCTGCAATAACCTGGCCTTGGCTTTGGAGGGCCTCAAGCGGGAAGACGAAGCCGAGGGGATGTTTCTTCGCGCCATTGATATCGCAGGGGATGCCCCGGAGGACAAGGGCGGAGGCGTTTCGCGGTATATGGGGAACCTTTCCGCGCTTTATCGCCGCGAGCAGAGGTTGCCGGAAGCGGAAAAACTGGGTAAGCAGGCGCTGGCGGTGCGGGAGAAGGCGCTTGGAGCGGATTCGCTGGATTTAGTGTACGAGATCGAAAACCTCACCGATGTTTATGCCGACGAGCACCGCCACGATCTGGCCGAACCGCTGGCGCGGCGAGTCCTTACTATTAGCGAAACGCATCTAGGTCCGAACCATGCGAAGGTAGCCGCCGAGTGCAACCGGTTGGGCAATGTCCTGCTAGGAGAGCGGAAATTCGCCGACGCGGAGCCGGTCTTCCGGCGGGCGTTGAGCATTATCGAATCGCAATATGGCTCCGACGACTTGCGAACGGCCACCTACGTCGAGAATCTGGCGCGTTATTACAACCGTTCCGGCCGGTACAGCGACGCCGATCCGCTATACCGGCGGGCCCTCGGCATTGTTGAGAAGCACCTTCCCGACGCCGCCGCACGATTCGCCACGCTCGAGAATAACTTCGCGGTTTTTCTTCGCGACCAGGGCCGGTATCTGGAAGCTCTGGGGCTGATCGAGAAGATCAATGCTCCCGGACCGGGAGCGCCGGCGCCGTCATCGGTGCAGATGGAGAACCTGGCGGACATTTACGCGCGCCTCGGCTATTACTCCAAGGCGTTGCCGCTGCTGATGAAGGCCATGGATTCTGCGCAGTTGGGAGAAGGATCGCCGGGGCACCGCCTGCTGCGGCTGGGTCAACTGGATGCCGGCCAGCAGCACTACACGGAAGCGGCCGCATCGCTCGAACAGGCGCTGGCGCTGGCGCAGAAATCGGGCGATATGGACGCGCAGATGGTCGATACCGAGGCATTGGCGAATGTAAAGCGGGACAGCCGTCAATTCGCGGAAGCGGCCAGGCTTTACAATCAGGTGTCGGTATGGCGCGAACGGGAGACGCCGGACAGCCACCTGCTGGCTGAATTGCTGGACGATATGGGGCTGCTGGCAATCCGGCAGGGACGATTGGCCGATGCCGAGCCGTTGCTGGTGCGGGCGCTTCGAATTTACGAGCGCGCCTTTTCCACGGAGAATGCTCCCGCCGCCCTCTGCACAGCCCATCTGGCGATGCTGTACCGGGAGCAGAAGCGGTTGGCCGAAGCTGAGCCGCTGTTCCGGCAGTCGTTGGCGGCGCAGGAGCGGACCATGGGCAAGGACGCGCCGGTGTTGGCGATAACGTTACGCGAATTCGCCCAGTTGCTGCTGCTGCGCAATCGCGGCTCCGAGGCCGCGTTGCTGGAAGCGCGCGCGCGCAACCTGGCGCCAGCCGGCGCCCCCGGTACGTCGGCGCGCGCGGAAGCTAAAAAATAGTCATGCTGAGCAGAGAACCGTCGGGCTGCACGACGAAAGTGGTCCGGCTGCGGGGGAAAGTGTACGCCACGTTATCGCCCTGCTGCTCCAGCTTGTAGTCGTCGCCCGGGAACTTGCCCTTCATGTAGGCCAATTGGGCGCTCCACGCGACCTTCTGCGCGGGGAAGAATACGGCCGAGGACAGCTTGCCGCCGGCGTTGAAATACAGCGATGCCCGGGCAAAACCGGTATTGGGCGTATCGAAGGTGAGCACCGCTCCCTGCGCCTCCGGCGATTGATCGCGGACAACGCCCATCACAGCTTTGGCGTCATCAGCGGACCAAACGCCGATTTTGCCGCGAACAAATGTCTCCAGCCGGTCGGAGGAGACCGGAATGGCCGGGCCGGCGGCCTGGGAATAGGACGAAGGCGTTACATTGACGGGTCCGCCCGGCGCCGCCGAGACATTGGCCGCTGAAGCGGATTGAGCGCGGATGACCCGGACCCGTCCGCTGGCATCGCTCAAAAACAAGTCGCCGGCCGCATTGATGGCGATGCCCTGCAGGAAGCCCAGGGCGGCGCCCAGCGGAGGTCCGCCGTCTCCAGAAACATCGCGATTGCCGTTGCCCGCAACGGTTTCGATAGTCCCGCTGCCCAGGTCGATGCGGCGGACACGATAGGAATTCCGGTCGATGACGTAGAGACCGCGGTCGGGACCGAGCGCCAGATCCAAGACCCAGCTGAAGCTGGCCTTCTCGGCCGGGCCTCCATCGCCCGCGAACCGGTTGACGCCATCACCCGCAACCGTGGAAATCACGCCGTCGGGCGAGACACGCCGGACGTGGCGATCCCCGATCTCGGTGAAATAGATGCTTCCATCGGGGGCGCATTCGATGCCATAGGGGCTATCGAGCGAGGCTCGTTCCGCCGGTCCGCCATCCCCAGAGAATCCCTTTATCCCATTGCCGGCTACCAGTTGAATGGCGCCACCCGGCAGAATCTTCCGCACCCTGTTGTTGCCCCAATCGGCAAAGTAGATCGCTCCGGCGGAGTCCAGACAAACGCCGCGCGGCCCGTTCAGGCTGGCGTTCACGGCCATGCCGCCATCGCCGGAATAATCGCGGCGGCCATTACCGGCCAGGGTGCGTAGTTTGCCATCGGGCGTGATTTCGCGAATGCGATTGCTGCCGGCCTCGGCGAAAACAATGGACCCGTTGGAACGCACGCGCAGTCCGCCGGGACGATCGATCTCGACCGTGCGCGCAGCGACATTCTCGCCCCCGTAACTCGAACGGCCGGTGCCAGCTAAACGCGTGATGATGCCGTCGCGGGTGATGCGGTAAATGCGCGCGGCATTCCAATCCGTCAGGTAGACCGAACCGCTGTTATCGACAGCCATCAGATTCGGCAATTGGAACATGGCATTGGTGGCCTTCATCCCGTCGGTAGCAGCGCGCCAATTTCCGGTTCCGGCCACGATGGAGAAGATGCCGTCGTGGGAAACGTTGTAAACATATCCATAATCGGGACTCGCCACCGCCAAATCGTCCTTATCGTTCACCGCAACCGTCCATTCGTCGAACGAAGCCGCGATAGCCGGGCCGCCCTGTCCGGAAGGCTCCAGTCTTCCCGACCCGTTGCCGCCCACCACCGTGAGTTGGCCGTTGCGGAGTGCGTAGATCCGGCGCTTGCAGGGATCCGCAATAAACAAATCGCCGCGACGGCTCACATCGATACCGGTGGGACAACCCAACGATTCCGTAGTGACTCCGCCGCCGGCCACAGTGGTGATGATTCCATCCGGCGAAACCCTGCGGATGCGCGCGTTGAACTGGTCGGCGATGAACAGGTTGCCTTGTGCGTCGGCCGCCAATCCCATGGGCCGGTTGAAGGATGCCTGCCGCGCGGGACCGCCATCGCCTCCATAGCGCACTTCGCCGTCACCGGCTACGGTCTGCAGGATTCCGTGGGCATCCACGCGGCGTACGCGGTCGTTGTCCCACTCGGAAAAAACCACCGTCCCATCCGGCATGACCGCGACGCCGTTCACTCCGCTTAACGAAGATCCGGCGGCGTGTGCGCCGTCCGCGGTGAAGGCTCTTTTGTCGTTACCTGCGATTGTGACCACTTCGCCGCTGGGCGAAATCACGCGCACCCGCTGGCCGTCCTCGGCGAAGTAGACATTCCCGTTGGCGTCCACCGCGATCTGCTGCGGAAACACAGGGCGGTTCTGCGGCGGCGAGCCCGGCCCGGCCAGGACATGCAGCGTGCCCGCCGTGTCGATCTTGACGATCGCCGGGCTGCTGATGTCTGAGGCGTACAGATTTCCGGCGCGGTCATACGCCACGCCATGTACGTGTCCCAGTGGCACCTCGCGCGCCGGCCGTCCGTCGCCTTCAAATTTCCAGGGCTGGCCGGCAAAGGTTTCGATGGTGGAAAACGAGATCCGCGGAGCGGCCGGCGCGCCGGCAACGGACCTTGGCGGAGGAGGAGGCGGAGGCGCAGCGGAAATGATCCCTCCGACCACTCCCGCCACATTGTTGTTATTGTTGCCGCGGCCGGCATTGACTTTAGCAAGTGCCAGCCGCATACTGGCCGCGAAGACGGGAAAGGGCGTGCTGGTGGTGGTCTCGAGGAGTCCTTTCGCGTAATTAATAGGGACGGCAAATCCCAGGTTTTCCATCCCCTGGATCTTGGAGACGGCCACCGCGATCACGTGAGCCTGATCGTCGAGAATGGGCCCGCCCGAATTCCCTGGATTGATGGAAGCCGAAACCTGCACCAGTTTGTACCCTTCCTGTTGGCGAAAGGAGCTGATCAAGCCCTGTTGCAGCGTATTCTGCAGACCACTCGGGTTGCCAATGCTGTAGACCACCTGGCCGACTTCGATGTCGTCTGAATCGCCGAGCGGAAGCATTGGCAGACTGACGGCTTTGATGCGGATCAGCGCGAGGTCCCTGCGTCCGTCAATTTCTACCACGTCGGCCGTGTCATAGATGTCGCCGTTGGAAAGCCGGATCTTCACGCTCTGGCAGGAGCGGATGACGTGCAAATCAGTGAGGATCTTGCCGTTGGAAGAGACGAGAAACCCGGACGCGGTCGATCTTGCGTTATTCTCCGCCAGGCAATCGATTGCCACGATTCCCGGGGTGCTTCGCTTGAAGACTTCAGCCGGAGTGAGCGGCTTCCCTTTCTTCTTGTCCGCGCTGAACCCGGGAACACACAAGAAACCAGCCAGCAGACCCGTCACGACTACCCAGCCCATCCGATGCATATCGGACAAACCTACCACGACCGGAGAACCCCGACAAGCCGTTACGTGCCTCCGGATTCTCGGGGTGCGACGACCACTTCGCTTGGATCAACATTACTTCAGGCAGTGGTTCTGGAAATGGGACCGTAGCATTTAACTTCACTGAAAATACGGACACAGCCACCCGGGACGGACAAATCGCTGTCGCCGGTACGCCCGGCCTTAACAGCAACCCTTGATGCCGGGCGGCTCTGATAAGTCTTTTAGAATCTGTGGTGCGGATGAGAGGACTTGAACCTCCACGGAGTTGCCCCCACCGCCGCCCCGGAAGCCATCGAACGGCTCAAGGCGCTCGTGCTCGATACCGTCACCAGCCCGGAATCGAAGCGCATCTATGGCCGGGGCATCGAACGCTTCCTGACGTGGTTTCAGACCGAGCGGCCTTCGGGCGGTTTCACGAAGGCAACGGTACAGGCGTTCAAGGCGCACCTGACCGAATCCGGCCTGTCCAGTTCCGCCGTGAACCTGTACATCACGGCGATCCGGCGCTTGGCCGTGGAAGCTGCCGATGACGGCCTCATGGCTCCCGAACTGGCGTCGGGCATTAGCCGGGTGAAGGGAATCCGGCGTGAAGGCGTCCGCACCGGGAATTGGCTCACGGTACGGCAAGCTGAAGAACTCATCAACGCCCCGGACACGGGCACGTTAAAGGGGAAACGGGACCGGGCGCTATTGGCCGTGCTGATCGGTTGTGGCTTGCGCCGGGAAGAAGCCGCCACGCTCACGGCGGGGCACATTCAACAACGGGAAGGTCGGTGGGTGATCGTGGACATGAAGGGCAAGGGACGCCGGGTTCGCTCGGTTCCGATGCCTTCGTGGGCGAAAGCGGCGGTGGACGTGTGGATGGAAGCGGCGGCGCTCCAGACAGGCCGGGTGTTCCGCCCCGTCAACAAGGGTGATCGGCTCTCCGGTGAACAGATGACGGCGCAAAGCGTTTTCGTGGCCGTCAAGCATTACGCCGAAGCACTCGGCTTCAACATCGCTCCGCACGATCTCAGGCGCACGTTCGCCCGTCTTGCCCACAAGGGTCGTGCGGCGCTTGAACAGATTCAGCTTTCGTTGGGCCACGCCAGTCTGGTTACAAGCCAGCGTTACGTTGGCGTGCAACAGGATTTGACGGATGCGCCGTGTGACCACCTTGGGCTGAAATTAGCGGCGTGCCACGATGGGTGTGGGACATTGCTGTAGGCACGCCTTCAATATGCGGGGAGAAAACGGCGATCAAGCGCTCTTTATTCCAGAACCTTGTGAACCAACTTCGGCCCGTTGTCGCTCATAACGAAATAATGGGCACCACAGTTCTTGCCACTCCCATCCCCGTCCGTGCCCTCACAGATCCGTGCTACGAACAACCGGCTATTCAACCTGTACTCCAATGGCGGCTCCAAAGGGAATGCCCACGGGACTTGGAAATAGCTGTGACCCGGCCCGTGGTGAAACGGCGGCGGGTAAACCCGCCCCGTCTTCAGGTCTACAATCGTTGCCATTAAACAGGGGGAGCCGCAACCCCACGTGATTATCGCATAGTGTCCAGCGAAGTTCGGACCCGGCCCCGTCAGTTCCCTGCCTGTAGCGTCTTCGGCTCCCCATCCTTTGCTGACACCATTACGAATGACGGTTCGGACTCGGCGCTCTTCCGGTGTGGTCAGGATAGGTTGAGCCGGGGTGCCTTGAAGGATTTCTTGCACCCGGTAATCTTCAAAGCGGGGAATGGGAGCACTCGGCTTTTGGGCGAAGGCTGAGAACACAAGCGTAGAAGCCAGTGCGAGAAGACGGCTCACGATCCCAGCATAGACCAGACAGAATAGCCTGAAATCGTGCCCGTGGCGAACGCCGCCCCCGGCCCGGAGAATGACACCACCGAGCCATCAATTCAGAGGTACAGGTCTTTTCAGTGGTGAGTGACGCTACAATGGCGCCGATGAGCAAACGAATGATTTTCGTTATTGTGTCCGTACTTGGAACACGATGTCTCGGCGGTCAGTCGCTCCCGCCCGTTGAAGAAATTCTGACGAACGTCGCCAACGAATATCGTTCAGCGCAAAAGTACCTCATCACCGGCAAGGGGACCATCGAATCGCCAAACCTGAATGGCCCCAAGTCAACGGAATTTACGCTGGCCGTTGAACTGCCTGACAAGATGCGAATGGAAGGCGACACGAGCACCTTTGGCATGGGTGGATTCTCGGGGCCGGTCCTGTTCGTTGCTGACGGCGAAACAACGTGGGTCTACGACAGTTCTGCAAAGAAGTACTACAAGACCCGGAGGTCTTCGCCGCAAGGCTCTGTCGGAAAGTTTGAGAATCGGTATCCCGATCTGGACCGTCCAGAGCAGTTCGTCGCCTATTTCAATTTCTTCAATGCCGGAAGGTATCAGCAATTGCTTGACAAAAATCGTGCTACGAAGATCACCGGCACCGAAGTTCTTGCACTCAATGGAAACCAGATTGAGTGTTATGTCGTTCAAAGCGACAGAGGGGCATACACAGAAAAGAAGATTGGGGCGGGAAGGGATACGCTGTGGGTGGATGCTCACCGGCCAATCGTTTGGCGAGAAGGTCATTCCGTGTGGCTGAACAAGGGGCTTGAAGAGCACAGCCTGACCGACATGACCACGGTCATCATTGACGAACCGCTGCCAAAGGACAGTTTCGTTTTCAAACCGCCGAAGGGTGCGAAACAGGCACCGATCCCCGCCCGCAAACACTGATGGCGCAAAAGAACCGACCCGGGGAATCGCACCAGCGGCTTTGTGTTCAGTTCTGCGGGCAATCTGGTGAACGCCGTGGAACGGCGGTAGGATAAGCGTGGATGAAGACGCTACTCGGGGTACTTACCAGCATCCTCACCGTCGCCGTGCTTGTTGGAACAGTTCTCTTCGTGGCCGTGGTATCTGAGCGGATGATCCCCGATCTTGCTCCAGTCAGGGCCGCAGAACTCGTAAAAGCGGCTCCAGAATTCAACCGATACGCTGTACTCGTCCAAGTCAGGGATATCCGGCACATGAAGGCTTCGATGGCTTCTGTGTCGTATGGCGACTTCAGCTTTCGATACCTGAACTCTCCAAGGACGCATCCCCAATCGCAGCGAAGGGTGATTTTCGATATTGGGACGGCTCATGGCATTTGAATCAATTCGACTACGGATGCCCCGCTGACTGTCACATCGTCAACGTCGATAACGGCCTCACGAAGAAACGGAGGAACGATTGACTCATGGGCCGCAAAATGATTCTGATAACGTGTCTCTTCGCATCGGGGCGGTGCTTGTTCAGCTACAAGGAAAGAGATCTCGTGCCCCTTTGCGATGTGTCGCAACATCAGGAAGAGTACATGGGGAAATCCATAGCGGTTCAGGGCGTGCTCATTTCTTTTGAACATGGAGCGTTTTTACATGCGTATCCGAACTGCGGCACACCTGATTTGGCGGCTATCCGAATAGAATCCGGTGGAAACGTGTCGTGGAGCGATTATTTCCAAGCCGGGGGTAGCAAGGGTGTTGGTCTCATGGTGATTCTGAAAGGCCGTGTCGTGATATCGAAGCGAACCCATCATCCTGCATTCGCTGTTTCGTCAATTTCATACGTCAAGGATGCGCCGTGCAGAACCTTTGAATTCAAACAAGAGGGTCGAAACCTTGTCCTTGGGTGTTCACCGCCTAAACAGAAGCCGCATCGTTGAACGGCGCACAATGCGAAACGGCTACGGTGAGGGCGGCGCATTCGGGCGATGATCGGGGTCAGGAGCGGGAAATCAGCGCCTCTCTCGGCACCGATGGTTGTAGAGGCGGTTGTAAACGGTTTTCTAACAGCGCAAAAACGCCTGCTTTTTTGGCAGGGCGTTTTCCGTTCCTAAGCTACAGATTATAAATAACTTGGTGCGGATGAGAGGACTTGAACCTCCACGGAGTTGCCCCCACTAGAACCTGAATCTAGCGCGTCTGCCAATTC
>Ga0335081_10016409_pt1 | contig 11983 bp, 10 predicted proteins | sample Lox_Sample_35_FD_206713 | JGI IMG/M metagenome (GOLD analysis project Ga0335081, IMG submission 206713) | Soil microbial communities from Loxahatchee National Wildlife Refuge, Florida, United States - Lox_Sample_3.5 | ecosystem: Environmental > Terrestrial > Soil > Wetlands | place: USA... | reverse complement strand
TGAATCCCGAAAACGTGTTCGACATTGCGCGCGGCATCCGCGAGGTACTGCTGGACGATTCTTTGCGCCAGGAATTAGTCCGCCGCGGCCGCCTGCAAGCCGCTCGCTTCAGTTGGGAAACCACCGCCCGCCAGGTGCTGGAGATCTATAAAGAGGCAGTGAGTTAGTCTCGGAAGCTAAGGCAAAGCTTACAACCAATCTCAGTCGATCTTTCGCGGCCGATCCGCAGGTTCACGGAGTGGAGAGTTCCCGCGGAATCCGTAGAATGTGATTGGTACTCGCTATGCTGCTTGATCGCGCGCACGGCGGAGGATCGGTTGGGGTCCCGGTCGCGCGGCGCGGACCTCCAGGCCAGGCCCGCCGCGGATTTGTTCTGATCACCATGCTGTGCTGCACGGCAATTCTGGTCGAATTCCTGGGACTTGCCATCGATGCCGGTTACCTGCAATTCGTCAAGACGCGCATGCAGACCGCCGCGGACGCGGCTGCGCTGGGCGGCGTGCAGGAGATCAAAATGAATGGCGCGGCGAATGTGGTAAGTGCCGCGCGCGCCGACGCCGCCCTGAACGGATTCACCAACGGGTTGAACGGGGTTACGGTGACGGTGAACAATCCGCCGTCGGGCGGATACTCGACCGGCGATTCTACCGGCGTCGAAGTGATCGTGGCGCAGCAGGTCCCCACCTTCTTTATGAGCCTGGTGGGTTCATCGTCGGTCGCCCTGCAGGCACGGGCGGTGGCCCACCAGGGCAGCGGGACGACGTGCCTTCACGTGTTGGATCAGTCCGCCGCCGGCGCGTTCACCGCAAGCAATGGGGCCACCGTGCAGACCGGTTGCGGGATTGATGTCGACTCCAGCAGCGCCACAGCCTTCACCGTGACCGGAGGCACTACCGTTACCACCACTACCATCGCCTCTTATGGCGGCCTTTCCGTGAAGGGCGGATCGCGCGTGACCGCCACTGAAGTCCAGGTCAACGGCACGAGTTCGGTGACCGGCGGATCGACCATGACGCCCTCGGCAACAACCGGCGGCGTCGCGCGCGCGGGCGACCCCCTGGCATACGTCCCCGCCCCCACCGCGGGCGCCTGCAATCATACGAACTACACGGCCGGCGGCGGCCAGACTCTGACGGTGTATCCCGGCGTGTACTGCAACGGTATGAATCTCGGCAATGGCGCACACGTCACTTTCTCGCCGGGTACCTACATTCTGGAAGGCGGCGGGCTCAACATAAACGGCGGAGTTACGGCTACGGGAAACGGTGTGACGTTCTATAACACTGCCGGCGGCGGTTACTCCTATGCGCCTTTCAATTTTGGCAATGGCGCCAACATCACCTTCGCGGCTCCCACCACGGGATCGCTTGCGGGAATACTGCTGTTCCAGGACCGGAGCATCGTATCGGCCGCGATGAACCAGTTCGTGGGCGGCGTAAGTATGAACTTGAGCGGATCCCTCTACTTTCCCACGACTCCGGTCACGTTCTCAAACGGCAGTAGCTCATCGAGTCCTTACTCTATCATCGTCGCCAAGACGGTGGTCTTCACGGGCGGGACAAAGTTGAACAACGACTACTCTTCCCTGCCGGGCGGCTCCCCCATCAAGGGAAACGCACTCATCAGCGAGTAAGTATGCAGCTTCATTCCAGACTTCGTGTCTTCAGGAGTTGCGGCCGGAGCGGGGAGCGGGCCATCGCCACGATTGAATTCGCCCTGGTGGCGCCGCTATTGATGCTGCTCCTGGCCGGAGTTCTCGACTTTGCGATGCTGCTCCGTACCGCTACCTGCGCCGCCGACGCCGCGCGGGCCGGTTCGGCGTACGGCAGCGCAAGTTCATCCGCCTCCCTCGATTACGCCGGCATGCAAACTGCCGCGTTGAATGCCGCGCCTGGCGTGACTGGAATGACGGCCACCGCCAGCCGCTCCTGCAAATGCACGGACGGCACCGCCGTCAACTGCGGCGGCAGTTGCTCGGACGGAAAATTGGTGGTCTACGTTCAGGTCACCACGCAGGCGGCGGCGCACACCATATTCAACTACTCTGCCCTGAATTTCTCCAGCCAGGTGACCGGGCAGGCCAGCATGAGGGCGCAGTAGCATGGCCGGCGGCGCCCTACGCTCGTCGCGAGCACCCAGGGGTAGCACACTGGTGGAATCCTCGGTAGTGGCGGTGGTGTTCCTGCTCTTGCTGGTGGGCATTATGGAGTTTGGGCGCCTGGGGTTTGCCTACAACGAAGTCTCGTTCGCGGCGCAGCGTGCGGCGCGATACGCGGCGGTGCGCGGCAGCACCAGCGGCCACCCGGCATCGGCCGCAGATGTGCAGAACGCGGCGCTCGTTTACACCGGTGCGCTCGACAACACGAAGGTGACCGTAACCACCACCTGGACCCCGAATAACCAACCTGGCAGCACGGTGCAGGTGAAGGTGGCTTACAATTTCGTGACGGTCCTGGTGCCACTATCGTCAGGCGCACTCGGGTTCGAGACAACGGCCCGCGAGATCATCACTCAATAGGTTAATCCAGCTTTCGCGCCAGCACCCAGGCCCACGCCGCCGCCGGAATCAGCATCACCGCCCCGATCATCGTGGCGAAAGTGCGCGCGGGTATGCCGAAATCAAGCGCTACACCGGCGGCGTAGCTCGAAAGCGAGATCGCGAGCATGCAGAGCCCCAGATCGGCGGCAAACACACGCCCGCGAAAGCGGTCGTCGGTTTGCATCTGGAGTAGCGTCGAGGAGAACACCCAGTTGGTGGACGTGCCGGCATGCGCCAGCACCACCGCGACCACCGCCAGCGCGAGCGAAGCCGATGCCCCCAGCCACAGGTACCCCGCCGCGGCCAGCAGGAAGCCGAACAGGATGCCCTGACGCAGGCGTGCGTGAGCGTCGGCGGCCCAGCGCCGGCCGGCCAGCGGCCCAATCAGCGAACCGGCGCCGCGCGCTCCCATCAGCAGGCTCATTCCCAACATGCCGCCGCGCGGGCCGTGCGCGGGAAAAACGCGCTCGCCCAGCACCGGCAGCAGCACGTTGTTGGCGCCCAGCAGCCCTATGCCGAATTTGACGAAAACGGTCGCGGCCAGGCGCCGGTCGGAGCGAATGTAGCGGAAGCCTTCCACTACGGGAGTGAAGTCCAGCAGATCGCGCGCGGCCAGCGGCGCACTGCCGTCCGTATGCGGCTCGGCGAAACTCATGCGGCGGATCAGCCAGGCCGAAGCCACAAACGAAAGCGCGTTCAAAACGAAAACGGCATCGCGTCCCAACAGCACCGCCGCCACCCCGCCCAGCGATGCGCCGGCAGCCAGACAGAAAGACCAGGTGATGGAGGCCAGCGCATTGGCCGTGAGAATGTCGTCATCCCCCACGATGTTGGGGATCACCGCCGAGTGCGCCGGCTCGAAGAATGCCGCGGCCAAAGTTTCCACCAGCAGCAGCGGGTAAACCAGCCAGACCATGCCGCGCGTTCTCACCGCCAGCATGCCCAACACGATGGCGAAGCGCGCCAGGTCGGCCCCGATCATGATGGCCTTGCGGCTGATGCGGTCGTTGAGGGCGCCGGCGGTAGGCGCAATCAGGGTTTGCGGCAGCACTTGCAGCACTACCGCCAGCCCTACCGACTGCGCGCGGTTGCCGGTCAACTCCAGCAGCAGGGCGTAGACCGAAAGCGCGTAGAACCAGTCACCCAGTTCACTCACTACCTGCGCTACCCAAAGCAGGCGGAAGTTGCGGTTGGCGCGCAGCAGTTGCCAATAGGCGCGCATCGGTCAGACGTACAGGCCCATGCGTTGTTTCACCAGCCTCACGGTATCGTTGGCGATGGGAGTGACGCGCTCGGCTCCCTGCCGCAGCACGCCGGCGAGATACCCGGGTTCGCCGACAATCTGCCGGTAGCGCTGCTGGAACGGCTCCAGGTGAGCGATCACCATCTCGGCTACCTGCTTCTTCAGGTCGCCGTACCGCATTCCTTCGAAGCGCGCCCGGATGGCGGCATCGCCCTCTTCGCCGAAAGCTTGATAGATAGCTATAAGGTTGCGTACGCCCGGCCCGGCGGTTTCGAAATCCACACAGGGGTTGGAATCGGTGGTGGCGCGCATGATGGTTTTGCGGATCTTGTCCGGCGGATCCAGCAGGGCCACGGCATGGTTGGCGCCGCCGGCCGATTTGCTCATTTTCTGCGTGGGGTCGTCCAGCCCCATGACGCGCGCGCCCACCGCGGGCAGGCTGGTGTCGGGCACCACGAAGGTGTCGCCGTAGAGAGAATTGAAGCGCTGCGCGATGTCGCGCGTCAGCTCCAGGTGCTGCGCCTGGTCTTCCCCCACCGGCACGATGCCCGCCTGATAGAGCATGATGTCCGCGGCCATCAGCACCGGATATTGCAGCAGCCCGTCGCCCACCGATTCCTGTTTGGCCGCCTTCGCTTTGTACTGCGTCATACGCTCCAGCCAGCCCACCGGGGTCACGCAGGTGAGCATCCAGGCGAGCTCGGCGTGCGCCGGCACGGCCGACTGCACCATGATGGAGCATTCCTTCGGATCGATGCCGGCGGCCAGATAGAGCGCGGCGATCTCCTCGATCTTGGCGCGCAGCTCGGCGGGCTCCTGAAAGAGCGTGACGGCGTGCAGATCGACGATGCAGAAGATGCACTCGTAATCGCGCTGGATGCGCACCCAGTTCTTGAGGGCGCCGAGATAGTTTCCGATATGCAGATTCCCGGACGGCTGCATACCGGAGAAGACACGGGTTTTCATGGAAGCGAGTAAACTTCATTTTAAACGCGCCGGAGGGCGCTGCTAAACTGGGGCAATGGCGGTGGAAGAAGAGCAAGTCGCAAGACTCGCGGAAACCGTACCTTCCGCGTTGGAAGAGATCCCGATTCTGGCGGTGCGCGACACCGTGCTGTTCCCGGGCGCTCTGTCGCCGATCACGGTGGGGCGGCCCAGTTCCGTGGCCCTGGTGCAGAACCTGGGGGAGAACCGCATGATCGGGATCGTGGCGCAGATCGATCCGCGCGTGGATACGCCCGAGCCGGGCGACCTCTACCCGGTGGGCGCCATCGCCGTCATGCACAAGTCCGTGCGCGTGCCGGGCAACAATTTTCTGCTGTTCTGCGAAGGCATCGCGCGCATCAAGACCGTGGAATACACCGCCGTGGAACCGTTCCTGCGGGCGCGCGTGGAACGGCTGGCGGAAACCGAGCCGGCGCCCACGCCCGAAATCGAGGCCCTGCGCCAGAACGTGGTCAGCCTCTTCACGCAGATCGTCGCGGCTTCGCCCAACCTTTCCGACGATCTCTCCGCCAGCGCCGGCCAGATTGCGGAGGCAGGGCGCCTGGCCGATTTCGTGGCCGGCAACCTTCCCGCCCTGGACGCGCAGGCGCGCCAGAAGCTGCTCGAACAGACCGACGGTCTTGCCCGCCTGGAAGAAGTGCTGCGCCATCTCACGCGCGAGCTCGAACTGCTGGAGCTGCGCGGGCGCATCCAGTCGCAGGTGCAGGGCCAGCTCTCGCAGAGCCAGCGCGAATTTTACCTGCGCGAGCAGCTCAAGGCCATCCAGAAGGAGTTGGGCGAGGGCGACGAATCCACCCGCGAGCTGGATGACTTGCGCAAGCAACTGGAAGCCGCCGGCATGCCGGATGAGGTGAAGGCTGAAGCCTTCCGCGAACTCACGCGGCTGGGGCGGATTCCCGCGGCTTCGCCCGAGTATGGCGTGGCGCGCACCTACCTGGAATGGATGGCGCGGCTGCCCTGGAGCGTATCCTCCGGCTCGCAGGTGGACGTGAAACACGCCGCGCAAATTCTCGACGAGGACCACTACGACCTGGAGAAAGTCAAAGAGCGCATCCTCGATTACCTGGCGGTGCTGCAACTGAAGCCGGTCCTCAAAGGGCCGATCTTGTGCTTCGTGGGGCCGCCGGGAGTGGGTAAAACGTCGCTGGGCCGATCGATCGCCCGTTCGCTGGGACGCAAGTTCGCGCGCATCTCCATGGGCGGCATGCACGACGAGGCGGAGATTCGCGGCCACCGCCGCACCTACATCGGGGCTCTGCCCGGCCAGATCATTCAGGCGCTGCGCCGGGCCGGCGCCAATGACCCCGTTTTCATGCTCGACGAGGTGGATAAACTGGGCCGCGATTTCCGCGGCGATCCGGCTTCCGCGCTGCTGGAAGTGCTGGACCCGGAGCAAAACTTCACCTTTCGGGACAACTATCTCGACGTGCCCTTCGATCTTTCCAAGGTGCTGTTCATCACCACCGCCAACGTGCTTGACACGGTGCCGGAAGCCTTGCGCGACCGCATGGAGATTATCGCACTCGAGGGCTACACCGAGCAGGAGAAAGTCATCATCGCCTTCCGCTATCTCATCCCACGGCAGACCAAGGAGAACGGACTGGAACCGGCCGATATTCATTTCACCGACGAAGCGGTGCGCTTCCTGGTGCGCCGCTACACGCGTGAGGCCGGCGTGCGCAACCTGGAGCGCGAAATCGGCACGCTTTGCCGCAAGCAGGCGCGTCGCATCGCAGAGGGAGGGCTTCGCGAGCCCATGGATGTGACACCGGCGCTGGTGGAGAAAGACCTGGGCGCGCCGCGGTTTCGCCCCGATCTCGAAGTGGCCGAACGCACGCGGCGTCCCGGCGTCGCCGTGGGACTGGCCTGGACGCCGGTGGGCGGCGACGTACTGTTCATCGAAGCCGGCCGCATGCCCGGAGGGAACAAGGGTCTCATCATGACCGGCCAGCTCGGGCCGGTGATGCAGGAATCGGTACAGGCGGCGCTCACGTGGGTGCGCGGCTCCGCCTCCAAGCTCGGTATCGATCCCGACCTGTTCAAGACCATCGACATTCACATTCACGTTCCGGCGGGCGCTATTCCCAAGGATGGTCCATCGGCCGGCATCACCATGGCTGCGGCGCTCATCTCCATGCTCACTGGCCGCCTGTTGCGTCCCAACCTGGCCATGACCGGCGAAATCACCCTCACCGGCCAGGTGCTGCCGGTGGGGGGCATCAAGGAGAAGGTGCTGGCCGCCAAGCGCAGCGGCGTGCGCGAAGTGATTCTGCCGTTCGACAACGAAGTGAACGTAAAGGAAGATCTGAAGACGGAGCAGATCGGGGATATGCAGATCCACTACGTGAAGGCGATGGAAGAAGTGGTGGAGCTGGCGCTGGAGAAATAGGCTACAACAGCCGGGGCAGCAGCTCCCCCGCCGGGCCTTGCAGAACGTAATCGGCGAGACCCGACGCGGCGCTGGGCTCGATGTTGATCTCGACGATTTTCGCTCCGGCCTCGCGCGCGTAGGGAATGAGGCCGGCCGCGGGATAGACCACGGCCGACGTTCCGATTACCAGGAAGACGGCGGCATCGGCGGCGGCATGCTCGGCTTCCTTCATCATGCCTTCGGGCAGCGGCTCGCCGAACCAGACCACGGCGGGACGCGCCAGACCGCCGCAACCGCAGTGCGGAGGAAGCTTGGGAAGCGGCACGCGCCGGTCCGGCCACTGGGCGCCGCATACGGTGCAGCGCAAACGCCACAGATCGCCGTGCAGCTTGAGGATTTTGCCGCTGCCCGCGCGGTCGTGCAGCCCATCGATGTTCTGCGTGATCAGAGTGAAGCGCGGCTTACGGATTTCCAGTTCGACCAGCGCCCGGTGGGCGGCATTGGGGACGGCCCTGGCCACGATCTCGCGACGCCAGTTGTACCACTCCCAAACCAGCTTGGGATCCCGCGCGAACGCTTCCGGTGTGGCGAGATCTTCCGCCTTGAAGTCGCGCCACAGCCCGCCCGGACCGCGAAAAGTGGGGATGCCGCTTTCCGCCGAGATGCCGGCGCCGGTAAGGATGGCGATAGATTGCGTTTCGGCGATGGCCGCGCGCGCTTCTTCGAGGGTCACGTTTTCTAGTTCAGGATCTTCTCTAAGATCTCAATCTGCCTTTCCGCCTTCTCCATGTAGCTCGCGGCGGAAGTGAGATTGCCGGAATTCAGCGCGTCGGCGGCGTTGCGCAGATAGGTTTGCATCAGAGTGCGGGCGTTGGCCGCATCGCTGCGGATATTCATCCCGCTGGCCGCCTGCGAACGGAATAGCGAGTGGTTGAGAATGGTGGTGGAGCGCGCCTCAAGCATGTCGTAGCGGTCGCGCGCTTTTTCCACTTCCGCGGCGCTGGGGCCCGGGGGCGGCTGCGGCGGCTGCGCGACCGGTTGCGGCGGCGGCGGTGCAGGCTGCGCAACGGGTTGTTCTTGCGGCGGCGGCTGCGCAGCAGCGGGCTGGGCGGAGGAGCGCGGTGCCGGTGCCTGCTTCGCCTGGCGCACCGGCGGCGGCGAGAGCAGTTGCGGAACCGCCGTGGCTGCGGGCGCGGACGTGGGCGCGGCCGGTGCAAGCGGTTCGGGCTGCGCCTGCGGAGGCGACGATGCCGGGGTTAGCGCCGCTGGAGCCGATTGCGCCGCTGGCGCCTGCGGCGCGGCTTTGGTTCCTTTCCACGGGCCGAATTCAATGGCGCCGATCACGACCGCCGCGGTGGCGATTCCGCCGAGCGCCATCCACAACCCCCGCCGGCTGCGCGGGCGCTGCGGCGCGGCGGGTTGAATCATATGCGGCGTTGGCGGAACAACCTCCGTAGGCATGGCGGATGGCGCGGCTGCCACGGCTGCGGCGACTGAGGCCGGACGCGCCGCCGCGGCCGGCCCCATGCCGCCCATCAAGCTGCCGAGCGCATTGCGGAAAGCCGCCGCGCCTTGAAACCGCGCGTTGGCATCCTTGGCGACCGAAAGCAGGATGACGTCGTTGAGCGCCTGGGGCAGCGTCGGATCGAGAGCGATGGGAGGCACCGGCGTGTTCTTCAGATGCGCCGACATAATGGCGAACTGGCTGTCGCCATCGAACGGCCGCTTGCCCGTCACCAACTCATACAGCGACACCCCCACCGAGTACAAATCGGAGCGCGCGTCCAGGTTCACCGCGCCCTGAATCTGCTCGGGAGACATGTAATAGAGCGAGCCCAGGGTGGTACCGGTCATGGTGAGCTTGTGGTCGCCGGCTCCCTTGGCAATGCCGAAATCCATCAGCTTCACCGCGCCCGCGGGCGTCAGCATCATGTTTGCCGGTTTGATATCGCGATGGATCACCCCGTGGGCGTGCGCGTACTCGAGCGCGGATAGAACCTGCGCAATGTAGTTCACTGCGTTGGGCACGGGCAGCCGGCCGTATTCCTTGAGCAGTTGCTCGAGGGTAACACCCTCGACAAACTCCATCAGCATGAGTAGCTGATTTTCCACCCGCAAGGCCGTGTGCAGGGCCGCGATATTGGGGTGTTCCAGGCTGGCCTGGACTTTGATTTCCCGGAGGAAGCGGTCGCCCAGTTCGGGGGCGTTGGCCAGGTCGGGCAATAGCACCTTCAGGGCCTCGACGCGGTCGGAGATCGTATTGCGAACCTTATAGACCTTGCCCATTCCCCCGGCGCCCAGGATGCCGATCACCTGGTAGTCGCCTACGGTCGATCCAATCTGAAGGTCCATGAGTTCACCTGTTGGTGACGATATCCTTCACCTGCGGCGTAGCGGCGCCGGAGAATTTTCCGGTGGCGGAGTTCTCGTCAACCTGCGTGATCACGAGGGTGCCCAGGGGGCTGGTCATGCTCCGCAGCACCTTGCCGGTAGCCGGGTCGGTGATGTCTTTTCCCTTGCGAGCAACTTTCAGGGTGTCGCCGACTTTCACGCCGTTGCGCGAGCCGATGTTGATAATCACCGTCCCGTCGGGCTCGGCATCCGCCACCATTCCGCTGATCGAGACCTCGACCGTGGGCAGCGACGTGGCCTTGGCATCCAACTGCGCGCCCAGGTCGGTCACGGCTTTGGTGGTGGCTTCGCCGATGATGGTGGCGCCGAAGTTGCTGGACTTCATGTCGACGCCGGCGCCGCCGCCGCCGGTTTCGCCGCTCCCGGCGCCCAGCAGACTGGTGCCTTTGCGCGTGGATTCGCCTTTGGCCGTACAGGAAGCCAGGATTTCCGCGGTATTGGTGTCGATCATGCGCGCGGTGATCTGCACCACCGCATTGGCTTCCGACTTTTTGACGCCGCCGATGCCGAACCGGCCGGTGACATGACTGACCGCCCCGCCGCCCACGCCGGTGCTCTTATCGTCGCGGCCGAACTGCGTGATGCTGCCAATAACGATGGCCTGCACGCCCAGCACGCGGGCGATTTTGGCGGCCGAATTCGGGTCGGCGCGGTCGCTGTTGGAAAAATTCTGCTCGGCCAGGATTTTGTCCAGTTCCTTGCGCTCGATCACGGAGTACTGGCCGTCGTTCACCAGCTTGTCCACCAGCATGTCGGCGATGCCCTTGCCGATATCCTGGTTGGTACCGAAAATCTGTTGCACGTAGGTTGTGACCGTCGCGTAATCGAAATTCATCACGGCGACGCGCTTCTTCGGCGGCTGAGTCTGGGCTCCAGCGGTGAAGGCGAAGAGGACGAAACAGGGCAAAATCAAGCGGCGAAACATAGTTTTCTCCATTAGGATCAACATTAGGGTAGACAGGCTCGGGTGTCAACCGTTGCAGTACCGGTTTCCCCCTAAGGTGGGTGAAAACACTGGGGGGTGGGGTTCACAAATAAAGACTTCCGGGTTTAATCGTGTTTATTTGCGTTCGTTCGGGGCCCATCTTTCGCCCGCCCCGTCGAATCCCGCACCACCAGCTCCGGATCGAACACGATTTCTCCTCCCGGCGCCTCGACTCCGTCGTTTAAGGAAATCAGGCGTCCGCAGATAATGTGGCCGATGCGCTCGCGAGGAATATGCACCGTGGTCAGAGCGGGATAGCAGAACTCGGAAAGCTTCACGTTGTCGAATCCGGTGACGGAGACGTCTTCCGGCACTTTCAAGCCGCGCTCGCGCAGCGCCATCAGCGCGCCCACCGCAGTGATGTCATTGACGCAGATAAGGGCAGTCGGCTCGAAACCCGACGCCAGCAGGTTGCGTGTGGCTTGCCGGCCGCCTTCCAGGGTATCGGCGTCGGCGGCGGTGCGGACTTCCAGCTCCGGGTTGCGCGCCACCGCGTCCGTCACCGCGCGCATGCGCTCGTTGATGGGACCGAGCATGGCATGGTGGCCGACGAATCCCAGGCGGCGATGTCCCAGGCTTTGCAGATAGCCGATGACCTTCTCGATGCCGCGCGCATAGTTCACGCGAATATTGGTGATGTTCTTCGAGGGCGCGCCCACGTCGTAAAAGACCACGGGAATGCCGCTGGCGGTCAGTTCCTCGATCAATGCGGGCGCCATTTCGGAAACGATCGCCGCCAGTCCGGCCACGCGGCGGCCGATCATGAGGCGAATGCTCGCGACCAGTTGTTCGGCGCGGTAATCGGTGTTGGCCATCACCGCTTCGAAACCCTGCGCGTGCGCGTCCGCCTCAATGGTCTTGTAGATGTCGAAGAAGAACGGGTTTTCCAGGTTGCTGACGATAACGCCAAAGGTCCTGCTCTTACCCCCGGCCAGGTTGCGCGCGTGCAGGTTGGGATGATAGCGCAACTCCTCGATGGCCTTCATCACCCTGCTGCGCGTGGAACTCTTCACCACCGAGGCGTTATTGATGACGCGCGAAACCGTCGCCGTCGATACGCGGGCACGGCGTGCCACCTCTTCAAGGTTCATGAGTATCCATTATTGTAACCGCGGGCAGCGGGAACTTCCGCCCTCCTCACGCCGTACTACCTCTTGGCACGCTATAGTGTTCTTAATCCACAGCCATGCTTCGCTATTTGCCGCTAATCGTGAAGAACTGCTGGCGCAACCGCCGCCGAACGGTGCTGACAGTGGCCAGCATCGCCATTTCCATGTGTCTGCTGGGAGTGGTGGTGGCGATGTACGACGCCTTCTATCTTTCCAAACCCGAGGACAGCGAGGCCGCCCGCCTGGTGACGCGCAACCGCGTCTCGCTCACCGTTTCCCTCCCCAAAGGCTACCTGCAACGCATTCAGGCGGTGCCGGG
>Ga0335081_10016407_pt1 | contig 11983 bp, 10 predicted proteins | sample Lox_Sample_35_FD_206713 | JGI IMG/M metagenome (GOLD analysis project Ga0335081, IMG submission 206713) | Soil microbial communities from Loxahatchee National Wildlife Refuge, Florida, United States - Lox_Sample_3.5 | ecosystem: Environmental > Terrestrial > Soil > Wetlands | place: USA... | reverse complement strand
TGACGCGACCTTGACGTTCACCAAATCCACCAGTCTGGCCGGCAGCAGCCCGCTCGCTTCCAGTCCGTCCCACATGCCGCGGAAAGCGCGGAAGATGGAGGGCGTTCGCGCCAGAACGGCGTGGTTCAGAGGCAGCGAGCCGTAGCGCCCCTTCAACCTGTCGCAGACGGCGCGGACGTCGGCGGGTATATCGTCAGTCGCGGCGGGAAGTCTCGGCATCTCGTCATTATTTCAAAGGCGTGCGTTTGGTGGATAGCCAACCCTTCGCGCAGTCGGCGGAAGAAGCGAGGCATTCCGTTCTCGAGGACTTTGCCGTGCGGGCTGAGAATGGCGGCGCCCGGCGATAACGATTGCGCGAGCGGCACCAGGTCGGATTCGTCGCCGCTGGTTCCATGCAGCGCAAGCACCGTGGATTTCGAGTTCGGATCAGATGCCGGAACGAAACGGTAGACGAAACTCAATTCCATTATCATCACAGTGTAGGTGTTATGAGCTCAGTGGAACGATTTGTCGATGATACGCCCGGTCAACCGCCGGTGCGCGGTTTCTTGCACCGTCCCGACGCTGCTCCGAGCGACGCTCTGGTGCTCACCCATGGCGCGGGGTCGAACTGCGGTGCGCCGTTGCTGGTCGCCATGGCGGATGTATTCAGTTCCGCGGGCACCCTCGTGATGCGCTGCGATCTGCCGTTTCGCCAGGCGCGCCCGCACGGTCCGCCTTTCGGCAACGGCGCGCCAGACCGCGCGGGACTGCGCCGGACAGTCGAGGTGCTCCGCGAACTCGTTCTGCGCGAGAGTGCGCCAGTGCGCGTTTGCCTGGGCGGGCACTCCTACGGTGGCCGGCAGGCCAGCATGCTGGCAGCCGAGGACGAGACGGTTGCGAACGCCCTGCTGTTGTTGTCGTATCCTCTCCACCCGCCGAATAAGCCGCAGCAACTTCGCACCGCGCATTTTTCGAAGCTGCGCACACCCGCCTTGTTCGTTCACGGCTCGCGGGATCCGTTCGGCTCCCCGGAAGAAATGCGCGCCGCTCTCAGTCTTATCTCGGCTCACACCGAGCTGCTGGCGATCGAGAGCGCTGGGCACGATCTCGCGCGCGGGCGCGATGGCGTGGCAGGCCGGGTGCTGGGGGTATGGACGGAATTTGTCGAGCGCCGGCATGGCAAACATGGCGATTCTGCTCACTGATTCGGATGTGCGGAAGGTGCTCCCGATCGCCGGCCTGGCTGACGTGATGGAGCGAACGTTGGCCTCCTTTTCGAGCGGAGAGGTAAGCCAGCCCGTGCGATCCTCGGTTCACGCCGGCAACCATCAGGCGTTCTTTGGCGTGATGCCTGCTTATATCAGCACGCCTTCGGCGCTTGGAGCCAAACTGGTGACTGTTTTTTCCGGAAATGCCGCGCGAGGATTACCCGCGCTCTACGCGACCATCGTGTTGTTCGATCCCGAAACGGGCGCGCTTAGCGCTATCATGGACGGCCGCTACATAACGGCGGCGCGCACGGCGGCGGTTTCGGCGGTGGCGGTCCGCCGTCTTTCGCGCACGGATTCCCGCGTGCTCGCAATCCTGGGATCCGGCGTGCAAGCGCGTAGCCATGCCGAAGCCGTGTGTGGGATCAAAGTGTTTCAACAGGTGCGCGCCTGGAGCCCAACGCCAGAGCGCGTGGCTCGATTCGTTTCCGACGCTCGATCCATCGTGCAGCCGACGCCTCGGATCGCCGCTGATGCAGAGGACGCCGTGCGCGGGGCCGATGTCATCGTGCTGGCGACTTCATCAGCAGTGCCCGTCATTCAAAGCGACTGGATCGGCGCGGGAGCGTTGGTGATTTCTCTCGGTGCGCACGAACCCGGGATGCGGGAGATGGATCCTGCGCTGACCGCACGCGCTCGCGTCATCGTGGATTCACGAGCGGCGGCAGTGGTCGAAGCCGGCGACATCGTCCAGGGAATTCGTGAGGGGCATTTTACCGAGGCGCACATTGCCGCTGAATTGGGCGAAGTGATCCTGGGCCGCCTTCCCGGACGGCGCGCCACCGAAGAGATCATCATTTTCAAATCCCTGGGACTGGCCGTCGAGGACGTGGCCGCCGCGCAACTCGTGTTCGCCCGCGCCGCGGAGCAGGGAATCGGCCGCGAAATTTCACTCTGATCGCCGCCGCACCCCCATCAAGCTCAAGCCCTTTCGCACGGGCCACGTGCACGCACGGAAAATCCGGAATGATGGGGAATGCACAATCTTGTACAAAACGTCAGAGAATTCCTTCTCCCGTTCGTACAGAAACCGGATCTGCCCGTCGCGGCGTGCCATGAGGTCGCGCGCCGCAGCGACATCCTCCTCGCTCAGCGTGTGTCCAGCGCAGAACTGAGCCGGCAACGGGCGCGGAACGTAGATAGTTGCATGGCGCGGCGCGGCTTCGTCGGCGGGACGCTCCTTGGTGTAGTAATAAACCGCAATCGAGCGCCGGGACAGGTGCGTCTTATCAGCGGGGAGATGGATGCGTTTGAAGCCGTGCCAGGAGCTTTCCGTGGTTTCAAAAATCACAGCACGGTTCGCAATCGGAAGGATCGCCTTCACGCGATCCTCATCGGGAGGCAGCCAGGGATTCACATGCAACTCCAGCGCCCCACCCCACTCTTCCCGCCACTCGGGGTTGAGAAAGATGATGAGGTTGAGCCTGCGATGAAGCTGGGTATTGGGATGATAGTTGAAATCCACGTGCGGATCGAGCTCCTGCCCGTGCAAGTTTTCGTGCGTTCCCCCGCCCACATATTTTGGGTCATAGATTAACCCGGGGATCCCCGTGATTTGTCCCATGAAATTGAGAAACTCGGGACCGCGCAGCATGCCATCCAGGCGCGCATACGCGGGGCCGAGCTGCGGCAAGCTCTGGAAAACCGCCTTGCCTCCCACCTCGCCCATTTCGTTGCGCGCGCGCTCGCGATCGAAAGCCGGAAACTCCGCCATCAGCTCGCGGGAGACGTCCTCAGTCAGAAATTCGTCGATGACGAGATGACGGAAGGGAGCGGCCGAATCAAACTCCCGGCGGAGTTCGCCGGCGCGACGGGTCACATTAAGATGAATCAGCGGCAGCACAGTCCATCGAATATTGTAACGGGGCTGTTGAGACGCAGCGATTCTTACCGACGATTGACTCGCGTTCATCCTGGTGCTATATGTCAGACGGAAACATCTGAAACTGGAACGGGGCTGCAGTTACAGACCGATGGGGTGCTGTTCCCCAGGGAGGTAGCTTATGCCGACAGAGTTAGTGTGGTTTGGAACGCTCCTGGTAGTTGTCGTCGGTGTCCTGGCATTTTTCTTGATCCGGCGGCACAAGCCCTCTGACATGCCGCATCTTCGTTGGTGAAAACGCGACTGCCCTCGATGAGCGGAGAAGGCTCGGGAATGGACGGGCCGAGAACTATACTTTTTCCCTTGCGCGCGCCATCAGAACTGGAAATAAACGAATGGAATGTTTGCATCCACGGCAAACAGTTCCACGACAAATAGAAGCGTTCCCAGGCAGCCGGCCACCGCCCACCCCGGCGCGCGCTCGATCGCTTCGAGCAACGGCACGCGTTCCGCGAAAAGGGCCACGGCAAGTCCTGCTACCGTCAAAATCATGAGCGCCGGCTCGATTGGCCACTGCCCTCGTGACGCCTGAAACAGACGGCTGACTACCAGCAGGGCGTCGTGCACGTTTGCGGCACGAAAGAACACCCAGCCGATGCAGACGAGAATGAACGTTGCGATGGCTCGAGGGATATCGCCCAACGTCCAGGTACGCTCCCGGTGCTTCGCCTGGCCGAGCAGGCGCTCGAGCGAGAGAAGTAGGCCGTGGTATCCGCCCCAGATAATAAAGTTCCAGTTGGCTCCGTGCCACAATCCGCCCAGCAGCATCGTGATCATCAAATTGTGATAAGTCGCCAGCCTGCCGTGCCGGTTCCCACCCAGCGGAATGTAAAGATAGTCGCGCAGCCATGACGAAAGCGAGATGTGCCACCTTCGCCAGAAGTCGGTGATGCTGACGGCCAGATAGGGCTGGCGGAAGTTGACCGGGAAATGAAAGCCCATCAGTCGCGCGAACCCGATGGCCATGTCGGTGTATCCGGAGAAATCGAAAAAGATTTGCATCGCGAAAGCGAAGACAGCGCCCCACGCCGCCGCGCCTCCTGGTTGCGTCGCTACGGAACTGAAATAGCGGTCCGAAACGAGCGCAAAGTTATCCGCCAGCGCGACTTTCTTCGCTAGCCCCAGCGCCACCAGAAAGGCCCCACGTTTGATGTCCTCCGAACTTGGCGCCCGCCAGTGGTACAGGTCGCGAAAGAAATCGCGCGCCCGCACGATCGGGCCGGCCACCAGCTGTGGAAAGAAGGCAATATAAAGGGCGTAATCCAATGGTTTTCGGATGGCCTTTTGCTCGCCCCGATAGACATCCACCACGTAAGAGATGCTCTGAAATGTGTGAAAACTAATCCCCAGCGGCAAGACGATATCGAAGTAAAATCGCGCCGGCGGGAAGCCGAGAAGCGTCGCTACGTTGGAGGCAGCAAAATTGTAGTATTTGAAAACCGCAAGAAATCCGAGGTTGGACGCCAGACTCGCCGCCAGCGCCCACTTCCGGTGATGACTCTGCTCAATCCAGATGGCAGCCACGTAGTCCACCACAGTCAGCGTGAGAAGGAGTGGCGCGAACTTCCAGTTCCAACTCATGTAGAAGAAGTAGCTGGCGGCAAGCAACAGCGGGACACGCAGCTTCACCGGCGCCAGATAGAAGCAGGTGATCGTGACAAAGAAAAACGTGAAGTATGAGACCGTGAAAAAAAGCATGATATGGGTCGTTTATTGAGGTGAATTCGTGGTGCCGAGCTGCTGAATCAATGTGTGGGCCAGTCGGTTGGAAAATAAGACATGCCCCTTTCGGTTCATATGAAAAACGTCAAAGAAAAACTCCGGCCTTTCGAGGTCCTCGAAGAGGTGTTCATCCAGAATCGTAACCTGCGAATTCTTGGACGCCTGGCTGGCGAAACTGTCGGAATCCACCCGCCACGAAAACGGAATGGGAAAAGGGTGATAGGGCAGGGAAATGATCGCTATTTTGGTCCGTGTACCCCGGTAGTGTTCAATGATTTGGCCTAACCAAAGCTTGCGATAGGCGCGCTCAAATCCCCGCACAGACCATTGGCGGTAATTCGTGTGAAGCTTCATCCCCGCCCGCAATTCGGGACTGACGCCTTCGGGGAAGTGGAGCGTGTCGGTTGACCAATCCATCCACAGGCCGCTTAGATTTTCCGTCCGGCCCGAATACCCATAGAACGAATCCGCGCACGCCGCTCGACAGGCATTCACGTCACTCAATCGGGCCGCCGGGTTGCGCAGGAATGCACGCAGATCGCGACGGTACACCAGACCTTTGAACAGCGCCTCGCGAAGAACCGTAAGTTTGATGAGCGGCGTCAAGAAGGAGCTGGAGTATTCCGCAATGTCGGACAATCGTATGCGAGCAATCACCCAGTGGAGATCATCGCGATCGGCGCGAACCTCCGTATCGTCCACATCGGCGTACCCGCGCAGCGGTAGAACAATGACATCGAACCGCGTGCGATCCGGATCGAGGTCGCGCGCCATGTAATACCAGCAACGCATCGTAGCGCCGCCCACAGCCGCATTGAAAAACTCCCAGCCGTCCTGTGCGCCGGCCTCGTCCGCAAGCTGTGGCGAGAACCCCTCGCCCATCTGCGAATCGCCGAGCACCAGAACGTGGTGCGGCCTCTTGAATTGTTTTTCCCGCCCGACGGTGAGAACAGATTCGAAATTCCCCGCGTACGAAGCCGGCTCCAGATATCTCACATAGAACCCGGTCCGGAACATGGCGGCGTCCAGCAGAAAGAGAGCAAAAACCGACGAGATGGCCAGCCGGAGAATCTTCCCCAGCGCTCTTGGGTCCGGAGCGCTCCAGAACCGCGTCGAACTGGAAGTCTCCCCTGACAACGCCTGCAGCGGCATCAGCCTATTTTAGTTCGGGGCCCCGCCCCAGTGCGATATACTTCGCACGCATGCTTCTGCCGCAAACTTATGGCGCTGCGCTCGCGCTGATCGTCCTCACCATGCTCTGCTGGGGCTCTTGGGCCAATACGTTCAAGCTTGCCGGCAAATGGCGATTTGAACTGTTCTATTACGACTACTCGCTGGGTGTTCTGATTGCCGCCGCGATTTATGCGCTTACCGCAGGGAGCTACGGCCACGACGGCCTCAAGTTTCTCGATGACCTGATGCACGCCGGCGCGCGCGAGACCCTCTTCGGCATTGTCGGCGGCGTGGTCTTCAATCTGGCCAACATGCTGCTGGTGGCGGCGATTTCCGTTGCCGGCCTCGCCGTCGCCTTCCCGGTGGGCATCGGCCTGGCGCTCGTCATCGGCGTCATCTGGAACTACGCTCTCAAGCCGCAGGGCAATCCGGTCTTACTATTCACCGGCGCGGCCATTGTCGTGGCAGCCATCATTCTGGATGCCCTGGCGTATCGCGCGCTCGAGGCCGGCAAAACCGCGCAGGCCGCTCGAAAAGTCACGGGAAAGGGAATTGTGCTGAGCCTGGTGAGCGGCGTCCTGATGGGCTCTTTCTTTCCGCTGGTCGAAATCGGAAAGTCCGGCGAGCACGGCCTCGGCCCTTACGCCATCGGCTTCGTCTTCGCGGTGGGCGTGTTTCTGTCGACTTTCGTGTTCAATCTTTTCTTTATGAAAATGCCGGTGGAAGGCCCGCCCGTTTCCATGGCCGGATATTTCAATGGAACGCCTCGGCAGCACCTGCTGGGTATCGCAGGCGGTCTCATCTGGGCCACCGGCACGATTGCCAACTTCGCCGCGGCCAGCGCGCCCGAAAGCGTGCAGGTGGGCCCGGCCATCAGTTACGCCATCGGCCAGGGCGCCACCATGGTGAGCGCGCTCTGGGGTCTGCTGGTTTGGAACGAATTTGCCGGCGCGGGACCGCGCGTGCGCCTGCTCGTAGTGATCATGCTCATCCTGTTCGTCTGCGGACTGGGCTTGGTTTCGGTAGCGCCACTGTACGCCGGCCGCTAGCCAGCCTGAATTTCCCGTTTCCGTTAAATCCAACCCGCCAGGACGCCCGCATATCCGTTCACGGCTGTTGTCGGAGTAACCTTCCGCCTGCGGGGGTAAGTAAGCTTCGGCTATTTTTTTTCGAAAATTGCCATGTACTGGCTGCCCTTGACGTGATCGTGCTGGGAAACCAGCCTGAAGTGGTTGCTCTCGATCTCTTTGATTATGTCCGGTGCGTCCAGACGGATGTGCTGCATGGCGCGGCCTCCCGGCATCGCGTCCGGCCGCTTGTAATACTCCACGATCACCAGCCGGCCGCCGTCCCGCAGTTCGGTATGCAGTGCCGCCAGCATCTTCTCCGGGTAATTCCAATGATGATAGGTATCGAGTCCCAGAACGACGTCCACACCATTTTCCGGCAAGCGGGGATCGGTTTCCGACCCTTTGATGAACCGCACGTTGCTGAGCTTGTGCTCCGCGGCTGTCTTCTCGGCCTTCTCCAGGAAGTCGGGGAAGATGTCTTCCGCAAGCACCTGTCCCTGCGGCCCCACCGCCTGGCTGAGAAAAGGCAGCATGTATCCGGTTCCGGTTCCGATGTCCGACACCACCATGCCCGGTTTGAGCGACATGGCTTCGACCAGTTCCCGCGGCTTCTGCTTCTCATCCCGATCGGCAGCCGATAGCATCTTGGCAACCGACTCCCGCCCCTCCGGCGTCTTGTAGCCCTCATTAGCGTTAGTCGCCACCTGTGCGCAGACAGCCCACGCACAGAGCGTCGTGATTGCTAGCACCTGGCACCTGACACCTGGCACCTGTTTTTTCATAAGGACGGCTCCATCGGCAGCGCCAGCGGCGGCTCGCGCAGGAATTCGAGATGCGACATCTGCTGCACGGCTTCGCGAATGGTGTGCTCGTAGGTCGGTTCTACCGTAATGACGAAGGGCAGGTCGCTCTTAGTCTCCGACGGCAACTGCAGCACCGCTTCCAGGCTGATGCGCTGTTCTGCCAGAATCCCAGCCAGCGCGGCGATGATTCCCGGCCGGTCGTCCACGCGGAACCGCAAATAATAGGCACATTTTTCGCTCGTGACCGAAAGCGGCCGGTACTCGCCCAGCCGTTCGTGCGCAAATGGCGATACGCGCTCGGGATGGCCAAAGCGAATTTCGCGGGCCACGCGCATCAGGTCGCTGACCACCGCCACACCTGTGGGCAACGGGCCCGCGCCCCGGCCGTAATAGAACGTGTCCTGCCCATAGTGTCCCTTTACCCACACCGCGTTATACGCCCCCTGCACTCCGGCAATGATGGTTTCCATCCCAATCAACGCCGGCCGCACCGAAAGGATCAGGCCATCCGCCGTTTGCCGCGCCGCGCAGATCAGACGAATGGTGTGGCCCAGTTTGTGCGCGTACTGGAAGTCCATGGGGGAAATGCGGCGGATTCCCTCAACAAATATGTCGGACGGCGTGATCTTTTCGCCGAAAGCTAGGGCCGCCAAAATGGCCAGCTTCGATCGGGCGTCGAACCCGTCGATATCCGCGCTGGGGTCGGTTTCCGCGTAACCTAGCCGCTGAGCATCGGCCAGTACGGCGTCGAGCGGCGACCCGTGCTTCTCCATCTCGGTCAGAATATAGTTGCTGGTTCCGTTCAAGATTCCGTACAACGCCACGACGCGATCGCCCGAAATGCCCTCCCGCAGCACCGCATGGATGGGAATCCCTCCAGCAACGCTGGCTTCCATGGCCAGATTGATTCCCGCATGGATCGCCCGGTCCCAAATCTCCGAGCCGCAGCTCGCCATCAGCTCCTTGTTCGCCGTAACCACAGACTTCTTGTTCTCGATAGCGCCGTTGATGATATCGGCCGCCACCGAGGTTCCGCCCACTAGTTCGGCGACGATATCGACTTGAGGATGGGAAACGACCTCGCGCCAGTCGGTGGTGCGAAGCACCTGGCCCAGCGCTTCAGGCAGCTTCTTCGCTTCGACCGACCGGCTGCACACCGCGGTCACCCGCAGCGGGAACCCCAGCTTGAGGGCGATCGGGGTGGCGTTGTCCGTGAGAAGCGTCAAAGTGCCGGAACCCACATTCCCAAGGCCTATAACGCCGACGTTTACCTGCTGCATCTTGGCTATCATAACAGCAGGCTGCTCGCGGCCCGTAACAGGAGGCCCGCACCACCGTCTTACAAGAGGTTCACGCCAATGAAGCGCCTGATTGTGTCCATCGCCCTGCTCAGTTCACTGTTCGCGCAGCACCCGAATCACGAGGCTACGGGCGCGGAAAAGCCTTCCGAAGTGCGCCTCCCCAACGGCAGGTTGCAGCAGGACGAAATATTGAAGGCCGATCACGAGAAGTCCGTCCAGGATGCCGCTCAGCTCATTGAACTCGCCGAGGGGCTGAAACGGGAGTTGGAGAAGGACGAGACGCACGTGCTGTCCCTTTCCAGCATAAAGAAAACAGAGGATATAGAAAAGATCGCCAAACGCATCCGCTCCCGGATTAAGCGCTTCTAGAAAGTAACAAGAATTTCGGATAAATTCTCAAATTTAGGCAAAAGACGGGTTGCAAGCCTGTCGCCAAATGATGTACTATCAAACAATTACATGAAGCGTAAACTTTGGTTACAATAGTGCATGTGGTTGTGGGGTGTGAGGTGTGGGTGTGTACCAGCTATTGACGAACCAAGGGGGGAAGGTATGAAGAGCTTTCGGTTGTGGCCAGTCGGCGCGTTGACGCTTCTGGCGGTCGGTTTGTTGCAGGCCGACACGCTACCCCCGGATCCCGCCGTCAAGTTCGTCACGGGCGGTGGTCACTCGCCGCAGATTACCTGCAACACGCAGGGCTGCGAAACGGTCTTATTGGACGCGATCGGCGCCGATGGCTTCGCGAGTCTTGACATCAATAATGCGTCGGGAAAGAACATCAACGCCATCACGTTTTTTATCCCGTTCACTAACTTCGATCAGACCTTTACCGCCAGCACCCCTGACTTCGCAAACGCATCGATCATACCGGACGAGACAGGCCTCCTGACCTTCCTCGCCCTGGGCATTCCGAACGATCCCTCGCTCATCGTGACGTTTTTCGGCGTCGGCAATGTTACTGGAACCAGCAATTGTCCGGGCGTCTCGCCGGGCTGTTTTACCCTACCGCCAGATGCGGAAGACGTCGCTGAAGGACTCGGCATACCCGGATTTACACCTGGCGGAAACATAGAAATCCTCTCCTTTTTCGGCCCAGCGCCCACCTCAGGCTTTCAGGGGTTTGCGAACGGCAAGGACGGGTTTCTGACATTGGCGGCCGATGCTCCGGAGCCAAGCACCCTGTGGTTGTCGCTCAGTGGAGTAGTGGGGCTGCTGGTGGCGCGGCGTAAACTCGCAAAAACGTAGCTCGCAGAGGAACTCAGTTTCCTTTGCGGCCGAATTCCTTCATCAGCTTTTCAAACTCAGGAGCGGAGCGCAGACTCGCAAGGTCGGGCTCCGCTTTCGCCAACTCTGGCGGGTAGCCCTTCTGAAACGCCTGCCGTAAACCTTTCAACGCTTCGGCTGACTTACCGGACATCGCCTGGATCAGGGCGTCGTTATAGATCAGAACGTTGTCACTCGCGTCGATGGCGCGCGCGCGGGTAATGAAGTCCTCGGCCCGGTTCATGTCGCCCTTCTTGGCGTAGTACACCGCCAGGCCTCCCAGCGTGCTCGCGTCGCGGGGATTGACCTGGAAAGCCTTCAAGGCGAGCTTAATGGCGGTTTCGTAAGCGGCCGTGGCCTTATCCCGCTGGCCCATTTGCCGGTAGGCATCCCCGAGGTCGGCAGCGAAGTCGTGGCGGTTGGGATCCATCTGGACAGCCTTCTCCATGGCCTTGGCGGCCTCGCTATAGAGCCCCAAGTAGTAGAAAGCCACGCCGAGGTTGGATTGGGCGTCGGCGGTCGGCTGGAGGGAAATGCACTTTCGATACGCAGCCACTGCCTCGTTCCATTTGCCCAGCTGAAAGTATCCGCCGCCCAGATTGTTGTACCCGGGAGCCCAATCCGGCGCCAGTTCGGTCACCCGGCGAAAAGCGTCCAGAGCTTTCTCGTCCTCTCCAAAGCGGGCATAAGCCACACCCAGCCAGTTGTTGTTGAACCAGTAGTACGGATTGATTTCGACCGCCTTCTGGTAAGCCGCGATGGACTCCTCCTTGCGGCCCGCCTCCCGGTAGACGTGCCCCAGGCGCCGGTAGCTCTCATCCGAGTTCGGCGCCTTTTCCAACGCCTGTTTCATTTCCGCGATAGCTTCCTCAGTCTTGCCGGTTTCCAGATACACACTGCCCAGCGCCCAGTGGACCTCGGGCAAATCGGGATTGAGTTGTTGCGCCTCCTGAGCAGCGCTCAAGGCCCTCTGGGACCAGGAGGCGTCTTTCGTCTCGTCGTACAGGGACATGCTGGTTTCGGCCATACCGGCGTAGGCTAGAGTGAAGCGAGGGTCCTTGCGGATGGCCTGGTCGTAGAAGTTCAGCGCCGCCTTAAAGCCTTTGAGATCCCGCTGGCGGTGCACGATGTCCCGGCCCTTGAGATACAGTTCGTAGGCACTGTAGTTGCCGGTCATGCGCAAAGCGCCGCGCGCCAGATCTTCCTCATTAGGTTTCAGATCGAGAGCGGAAACCAGTTCGGAATAAATGGAATTCTCGATGGTCAGCAGATCCCGCTGGAGGCCGGAAAATTCCTTGCTCCACACGCGCTGGCCCTTTTTCATATCCTGCACGCTGACGACAACACCAATCTTGTCTCCGGCGGATTGCACGGCACCCTGCACCACCAGGTTGACTCCCAGGGCCTTGGCGATCTGGTCCACGGAGCCTTTCTTGGCGGCCTGTTCCACGGCGCTCGAAGACGACACGTAAACATTCTTCAACTGGAACAGCTGCGCAGAAAGCGAATCCACAACACC
>Ga0335081_10016405_pt1 | contig 11984 bp, 8 predicted proteins | sample Lox_Sample_35_FD_206713 | JGI IMG/M metagenome (GOLD analysis project Ga0335081, IMG submission 206713) | Soil microbial communities from Loxahatchee National Wildlife Refuge, Florida, United States - Lox_Sample_3.5 | ecosystem: Environmental > Terrestrial > Soil > Wetlands | place: USA: Florida... | reverse complement strand
ATTGAAGGTTGAGAGTTGAGAGGACTGGCAAAGGCGCTCCTCGTTCAGTGAGTTTGGTTTTCATAGGTTTTAAACAGTTTGTTCAAACAGCCATTGTTCGTAACTGCGTTTCGGGATGGAAAGGGTCGCCACGGACAGCGCCGCCGGGCTTTTCTCTTTACAGAGATACAGCAGAAAGCCACCGGGAGTTTCAATGACTGCGCTGACGTCGCCGGGCCGACGCAACTGCACGCGCAAGACCTGCTGCAGCTCCAGCGGCAAGTCATCGAAGTAAAATTTCGGTCCCCTGCCCGCTTCTTGCGGCGGGGACTGCACCTGTGCATTCGGACCAAAACCTTTCTGCACTACCATCAATTCCTTGCTGGCGTCCGGTGATTCACCGGGCGGCTTCCCCAACTGCCATGTTGCTTCGGTGACTTGATTGGAGCCTAGCTGCTTGAACAGCGTCAGTAGCTTGTCAGGATCAGCATGGACTTCTCGAGCGGCCAGCAGATGCGTGCGAATGCTTTCGGCCTGTTGTCGCTGCGGGGCGTGGAGCGCATCGTCGTTGTCGAATTTGTCGCGCAAGATGCGTTCAACCACAATGGGTTTGGCCACGGTTTGGGCAAAACGACTGGTATCGTTGTCGAGCGCGGCTTTGAGTTCGGCCAGCACGTCGGACGCACGGGTGGTGGTGTTGATGCGCTGGACTTCGGCCGTAACCATCGCGGGAGTCACGTCGAGGCCATACACTTTCTTCAAGACCGCTTCCTTATGCAAATTCTCGCGGACCAGCTTCTCCACCAGCGCCGGCGGCATGGTTTGTTCAAACGGCGGTTTGGTTCCCAGCCGGTGGTCGTAATAAACATGTTCAACCGCCGCCCGGTCTGTACAAAGCGCGCTGAAATCCTCAGCCCCAATGGTGTGCCGCCACGGCAACAAAAGCCCCAGGCCGATGGCCGCGACGTGTAGGCTGCGGTGCGGCTTCTGACTTCTGACCACTGACTCCTGACCTCTGGCTTTCACGGCTTCTGATACAGATAAACCGTGCGCGGCGGCGAATAGCTGAACAAGCCGTTGCCAACCGAAGGCGGGGAGCCACCGAAGACAAGCATCTCCGCGCCGGTCCACACCGCGCTGTGCGAGTCGCGCACCGCCGGCGCGCCCAGACCACTCGTGGGCGTCCAGAAGTCGGCGGCCGGATCATAAATCCCCCCGGTGTTCAAATCTGCGCCGTTGTAGCCGCCCCAGATTATCATGGTTGAGCCCGTCCACACCGCGCTGTGCAGGTAACGCGCGGCGGGTGTCCCGGCGGCGGTGGTGGCAGTCCACGCGTTGTTGATAGGATTGTACCGCGCCCCGGTCGCAAGAGGGTTGCCGCTGGCGTCCCGTCCACCCCACACAATCATCTCTTTGCCGGTCCAGATGGCCGTGTGCTGGGATCGCGTGCCGCCGCCCGAAGCGAGCAAAGTCCAGGCATCAACTGACGGATCATAGCCCCACGTGTCAAACAAGGTTGACGAGCCAACAGTCGGCAGTCCTCCCTGAATAATCATCCGTGAACCCGTCCAGACTGCGACGTGATAATAGCGGCCTGCCGGAGCGCCGGTGGTGGTCGTGTTGGTCCACGAATCCAACGACGGGTTGTAGCGGCCGCCCGAATTACCGCCTGCCGCCCTGCCGCCCCAGACGATCATTTCCGTGCCGGTCCAGACGGCGGTGTGGTCGAACCGAAGCATCGAAGGAGCGTTGTTGGTGCTGACCGAATTCCATTGATCGGTCGCCGGGTTATAACGTCCACCGCTTCCGCTGGGGGAGCCGCCAAAGACGATCATTTCCGTGCCGGTCCAGACGGCGGTGAAATCCGAGCGAGCGGCCGGCGCATTCAGTGTGGCGGTGGGAATCCACGTGTCGAAGACCGGATTGTAACGCCCGCCCGTGTTGTAATAATTCACGCCGTCGTAACCTCCCCAGACAATCATTTCGCTGCCGGTCCAGACGGCCTGCTGAAGATAACGCGGCGACGGCGCAGCGGAGGGCATCGGAGTCCAGGTGTCCGCGAGGGGATTGTAACGCGCGCCGCTGGCGAGATAATCCGGAGTCGCGCCGCCCCAGACGATCATTTCGCTGCCGGACCAGACCGTCGAATGATACAGGCGCGGATCGGGTGCGCCGGTCTGGCTGACCGGAATCCAGGTGTCGGAAATCGGATTGTACCGGCCACCCGTATTCAGTTCGACGCTGCCGTTATATCCGCCCCAAACAATCATTTCGGTTCCGGTCCAGACTGCCGTGTGGTCAATGCGGACAGCCGGCGCTCCGGTGCTGGAAATGGGGGTCCAGCTTGCCGCTCCCGGCACATAAGTGGCGCCGTCGTTCAGATAAACTGTATTGGTGGCGCCTCCCCACACGATCATGGCGCTGCCCGTCCACACGGCAGAATGGTCGTGCCGCGCACCGGGAGCACCGGTAGTCGTAACCGCGCTCCAACTGTCGCTGGCGGGATCGTAACGTCCGCCGGAGTTCAAATAGACGCCGCCGAATCCGCCCCAGATGATCATTTCCGAGCCGGTCCAAACCGCGCTGAAGGTGTCGCGCGCCGCGGGCGCGCCGGTCGTCGAGATATTGTACCAGGCATTGCTGATTGGGTTATAGCGGGCTCCCGTGCCCAAGTAGCCACCGTTGTTCCCGCCCCAGATGAGCATTTCCGTTCCGTCCCACACAGCAGCATGAAGAAAACGAGAGGGTGGCGCGCCAGCTGTCGGAGTGGCGATCCATGAATCGGATATCGGGTTGTAACGGCCGCCGGTGTTTAAAAACGAGCCTATGTTACCGCCCCAGATAATCATTTCGCTGCCGGTCCACACGGCGGTGTGATAGCCGCGCGCGCTGGGCGCGCCGACGGACGACATTGTTGTCCAAGTATTGAGCGTCGGGTTGTAGCGCGCGCCGTCGCCGAGGTAAGCGCCGTTGTATCCGCCCCAAATGATCATTTCGGTGCCGGTCCACACTGCAGTGGCAATATCGCGCGCACTGAGGGCCGCAGTCACCCCACGGGTCTGCCATAGATCGCCGAGTTGCGTTTGGCCGATTTTGACGTAACCGGCATTGAGCAGAGCACTGGAATTTGCATTCGACGACAGCACGATGCCGCTGCTGGCGACACCACTTTGGCCCGAGGCGTTGAGGTTCGCCGCCGCGGCGCCCGACGCGAGCTGCGAACCAGTGATTGTTCCATTCACAATCAACCCGCCACTGATAGGCCCGGTAACACTGCCCGCGGTAATGGCGTAGGGCGAAGCCGTCAAGGCTTGCCGCGGGCTTAGTGTGGTATAAGCGGTCACGCTCCCATTGGTGCGGACGCCGATCTCCAGCCAGCGCGGGTTACCGTCAAAGACGGTGCCGAAATCGAGCGTGACGGTAAAAAGCCCGTTCGTGACGGCAACGACGGGGTTGGTGAGGGTGTTCCCGACTTGCGGCAAGCCGCTGCTGACTTTGAACAACGCGAACGTCAGGTCATAGCTGCCATTGGCCGGCTGGCCGCCATCGTTCAACCGGCCCTGGTACGTGAATGCCATGCCCTGGGCGAAGGCCGCCGGAAGCACCAGGCACCAGGCTCCAAGCACCAGAGAAGCGCCAAACTTCAAATCCCAATGGCGCGTGCTGGCCGGGTGCCGTTCATTGAATTGGTGATTGGTGGTTGGATGTTCTCTTGAGGTTGAATGTTGGATGTTGGATGTTTTCATTTCCGCTCCTTTCAGTTTGGTCTCTGTTTGAGAATGATTCTTTCGAGGGTATCGAGACGCTGTTTCAACTCCGTGATCTCCGTTTCCTTCTGTTCAAGCTTCTGATTCAATCCCTGGATGGCCGCCAGCGCCACGCCGCCTTCGTCAATCGGCGCGATGTGCCGGTCGTCGGTTCCGATTTTAAACGCGCCGTAAAAATCCTGGGCCACCGGGCCGACGTGCCGGGTCGTTGGATCGTCTTTGTAGCTCCACTCGCTGATGGGCAGTTGCAGGACTTCGCCCAGAATTTGCGACGGGCTTACTTGGGAGAAATCCCGCTTGGCGTTGCGATCGCTGAAGTTGTTGAATAAGCCATTGACCGTCAAGGTGCCATTGACCGTCGTAACGGTGCCGTTCACCACGATATTCTGGTAATTGGGTTGCACGCCGACATCACCCGTCGCCAGGACAATCGAATTATAACCCACCGAAATTCGTGACGTGCCGCCACCCAAATTACTGAAATGGCTCCCGCCGATGGAATCTGCGTAGTAATTGTAGCCGAGGTGAACGCCATCACCCCAATGCGGATAAGAGCCATAGAGATAGCCGGCCGCGTTCCCACCGCTAAGAGAAAAGTTATGGTAGGCTGCGCCGCCGGACATCGAAAGGTCGCCGGCAAAAGTGTTTAGACTGGAACTGAGCAGCGCCACATTGCCCGAGAGCCGCGCGTCGGCCAGTGTACCGCTGGTGATGTTGGCGGCATTGAGATTGTTCAGCGCGCTGGCAGTCAAGACTGCCTGCCCGTCCAGCGTCATGCCGGTGCCGCCAGTGACGAAGCGCGCGCCGCCCTTGACGCGGACGGCGAACTCGTTCGGGGTGATGGAGGAGAATCCCAGAAAATCCGAGGCATCAGACCACACGAACGATCCGCTGTGGTTGGCTTGCGCCACGGTGCCGGCCGCAAAACTGAAATCCGCGCCCGCGTAATTGGCGTAGCCGCCGGGAACGGTCGCGTAGCTGGCACTGCCGTGGTTGATAAAGCCGCCTCCGACAGTCGCGGCGAAGCCGCTGCTGGTATTTCCCTGGCCGCCGCCTACCGTGGCACTGTCACCGCTGCTGATGTTGAAACCGCCGCCGGCTATGGTCGAATAATTATTCCCTGTGCTTTGGTTGGCAAAGCCACCACCGACAGTTGCGGCGAAGTTACTGCTGGTATTGGACCCGCCACCGGCCACCGTCGTGTCCTCAGCGAACGCGGAATTTCCTCCGCCACCTCCGACCGTCCCACCATAGCCGTTGGCCGTGTTGCCGCTGCCGCCCGCGACCGTGGCATAATAATAATTCGAGCTGGCGATGCAGGTGTTGCCATAACCACCGCCGATCGTCACTCCCGACCCGATGGCGGTGTTAAAAGCGCCACCCGCGATGGTGGCTTCCGCGCCTGGGGACCGGATGACGTTTAAGTAGCCGCCGCCCAGAACGGAATAACCGGCGTTGGTCTGAATCGAATTATTGTTGCCGCCGCCCAGAAAGGAGGATGACGCATTCGGCTGGATGGAATTGTTGTAGCCGCCGCCCAGAACGGAATAACCGGCGTTGGTCTGGATGGAATTATTGTTGCCGCCACCGAGGAACGCGTTGTAGGCATCGGGCTGGATGGAATTGTAGGTTCCGCCTCCGATGGTCGCATCCGGGCCTTCAATGGAATTCCGCGCGCCTCCGCCCAGGAAAGCATTGTAAGCATTGGTTCCGATAAATCCTCGTTCGCCGCCTGCGACTGTACTGACCACGCCGAGCACCACATTGCCAACGCCCCCCCCAATGGTCCCAAAAGACGCATTGACCGTCTGCGGGGATGTCGAGCCATACCACGCGAAACCGCCACCACCCGCAATCGTCGCGCCGCCGACGCCATCCGCGACGGCGTTGCTTTCGTGTCCACTCACGATGTTGGGAACGATGAAGCCAAAGATGGGCGCGTTCGTATTGCGCTCCCATCGAACCACGCGCTGGGAGTTCACCTTCAATTCGAGCGGCTGATTGTCCATCGTGCCGAGGAAATTTCCATTCGTCGGACTTGTGCCACTGTTGCCGCCTGTTTGCCAGGCATTGCCCAGCGCGGCGGCCGGCACCGTGCCGCTGGTGAGTTGACTGGCGCTCAGCGAAGTCAATCCCGCTCCGCTTCCGGTGAAGCTGTTGCCCGCATTGTTGAGCGTCACCGCGTTGGAATACGTGCCGGAAAGCGAACTGCTTCCTACGACGCCCGTTACGTTGCCTGCGGTGGCGGCGTAAGGCGTGGCCGTCAGCGGTTGGCGCGGACTGAGCGCTTGGTAAACCGTCACACTACCGTTGGTGCGCACACCGATTTCCAGCCAGCGTGCCGGCCCGGTGAACACGCCGGAGCCAAAATCCAGTGTCACCGTAAACAACCCATTGCTCGCGCCGGTGGGAGCGTTGGTCAGCGGTCCGCCCACAATCAAGCCGCCGCCGGGCGAATCGTAAATCGTGAATCGCAAATCGTAAATGCCATTGGCCGGGCTGGTACCGTCATTCAACCTGCCCTGGTACGTGAACGCCGTGCCTTGGGCCAAAGCGGTTGAGGGTTGATAGATGAGGGTTGAGAGCAAGACCAGTGTGGTCCCGCCGATAATTTTGAGCCTGGCATTCATAGTGCTCTCCTTTTAGTTCGATTTTTGTTTGAGAACAATTTGTTCGAGAGTTTCAAGACGCTGTTTCAACTCCGCGTTCTCCGCTTCGAGGGTTTGAATTCTGACTTCTGACTTCTGATCTCTGACTTCCACCTTTTCATTCAATCCCTGGATGGCTGCCAGCGCCACGCCGCCTTCGTCCACCACCGAGATGTGCGTGTCATCGTCGCCGTTCAGGCCGAACGCCGTGTGAAAATCCTGCGCCACGGGACCGATATGCCGCTTGCCGGCGGAGTCTTCCCGGTAATTCCATTGCGTCACCGGCATGGAAACGACTTTGGCCAAAATTGTTTTTCCATCGAGCGTCGTGAAATTCTCCTTGGCGTTCCGGTCGCTGGTCAGCGCCACACCTTTGCTGTAAATCGTCCCGTCGTTGGTGATGACAACGACGAATGAACTGGCGTTGCCGAACTCGGCGATGAGACTGTTCGGCGAACTCGCGGTGACATTGGCCGAGACGCTTAATGCTCCGTCCGGAGTCCGCGCGCCGTTGTCCACGAAAACGCGCAAGGCCGGAGCGGCGTTGGTGGCGAGGCTGGTATTCTCAAACCAGCCGACGGAATTCTGCCAACCATTGGTGCGATTGCCCCGCGCATACAGCGACGCGCCGCCGGGATTGCTAGTGTTGATGCCCACGCCGCCTTGCGCACGGATGAGAAATTGATCGCTGCCGGTTGAAACAAAATTTACTGTCTGTGAATCAGCCCAGACAAAGGTGCCGTTGTGAATGGCCTTGGCCTGATTCCCGGCAGCGAAGCTGTAGTCACCGGACGCCAGATTATCAAATCCCCCGGGGACAACAGCGCTGTAGCCGCCGCTCGTGTTATCTAAGCCGCCACTGACGGTCGCGAGATCACCGCCGCTCGTGTTACCTAAGCCGCCACTGACGGTCGCGAGATCACCGGCGCTCATGTTGAATTCACCACCGGCGACCGTCGCATAACTGGCGATGTTGGTGTTCTGATTTCCACCGCCGATGAACGAGTATTGACCCGCCATAACGTTGCCGTCGCCGCCGGCAATTACCGATTCGTAAGCACCGGCCGATATCAAGTTGTTCCAGCCGTTGCCAATCGTCGAATGATCGGCGCCGGACTGAATCCAATTGCCGCTGCCGCCGCCGATGCTGCTGAAATCTGCCGAAATGCGGTTGCTGGAACTCTGTCCGAGAAAATTCGTCGTGCCGCCGCCGGCAATGACTGCGCCTTGAACGCCGGGATCAACGAGATTCACGGGCGCACCGCCGATAAGGTTTGGCGCGTCGGTCGAGCTGGGAGTCAACAGCAGCGCTCGTTGACTACCAATCCTGAATTCAAGCGATTGACCATTTGCGCTGCCGAGAAATTGTCCGGCGGAAACAGTGTTACCGCCCAGTTGCCAGAAATTCGCCGCCGTCAATCCGTTCAACGTCGTCGCATTGCCGCCGCTCGAGTTCGTCGCCAGTTGCCACGTCGCGGCGTCGAGTTGATTGCTCGTGATGCCGCTCAACCGCGCGAGGGGAACGGTTCCGTTCAACAGCTCGGTTGCGTTCAAATTGTACAAGCCAACGCCGTTGCCGGTGAAATTGCCGCCGTAAAAATTATATCCGTAGTACGTGTTCGCGCCGTTGTTGAAGGTCAGGGTCGCACCATACGTGCCGCCAAAATTGATGTCCGGAAGCTGCCCGCTCAATTGGGTGGCGGGAAGCAGACCGCTCAGATAGCTGGCGGAGATGGAGTATGGCGTCGGCGTCAACGCCTGGCGCGGCGCCAGCGCGGTGAAAGCACCGTTGCCATTGGTCCGCACGGCAATTTCCAGCCAGCGCGCCGCGCCGGCAAACTGGTTACCGAAGTCCAGTGTCACGGTGAAAAGCCCGTTGGTTACGCCCGTGGCGGAGTTCGTGATCAAATTGCCCTGCTGCGTTCCCGCGCCGGCCGCATCGTAAATCGCAAACCGCAGGTCGTAACTCCCGTTGGCCGGATTCGCGCCGTCGTTGAGCTGGCCCTGGTAGGTGAACGCCGTGCCTTGGGCTAAGGCCAACTCGGAGATCGCAGATAGCAGATAGCAGATGACAATGATTCTGGTTTTCATGATGGTGTTCCTTTCAGTTTGATTTTTGATTCCGCACGATTTGTTCCAACGCTTCGAGGCGTATCCCGAGCGAATCACGGCGTGAGCGGACGAACCGCCTGGACGCGATAGAAGTGCACCGGCGCATTCGTGTCGACAAAACCGGCTGTCGTAGTGGAACCGATGGACGGCGAGACAAGTCCCAGGCCGCTGTCGGTCCAAATGGGCGAACCCAGGCCGGGCGTTTTCTGAATGTAATAGTAGCGCGTCAGCACGCTGTTCCACGTGAGATTGGCGCTGGTTCCGCCGGGCGAAAAGCTCTCGGCGGTGATGCGCAGGTAATTGTCTGGGTCGTTCGGGTCGGTGCCGGCCAAGTATTCGTTCTTGTCCGAAACGCCGTCTCCGTCGTAGTCGCTCGCCGCGTTGGCGTTGGTCAAATTGCCGAAATGCTGCAATTCCCAGGCGTCGGGAATGCCGTCGCCATCCGTGTCGGCGCCGGGCGCGATCGTGTCGGTCTGGACGTAAGCGAAGGCGTTGCTTAGTGAAATCCAGCCGCAATTGGCGCTCCAGGCGTAACCGCTCAACTGGCCGGTCAGCAGATTGACCTTTGGCTGGCCGTAGAGCTGCTCGAACGTGATCCAGCCGATGTTCGCGCCGTAAGCGTAACCGCTCAAATTGCCGAGGCCATCATTGTTCACGCCGAAGTCGCTGGCAGAATTGTTCTGATAATAGATGCCATCGGCGGGACTGCCGCCGCCGAGATTGATCCAACCGACATTGGCGGAATAAATATAGCCGGCGCAGACATAGTCGCCGATAACGACGCCGTTGTTGGTGTCACTGACCCAATTCAGCCAGCCGAGGTTCGCGCCGTAGGCATATTTGTTGACTGGGTCAATGGTTGTGCCGGCAAAGGCGGTTGCGAGTTGAGAGTTGAGGGTTGAGAGCAGCAGCGCAAGGGCTGCGAGTTGAACGAGCTTGTTTATTTTCATAACTTTGATTTGGTTTCTGGTTTTGGACTCTTCTTTCTGCATTCTTCCTTCGCCATTTCCTAAAACGGTAGCGGTTGAATTTCCTGATAGTCCGGAGGCCGCTCAAAGGGCGTCTCGTCCTTGATTTTTTCCGGCGTGATGACTTTGACCTCAAACCGCAGTCGCTCCGGACCGGCGGCAGTGGGTGCAGTCCCGACCGGCACCGCCGGCGATTCAAATCTTAATACCGCGAACAGCGGAAAGAGTTTTTTTGCTTTAAGCAATTCACCCCATTGCTCCTGCATCATGCGCGGGCCAAACCGGTGCAGCTGGTTTTGCACATACGGCTGAAAGGGAAGCAGCTTGTCTGTTGCCCAAATCTCCATGACTTCCCCACGCTGTTTGAGTTCGTAACGCGTGCAGGTGTAGCCCAGCAGATTGGTCGTGTCCGTTGTGGCCTTGAGTTCCATTTTACCCATCATCGGCGGCATCATGGGCATCATCGGCATCGTGGGCATGTTCGGAACACCGGTTCCAGCTTGCGGACCAACGCCGGGCGGCATCTGCGGCATTTGCACCATCTGCGGTCTTGGTGGCATCGGCGGCATGGCCGGAACTCCGGGAAGATTCGTTGGTCCGATGGTGGCGGGCGTTGGAGCCGGGACCTGCGCTTGTGGCCCAACGCCGACTGGCATTGGCATGGCTGGAAAACCTGATGGAGTAGCGGACTGATTTTCCGCAGCGGGTTTCAGCCGCACGAAACTGCGGTTGTGCGGAAACAAAATCGTGATCCCGCCAGTGTCGAGGTTCACGATGTTCCTGGGATAAGGTCGGTCGGTTTCGCCGCGCTCGATGCGTAGTTGGTTTGTGCCGACGGTGTAAAGAAACGTCTCCGTTTCGCCAGCTCGCGTGACGGCGGCGGTGATGCGGCCCTCGAAACCGGAAGCGTTTAAGATTTGAGTGCCAAGGGCTGACAGCAACAGTGTGAAAACCGTGCGTTTGAACCAAATCGCAAATCGCAAATCGCAAATCATAAATTTCTCACGGCATGTTGTATTTGAAGCTCACGCTCAAGGACGGAGCACCGCCGCCGTCGCAGGAATTGGCGATGAACGCCCGCAGTCCGGTGCCAGTGTTGCTGAAGCCGTAGCTAAGATTCGCCATATCGTAAGCGTAGACCCCGTAGCCACTCCCGCCGTTGTAGCCGTAGCTGCTCTGGACTATGAAGCCGTATATGCCAGCATACCCGCTGCCCGTCTCGCCGTAGCTGAAACAAACCATTCCCAAAGAACAATCTATGCCAATCCCACCATCACTGCTGCCAGAACAATTCTCTGCGGCCGCGCTCGCCTGAATTCCAAAGTTTCCGCCGGACCCAGAGCAGCCGGTGGCTATGCCGGCCTCAACTCCGATGCCGCCACTTCCCGCGATGCCGTAACAGTTTTGCGCACCGGCAGCGTCGACTCCGGTGCCGTAGGTGCCGCTGGCTGTTCCGTAACAATTCTCCGCGGTGTTTGCTTCTATTCCCGTACCATCGACAGTTTGACCGTAACAGTTCTGCACCGCATAAGCATACACACCGTATGAACCACCGCCGCTGGCCGAACAGTCGGAGACCGTATTGCCGTAAATAGCAGTGTTTCCGACATTGATCGCGGTCGAGTGCGAAACCGTGTCGGCATAGAGACCGTAGGTGCCGATGTTTTGCGCCGCGCAGGATTCGATGAGGGTGGAATAGCCAGTGAACAGCAGAATGCCATAATACAGGCAGCTCGAAACCGTGACGCCACAAACACGCAGGTTGTAGCACGCGCCGCTGGCGTAAATCCCGCTGCCAAAACCGCCGCCGCCGAATACGCCGCCGGTATTGTTGGTCACGCCACCTTGGATATACCCGTTGAAGATCGTGATGTTGGTTCGGCTTGAAATCAAAATGCCGTTGCCGGTCGCGCTGGCCGCGGTGGACGAAATCGTGAACCCGTTCAAATCCAGTGTCACGCCGCTGGCGTTGATGTCAATCGCGTCGCCGGTGCTGACGGTGAGGTTGGTTGCCAGATAATACGAACCCGGTTGCGTGATGGTGAACGGCGCGGAGGAAATCGGCGTGCGCGGCTCGATCTGCGTGAGCGTCTTCATCGTCGGCGCGGGCGCACCCGGCGGTGCAAGGCTGCCCTGGGCGAAGGCGGTTGTGAGTTGAGAGTTCAGAGTCAAGAGCAGCCACGCGAAGGCTGCGAGGTTGATTTTGATTTTCATGGTTTCTAGTTTGTTGGTTTCTGTAATCGTCGATCCTAAATCATCAATTCCTCACGGCATGTTGTATTTCAAGGTGACGCTTTCGGGGTTTCCGAAGGAGGAATTGCCGATGTAAGCGCTGAGGTCGGTGCCGAGCCGATTGATTTTGGTTTTCATAAATCAAAACGAATTGACGTTGTGAGATGTGAATAAAGCAGTGCCGATGGTTGTGTCCCCATGACAGACATTGGCGATGAGCGCATAAAGTCCCGTTCCTGAGTAACTGTAACCATAGCAGCCAACAGCAAGGTAGTCGG
>Ga0335081_10016404_pt1 | contig 11985 bp, 11 predicted proteins | sample Lox_Sample_35_FD_206713 | JGI IMG/M metagenome (GOLD analysis project Ga0335081, IMG submission 206713) | Soil microbial communities from Loxahatchee National Wildlife Refuge, Florida, United States - Lox_Sample_3.5 | ecosystem: Environmental > Terrestrial > Soil > Wetlands | place: USA... | reverse complement strand
GGCGTACACGTAGAAAGTGCTCCTTGAACTGGACTGATACGGACTTCGACACTCCACATCTTCCCAGTTCAGGAGCATTTTTCCGTTTAGGCGCGCCACTCAGCAGCCAGGCTTCGTGAAAGACCAGGGTGAGCAGGGCGCCGACCAGCGCGATCAGCCATATCCCGTCGAAATCGCCCAGCACGGCCCGCACCTGGCACCAGCCTGCCACGTAGGCCAGCCCGACTCCGGCCGCCAATTCCAGCACTATCGCCGCGGCGACCAGCACGGCCAGGACCATCCGGCGATGCCGCAGGTGAACGACTGACAACCGCGGCAACGGTACACGCATCGGGCAGGCCTCCCGCTCTCCAACGCCAGTACCGCTGCCCCGTAACGACCGAACCATGGACCCCCACCAGCCGGCCACCTCGCCATCGACGTACACCAGCACGCCGGGGCCCGGTTCGGTGGCGCACAGCGCGCGCATGTGCGCGATACGGCCGGGCATGTCGAGGCTGGAATTGCGGTACGCGATGCACACGCAGCCGCGGCCGCCCGGCTTGCGCGGCACCATGAACGACGCGAAGTCATCCCATCGCCCGGCGGCCGGCCGCACCTCGATCCCCATCCGCTGAGGATAGGCCCGCTGAACTGGCCTTCACACCAGCGTGGATCGGCACAGCCGAGCGGAAGTGACCGGTCAGGCGGATGGGCGGCGCTGCACGCCCCTGCCGCCGCCCGTCCGAGCCTCCCCGTGCAGGCCCTGTTGAGCATGTACGGCAGCTGGCAGCCGCGCGCATCGGCCCATAGTCGGCCCAGCCGCGCGGCGGTGTACAAATGCGATCATGGCCACAGGCGAGGACCAGCAGGCGCCGTCGCTGTTGTCGCTCCGCCAAGAAGCCCGCACGGTCTACGGCGGCGACGTCCAGGGCTACGACGCGGGACGGCCCGACTACCCCGCGGAGGTATACGAGATCCTCGCCTCGCGCTGCGGCCTGCGGGCAGGCGCATCGGTGGTGGAGATCGGCCCCGGGACCGGCCTCGTCACCCGCCGGCTCGTGGCGGCCGGCGCCCGGGTGGTCGCCGTCGAGCCGGACCAGAACATGGCTGTTCACCTGGCCGCTGCCGCCAGCGGCGACGTGGAGATCATCCCCGTGACCTTCGAGCAGGCTCCGCTCCCGGACGGCAGGTTCGATCTGGCCGTGGCGGCCACCTCGTTCCACTGGGTCGACCAGGACGCCGGGATCCCGAAGCTCGGCCGGGTCATCAGGCCCGGAGGCTGGGCCGCGGTGTGGTGGACTATCTTCGATGACCCCGGCCGCCAGGACGCGTTCCGGGACGCGCTGCGGGCCCGGACCGGTGACGGGGACCCTGGCGGGCAGCGCAATGCCCGGTTCCAACTGGACGCCGCGGCCCGCTGCCGCGATCTGGCCGAACGGGCCGGGCTCACCGACGTGGGCGCAAACCTGATCCGCTGGACGGCGGAGCTGGACACGGCACAACTGCGGGCCCTGTACGCCTCGATGATCCAGATCCGCCGGCTGCCCGCCGACGGCCAGCGGCGCATCTTGGACCAGATCTGCCTGCTGGCCGACCACGACTTCGCCGGGCGGGTACAGCGGCCATTCATGACGGCGATGTACACCGGCCGCCGGCCGGGCCGGGGCGCGTAAGCCCTGAAGCGGCGCGTACGGTGTTTGCCGCTGACTCAGCGCGGCGGCTGCATCAAGATCACCGTCGCCCGCCAGCACCATGTGCGCGGTATCCCCGACCTGGGTCACCTCTGCTTCGGCGCGGCGCCAGTCACCCTCGCACAAAACACCGTGCGCAGCCCGGCCCAGGCGGCTCGGTTGCCAGCGCCGCGGGGTGAAGCCCTCCAAAGGACGCCGGCCGGTCTCCAGCGACCACGGGCCCAGGACCTCGAACTCGGCCACACGTCGTGCCCTCGCCTGCTCCATCCGGTTCACCGATACCCGCACGATAGCGGACAGCACCGATATCAACACCGATCCGGACCCGGGCACCTGCGGACCAGCGCGCCGATCACCCCTAATCAGCGCGGCCGCCTGCCTCGGCGATCTTGGCCGCGCAGGCCGTCAGATCGGCGGGTCGGCGCGCGGTAGTGGCAGCCAGCGACCATGACGCAGCGTGGAAACGGCTCGAGATCTCGAGCTACGTGATCGCCGACTCGGTACTCCACATATGCGGCTATCAGCTAAGGCATTCGACGTGCATATTTGCCGGTTATGGCCCGGCTGAGCGGCACGCCGGACCCAGGGTGGGGTTGCCGTGCAACCGAAGATCGCGGGTGAACCAGACCACCCCCCGCCGCCTCCGCCGAGTGGGCCTGGTCACGGGGCTTCGCCGGGGCAACAGCCAGTGGGAGACAAACCAACGGGACCGGGGCGGATCACTTCAAACATGGTCACGATCCGGTGTGCTGACCCGGCCGGGCTGGCCGGGTGATGCGGTGCAGGCGGCCAGGTGGTCCCAGAGTTTGCGTGCGGCGGCTGGGTCTTTGTCGCGGGTCCAGGGCAGGAGGTATTCGGGCCGGGGGCGCCGGTCGTGCCAGAACCGGCCGGTGCCGAGGCGCTCGGGCGGCATGGTGGCGAGCCAGACGATGGTGTCGGCGCCCTGTTCGGGTGAGAGGAGGACCGGCTCGGTGAGCCGGCGGAACCGGGGGAGGGCGGTGGCTACCCCGGGGGTGTCCACCCAGCCGGGGTGCATGGCGTGGAACGCGACGCCTGTCCCGGTGAACCGGCGCGCCCATTCACGGCTGAGCGCCACCTGGGCCCGCTTGGCCCGCGCATAGGCGGTGACGCCGTGGTAGCGGGAAGCGGGCAGTTGCAGGGTGGCGGGGTCGAGGCGCTGGGAGTACATGCCGCCGGAGGAGACGGTGATCACCCGGGAGGGGGCGGCGGCGAGCAGCGCGGGCATCAGCAGGCTGGTCAGCAGGAACGGCGCGACCACCTGCCCGGCGACCGTCAGCTCGATGCCGGCCTGGCCGACGCGGAAGCTGGGGTGGATGGCTCCGGCGTTATGGATGAGCACGTCGAGCCGGCCATGGGTGGCGCGGAACTGGCGTGCGAAGGCACGGACCGGGTTGAGGTCCTCGAGATCGGCCAGGCCGTAGCTGATGCTCGCGGCACCAGAGGCCGCCGCGATGCTGTGGCGGGCCCGCTCGGCCCGGCCCCGGTCGCGGGCCAGGAAGTGGACCGCGGCGCCGCGGCGGGCCAGCGCGACAGCGGCTGCATGCCCGATTCCCGAGGTCGCGCCGGTGATGACGACGGTCTTGCCGTCGAGGCGGGGGGAGTCCGCCTCGGTGAACTCGGGCAGCAGAGCGGATCGGACGGCCAGCCCGATCCGGGAGAAACCGGGGACGATCAGTGCGTCCATGGTGGCATCCACGGCCGGCCCGAAGCCGGTCACGATGCGGCCCCCGGCTGCGGCGCCGTCCCTCCGGATGGGACCGGCGCGCCTGGTGAAGCCGTGGTCCCCGCATCGGCGTCACGGGACAGGGCCTGCGCGAGCCCGGCGGCCGCCCGGTCCGCTACGGCGCGAAAGCCCGGCCCCAGGATGGGGTCGAGCAGGTGCAATGGTCCCCGCAGCCGGACGTCGGCTTGGTAGCTGACCGCCGAGCCGCCCGCGGCACCGGTTACCACGATCTTGTCGGTGGCGCGCAGCAGGCCGCTGGTGGCGGCCAGGACCACTTCATGGCCTGGCTGGTAGCTGGTGACGTGGTAGGTCAGGGGCATGCGCAGCCCGAGGAAGGGGACCACCAGCCGGAAGCGGGTGCCGACGGTGACCGGGCCGGGATCGAGTTGCTCACCGGCGAGGACGCCCGGGTCCCAGTCCACTGCGTTGCTGAAGGTGGCTAGGTAGTCGAATGTTTCTGTGGGCGGGCGCTGTGACTGTACGGTCGCCTGGTAGCGGGCCACGGCTGGTCTCCTTTTCTTGCTGTTTCTTCTTCAGGTGTGCTGGTTCCCGTCGGCCGCTCGCGGGTTGGCTGCCCGGGCCAGCAGATCGTGCAGCTGGTCACCGGGCCGTCCGGCGAGCACGTTCAGGTGCGGGCGGGTGGCGGTGATCACCCGTGCGGCCTGCTGCGCCTGCTGGGCCGTGTGGGTCCTGGCGGATGACAGCACGACGAGGCTGGCGCCGGCCTGGTCGGCGAGGCTGGTGACCTCCTCGAATGGCAGGTCGGCGCCCAGGTGATGGACGAGCCAGCGGTCCTCGCGCAGGCAGGCCGCGGCCATGAGCGACGGCAGGCTGTGCCGTTCCCCGGGCGGGGTGGCCACGACCGCGGTGCCATGGGGGCGCCCGGCGGGCTGGCGGGCATGGGCGGCGATCAGCCGTTCGCAGATCGCGCTGGCCCGGTGCTCTTGGGCGATGGAGACGCGCCCGGCTGCCCACTCGTCGCCGATCCGCCGCAGCGCCGGCGCGATGACATGCTCACATAGGTCGGCCACGGGCACTCCGGCCGCGAGCCGCTCAACTTGATGACGGGCGGCGGTTTCCTGCCCAGAGGCGATCGCCGCGTGCAGGGCCTGCGCCTGGGCCGCCCAGTCACGGACGTGAATGGGCCGGGGTGGCTCCTGGCCGAGGCGGCGCCGGGCCGCGAGCGCCGCGACGTCGCCGTCGCTGAGGGCGTAGCCGCGGCCTGCCTTTCGGGCCGGCAGTACGCCCTGGCGCACCCAGGCGTAGGCGGTCTGGTAGTGGACGCCGAGGGCGTCAGCGGCGTCGCGCAAGTCCATCCATCCTCCCGGGGTGCCGACTGACTGGAATATTAGTGTAATTTAGTCTTGTTTTCTATGGCACAGCATCCGCGGTGCAGCGGCGGCACGGCCGCCCGGGCGCCGCAAGGGTGCGCCCGGGCGGGGCGGGGCCCGCCCGGGCACGCACGACCAGCCCGGGGACCAGAGCCGTCGGGCGCACAGAACGGGGCAACACCATGACGATCCAGGCCAGGGGAACGGGCGGGGGCGGCCTGCCCGGCCGCAGGTTGCCGTCGTCGGCGCCGGCGTGGCCGGGCTGACCGCGGCCTACCTGCTGCAGCGCGCCTATGACGTGACGCTGTATGAGGCGCAGGACCGGCTCGGCGGGCATGCGCATACCCACGACATCCCTGCTGGCGATGGCCGTCTGCTGGCGCTGGACAGCGGTTTCCTGGTGCACAACACGCGCACCTATCCCAACCTGATCCGCCTGTTCGGTGAGCTTGGGGTTGCCACCCAGGACACCGAGATGAGCATGTCGGTGCGCTGCGAGGGCTGCGGGCTGGAATACGCCGGATCCCGCGGCCCGCTCGGCCTGTTCCCGACGGTGGGCTCGGTGATCAGGCCGGAGTACCTGGCCGCGCTGGCCGCCGTCCCAGGTTTCTACCAGGACGCACGCAGGCTGCTAGCCTCCCCCGGCCCCGAACCGCTCTCGCTAGGCGAGTTCCTGCGCCAGGGCGGTTACCGGCGCTACTTCGTCACCCATTTCGTCATCCCGCTGGTCGCGGCCGTCTGGTCCTGCCCGCCGGCGGAAGCGCTGGCCTATCCGGCCCGGTACCTGTTCGAGTTCCTCGACCACCACGGGATGCTACGAGTCGCCCGCTCCCCCGGGTGGCGTACCGTCACCGGCGGTTCCCGTTCCTATGTCGAGCGGATCGCCAAGCAACTGACCACCGTCACCGCCGGGGTGCCGGTGCGAGCCATCCGCCGGGTCGGCGGCGCGGTGGACATCCACGACGACGGCGGCACCCGGCACTTCGCCAGGGCGGTGATCGCCACCCACCCCGACGAGGCGCTGTGCCTGCTGGACCCGCCCACCGCCGCCGAACGGGACGTGCTCGGTGCGTTCCGGTACACCTCCAGCGAGGTTGTGCTGCATACCGACGCCGCTGTGCTGCCCCGGGCCAAGGCAGCCCGGGCGTCGTGGAACTACCTGCTGCGCGACTGCGCGGCCACGGCCGCGAACGTGCACGTCAGCTACCACCTGAACCGGCTGCAGGGCCTGGATGAGCCAACCGACTACCTGGTCACCCTCAACGCACTCGACCGGGTGCGACCGCCTGGGGTGCTGGCACGCATGACCTATGGCCACCCGGTCTACGACCAGCGGTCGGTTGCGGCCCAGCGGCGCCTGGCCGAACTGAACACGCCAACCCTCGCCTACGCGGGCGCCTACCACGGCTGGGGATTCCACGAGGACGGCTGCCGGTCCGGCATCGAGGCAGCGCGGGCGCTGGGAGTGGACTGGTGACCACGGCACTGTACCCGTGCCAGATCACCCACGCCCGGGCCCACCCGATCCGGCGCACCTTCCGCTACCGCAGCTACCTGTGGCTGGCCGACCTCGACGACCTGCCACAGCTGCCGCTGCCGCTCCGCCCGCTTGCCCGGTTCCAGGCGTGCGATCACCTCGGCGGCCCGGGCGGCTCGCTGCGCGCCCGCGTGGACGCCTTCCTGGAACGCCAGGGCATCGACCTGGCCGGCGGGCGGGTGCGCATGCTCGGCCACGCACGGGTCCTCGGTTACGTGTTCAATCCGCTGACGGTGTTTTGGTGCTACCGCCCCGACGGCACCCTGGCGGCGGTCATCGCGGAGGTGCACAACACCTACGGCCAGCGGCACGCCTACCTGCTGCACCCGGATGGCCACGGCCGCGCGGAGGCCGGCAAGGAGTTCTACGTGTCCCCCTTCCTGCCGGTCGCCGGGAGGTACCGGCTGCACCTGCCCGAGCCCGCCGGCACGCTGCGCCTCAGCGTCACCCTGCACCTTAACGGCCGGACCGTGCTGTGACCGGCACGCGCCGCGCGTACACCCCGTGGCGCCTGCTCGGCTACGCGCTGCGTTACCCGTGGGTCACCGCCCAGGTCAGCGCGCTCATCCGCTGGCAGGGCATCAGCTCGCAGCCCGCCGCCTGCCGAACTTTTCCCGGCCCGCCCATCACGTACAGGAAGGTTCCCCATGACAACCGCAACCGCTTCCCTGCCACGCCCCTCACCGGACGGTCAGGCCGCGGCGCCTGCCCCGGACGCCCAGCCGGCAGTCCCGGCCGTCCCGCGCGGCCCGGTGGCCCTGGCCCGTGCCGCGGTGGCACGGGCGTTCCTGAGCCGGGCCGCCGCCCGCTTGCCCATCCGGATCCAGGCCCCGGACGGCAGGCTGTCCGCCGCTGGCGGCCCAGGATCGCCGGTCCTGATGATCCGCGACCAAGATGCCTTCTACGGTCGGCTCGGCGGCGGCACGGCGGGGCTGGCCGAGGGGTACATGGCCGGCGACTGGGACTCCCCCGACCTGGTCGGCCTGTTCACCGTGTTCGCCGAGCACCTGACCGGGCTCGTGCCGGCGCCGCTGCAGGCGCTGCGCCGCTGGTACATCCCCCGCCAGCCGGCTGCCGAGGAGGCCACCCTCGACGGCGCCCGGCGCAACGTCGAACGGCACTACGACCTGTCTGACGACCTGTTCGCCCTGTTCCTGGACCCGTCGATGACCTACTCGAGCGCGCTGTTCGCGCCCGGTGACACGCTCGCCGCCGCCCAGCGCCGCAAGATCGAGACGCTGCTCGACCGCACCGGGACCGGGCCCGGCACCACGCTGCTGGAGATCGGCACCGGCTGGGGCGCCCTGGCGATCGCCGCCGCGGCCCGCGGTGCCCGGGTGACGACGCTGACCATCTCGCCCTCCCAGTACGCCACGGCCTGCCACCGGGCGGCCGCCGCCGGAGTCGCCAACAGGGTCGACGTCCAGTTGCGCGATTACCGCAAGGCCACCGGGCGGTACGACGTGATCCTGTCGGTGGAGATGATCGAAGCGGTGGGCGAGCGGTACTGGCCCGCCTACTTCTCGCGGATCGACCGGTTGCTCGCCACCGGCGGCCGGGTGGGGCTGCAGGCAATCACCATGGCGCACGACCGGATGCTCGCCACCCGCGGCGGCCACACGTGGATCCACAAGTACATCTTCCCCGGCGGCCAGATCCCCTCCGTGCAAGCAATCACTGATACTCTGCGCGATCACACCAGCCTGCACATAACCGCGGACTACCCCATGGGCCCGCACTACGCGCGCACCCTGGCCGAGTGGCGCCGCCAGTTCCTCGCCGCCGCCGGCAACGTCTCGGCGCTCGGGTTCGGCCCGGTCTTCCAGCGCATGTGGAACCTGTACCTGGCCTACTCCGAAGCCGGATTCCGGGCCGGATACCTCGACGCCCACCAGCTCGTTCTGGAGCGCGGATGGTGACCGGGCCGCGGGCCGGCCGCCCGGAGCCGCCAGCCGACCTGGCATACCCTCAGGAAATGACCGGAGCCTGGTTCCCGCAGCTGGCCGCGCATGACCTCAACGGGCGAGAGGTGGCACTGCCAGCCGGGCTGCCCGGCGAGTGGACTGTGGTCATCATCGCCTTCCGGCGTGAACAGCAAGAACTCGTCGACTCGTGGGTGCCCTGGCTGGAACAGCGAGCGGCCGACGACCCCCGGCTCGGGTTCGTCGAGCTGCCAGCGATCGGGCTGCAGTGGCAGCCGGCCCGGCCGGTCATCGACGGCGGCATGGCTGCGGCCATCCGCGACCAGAAGACACGGCGGCGCACCCTGACCGTGTACACCGACATACGCCGGGTGACCGTGCCGCTGGGCATCTCCGACCGGAGCACGATCTGGCTGTTCCTGGTGGACCGGGCCGGCCAGGTGCGCTGGCGCGGCTCGGGCGGCCAGGAGGCGGCCACGGCCGCTGCCCTCAACGCTGCGCTGGCCGAACTGCCCGGGCCCGCCGCCGCGCCGGCACCGGCAGCCCGCCCTGGGCCAGGGCAGTTCGGGATGGCCTTCGCCCCCCAGTTCCGGCTGCCCCTCGCCGCGCTCGGGATAACTCCGGCGACAGCCCACGTGACCCTCACCCCCGACCGCCTGGTCGCATGTTTTGGGCCCTGGGCATGGGCATGCCGCACGGCGCCTTCGAATGTGCGCGCGGTCAGCCTGACAGGGCCTTACCACTGGTACCGCGCGATCGGCCCGCGCCTGTCCCTCGCCGACCACGGCCTCACCTTCGGCACCAGCACCACCCGCGGCGTCTGCCTGCAACTGCGGGATCCAGTGCCCGGCATCGACCCGATCGGCCTGATCCGCCACCCAAACCTGACCCTGACGGTCGCCGAGCCACAGCGATTCGCCGCCGCAATGCGCCACTGCGCCGGCCTGGCCTCCGGGCACACCGGGCCCGCTCAGGACGGCGAATAGGCAGCTGCCGCCGGAACCGCCGCCAGCGGCAGCAATGTATAAGCGATAGGGAGGCAGGCAGTGACAAACACGGCGGCACGCCGGGCCCAGGCCGAGGCAGGCGCGGTGCCGCGCCGCGGGCTGCGGCTGGCCGACCTGATCCGTGACCGGGCAGTCACCGGCACGGCCAGCTTGTTTTCGCACGGTACCTACCCGCTGGCGCGGACGCTGGACTACCCAGGTGATCCTGGTCTTTTCGGGCCAGGATCGATGACCTGGCCGGTGGCCGGGGACACGGCGGTGTTCGTGGGCGGGATCCGGGCGCTGCTGGTGCAGGCGGCCCACCCCGAGGTAGCGGCCGGGGTGGCCCAGCACTCACGTTACAGGGAGGACCCGCTGGGCCGGCTGACCCGGACAGCCGCCTACGTCACCGCGACCTCGTTCGGTGCGATGCCCGAGGTCGGGCACGCGGTGGCGATAGTCCGCGGCCGCCACAGGCCGGTAGCGGGCCACTCCGACCGCGGCCTTCCCTACGACGCCTCAGACCCAGCGCTGAGCGCCTGGGTGCACAACACCCTCACCGACTCGTTCCTGACCGCCTACCGGGTCTACGGGGCACAGCCGTGCCCGCCGGCCGACGCCGACCGGTATGTCCACGAACAGACCCAAGTGGGCGGACTACTAGGCGCCAGCCCGCTACCGGACACCGCCGCGGCACTGTCAGCCTGGGTGGCCAGCCACCCCCGCCTGGCGCCATCACCGGCGTCCGCCCAGGCCATCACGTTCCTGCGCCGCCCCCCGCTCCCGCCCGCCATCCGCGCCGCCTACCACGTGCTGCTGCGAGCCGCCATAGCGACCCTGCCCAGCCGCATCCAGCAGATCACCGGCCTGCCATCCCGGCCCGGCGACCGTACGGCCGGCCGGGCCGCGGTGACCGCGCTGCGGTGGGCGCTGGGATCCTCACCAGACTGGCAGCTGGCACCGGCACGCACAGGCTCCACACCCGCGCCGCAGGCACGGTTCCGCCAGCCACTGCCCACGACCAGATTCACCGGGTAGTGGGCAGGACCGGCCTTGAACGCACCCCTCCAGGCATGAGCGCGAAGCCGCCCTAGCACGGAACAGCGACCTCCGCGCCGACGGAGACGGCCTGCCGGTAGGCGGTGCGGGCACGCCGTGGGCTGGCCGGGCTTGGCGCGGCCTACCCGTGCCCCGCCCGGCATGGCGGCTGGCTCTAGGGCGCAGCTCCACAGCGTCACCCGCCAGGCCGTGTCGCAGGAAAGCAGGAGACTCGGCCAGGGGGTGGCCACAACCTCACCAGCGCCGCGCTCGCGGCGCGAAGGGCCTGCCGAATATGAACAGCTGAAGGAATGCCCAGCTGTACCCAGCTGTACAGGTGGGAACGCCCGGAACATCCGGTTCTGGTCTGAAAGCTCCTTCAGTGCGGGTGGCTGCGGAGATTTCGGTGGGGTTAGCCGCGTTCTTCGTGTGCTCTGGGGTTGTCCTGCTGGGCTGCCGACGTCCTGCGGGTTGCCGCCACTGGTTGGCGCGGATGTTGCGGGCGGCGTCGTCGACGGGTGCGCTGGATGCGGCCCTGGCGGGTGGTGCTGGTCTTGGAGGTGGTGATCCATTCGAGGATGGCCCGCCGCGCTGACCGCGGGAACGCGTCCCAGTTCCGGCGGGCACCTGGGGTCGCGTCTAGGGCCGCGACAAGATCGGCGGGTTCGGTGAGCGTTTCGGTTTCGTCCAGGGCGGTCCAAGGCTGTTCCGTAGCTGCAGGTAGTCGCGGGCCGCGTCGGCCAGGGCGCTCATCGTGCCGCTCCCGGCCAGGGCTGGGCAACCGTGCGCAAGGTAGCGAAGTCCACCTTGGCGTAGATGGCGGTGGTGGCCAGGTCGCGATGCCGCAGCACCTGGCTCACCTCGACGATTGTCGCTCCCCGGCGCAGCATCTGGGTCGCCAGCGTGTGGCGCAGCCGGTGGGCGCCGATGCGGGGCAGCCCGGCACGGTCGCAGGCCCGGCGGGTGACACCGCTGACCAGGCCCGGCGGGATCGCCCGCATCGGCGCCCTGGCGGCCAGGAACACCTGCCGCAGCGGCGTGGCCGGGCGCGCCTGCGACAGGTAGGCGGCTAGCGCCTCGCCGACGTCGCACGGCAACGGCATCCCATCCTGCTGGTTTGCCTTGCCGCGCAAGGTGACCTGTCCGGCGCGCCAGTCGATGTCGCCGAGCTCCAGACGCGCGACCTCGGCCGATCTGAGGCCCAGGCGTGCCACGAGCATCAAGATCGCATAATCGCGGATCCCGGCCGGGTCCTGGCGGTCGCAGCTGTCCAGCAGGCGCTGCACATCGCCGGCGGGAATCCCCTTCGGCACGCCGGTGTCGCGCCAGCCCGCGACCGGCGGCACGGCGGCACCCAGCGGCCGTGGCGTCAGGCCCTGCAGATACAAGAACCTCAGCAGCGAGCGCAGCTCGCCCACGCGGCCCCTGACCGAGCCGACGCTGAGCCGCCGGCTCTCGGCCAGCAAGAACGCCGCGATGTCAGCTCCGGACAGGCTCTCCAGCCCTCCCCGCCCGGTCAGACGCTGGTCCAGGAACGACCGCGCAAGCTTCACATACCGCACCACCGTGGCCTCGGCCAGCCCGCAGTCAGCCGCAAGCCACCGGCGATAGCGCTCCGTGGCGTGCCTCCCACCCCGGCCGGCGCCGCGGACGGGGAACGCCCGCCAAGGACACCCTGGCCTTCCAGGTACTCCAGCAGCGGATCCAGGCCATGAGCACCGGGAACCCACCGCATTCCCGCCGCCCGCAGCGCG
>Ga0335081_10016403_pt1 | contig 11986 bp, 8 predicted proteins | sample Lox_Sample_35_FD_206713 | JGI IMG/M metagenome (GOLD analysis project Ga0335081, IMG submission 206713) | Soil microbial communities from Loxahatchee National Wildlife Refuge, Florida, United States - Lox_Sample_3.5 | ecosystem: Environmental > Terrestrial > Soil > Wetlands | place: USA: Florida... | reverse complement strand
CGCGCAGAGTTCCAACGGGTACCTGTTCTTCGGCGGCGGCGGAATCCTGTCGACCGATCCGAAGTCGGGCGGTCTGGTGCACATCGGAGCCGGCGGCGATGTCCTGGCAGCGAAGGGTTTGGGTGTGAATGCGGAGATTGGCGGGCTCTACGGTTGGGTCTATGGCGCCGGCGGGTACTTCTCATTTGCCCCCGGTCTGAGCTTTCATTTTTCCCATGGGAAGAAGGGGAAAGTCGATCCATTCCTGACCGGCGGGTACACGCTGCTGTCCACCTCGAAGGCTCATGGCAACCTGGTTCATCTCGGGGTTGGCTTGACTGTTTGGGGTCGTGGCCGGGCCGGGTTCCGCGTGGAGTTTCGCGATCAGATCGGAAGCACTTCCGATTTCCTTCACACCGCGCCCACCGGCGCGATCCATTTTCTGGAGTTTCGCGTGGCGCTGGCGTTACGGCCGCGCGGGGCAGGGTAGAAGGACGAAACCTTCTCATAAGGAGAGATTTCTGAAATTCCTGTGTGTATTCCTCAGTTTCATGCTGGCATTCCCGGCAGTCGCTGCCGATGCCGATTCTGGATGGCAGCGCCTGGCTCTGCTGGACAAAGCGCAGCGAGTGAATCTGTATTTCTGGAACGGTCAGGCGCGTTCAGGAACTATTCTGCATCTGGATTCCGACGGGCTGACACTGGTCACCGGCAAGGGAGCAACTCCGTTGAAAAAAGAAGACATCGCCAAAGTGGTCAAGGTATCGCGGCCCCAGGGTGCGAAGTGGGGCTCGCTCGTCGGATTCGGGATCGGGGTTCCGCTCGGCGTGTCCTACACCAAAGAGTTGGTGCATCACCCAAAATCCAGTGACTACGGCGCAGGAATCGCCTTCGTAGGTGCGTTGTGGGCTGGAATCGGCGCCGGGATCGGCGCGGCGGTTGGCAAGGAGTCCGCGATATACCGTGCGGACGCGGCGAAGCGGCCGGCGCCAGTTCGCAGCGGCGACCACTAAAGCGAACGGCGCGGTCCACGCCACGACTTGGAGTGCGGACTTGAGGCACGCGGCGCAACTCCCGGCGTCACGTAGACTCGGCCGTCCTCCACCCGAGACCTCAAGTGGATGGTAAGCCTGATTGGTCTTCTGGCCGAGTTACGAGGCGGCATCGGCCGGGTCTTCTCGAGGCGCCCCGCAACTTCGCTTTCGCGTATGATCGTATTGAACCGTTACGCTCGGTGCCAGCGCTCGAAGAGCCGGTCCCACTCAAACGGCTGTCCATGGATCTGGAACCACAGCTAGCCGCGGACCTCGTGAAGCCAAGCAAGCCAAGTCGAGTGCTGCTGATTCTCTCGGGGATCGTCACGTTTTCAGCATGGCCGGGGGCGGCCATGTTGTGGCTCCGGCTTGGGGAAAAAGCGGTCGCGGTTTCCAGCGTCCTCCTCGGCTTGTCGCTCGGCCCTTGCCTCGCCGCCTACGCGCTTGTCCCAACGCGCCGAAAACAGGCAACTCGGCGCGTGATTCTCATCACCGGAGGCTTGAGCATTTTAGCCTTTCCCGTACTCGGCGCCGTGAACCTCGACCTCGAGGGCTTCTTCATGCTGCTGTTCCTTGGCGCAGGCGGCGTCGCAATCGGCCATACGATGGTCACCGTAATCGCCGGCCCGTTGTTCTTCGGACGCCTGCTGTGCGGGTGGGGTTGCTGGCGCGCGATGATTCTGGAACTGCTCCCCATTGGCCGAAGCCCTGGCCGGCGCGGCGCCATCTGGAGTGTGCTCCCATTGCTCGGGTTGGCGGCGAGCATCACTGGCGCGGGACTGTCTGTATTTGCGCTCGGACACCATCCGGGAGGCGTGCCTGGAAAAATGCACGCCGGCAACATGTCAGGGATCGCGATCACTATTGGCATCTACTATCTCGCTTCCATCGGCCTTGCCTTCACGATGAGGGACAAGCGGGCGTTCTGCAAGTACCTCTGCCCCAGCTCGGTGATTCTTGGCCTGACATCTAGGTTGTCGCTCTTGAAGATGGCTGCCGATAGCCGCTTGTGCAACTCCTGCGACGCCTGCTCGCAAGTCTGTCCGATGGACATCGATGTGGCCCGCTTCGCTGCGCTGGGCGGGCGCGTGGCGTCCGGGCAGTGCATCCTCTGCCAGAGATGTGCGCACGCGTGCCCCACCGGGGCGCTGCGTCTCGGTGCCGGCTTCGATCTGGCGGGACGGACGCCTTTTCGACCATGCCATTGATGGGCGCGGGTGTTACGGAGAGTATATAAACAGATCGCAAGGTGTTATTTTGGATGACGCGAGCTGAGTGATCCGGCAGCGGGGCCGTCCGCTCGCCCGATTCAGCATCGCGCTGCAGAGGCAGGGTCACGCCCATCGAGGAGAACGGCACATGAGGAGAACGAATTCGGACCGGCGTACCTTCTTAAAGCTAAGCGGATCGACCGCGGCCGCCGGACTGCTGGGATCGGCCGCTAACGCGCAGCCGGTCCCGCCCCAAGTCGCGCTTGCCATGCCGGCGCGCAATCTCGGGCAAACCGGATACAAGGTCGGAATCTTCAGCCTCGGGGGTCAGGCCGCGTTGGAGCGCCCCAACAATCACGATGTCGCGGTGCCGATCGTGGAGCGGGCGCTCGATCTCGGGGTGAACTACCTCGATACATCCTCCATCTATGGCGGCCCGCAGCGATGGAGCGAGCGCTATATCGGCGAGGTGATGCGGCGGCGGCGCAGCGCGGCCTTCCTCGCCAGCAAGACCAAGGAGCGGACGCGCGACGGCTCGCTGCGGATGCTGGACGAGTCGCTCAAGCTGCTGCAGACCGACCATCTCGATCTCTGGCAACTGCACGATATCGGACTGATCGAAGATGTGGACGCGGTGTTCGCCAGGGGCGGCGCCATGGAGGCGTTGCGGCGGGCGTACGACCAGAAGATTGTCCGCCACCTCGGCATCACCGGCCACTACCGGCCGGATTCATTAATGGAAGGAATCCGCCGCTACCCGTTCGACACTATTCTGATGGCGGTGAACGCGGCCGATTCGCACCATTTTGGTTTCACCGAAGCGCTGCTACCGCTGGCCGTCGAGAAGCGGATGGGCATTATCGGAATGAAGATTCCGGCGCGCGGCCGGCTGCTGTCCACTTGGACGCCGCCGCCTCTCGATCAACAGCAGCACTCGTGGGAGGGCGCAGTGATCGCCCCCACACCGGGCACGCTCGCAATGCGCGAAGCTCTGTATTTTGCGCTCTCGTTGCCGGTCAGCACGGTGATCGTCGGCTGCGACTCTATACCGCAGCTCGAAGAGAACGTGCAACTCGCCCGCGAATTCACCCCTCTGAGCGAACGCCAAATGAAAACCCTGACCGCCCGCGCAGAGCCAGTTTCAAAGCAGGCGCTATTCTTCCGGTTCGTCGCGCGGGGTTGAGCGGGCGGTCGTCGGAAGAATCAGGTGGTTGTAGACTTCGGTCTTCTTTTCAGGCGTTACAGAGCCACAGATGCAGTTGCCCGCCCTTACAATGAAGACACGTGAAGGTTCGAGATCTCGTGAGGCTGATTGAACAGGACGGGATGGGGAGATGAGACGAAAGTACGCGGTGATTTTTGAGCAGGCTAAACACACTTGGGCCGCCTACGTTCCTGACCTGCCCGGTTGCGTCACAACAGGTGCGAGTTTGGAAGAAACAGAGCGAAATATTCGGGAAGCCATTGAGGGACACATCCGAACGCTCAGAGATTTTGGCGAGCCCGTTCCCAAACCCACCCGCCTCGCAAAAGAAATCGAGGTCACGCCCGCCGCTTAAGGCTGCGCCTTGTCAATCTACGTAAGGACGTCATCGTCCCCGCGAGAAGCCGTCACCCGAGGGCATGCTGAATGTAGTCAAACCAGCGCGCCGCCGCCGCACCGCTGGACTGCTTAATGGGCAAGACTCCTGGAAGGTAGCGGGACGCCGTCGCGGCTACTTCCCGAGCGGCGATACCGGACAAGCACAAATCATCGGCCTGCGGTCGCCATCCAGCTTGGCGCACGGGGCGGTATCCCGTGTTCGATGCGGTCGAAAACGAGGTGACGCCTCATTGTGCGCCGGGGCCTTCCTCAACCAAGTCTGTTCGCAGGTCGATCGATGCTTTCTGCCATTGACCCTGGCGGACCATCACTGTGTATCGCTATCAGGACAGGCGACACAAAACGATCGCCCCGCCCCACCCCTTCACAACACCTGCCCCATCACCTCCGGCGACACATTCCGCCCGCACAGCACAACAGCTACCGTCCTCCCCTCCCACTTGCCCATCTCCTTCCGGAACGCCGCCACTGCCACCGCCGCCGCCCCTTCAATCAGCCAGTGCTCCGCCTCGAGGACCAGCCGCATCGCCGCCCTTATTTCGGCTTCCGTAACCAGCACGCACCGGTCAATCACCTTCCGGCACAACTCCAGCGTGACCGACTCCGGTTCGAGCCCTCCCGCCGTGCTCTCGGAGAGCGTCGGCCGCTCCGCAACCTCGATCACCCGCCCGGCCCGAAGGCATTCATACATCACCGGCGAATTCTCCGACCAGCACCCAACGATCTCGGTCTGCGGCGAGACGGCTTTCAAATATCCGCCGATGCCGCCGATCAGCCCGCCGCCGCCCACCGCCACGAAAACCGAGTCCACACGCGGGAGTTGCTGCTGCAGCTCGACCGCGATGGTTCCCTGCCCCGCCACCACGTCGAGATCGTTGTAGGGCGAGATGAAAACTCTTCCGGAAGCCTCCGCCTCCCTCCGTGCCGCCAGTTCCGCCGCTAGCGGATCGTTGCCGGCCAACCGAATCCTGGCGTGGTGCGCCTCGATGCGCCGGGCTTTGGCCGGCGAAACCTGCGCCGAAACGAAAACTTCCGCCGCGATGCCGCGCGCCTCGGCCGCTGCCGCCACGCCCAGCCCATGGTTCCCGTTCGAAGCCGCCACCACCCCCGCGGCCGCCTGCTCCGGTGTCAGCAGCGCGATCTTGTTGCACGCGCCGCGGAACTTGAACGAGCCGGTTTTCTGCAGGTGCTCGAGTTTGAAGAACACCCCGCCGAGTCCGCACGATTCTTCCACCGGTGTTTCGCGGACCAGGGGTTTGATGCGATGGTAGGCTGCCGCGACAGCGTCTCTCATAGCTGCATGGTAGCGCGATGGCCCCAAAGGGCTAATCCCGCGACCAGCCCGTACATCCCGATTCCAACGGCATTCGAATATTATGGAGTAAGCCCAAAAGCCAGTGCCCGCCGGCGCTGCCCGTCTATAAGACGCCATGTGGATAGTCCGCTTAGCAATACGACGCCCCTATACCTTCGTGGTCGTGGCCCTGCTCATCGCCATCCTCGGCGTGTCGGCCATCGTCACCATGCCGGTCGATATCTTTCCCTACATCGACATCCCAGTGGTCAGCGTGGTCTGGAGCTATGGTGGCCTCTCGCCCGAAGAGATGGAAAAGCGCATGGTGACCATCTTCGAGCGCGGCATGACCACTACCGTCAACGACATCGAGCACATCGAGTCCCAGTCCTATAACGGCGTTTCCGTCACCCGCGTCTACTTCCAGCCCAACGCCAAAGTCGAAGTGGCTCTGTCGCAGGTCACGGCCATCGCCCAGACGTTGCTGCGCATATTCCCGCCGGGCACGCAGCCGCCCAATATTCTCAAGTACGATGCCTCGGCAGTTCCCATTCTCCAATTGGGCCTCCACAGCCAGACCCTCAGCGAGCAGCAGATCTTCGACCTCGGCCAGAACTTCATCCGCACTCCGCTGGCCACCATTCAGGGCGCCGCGGTTCCGCTCCCTTACGGCGGAAAGTTCCGCAGCGTGATGGTCGATCTCATTCCCGAGCAGCTTTACGCGAAACAGCTCTCCGCGTCCGACATCTCCACCGCGTTCGGCAATCAGAACCTGATCCTGCCCGCCGGCACCGCCAAAATCGGTGACAAGGACTTTCAGATCAAGCTCAACAGCAGCCCGCGCATCGTCGACGAGATGAACAATCTTCCCGTCAAGGTCGTCAACGGCGCCACGGTTTACCTCAAGGACGTCGCCCAGGTCCGCGACGGCAATTCCGTGCAGACCAGCATCGTCCGCACCAACGGCACCCGCGGCGCTCTGCTCACCGTGATGCGCAACGGCAAGGCCTCGACGCTGGCCGTGGTGAACAGCGTCAAGAAAGCGCTGCCGCGCATTCTGGCCGGCCTGCCGCCGGAGCTGGACGTCCGCCAGTTGTTCGACCAGTCCCTGTTCGTGCGGGCAGCCGTCAACGGAGTGGTGCGCGAAGCCACCATGGCCGCCCTTCTCACCGGTCTCATGATCCTCATGTTCCTGGGAAGCTGGCGCAGCACCGTGATCGTCTGCATCTCCATTCCGCTCTCCATCCTCACGTCGCTGATGATCCTGAACCTGCTCGGGCAAACCATCAACGTGATGACTCTGGGCGGCATGGCGCTGGCGGTCGGCATCCTGGTGGACGACGCCACCGTGGAGATCGAGAACACGCACCGCAACATGGCGATGAAGAAACCGCTCGTGCGCGCCGTGCTCGACGGCGCGCAGCAGATCGCCGCCCCGGCGTTCGTCTCCACTCTGGGCATCTGTATCGTGTTTGTTCCCGTGCTCCTGCTGACCGGCGCCGCCAAGTATCTTTTTACGCCTTTGGCCATGGCCGTCGTCTTCGCCATGATGGCGTCCTATTTCCTCTCCCGCACCCTCATTCCCAACATGGTGCACTACATGTTGAAGCCCGAGGTAAGGCTGTACGCGCAGGGTAGCCGCGGCGAAACCGCCGGCGGCACGGGGCCTATCTGGAAGGCGCACTACGTGTTCAACCGGCAGTTCGGGCGGATGCGGTCGTCTTATGCCAATCTGCTGCACTGGTGCCTCGACCATCGCGCCCCGGTGCTCGCCGGATTCGGAGTTTTCCTGGCTGGTTCCCTGGGCCTGGCCGTCTTCATCGGACGCGATTTCTTCCCCATCGTGGACTCGGGCCAGATGCGCCTGCATGCCCGCGCGCCGGCCGGCACTCGCATCGAGCAGACGGAGACCATCTTCGCCGACATCGAAGATGAAATCCGACAGATCATTCCGGCTCGTGAGATCGACAACATCATCGACAACATCGGCATCCCCAACGGGGGCTTCAACCTGGCATTCGGCGACTGTCCCACCCTCGGCGTCAGCGACGGCGATATTCTGATCGCGCTCAAGCCCGAAGAGCATGGCTCCACGGCCGACTATACCGACAGGCTCCGCCGGCGCCTCCACGAGAGGTTCCCGGATGTGGTCTTCTTCTTCGAAGCCGCGAACATTACCAATCAGATTCTGAACTTCGGCCTGCCTGCTCCCATCGATGTCCAGGTGGCGGGACGCAATACCGCCGCGAATTATCAGATCGCGCAGCAGCTCGAATCGCAGATCGCCCGCATTCCCGGCGCAGCCGACGTCCACATTCACCAGGTCGTGGACTACCCCGAAATCGATATCGACGTGGACCGCAGCAAAGCCGGTCAGGTGGGTCTCACGCAAAGGGATGTCAGCAACAGCCTGCTGATCTCTCTCAGCGGCAGCGGTCAGATCGCTCCCACGCAGTGGCTGGACTGGAAGAACGGCGTCAGCTATTTCGTGACCGTGCAGACCCCGCAATACCGCATGAATTCCATGGACGCTCTGCTGCACACGCCGATCACCAGCCCGCTGAACACGGTGCTCTCGACGACCCCGACTTCTCTGGCGGGCGTGGCCTACTCGGCAACCTCTGCCGTGGGCGCGAGCCCCAACCAGGCATCCATGGCTTACGGCAATCCGGGAGCGACACCGGTCGGCGCCCAGTTGCTCTCCAACATGGCCGGCATCCGCCGCGGGATCGCGCCCGAAATCGTCAACCACTACAATGTGCAGCCGGTCTTCGACGTTTACGCCAACGTCGACCGCCGCGACCTCGGATCCGTGGGTTCGGCCGTGGCCAAGATCATCAAACAGGTCGAGCCGAAACTGCCGCGCGGCACGAGTATCGATCTGCGCGGGCAGATTGATACCATGCAGACGTCCTTTTACCGGCTCGGCCTGGGGATGATTTTCTCGGTGGTGCTGGTCTACTTTCTGATGGCCGTCAATTTCCAGTCCTGGCTCGATCCTTTCATCATCTTAATGGCCCTGCCCGGCGCGCTGGCCGGCATTGTCTGGATGCTTTTCATTACCCAGACCACCTTCAGCGTTCCGTCTCTCATGGGCTCCATCATGTGCATCGGCGTGGCCACTGCGAACAGCATCCTTTTAGTGGTTTTCGCCAACGATCAGCGCGAGGAAGGCATGGATGCCCGCTCCGCGGCGCTGGCCGCCGGCCACACACGTATCCGCCCCGTCATCATGACCGCCTCAGCCATGATCATCGGAATGCTGCCCATGTCCCTGGGAATGGGCGAAGGCGGCGAGCAGAACGCGCCTCTCGGCCGGGCGGTGATCGGCGGCCTGGTCCTTGCAACAATCACCACGCTATTTGTGGTTCCGCTGATGTATAGCTTGCTGCGCAAGAAGCCGCCCGTGGACCACGACCGGAAGATTGCCGAGGAAGAGCGCGAGTACCTGCAGGACCGGATGCTGCTCGGCGAGGACTTGCAATGAACCTGACCAACCACACTACTGACGAGCTGCGAGCGGAGATCGAGGGTCTCAAACGTCAATTGGAGGAGCAGAAGAAGCTCGCGGCCCACGGAGGCTCGTTCAAACCGCCGTCTGCTGCAACCTTGCTCGTCCTGGCTTTACTCGTGGTCGCGCTCAGCGTCGCCGGGTTCTTCCTGGGCTATCTGCCCCGCCAGCGCCGCGAGATGGTATTGGCCGCCGAATCCAAGGCCGATTCGCGGAGCCTCCCGTTAGTCAACATGCAAACCGTCAGGCGTTCGGAGGCTACGAACGCACTCGTGTTGCCCGGCAACATTCAGGCCGTCACGGAAGCTCCCGTGCTGGCGCGCGCCAGCGGCTACATCCGCAAGCGCTCCGCCGACATCGGCGACCGCGTCCAGGCCGCGCAGGTGCTCGCCGAGATCGAAGCGCCGGAACTCGATCAGCAGATCCGGCAGGCCACGGCCACGCTCGATCAGTCCCGCAGCAACGTCGAGCAGGCCGCGGCGGCACTCGAACAGGGCCGCAGCAACGCCAATCTGGCTCGCGTCACTGCCCAGCGCTGGGCCAACCTGGTGGCCAAGGGCGTCGTCTCGCGGCAGGAGAACGACACGTACCAGGCGCAGTATGAAGCCCAGCAGGCCAACGTGCAGGCTCTCGACAAAGCCGTGGCGGCGTCGCGCAGCAACGCTTCCGCGGCGGAAGCCAATCTTTCGCGCTTGAACCAGTTGAAGGATTACCTGACCGTGCGTGCGCCTTTCGCGGGTGTGATCACCGTGCGCAACGTGGACGTGGGCGTGCTCGTTAATGAGGGCAACACCCTGCTCTACCGCATTGCGCAAACCGAGCAACTGCGCACGTACCTCAACGTTCCGCAATCCGACGCTGGTTCCGTTCGCGCCGGGCAGCAGGCCACCATCGAGATCCCCGACCTCCCCGGCCGGAAATTTGCAGGGATCGTGAGCCGCACCGCCAACGCGTTAGACCCCTCCAGCCGCACGCTGCTCGTCGAAGTACAAGTGCCCAATCCCAGCGGCATCCTGATGCCTGGCATGTACGCCCAGGTGCATCTTGTGGTGCCGAGGACCAATCCTCCACTCGTCATTCCCGGCGACACCCTGGTTGTGCGAAGCGATGGCCCGCAAGTCGCCGTCATCGGCCCCGGCGACCGCGTGCACTTCACGCGCATACAACTGGGCCGCGATTTCGGTGACCGCCTGGAAGTGCTCGCGGGCCTTCAGGAGGGCCAGCGCCTGGTCGTCAACCCCAGCGACGCCATCCGTGAAGGCGTCCAGGTGAAAATCGCCGCCCCCACTCCCGAAAAGCCCTAACGAGTATCACCATGAACAAAACCCCGTTGCCCGATCTCTCCTTTCTCCGCCCTCTCCGCACCGATCTCCAGAAAACGAGCCGTAGCCTCCCCTTCCGGAATTACCTTTTCCGGCCGTTCGCGGCGTCTCGGCGCCTCGGCGGTGAAATCCATTCTTTAGTTGCTCCGCGTCTCCGCGTCTCCGCGGTGAACATCGTGCTCGCCCTCTCTCTCCTCTCCCCCGCTCTCGCGCAACCCCAGCTTCCCCCCGTGAGCCGCCCGCTCACTTTCCAGAACTCCGCCCGCCTCCACGAGCTGATCCGGGCCGGCAATCTCTACCTCTCTCTCCAGGACGCGCTGGCCCTGGCCATCGAAAACAACCTGGATATCGAGCTCCAGCGCTTCACTCTTCCCGTCGGCGATACCGAACTCCTCCGCGCCCAAGGCGGCGGCGTCGTCCGCGGACTGAACTACACTCTCTCGGAAGTACCGGTCGGCGTGGGCGGACCGCTCAGTCCGGTGGTCACCACACCCGCGTCTTCGGGGCGCGCTACGGCCGGCAGCTCAGTGGCCAGCAACGCGCTCGAACTCGGAGTCCTCGGCGAGCCGCAGGTCAACCTCTCCATGCTGGGCACCGTCCCGCTATCCAACGGAACCGCGGTTCCGAACTATGACCCGTCGATCGTCGGCCAGCTAAACTGGACCCACGCCACCACGCCCGAGCCCAGCTCGAACATCTACGGCACCAACGCCCTGATGACCAACACCACCATCGCCAACGCCGGCATCCAGCAGGCGTTCACGTCCGGGGGCCAGGCCGGCCTGAATTTCATCAACAATCACCAGTCGTTGAATTCCCTCACCACGGGAATCGCCCCTTTTACCACCTCGGCCCTCGGGTTGACCGTCACGCAGCCGCTGCTGCGGGGCTTCGGAACCAACCTCAACCGCCGCTTCATCCGAATCGCCGGAAATGAACGGAAGATCACCAGCCTGCTGTTCCAGCAGCAGCTCATCGCCACGGTCTATGGCGTGATCCGTCTCTACACCGATTTTGTCGCCCTGAGCGAAGACGAAAAAGTGAAGCAGGAGACCGTCGTCCTGGCCGAAAAGCTCTACTCCGACACCAAGGCGCAGGTGGACGAAGGCACCCTGGCGCCGGTCGAGATGACCCGCGCCAACGCCCAGGTCTTCTCCACCCGCCAGGACCTCATCAACGCGCGCGGTCTGCGCGAAGAGCAGGAAGCCATCCTCAAGAACGTGCTGACGCGAACCGGCAACCAGGATCCCGAAGTACGCGCCGCGCACATCATTCCCACCGATACCCTAAACATTCCGGAAAAGGACGAGCTCCGCCCCATTCAGGACTTGATCTCGGATGCCATGGCCGGCCGCCCCGATTTGCGCCAGGCGCGGCTGCAAATTGACAATTCCCAGATCGGCCTCAAGGGCTCAAAGAACGCCACTCTTCCCGAAGTGGATCTGGTGGGCGTGATGCAGAATAGTGGCCTGGCAGGCGCTGCCAGCCCGTTCGCGCCAAACCCATATCCTGGCTATGTCGGCGGTTACGGCGGCGCCCTGGAGCAGGTCTTTGCGCGCAACTATCCCACTTATGGGATCGGCGTACAGGTGACGCTGCCTATTCACAACCGCATCGCGGAAGCCGACCTGGCCCGCGACGAACTCCTCGCGAAGCAATCCGAGATCCGCTTTCGGCAACTGGAAAACCAGGCCCGCCTGGAGGTGGAAGACGCGTTGATCGCCATGCGCCGCGCGCGGTCTTCGTATGAAGCCGCCGTCGAGGCGCGCCGCCTGCAGCAGGAATCGCTCGACGCCGAGCAGGCCAAATTTGAAGTGGGCGCCTCAACCAGCTTCTTCGTGATCCAGTACGAAAGCCTGCTCGCGCAAGCCAAGTCCACCGAAGTGGCGGCCAAGAGCTCTTATGTCAAAGCCGTCGCCGCCCTCCAGCGCGCCACCGGATCCATCCTGGAAGCGAACCACGTTTCTTTCGACGCCGCGGTCAAAGGCAGGTAGCGCGCCGTGGCGGCGCAGGCGACATCGCGCGGACACTC
>Ga0335081_10016402_pt1 | contig 11986 bp, 8 predicted proteins | sample Lox_Sample_35_FD_206713 | JGI IMG/M metagenome (GOLD analysis project Ga0335081, IMG submission 206713) | Soil microbial communities from Loxahatchee National Wildlife Refuge, Florida, United States - Lox_Sample_3.5 | ecosystem: Environmental > Terrestrial > Soil > Wetlands | place: USA: Florida... | reverse complement strand
GGTTTCCGAAAAACCGGGGATTCGCAATTGATTAAGAGCACCCAGCAGGGCGCCTTTATCTTGAGTGAAGTCGACTAAAATTTGCGGCTTCATGTCGTAATATTCGACGGCGACCCAGTCTTCTTTCTTCAGGCTCTGGACGAAACTGTATGAGGCCTGGAGTGCGTCGATCATGAAGGCATAGTTCGTTGACGCATATTCGACCAGCAGCACGGCGGTGATGGGTGCGTCGGAAACATTGAAATTGCTTAGCGTTTGCTGCACACCGTCTTCGAATACGCGGAAGTTATCCTTTTGAAGTGTTGAAATGAACTGTCCCTCCTTGGTAGTTACCATGACCGGTACTTGTACCAGGGGCACGTTAACCTGAATGGAGTAGTCCGGCATGCCCTCGACCTTCTTGGGCTTTTCAGGTGGAGGAGGTGGGGGCTCTTCCTTCTTCTTGGGAATCGCGTAAGGGCCAACATCTGAATCCGGGCCTCCGGCTTCTGGTGGAGGCGCTTGCTGGTTTGGATTTGAAGGAGTTTGATCCTGTGCTAGAGCCGGAAGACTCTGCACCATAACCGCCACTAAGCACAGGGTGGCTACTAGCTTAAACCAGGCTTGGATTGTGCTTTTTGCTGTAAGCAATCGGAAATTAAACTTGGAGGACATTAAACAACCCTATGCTAGTATATGACGCAGCGCTTTGCGATGGGGATGTTTGCTGCGCTTTTTACCACCCTCCCGGTCGGCAAACTAAGCATAAGCGAAGCTTGAAACCTTGCGTTTTTAGAGGATTAGTTGGCATCCTCCTGGGGAAATATGGTAATGGGTCGAGTGTCTCTCGCCGCTGCTGCGTCCTGTTTTCTGCTCTCAATCTTAGGCATCGCGCAACCCGTCAAGTCAGTCGACACCATTCCGGTCGAGCAAATCCATGCCGGGATGCACGGAGTCGCTTACACCGTTTTTCAGGGTACCAAGCCTGAACCAATGGAAGTTGAGGTGCTTGGAGTTCTCAAGAATGCGAACGGCCCAAAGGGCGACATTATCCTGGTTCGCCTTGGCGGAGCAAAGGCCGAATACACAGGGGTGGTAGCTGGAATGAGCGGTAGCCCGGTGTATTTCGATGGCAAACTTGCTGGGGCGGTGGCATTTCGTATCGGAGAGTTCTCGAAGGAGCCTATTGCTGGCGTAACGCCTATCTCGGAGATGCTCGAAATCAGTGCCATCGATCACAGCCTCGCCTCAGGTCCGGTGGAAGCCAAGGCAGGGGTACCAGGATCGAGCAAGACTGCGAGCCCTGGCGCGAGCAGTCTTCCCGTGCAGAATTTCGCGAATTACTTAAAGCCGATTGAAACACCCCTGGTGTTCAACGGTTTTTCAGAGGACACGGTGCAGCGCTTCGCTACACAGTTTGCCGCGTCCGGGGTAGTACCAGTCATGGGAACTGGGTCTGTTAGTGACGCTAAGCAGCCCGAACCGATGGAGCCAGGTTCTGCGGTCAGCGCTATTCTGGTGCGGGGAGACATGGACATCGCAGCCACCTGCACTGTGACCTACATGGATTCCGACCATCTGCTGGCTTGCGGTCACCCGCTGATGCAATTCGGAATGATTGACATTCCGATGACCAAGGCACAAGTACTAGCTACGTTGCCTTCTCCCCTAAACGCTTTCAAAATCGTCAATGCGACCGAACCGGTGGGCGCGTTCGTGCAAGACCGGCACAATGGCATCCTCGGTGAATTCGATAAGAAGCCGGACATGATCCCGGTGACCTTGACCATCCATGCCGATTCCGGCGATAAGCAAATCCACTACGAGATTCTTAACAATGCCCGTTTGAGCCCCGTTGCCATGATGGCAACCGTATTCAATGCCCTGCATGGAGTGAACGAATACGGCGAAGAAATTACTTATCGCATGAAGGGGAGCATTGGTGTCGAAAAGTACCCTGACGTAATGTTGCAGGACATGTTTGCCGCGGTGGATGGGGCCCAACCCCCGGCGATGCTGGCGGCAACGTCGTTGGGCGAACGCTTCACCCGCATCTACGACAATCCCTACACCACGCCCGACATTCGGGGCGTGAATTTAGATTTCGACATCGTGCACGAACGCCGTTTTGCCCGCCTGGAGAGCGCCCGCACCGATGTTACGGAGGCGCGCCCTGGCGACGAGATCATGATTGAAGGGTTGCTTCGTCCCTATCGTGGCGACGCAGTCGTCGAACATATCCCCATTCAGATTCCGACTTCCGCCTCCAAAGGGCCTCTCCGCATCCTGGTGAGTGATGGTGAGAGCCTTGACCATCTACGCCACGGGTCATCGTTGATGGCGCACAAGCTGGATCTGGCTTCAACCATTGCGTTTCTGAACAAAGAGCATGTCAACAATCGTGTCTACGTCTCTTTGCTGGAGGCCAATCCGGAGGCCATGGTCGCCGACAAGATTATGCCTTCCCTCCCGCCCTCAATCATGAACGTCATGGACGGCATGCGCGGAACTCAGGATATGGTAGTTTCGAATGAGTCTTCATTGAGCGAGACTGCCACCGCACCGCTGGATTATGTGATCGCGGGTGCCCAGGTGTTGACGATTAACGTCAAGTAGTGCGAATGGGTTTTTCTAACGTCCGACCACTAGCTCTTCGTGACATTGTGTATGCTAATCTGAAGTTTTCCTACCTAATCTGTTCATGAGGTTCCAAATTGCAAATCCGTTTCACTAAGCTTGTTGGGGTTTTGTGTCTTTTTATTCCCGCTTTAGCCTTTGCTGACGGTACTCGGACTTGGGAACAGTCCAAGTTCGAAGAACTAATCAAAGGAACACCGGATGGTGTAGCGATCGACAGCACCGGTGGTCTTGAGCTTGCGCCGGCATTCAAGCCGGTTGCAACTACTCCGTCAACCTACTTATGGTCGATTGCGTCTGACCTGAAAGGGAATCTATACGCAGCAGCCGGTTCGCCAGCGCGCGTATACCAGATTACTTCCGATGGGAAGTCAACGCTTATTTTTGAACCCCATGAGCTGCAGGTTCAAACCTTAATCGTGAACAAGAATGGCACAATCTTTGCCGCCACAAACCCAGACGGAAAAATCTACAAAATCGAACATCGCAATAGTGTCGCTACAAAAAAGTCCGAGTCGCAAAATTCCTCTTTGGATTCGAGCTGGAGCTCATCTGTATTTTCCGACCCGGACAGCAAATACATCTGGGCCTTGGCTTTCGACAAAGACGAGAATCTTTACGCCGCAACCGGAGATCCGGGACAAATTCTTCGTATCACACCGCAGGGCAAGTCATCAGTATTTTTCAAAAGCGATGAAGCCAATATTCGAGTGCTTGCCTTCGATGCGAAAGGCGATCTGATCGCCGGATCGGATGGCAGCGGGCTCATATACCGGATTGCTCCGAACGGCGATGCGTTTGTTTTGTATAGTGCGCCCAAGAAAGAAATCACGGCTCTCGCGATTGCCAAAGATGGCAGCATCTATGCCGCCGGTGATGGGGAGAAGCACGGCGGAGCATCGTCCACAACTGCCGGATCGATAGCAATCTCCGCCGCCACTCCGAGTTCGGGCCCACAAACCTCTCCCTCGATGTCAGGCTCGGCGCCACCTGCCGTAATTAATCTCACGGTTGGTGTACCCGGAGGTTCGGAGATCTACCGTATTGCTGCCAATGGCGCGCCAGCACGCGTCTGGAGCTCCCATGAGGATTTGGTCTACACGCTCGCCTTTGACAAGGACAACCGCTTACTGGCAGGGACAGGGAATCGGGGACACATTTTCGCGATCAATAGCCCAGATCAGTACACCGACCTGCTTAAGGCCAGCGCCAGCCAAGTGACTGGGTTCAGCGCCGGTCCTGAAGGTGGGCTGTATGTCTCGACCAGCAATCTAGGCAAAGTATTTTTGCTAAGTGCGGAGCCTGCCTCGCAAGGTAGCTATCAAAGCGACGTGTTTGATGCGCGAATTTTTTCCCGTTGGGGCCGAGCTGAGTTTCGAGGTTCGGGTAGTGTTGATCTATTCGCGCGCAGCGGAAACGTCGATAATCCGGACCGGAATTGGAGCGCGTGGAAGAGAGTTGACCTTGCAAAAGATGCTCTGATACCCGCCCCAGCGGCGCGTTTCGTCCAATGGAAGGCAGTTCTGCATGCGGATAATCACGACCCGCGAGTGGAAAGTGTAGCTCTCAATTACCTGCCGGAAAACGTTGCACCGGAATTTGATGAGGTCACGGTACAGGTCGGTATTCGTTATCAGTCATTGCCCAAGACCGGCGGGAGCGATGCCTCGCAGCAGCATTTCGACGTTGCTCCTCCAGTTACTCACGACAAGGATTCTATCGGTGTGAAATGGATCGTGCACGATGACAACGACGATCAAATGGTGTACTCAGTTTATTATCGTGGCGATGGGCAAACGCGCTGGTTGCTATTGAAAGATAACCTCACGGACAAGTTTTATTCCTTTGACGCCGCGCTGCTTCCGGATGGCGGATACAGCATTAAGGTAGTTGCGTCCGATGCGCCTTCGCACTCGCCGGGAGAGGCTCTAACCGCTGAGCGCGAGAGTTCGCGCTTCGAAGTCGATACGACACCGCCGCAGATCGAACATCTCGCCGCATCTGCTGACAGCGACGGCATTCATGTAAGATTTGGCGCGACTGACAGTTTTTCACCCATCAAGCGCGCAGAATATTCGGTGGATGCCGGCGATTGGCAATATATCGAGCCGGTTGGACAAATCTCAGATTTGAAGACAGAGAACTACGATTTTCGCGCTGTAATTCCGATCGACCCGGCATCCCCGGTCAAACCTCTCGAGAAAGCTTCTTCCGGAAGTCAGATTGAGCATGTGGTGGTTGTTCGCGTTTATGATCGCTACGACAATATGACTTCGGCAAAGACCGTGATCCGAGGGAAATAATGCGTAGGGACAGCCGCCCCGGGCTGTCCGGCCACTCGAAGAGTGGCAGCGGTATGCTCGAAATCTTTCGGACTGCATGGGTGTGATCGCCTGTTTCATCGCATGCTTTCGACAGTGCTAATCTCGTCCGCCCTTCGTAGCTCGGGAAATTTCCAAGCCCAGATCGCAATCACAACTAAGGTTCCAACACCGCCTAAGATAACGGCCGGCACCGTGCCAAACCAATGCGCGGTCAACCCTGATTCAAATTCCCCCAACTGATTCGACGCGCCGATAAACAGCATATCCACTGCGTTAACGCGCCCGCGCATTTCATCCGGCGTACCGAGCTGTACGAGAATTGCGCGGATTACCACGCTTACCATGTCGCTGGCGCCAACGAATAGCAATGAAATCAGCGACACCACGAGATTGTGGGAAATACCGAAAATTATGGTGAAGATTCCAAATCCGGCCACGCACCCAAGCATGACAGGCCCGGAGTTGCCTTTGATCGGGCGATGGGCAATGAGGATTGCCATGGCAGCCGCGCCTACACCGGGAGCACTGCGCAACAACCCAAGTCCCCATGGGCCGGTGTGCAGAATTTCTCTGGCATAGACGGGAAGCAGAGCCACGGCCCCGCCGAGTAGAACGGCAAACAAATCGAGCGAAATGGAACCGAGAATCAGTTTGTGCGCCCAGATGTAGCGGAACCCCACGAGCACGTTTGCAAGCGAGACAGGCGCTCGTGAGCGCGCTGCTGGCTTGGTTTTGATCCGCTGGGTCGCGATCGCCGCCAGCGCGGCTATGACCATTGCGATCGCGTACACTCCGGTTGCACCGCGAAAAAATGCATAGAGTAGCCCTCCAACTGCCGGACCCAAGATCGTTCCTGCTTGAAAAAAGCTTGAGTGCCAAGCCACTGCATTCGAGAAGTGCTCTCGTGGAAGTAGTTGTGGCAAAAGGGCTCGACTAGCCGGGAAAGTGAATGCGCGTGTTGATCCCAGAAGAATGACAACCGCATAGATTGGATAAACTGTTGCGGTTCGATATAGCGAGATGATCAGCAGCAGTGCTGAGCAGACGGCGGATGCGCCATAAGAAATGATGAGCACTCGTCGGCGGTCGTGCCGGTCCACGGCATGGCCAGCAGGCAGGAATAACGCAAAACCGGGTAGAAACTGTGCCAGACCGATCAATCCAAGATCCAAGGGACGCCTGGTTATCTCATAAACTTGCCAGGCAACCGCGACTGCCTGCATCTCCAGAGCGATGACGATGCAGAAGCGCGCGATGAGATATGCCTTGAAACCAGGATATGCCAGAGCAACTCGCCCGGCAGGCGTCGGCTCGGCAGCTATAGCCATTTGGTTACTTTACAATGAAAAAATCCTGCGATGACTCGATGGCTTGATTTGATTGCATGGATCGCCTGCGTCATTTATTCGACAATCCCCAGCTTCTGGCTGATGATCCATCCTCGACCCCAATACTGGCGCTCGCGTAGGCGTTCGCCGTATCGAGTTCTGCTGCCCGCATGGATCTTTCTGTGGATAGTAGTCGCGGGGATCACCGCGCCTTGGCGTCACGTTAGCTTTTATTCAACCGGGTGGTCGTGGTTTCCGGCAATTTGTCTTTTCGCGACAGGCTTTTGGCTCTATTCGCAATCAGGAAAGCATTTCAGCGCGCAGCAGCTTGGAGGAATTCCCGAGCTTGTGCGCGGACATCAGCAGCAGCTTCTCGTGACTACAGGAATCCGCTCTCGCGTGCGGCATCCGGTCTATCTCGCCCATCTTTGCGAAATGCTTGCCTGGAGTGTGGGAACAGGATTAGTCGTCTGCTTTGGACTCACGGCTCTCGCCGTGCTTACCGGTTCCGTCATGATTCGCATGGAAGACGTGGAGCTGGAGAAAAGGTTCGGGGCTGCGTACGAGAGGTATCGCGAGAATGTTCCGGCCCTATTGCCAAAACTGGGCCGGAACTCCTGGTTCAGTTAGGTCCCAGCGCCTATCTTCAAGAAACGTGAGATGATTCCACAAACTCACGGTCCGGGCGCAGTCCCGTGCCTGTATGCTTGACATCCATCAATTCCGCGGCTTTCCTCGCGATGTGCTCGGCGCTGACCTCGAATTCCTTGATCAATTCCCAAGGCGCGCCTGAATCGCCGAACCGATCTTTTACACCGATCGCTCCCGTAATCACCGGCACTCCATACAAGAGTGGCGTTTCCGTGATTACCGCGCTGACGCGCCACGCCAGCGCCCCGATCTGATGCTCTTCCGCAGTGACAATCACGCCGGTTTCGCGTGCTGCACGCAGGATGGCGGCTTCGTCGATTGGCTTGAGCGTGTGCATGTTGATGACCCGGGTCTCATAGCCAAACTCGCTCTTCAAGATCCATGCGGCGCGCATGGCTTCCGGCACCATGGGGCCACAAGCAATGATGCTTAGATCTTCATCTTCATCCTCGTGATCGGCGGCGAAAATGGTTTCGAATGCGTCGGCGAAATTGGCATCCTCGCCCCGCAGGCGGATCACATTGGCCTGTCCAAACTGAAATGGCGTGTATTGGTCGGTGACGATGGGCGTGGCCTCACGCGCGAAACGAATGTACTTCGGCCCACGGTGCTTCAGTAACAGATAGTCTGTTGCCTTTTTCGTCTCGTTTACGTCGCATGGGACTACGACCGACATGTTCGGCAGTCCGCACATGGCAAAGAGGTCTTCGAGCGCCTGATGCGTGGCTCCATCCGGCCCTACCGATACTCCGCCGTGTGCTCCGGCGATCAGCACATTGAAATTTCCATAGCAGATTGAAGTTCGGATCTGATCGAGATTGCGGGCGGCCGCGAAGGTCGCATATGTGCCTAGCACGGGCAGTTTGCCTTCCTTCGCCAGCCCTGCCGCTGCCGCCGTTGCCGATTGCTCTGCAATACCCATGCTGATCCAACGCTTTTTGCGTTCAGGCTTGTTAGCGTAGAATTCGCTGATCGTGATCGATCCGGAGATGTCCAGCCCCAAGCAGACCACGCGCTCGTCATCTCCGTTTTCTGCCAGTGATTGCCCGAAGCCCATGCGGGTAGGCTTCATCTCGGCTTTCATGGTTTCGGTTTTGTTCCACCAATAATTTCGACGAAACTTGGGCATCTTTGCTTCGAGCTTGCGATCGACTTCCACCTGGTACGCCTTCGCTTTGTCGAGCAATTGCTGAACGGGAATACGATCAGTGACGCCCAACTCCGCTAGACCCTTCATCATTTCGTCATAGCTAGGAGATCTTCCGTGCCAGCCGGCGACGTTCTCGATAAAACTCACGCCCTTCCCCTTCACGGTATTGGCAACAATCAGCGTTGGCTTACGCAGGGTGGTCGCCTTTGCCTCTGCCAGTGCCTCGACTACCTGCCTCATATCGTGGCCGTCAATCTGCATGACCTCCCAACCAAAGCTGCGGTATTTTTCCCGCAGTGGATCAACGTTCATCACTTCGCAAACAGGACCATCGATTTGCAAGCGATTTTTATCGATGACCCCTATCAGGTTGTGGAGACCATAGTGCCCGGCTTCCATCGCCGCTTCCCAAATCTGGCCCTCTTGTTGTTCACCATCTCCCATAATGCAGAAAGTCTTATAATTCTTGCCATTCAGCTTTCCGGCTAACGCGATGCCGACGGCAACACTCAAGCCTTGTCCGAGTGAACCGCTCGAAACTTCCACGCCCGGCAGCTTCAACCAATGGGGATGTCCCTGATAGGGCGACCATAGCTTGCGCAGAAGAACGACATCGTCGATGGGGCAGAATCCGGCAAATGCCAGGCCGAGATACAAACTTGGTGCCTTGTGCCCCGTCGACCAGATGATTCGATCGCGATCTGCCCACGAGGGATCCCAGGGATCGTGATCGGCGACTCGCAGGTAAAGAGCCGCGGCAATATCCATGATTGAGAGAGTGCCGCCCGCATGTCCTGAGCCCGCCGCGCACAGCGCTAGCAGATCATAACCGCGCATCATTCTGGCAGCATCTTCCAGTTCTTCAACTGAGTATTCGCGGATGACTTGCCCGGTCGTCGAATTCTTGATTGCCATGCTTCGGTCTCCCCACGCGGCATGCAAAAACAATGCCGCGATACAGTTGGTTCTGAAACCGAGTCTAGGCGGGAATGTCCTTCGGGACTGTGCGTAGCATCACAAGCCGGTGTGACGCGAGGAATGACTGGGGTTAAGCTCCGACAATACCAAATATATGCATGGCCCATGCCCAATAATTCGCAGCTTGGAAAAACTGTCATCCCGATGGGCCCGAGCGCGAGGGATCTTATGTAAACGTAGAACCGTTGCTGCCGCACGCTGGAGTGGCGCTCCTGTTAGCGCCATCATTTCCGAGAGCGATGTACGATCCCTCACCCGCTGACGCGGCTCTCGGGATGACATCAGGCTAAGCTTGAGTTCGCGGCAGACAAGGCCAAAAAGGGGCAGAGAGGCATCTGCACCGCTAAAATACCCAGCGTGTGGCTGCGCTCTGGAACTTCTTTTCATCCAGGGCAAATACAACCTTCGGCCGGACCGCGTAAATCGGCTCTTTGAGGCTTAATATGCCCTCTTCGAACGAAGCCATGTCCCAGTGATACTTTTTCTCGTAAATCTTCAAGAACCTGCGGCGCAGTTCGACGTCGCCAACCTCTTCGGCAATTCCTTCGACAACCACGGCCTGATCCGCGCGCTCCGTTCCAATAATGCAATTCGCATTCTCGCCGAGGTTCTTGGCTTTGCGCGACCGCCGACCGGTGCTGAAATAAAAAATGCCGTCCATCCACAGCCCCCACACAACCATGGCATGCGGTCGGCCATCGCCGCGAACGGTGATGATCCAGTAATTATGATTTTTCTTCAGTCGCTCTTCTGCCCATTTCCACGGCAGCAGACCTTTGCTGCTCTTCGGCAGGCCATAGCCGGGCATAAAGGGACGGCTGGCCTTCGGCGAAGTTGTTTTTTTAGGCTTATCTTGCAGGTGTTTGTTCGACACTAGATCCCCACACTCGTAATCGAACGCTCCGACCTGTCATCCTGAGCGAAAACCAAGGATCCATGCATTTCCAGCCACGCTACAGATTCTTCTTCGTCCACTGATCAATTCGCTCCAGAGCTTGATTCAGATTCTCTAGAGAATTTGCAATGCTGAAGCGCAGATATCCCTCGCCGTTGGCTCCAAACGACGTGCCTGAAAGGCAAGCGACCCCTGCTTGTTCCAAAAGCGCATCCGCGAGCTTCTTTGATTGCCAGCCGGTTTTCATGATGTTCGGAAATACATAGAATGCGCCTCGCGGCATGCGGCAAGAAAATCCCTTAATCCGATTCAGGCCCGCCACGAATGCATCCCGCCTGCGCTGGAACTCAGTGCGCATATGCTCAACGGACGACTGATCTCCGCGGATGGCCTCAACGCCTGCGATCTGCGTGAAACTCGCTGTGCAGGAATTCGAGTTCGTCATTAACCGTGTGATATGCGTTGCCAGATCTGGCCGCATCACACCGTATCCCATTCGCCAGCCCGTCATGGCATAGGTTTTGGAAAATCCATCCAGCAGAATGGTACGTTCCTTGAAACCCGGAAGCGACATGATCGAGCAATGCTCGCCCTCGAAAATCAATCGGCAGTAAATCTCATCGGACAGCACGATGATGTTTCGATCCCCGATCGCATCTGCGATATCGCGAATGTCTTTTCGGCTGAGCACGCCACCAGTGGGATTTTGAGGTGAATTCACAATAATGAGTTTTGTGCGATCGCTAATGAGGGCCGCCAGTTCGTCCACATCGAGGCTGAAGTCTCGCTCTTCGTGCAGTCGAATCGGGACGGCCTTCGCCCCCAGATAATTGATCATCGACTCATAAATCGGGAATCCAGGGTTAGGATAAATAACCTCATCGCCCTGATCGGCCAGCGCTAACAAACTGAAAAAAATTATGGGCTTTCCTCCGGGAACAACCACTACTTCATCGCTGGAAACCGGCACGCCGCGGGATTGGCTAACCTCCTCGGCAATGGCCTGACGCAGATCCGGCAACCCGGCGGACGGGCCATAATGTGTCCAGCCGCTGCGCATCGCGCTCACCCCGGCTTCGACTATGTTCTTCGGCGTATCGAAATCCGGCTCCCCGATCTCTAGATGAACAATGTTTCTACCCTGGCGCTCCAAAGCTCGAGCCTTGTTCAGAACTTCGAAAGCCGTCTCCGTTCCAAGCCGGGACATTCGCTCCGCCAAACGGAGTTCGTGTTGCGTAGCCTTTTCCATCGTAAGGGGACTCATTATATCCTCCCGGCGCCGTACGTTATTGAATGCATAATCCGCACGAATGGCAGCTTAATTGGCACCTTGCCCCATTGATTATTCTCCTGAAACGAGGCTTGTGTCACCTGCAAACGTCACTTGCAGCCGTGATTTCCTCGCTGAAACAGCATTGCTCATGTGATTATGGTCACTTCGTCCGACCGCACTGTTTTGGCAACTTCTCATCAGGAGCCGCAAAGTTCAGGAGTTGTCCATGTCGGTGAACTCAAGACAAGCCTTTGTACCTTCAAAAACACAATATCGCGTGATCGAACTGGTCGCGCAGGGCCTTAAGAATTCCGAGGTAGCCCATGAAGTGGGAACCACGGAATATGTAATCAAAAACTATCTTTGTGCCATCTACGACAAGCTCGGATTGTGGAATCGCGTGGAACTTGCGTTGTGGTATGAAGCCCGGAAATTCGAAGCGGCAGGGCACGTGCTTGCCCCATGATTGCTGTGCATCACTTGCGATTCTGATGATCGCTGCCAGGCTTCGATCGTTCCGTCCTGCTGAATGCAGAAATGAGTTGCTGATTTAGCTCAGTGTTTCCAAACGATGCCAGTACCTGATTCAGGACGACGTCGTTAAGGACGCAATAGCCGGCTCGAGCCAAACCTTCAGCAAAGCGCGGTGGTAGGCCAAATCACGATTTGGTTACCGTCAGATTGTTGTCCACCGAAAAAACGCCGGGCACACTCTTGGCCCGAATTGTAACCATGTTCTTGTCGCTGTCGCTGTCGACAACTCCTTCGAGC
>Ga0335081_10016400_pt1 | contig 11987 bp, 11 predicted proteins | sample Lox_Sample_35_FD_206713 | JGI IMG/M metagenome (GOLD analysis project Ga0335081, IMG submission 206713) | Soil microbial communities from Loxahatchee National Wildlife Refuge, Florida, United States - Lox_Sample_3.5 | ecosystem: Environmental > Terrestrial > Soil > Wetlands | place: USA... | reverse complement strand
GGCGGCGCTGCTCGAGGTGCTCGATCCCGAGCAGAACAACTCGTTCTCCGATCACTACCTCGAGGTCACGTTCGACCTGTCCAAGGTGCTGTTCATCGCGACCGCGAACCAGCTCGACCCGATCCCGTGGGCGCTGCGCGATCGGCTCGAGATCATCGAGCTGCCGGGCTACACGCGGCAGGAGAAGAAGCACATCGCGCGCAAGTTCCTCGTGCCCAAGCAGCTCGAGGATCACGGCCTGACCGCGGACCGGTGCGACATCACCGACGACGCGATCTTCGAGGTGATCGACAGCTACACGCGCGAGGCCGGCGTGCGCAACCTCGAGCGCGAGATCGGCTCGGTGTGCCGCGCGGTGGCGGTCAAGGTCGCCGAAGGGCAGGCCAAGGAGCACGAGGAGATCACGTCCGAGGTGGTCGAGGAGGTGCTCGGTCCCAAGAAGTTCGTCAGCGAGGTCGCGGATCGCACGAGCGAGCCGGGCGTCGCGACCGGGCTGGCGTGGACCGCGGTCGGCGGCGACATCCTGTTCATCGAGGCGACCAAGATGCCGGGCAAGGGCAAGCTGACGCTGACCGGCCAGCTCGGTGACGTGATGAAGGAGTCGGTGACCGCCGCGCTGTCGTTCGTGCGCGGGCGCGCGGCGCAGCTCGGGCTCGATCCCGGCAACTTCCTCGAGAACACCGACCTGCACGTGCACGTGCCGGCGGGCGCGGTGCCCAAGGACGGCCCGTCGGCGGGCATCACGATGTACACCGCGCTGGTGTCGCTGCTCACCGGCGTGCCGGTGCGGCCGGACGTCGCGATGACCGGCGAGATCACGCTGCGCGGCAACGTGCTGCAGATCGGCGGGGTCAAGGAGAAGCTGCTCGCGGCCCACCGCGCCGGGATCAAGCGCGTGATCATCCCCGAGCGCAACATGAAGGACCTGATCGACGTCCCCGAGGAGGTCAAGGGCGAGATGGAGATCCTGTCGGTGCGGCGCATGGACGAGGTCCTCGCGCTCGCGCTCAAGGATCCGCCGACCTCGATCGTCGATCTGGCGAAGGCCGCGCAGTCCGACGACCAGCCACGGGCGTAGGGCTCGGCCCGTGACCGCGCCGTTTCGCGAACCCGGCCAGTCGTGCCCGCGCTGCGCCGGCCAGGCGTTGCGCGAGCACGACGGTCACCTCGCGTGCGATGCGTGCGACAGCCTGTTGATCGCGCCCGGCGAGCTCGCCGCGTCGATCCACGAGCTCGACGGGGGCGAGACCGCGGTCGAGACCCGCGATCCCGAGCCGCTCGCGGCGCCGTGCCCGCGCTGTGCCGGCGCGATGCAGGGCGTGACGCTGGTCGTCGGCGGACAGGCGCTCGGCGGCGGCTTCTACGCGTGCCCGCGCGACGGCGTGTGGATGCCGCGCGACGTGCTCGCCGCGATCTACGCGGCGGCCGGCCGGCGCGCGCGCGAGGCGCATGCCGCGAAGGGGCGGCCGTACGGCGCGGTGATCCGGTTCACCGGCGAGGGCCACGGCCGCGCGGGGCCTCCGCCGGGCGGCGGGATGGTCGCGGCGATCCAGTCGGTGGGCAACGCGTTCGCGCACGGCGGCGAGCTCGCGATCAGCAACTGGCAGGCGCGCACGCCGCGCGTCCACACCCTGTTCGTCAGCGCGTTCCGCGGCCGGTGGCTGCGCTGCGCCGGCTGCGGCCACGATCTCGCCTTCGAGGGCGACCGCTGGGCCTGCCCGGGCTGCGCCGGATCGTTCGTCGAGGACGCCGCGCTGGTCGCGATGGTCAGCGAGATGTCCGGCGCGCCGTTCGAGCTGCCGCCGCCGAGCGGCAAGCCGGGCGCGCGGGCGTGTCCGGTGTGCGGCGACGCGATGACGGTGGAGCAGCTCGAGCGCGCGGCGGTCGAGCGCTGCGCCAGGCACGGCCACTGGTTCGATCCGGACGAGCTCCAGCGCGTGCTGCAGCACGCTGCCGACCACCCCACGAGCTGGCTGCACCGGCTGTTTCACCACTAGTACCTCGCCACACAGGAGATGATTGGTTGCGGCGCCGAGGCGATGGATCGGCGGCCCCAACCGATCAGATCCTGTGTGGCGAGGTACTAGGTCCGGCAAAGCGCGGCGCATGGCGCCTCGCGCTCGCCGCGCACGCGCCGACCCTGCAACAGTGTCCCCATGGGGAAGCTGGCCGTCCCGACGATCCTGCTCGCGGCGTGTGTCGTGCCCGAGCCGACCTCGCAGCCCGACGACTGGCTCGATCGCACGATCGCGCTCGACGACGACGGCACGCAGGTCGCGGTGTGGGGCTGCGTGTCCGGCTTCATCGGGCCGTGCGACGCGCAGCCCGGCCAGACCATGACGGTCACCGCCGACGGCGTCACCCGCGGCGTGCCGCAGGAGGTCGTCCCACCCGATCCGGACGAGCTCATCATCCTCGATGCGAACGAGGTCGACTTCCGCGGCACGATCCCGGTGCCGAGCCGCCAGACCGTCGAGGTCGTGCTGGTCGGTCAGATCGGCCTCGTCGATCTGCCGCCGGCGTTCGCGGTCACGCCACCCGCGCCGCTGGTGTCTCGCCGTGCCCCGCTGGTCGTCGCGTTCGAGCCGCTGCCCGGAGCCGGCGCGTCCGCCGACGAGGCGATCACCTGCGGGAGCGACTCCTTCGAGATCCATCCGGTCGCGGCCACCCCCGGCCGGCTCGAGCTCGACCTCCCCGCGCTCGACGCGTTCGAGACCGGCCCGTGCACGCACACGGTGCGCTTGCACCAGGTCATCCCACTCCCGACCCCCGCGGGTCTACCGGGCACGACTGCCCGAACGACGAGCTTCACGTTCACCTCGACGCCGCTGGGGGTACCGGCTTTCGAGCCTTGACGGTCGGTTGGGACGTCCTTAGGTTGGCCAGCAGACAAATCTCGCAGTCGAGGAAACACCAGTCATGGGCAAGATCATCGGTATCGACCTGGGCACCACCAACTCCGTGGTCGCGATCATGGAAGGCAAGGAGCCCAAGGTCATCGCGAACGAAGAAGGCGCTCGGCTGACGCCGTCGGTCGTGGCGTTCGACGAGAAGGGCGAGGTCCTCGTGGGCCAGATCGCCCGCCGTCAGGCCATCACGAATCCCGAGAACACGGTGTTCTCGGCCAAGCGCTTCATGGGTCGGAAGTACTCCGATCCGATCACGCAGGAAGAGGCCAAGCGCGTGCCGTTCAAGATCGCGGGCGCCAGCAACGGCGACGCCGCGTTCGAGATCCGCGGCAAGCGCTACTCGCCGCCGGAGATCGGTGCGCGCGTGCTGATGAAGCTGAAGCGCGCCGCCGAGGAGTACCTGGGCGAGCCGGTCACCGAGGCGGTGATCACCGTGCCGGCGTACTTCAACGACTCGCAGCGCCAGGCGACCAAGGACGCCGGCCGCATCGCGGGCCTCGACGTCAAGCGCATCATCAACGAGCCGACCGCGGCCGCGCTGGCGTACGGGCTCGACAAGACCAAGGAGCAGCTGATCGCCGTGTTCGACATGGGCGGCGGCACGTTCGATATCTCGATCCTCGAGGTCGGCGACAAGGTCGTCGAGGTCGTCTCGACCAACGGCGATACCCACCTCGGCGGCGACGACATCGACAACACGCTGATGGACTGGCTGGTCGCCGAGTTCAAGAAGGACACCGGGATCGACGTCAGCAAGGACAAGATGGTCCTGCAGCGCCTCAAGGAGGCGGCCGAGAAGGCCAAGATCGAGCTGTCGAACGTGCAGGAGACCGAGATCAACCTGCCGTACCTCACGGCCGACGCGAGCGGCCCCAAGCACCTGCTCAAGAAGCTGTCGCGCAGCAAGTTCGAGCAGATGATCGAGGCGATCGTCGCTCGCACGATCGAGCCGTGCAAGAAGGCGCTGTCCGACGCCGGCAAGAAGGCGGGCGACATCCACCAGGTCGTGCTGGTCGGCGGCTCGACCTACATCCCGTACGTCCAGAACAAGGTGAAGGAGTTCTTCGGCCGCGAGCCCAACAAGAGCGTCAACGCGCTCGAGGTGGTCGCGCTCGGCGCGGCGGTGCAGGGCGGCGTGCTGTCGGGCGACGTCAAGGACATCCTGCTGCTCGACGTCACCCCGCTGTCGCTCGCGATCGAGACGCTCGGTGGCGTGGCCACCGTGCTGATCCCGCGCAACACGACGATCCCGACCCGCAAGAGCGAGACGTTCTCGACCGCGGCGGATAACCAGACCTCGGTCGAGGTCCACGTCACGCAGGGCGAGCGCCCGATGTCGAAGGACAACAAGACGCTCGGCAAGTTCCAGCTGACCGGCATCCCGCCGGCGCCACGCGGCGTGCCGCAGATCGAGGTCACGTTCGACATCGACGCCAACGGCATCCTCAACGTCGCCGCCAAGGACAAGGCGACCGGTGCGGAGCGCACGATCCGGATCGAGGCGTCGAGCGGTCTGTCCGAGGCCGACATCAAGCGCGCGGTCGACGACGCCGCCAAGCACGAGGCCGAGGACAAGTCGCGCAAGGACGCGATCGAGGCGCGCAACCAGCTCGACACGCTGCTCTACGGCACGCGCAAGCTGGTCAGCGAGAACTCGGCCAAGATTGGCGACGCCGACAAGCTGATGATCGAGGAGGCGATGAAGGACGCCGAGGCCTGCCTGGACCGCAACAAGGACGGCGGCTCGCCCGACGAGCTGCGCGCCGAGTTCGAGAAGCTGCAGGCCGCGGCGCACAAGCTCGCCGAGGCGATGTACAAGCAGGCCGGCGCCAGCCCGGGTGGCGAGGGCGGCGGCGAGCCGGCCCCCGAGCCCGACAAGAGCGGCGACGTGATCGACGCCGAGTTCGAGGACAAGTCGTCGTAATTTTCCCCAGGGCGAGTCGCGCGCGGTTGCGTCATACTAGACCCGTGCGGCTCGCCCTCGCGCTCGTCGTTTGCGTGCTGGGCGGGTGCGCGGAGCTCGGGGTGGTGTCCGACGGGACGAGCGTCTCGGTCGGCAGGCCCAACGCGGGCTACATCATCGATGCCCGGCGCCTGCCGGATCACGGCGTCGGCTACACGACGCGCGAGGTCTGGCTCAAGCGCAACAACCGCTACGGCACCGACGAGATGATCGATCTGATCACCGGTGTGGCCAGGCGCATGGCGCGCCACATCAAGGACGTGAAGATCGTGATCGCCGACATCTCGTCGCGGACCGGCGGCGGCGCGTTCGCGTTCCATCGCTCGCACCAGAGCGGGCGCGACGCCGACTTCCTCTACTACATGCGCGACGCCGACGGCAAGCCCTTCGAGCCCGACGCGATGCACCAGTTCGACGCGCACGGCCGCGCGATCGACGGCAGCGGCCTGACGATGGACGTGCCGCGCACGTGGCGGCTGGTCAAGGAGCTGCTCGAGGCGCGCGAGGCGACCGTCCAGTACATCTTCATCTACGAGCCGCTCGCCAAGCTGCTGCTCGAGCACGCCAAGGCGATCGGCGAGCCCGACGCGCTGGTCGCCATGGCGCGCAAGGCGCTGCGTCAGCCCGGCGACAGCGCGCGCCACGACGATCACATGCACGTGCGGATCTACTGCGCGGCCGACGATCGGCCGTACGGCTGCGTCGACATCGGGCCGATGGATCTGCTGGTCGCGCGCCAGGCCGAGGAGCGCGCGGAGCTCGCGGCGCTCGCGCCGACCCGGCCGCCGTCGGCGCCGCCGGTCAAGTCGGCGGCCGACGTGTGGCTCGAACAGGCCGACGCGCCGCCGGCCGCGAGCGCGGTCGAGCTCGGCGCCGGGCTCGGCTCACTGCTGCGCACACGAGCCGACCGGGTTGACCTTCGAAGCTGGCGCTGAGTGAAACGTCGCGGTCGCCACCGGCGCGACCGCGGCATCGGGCAGCACGCCGCCATCGAGCGCGGCGGCATCGCTCGGCGCGGGCACCAGCCCGGCATCGGGCGGCGCGACCTGCGGCGCCGCGGCCTGTTCGGCCTCGGTGAGCGGATGCAGCGTGCGCAGCGTCTGCTCGAACGCGCGCACGTAGCCCGTGCGGCCCTCCGCCGACGAGGTCGAGAGCAGGAGGCTCACCACGCGATCCTCGGTGAGCGCCACCGCCTGGCGGAAGAAGTGGTGGCCGTCGTCGTACTCGAACCACACCGTCGGCAGGCCCGCGGCCTCGGTCTCCTTCGGCCCGGCCTCGATCGGGCCGACCCGCATGTGCTGGGCGGCGAGCTTGAGCCGGAGCGCGCACGCGAGCTTCTGCGCGAGCGCGTCGTGGGTCGTGCGGCACGTGATCGGCCAGCTGCAGTAGACCTGGCGCGTGAACACGTCGGCGGTGAGCACCATGCGCGCGTCGGGCGCGCCGCGCATCATCCATAGCAACAGCCCCGGATAGGTCGCCTCGTCGGTCGCGTGCCAGCCGCGCGGCACGACGAGGCCGAGCGAGTCGGCTTGCGAGACGAACACGCCGCCGTCGCCGCCGCGCTGCTGGTTGTCGAGATCCGCGAACACGATCGCGCCGCCACCGACGACGATCGCGACCGCGAGCAGGGCGAGGGCGCGCCGCACGAACGCGACGCTAGCGCGAATCGACGCGCGCCGTACCTGAACATAACTCCAGATAAAAAATTGACTCTTCCGCACGTGCTATTGTTGACGGATTCTATTCACACGAATATCGTGACAATACCTCGTCGGAAACTGGATTCTCCAGCGCGCGGCGAAGGTGGACGGCGATCGCGAGCGGCAGCGCACGAGCAGCGGACCAAGCACGGCGTGAGGGACGCCGGCTTCGTCGGTGCGAGCGCCATGCGTGCGCCTACGGGGGAACGACTTGCTGACACGCCAACGAGATCACGAGCCGCACGAGCCGAGCGTCGACAACGTCGTGCCGTTTCGCGCGCGCCGCGGGCCGCTCGCCGCGACCTTCGCCGCGCGCCGCGACGACGATGCGCCGGCCGCCGGCGGCGGCGCGCCGCGCACGTCGCTGCTCGACGAGGAGCAGCTGCGCGCGATCGAGACGACCTACCCCGACGGGCTCACCGCGGTGCAGATCGTCGACGCGTTCACCAGCCGCGGCGTGAAGCTGTCCGAGGCGAGCTTTCGCAAGTACGTCCAGCAAGGGCTCCTGCCGCGCAGCCGCCGGGTCGGGCGCAAGGGCAAGCACCGCGGCTCGCTCGGCGTGTATCCGGCCAAGACGGTTCGCCGGATCAACGCGGTCAAGCAGCTCATGCTCGACGGCTACACGATCGAGGAGATCCAGGGCCAGTTCCTGCACTACACGGATCTGGTCGAGGGCGTCGCCGAGAACCTCGCCGAGCTGTGGCGGCGGTTCGAGCGCGATCACGAACGGCTCGAGCCGCACGACCGGCGCGAGCTGCACAAGCTGATCACCGAGGCGCGCAAGTCGGGCGACGTGCTCGTCGAGCGCCTCGGCGAGCTGGCGCGCCGCGTGGCCGCGCCGCGTACCGACACGCTCCGTCTTGCCGGCGCCGCGGGGGGCGCCGAGGACCTGCTGTAGCGACGGTGACCCGCGCCGTCCCAAGGAGAATCATGAGCGCCGACGACCGTGACGACGAAGACGACTGCGAGCTCGAGGCCGAGGTCTCCAGCGAGACCGAGCCCGAAACCGGCGAGCTGCCGGAGGTCAGCCGCAAGATCCGGCGGCGGCGCCGCCGCACGCGGCCGCGCAGCAAGACGATCGCGATGAAGCGGCTGACCCGCGAGGAGCTGCGGCTCGGCGCGCTGATGTATCCGCCGGTGGACATCCCGCGGCCGACCACGCGCGCCGAGTGCCGCGAGGAAGCGCGGCCGTGCCCGTGGGTGGCGTGCAAGCACCACCTCTATCTCGACATCAATCCCGAGACTGGCTCGATCAAGATCAACTTCCCGGATCTCGAGCCGTGGGAGCTCCAGCACACGTGCGCGCTCGACGTCGCCGAGCGCGGCGGGATCACGCTCGAGGAGGTCGGCGAGATCATGAACCTGACGCGGGAGCGGATCCGCCAGGTCGAGGTCCGCGGCCTGCTCAAGCTCAAGATGGGATCGCCGTCGCCCGACGAGCTCGGCGCGGAGCTGCTCGCGCAGGCCGAGGCGGCCGAGAACGATCGCAACTAGAACGCATCTCAAAAATCGCGTCGGTAAGTGGTCGAACTTCGATCGGTTTTTGAAAACGTGATCTGAAGGGATCGGCAGCCGCGACCAATCATCTCCTGTGTGGCGAGGTACTAGCACGAGCGCTCGCGGCTTCGTGGTAAACGAGGCCCATGATCCGGCGCGCGCTGATCTCGGTCTCGGACAAACGCGGCGTCGTCGAGCTCGCGCGGGCGCTCGCACAGCTCGGCGCCGAGATCCTCTCCACCGGCGGCACGGCGGCGGCGCTGGCCGGCGCCGGGATCGCGGTCAAGCAGGTGTCGGCGCACACCGGCGCGCCGGAGATCCTCGACGGCCGGGTCAAGACGCTCCACCCCAAGATCCACGGCGGCCTGCTCGGCCGCGACACGCCCGCGCATCGCGCCGAGATGGCGCAGCACGACATCGCCCCGATCGATGTCGTGGTCGTGAACCTCTATCCGTTCGAGGCGACGATCGCGCGGCCCGACGTCACGCTCGACGACGCGATCGAGAACATCGACATCGGCGGGCCGTCGATGTTGCGCTCGGCCGCCAAGAACCACGAGCGCGTCGCGGTGATCGTCGACCCGGCCGACTATCCGGCGGTGATCGCGGAGCTGCGCGCGGGCGAGCTGTCGCCGGCGCGGCGGCTCGACCTCGCGCGCAAGGCGTTCGCGCACACCTCGGCGTACGACGCGGCGATCGCGGCGTACCTGTCGTCGCTCGACGACGCGGCCGCGACCGCGCGCGACGTCCCGCCGCGGCGCCGCGAGCTGCCCGACGTGCTCGGCGTGCAATGGCGCCGGCTCTACGACCTGCGCTACGGCGAGAACCCGCACCAGCGCGCCGCGTTCTACGCCGACGCGCGCTCGCCGCTGCCCGCCGGGCCGGCGCGTCCGACCGTCGCGGCCGCCGAGGTGCTCGGCGGCAAGCAGCTGTCGTACAACAACATCCTCGATCTCGACGCGGCGCTCGGGCTGTGCCTCGAGCTCGCCCCGCCCGCCGCGGTGGTGGTCAAGCACAATAACCCGTGCGGCGTCGCGATCGGCGACGACCTCGCGGACACCTATCGCCGCGCGCGCGACGCCGACGCCACCTCCGCGTTCGGCGGGATCGTCGCGGTCAACCGCGAGGTCGACGACGCGCTCGCCAAGCTCCTGGTCGAGACCTTCCTCGAGTGCGTGATCGCGCCGGGCTACTCCGCGGCGGCGCGCGACGTGCTCGCGAGCAAGAAGAACCTCCGGCTGGTCGCGGCGGCCGGGCCGTGGACGCCGCAGGACGGCGCGCTCGCGTGGTCGATCCGGACGATCGCGGGCGGCGCGCTGGTCCAGACCGCCGATCACGGCATGGTCGATCTGGCGAGCGCGCGGGTCGCGACCCAGCGCGCGCCGAGCGACCGCGAGCGCGCCGATCTCGCGTTCGCGTGGCGGGTCGCCAAGCACGTCAAGTCCAACGCGATCGTGTTCGCCAAGGATGGCGTGACCCTCGCGATCGGCGCCGGGCAGATGAGCCGGGTCGACTCGGTGCGGATCTGCGAGCGCAAGGCCGGCGCCAAGCTCGCCGGCTCCGCGGTCGCCTCCGACGCGTTCTTCCCGTTTCGCGACGGGGTCGACGTGCTCGCCGAGGCCGGCGCGGTCGCGGTCGTCCAGCCCGGCGGCTCGGTGCGCGACGACGAGGTGATCGCGGCCGCCGACCAGCACGGCCTCGCGATGCTCATGACCGGCATGCGGCACTTCAGGCACTGACATGAGCTTCCATCCACCCGTCCCGATCCTGCGGATGTTCGACGAGGCCAAGGCCCGCGAGTTCTACCTGCGCTACCTCGGCTTCGAGGTCGCGTGGGAGCACCGATTCGACGCCGGCATGCCGCTGTATATGGAGATCCGCCGCGGCGCCTGCGTGATCCACCTGAGCGAGCACCACGGCGACGGCACGCCGGGCACGACGATCCGGATTCGCGTCGACGAGCTCGAGGCCTATCACGCCGAGCTGGTCGCGAAGAACTACAAGTACTATCGGCCCGGCCTGCAGGATCAGGAGTGGGGTACGCGCGAGATGACCGTGCAGGACGGCTGCGGCAACAAGCTCGTGTTCTACCGGCCGCTCGAGACGTCGCGCACGGTCACCCAACCCGTAGTGTAGCGACGAGCGTCAGGACCAACGCGAGCGCGATCGTGCAGGTCACGATCATCGCGACGACGTAGCCGAGCAGCAGCCACTCGCGGCCGTGCCGGGTCACCTCGCCGCGCCTCATCCGGGCCAGCTCGCGGCCGCATGCCGCCCACGCCACCGGCGCGGCGATCGGGATCACCAGCGATAACAACGCGCACGCGAGCGAGACGCCGACCCTGGCGGGGACGATGCCGTGCGGGATCTCGCGCAGGGCCGCGCTCACCGCCGGGTCGTGAAAGGTGGGACCCCACCAGATCGCCGCGGGGTCGGGAACCGGAGCGCTTTTCGGATTCGACATGCCGCGGATATCGGTCGCGCCGCGCGGCGGTTGCGTGGCCGCGGAAGATGTAGATTTCGCGCATGAAGATCCTGGTGGTCGGTAGCGGGGGGCGCGAGCACGCGCTGGCGTGGCGCCTGGCGCGAGGACACGAGGTGATCGCGGCGCCGGGCAATCCCGGCATCGATCAGGTCGCGCGCTGCTTCCCGGTCGGCGTCGGCGAGACCGAGCGGCTGGTCGAGCTCGCCGCGGTGGAGCGCGTCCAGCTCGTCGTGGTCGGCCCCGAGGCACCGCTGGTCGCCGGGCTCGCCGATCGCCTGCGCGAACGCGGCATCGCGACGTTCGGGCCGGGAGCCGCCGGCGCGCAGCTCGAGGGCAGCAAGGCGTTCAGCAAGCTGTTCTTCGAGCGCCACCGCATCCCGACCGCGCGGTTTCGCGTCGCGCGCACGGTGGGCGAGGCGGCCGCGGCGATCGAGGAGCTCGGCGGCGAGAGCGGGATCGTGGTCAAGGCCGATGGCCTGGCCGCCGGCAAGGGCGTGGTGGTCGTCGAGACCGCCGAGGCCGCGCGCGCCGCGGCGCGCGACATGCTCGAGGCGCGCCGGTTCGGCGACGCCGGCGCGACCGTGGTGATCGAGCAGCGGCTGGTCGGCCGCGAGGTCTCGGTGCTCGCGCTCACCGACGGCAAGCGCCTCGAGGTGTTGCCCGCGGTCGAGGATCACAAGACCATCTTCGACGGCGACCGCGGGCCGAACACCGGCGGGATGGGCACGGTGTCGCCGGCGTGGGCCAGCGACGCGATCCTGGCGCGGGTGCGGCGCGACATCCTCGAGCCGACCGTGCGCGGCCTTCACGCCGATGGCATCGACTACCGCGGCGTGCTGTACGCCGGCGTGATGGTCGACGCCGCCGGCGCGCCGTACCTGCTCGAGTACAACTGCCGGTTCGGCGATCCCGAGACCCAGCCGATCATGGCGCGCGCGGTCGGCGATCTCGGCGCGGTGCTCGACGGCGCAGCGCGCGGCGAGCTGCCGGCGGGCAAGCTCGGCTGGGACGCGCGCGTCGCGGTGTGCGTGGTGGTCGCGGCGGCCGGCTATCCCGGCGCGGTGCGCACCGGCGATCCGATCGGCGGGCTCGACGACGTGCCGCCCGACGTCATGGTGTTCCACGCCGGCACGACGCGCGACCTCGCGGGCCGGCTGGTGACCGCGGGCGGGCGCGTGCTCGGCGTGACCGCGCTCGGGATCAGCATCGACCAGGCGCGCGACCGCGCGTACGCGGTGGTCGACGCCGTGCAGCTCGCCGGCAAGCAGGCCCGCCGCGACATCGGCGCGCGCCGCTGATAGGCTGGCGCGCATGGCGCAGATTGCTGGGTTTCGAGGCGCGCTGTGGGACGCGTCGAAGGTCGAGCTCGCGAAGGTCGCCGCCGCGCCGCTGGTCGGCGTGAACGATCGCCTCGGCAAGGGCGAGCTGGTGCG
>Ga0335081_10016399_pt1 | contig 11987 bp, 8 predicted proteins | sample Lox_Sample_35_FD_206713 | JGI IMG/M metagenome (GOLD analysis project Ga0335081, IMG submission 206713) | Soil microbial communities from Loxahatchee National Wildlife Refuge, Florida, United States - Lox_Sample_3.5 | ecosystem: Environmental > Terrestrial > Soil > Wetlands | place: USA: Florida... | reverse complement strand
TTCGAGCAGGGCGTGGGCCGGGCGGTCGACGTCCAGTTGGACGAATCGGTGCTGCGCGGCGGGAAGTCCTGCCGCTTCACCGTGCGCTTCAAGTCGGCGTGATCCAAAAGCGGCCCGCCGGCGAGCTGCGGCCCTACAATGCGGGTGACGGGTCTCATCCTGTAGGGCCGGACCTTGCGTCCGGGCCGGCTCCGCCCGTGCGGATCACCCGCCCGGCGGCGGGGGCGGCGGAGGCACCCCGGCGCTCGCCGCGCTTTGGAAGATCTGCTGGCGCAGCTGGGCCGCGGCCTGCTGCTGCTGTTGGATCTGCTGCAGCGCCTGGAGCTGCGGCGTGGACAGCACGGCCTGCGCCTGGGTGACGGCCGCGTCGGTCACGAGGCTGCCGCCGGCGGCCATGAGCGGTCCGCCATCCGCCGGCGGCGGGCCCACCGCGACCGCGGCGACCTGTCCACCCGATCCCGTCCTGGCCACGTAGGAGACCGCGGCACCGCCCCCGACGGGACCGCGGCTCGGCGAGGTCTGGGCGAGAATCTGCACCAGCTGGTCGGCCTGCGCGGGGGTGAGCGGCGTGTCGGTGTAGCTCAGCGACTGCTGCAGCTGGTTCACAACGGTGCGCTGCGGCTCGGTCTGGACGTAGTTCTGGTAGGTGGCGTAGCTCGCGGGATCGAGCAGCGACTTGATCTTGTCGTCGATCTCCGCCTGCGTGGACTGCACCAGCTGGCGGAAGGCCTGCGGGTCCTGCATCGGGTTGATGCCCTGCTGGGCGCCGGCGGTCAGCACGTCAATCGGCGCCGACAGCCAGTCGCCGAGCAGGCCTTTCAGCTGGGCGAGCTTGTCGGGCGGCAGGGACAATTTCTTGAACAGGGCGGCGTAGCGGGAATCGATCTGCGCCTTCTGCTGCAGGGCCATGAGGCGCGCGGCCTCGGGGCGGTCCATCAGCGAGGCGAAGCCGGACATCATGCGGCCCATGGCGGCGCGCGACGGCGGGCCGGCCTCCGGCCCGGCGGTGACGGCCGCGGTCTCCGGCTTTGCGGTGCGGGCGGCGGCCAGCTCCGTTTCGAGGTGTTGCGCGCGCTTCTGGGCGGCCCAGACCCGGCCCTGCCAGTCGGCGCGCTCGCCGTTGGTCAGCACCGTGCCGCGCAGGGCGATCAGTTCCTGGGATTGGCGCCAGGCTAGCAAGGCCAGACCGGCGACCAGCACGCCGAGGAGAAGCAGGAGGTAGTTTTTGACGGATTTCATGACGAAAGGGGCGGGGCGCGAAGCGGGGCGATGGCTTTCTGCGACCGCCGTTCAGCGGCCGCGTTCCCCCGAGCGGATGCCCCTGGCCACGGCGGCGCGCGTCGCCCGCGCGGTCCGGGCGGCCGATTCCTCCGCCGGCAGCGCGCTGAGCTCGGGATCGAAGGGTTCGGCCGTGACCGGGCCGTCGTAGCCGGCGTCCGCGAGGGCCTGCATGAAGCTGTCGAGGTCGATGACGCCGGTGGCGCCGGGGAGCTTCCGCCGGTGGTCGAGCAGCTCGGCGCGGGGGACGCCGGCCGGCGCGTCCGCGACGTGAATATGCACCAGCAAGTCGCGGGTGAGCGGGGCCAGGTCGGCGCGGGTCCCGCCGGCGGCGTGCCAGTGCCAAGCGTCGATGAGCAGGCCGCAGTTCGGGCCGACGGCCCGCGCCAGCTCGAGCATGCCGGCGACGGAGCGGATGAACGGGTGGCGGAACTGCCGGAGCGACGTCTCGGGCCCGACGAACTCGAGGCCGAGGCGGACGCCGTGGTCGGCGAGGAGGCGGGCCACCGGCTGGAACCGCGCGACGTGGAAGGCGAAATTCTCGTCGAAGGCCCGTTCGTTGCTGCCGGGTAGGATCCACATGCCGGCGCGCAGGGCGCCGACGGCGCGGGCGCTGGCCAGCAGCGGCGGCAGCTGGCCGAGCCCGACGCGCCACTCCTCTTCGCTCACGCGGCCGGCCTGGAACGGCAGGTTCCAGGCGCCGAGGCGCAGCCCGTGTTGCACATACAGGTCGCGCACAGCCGCGGCGCCGTGGCGTGTCACCTCCTCGTGCAGGGGCGCGAGCTGGGCGTCGAAGCCGCCGAAGCCTTGGCGTTCGGCCAGGGCCAGGCCGTCGCGGAGACCGACCTGGATGCCGACGTGGCCGGGGTTGAGGGAGGCGAACATGGCGGGGCCGGGGGAGAGGTCTTAAGGTCCCAAGTCTTAAGGTCGCAGGTCGGAAGGTCCCAAAACTGAAGGTCGCGGAGCGCGCGGACGCCTGGGATCGGATTACTTCCGGGCGCGGCGGCGGGGACGGCGTTTGGCGGCGGCCTTCGGGCGCGGCGCGGGCTTGGGCGCGGCACCCGGCTGCGCCGGCAGCTCGACCGGGTTCACCACCTTCAACTCGCCGGCGTCGACCATCGAGAGCATGGCGCACGGGCCGGGGGGCAGGGGCAGGTCGACCCGGGCGCGGCGGCGCGCCGACTCGTGGGTGGCGAAGATGATCTCGCTGGCCCGCAGGGCGTGATCGCTCGCCAGCTGCGGCATGGTGCCGGCGTCAAGGCAGGCGAGGATGTCGGCGATCGCGCGGTGGATCGCCTGGTCGTCGTGGATGCTCTCGCCGGTGTCGACCGGCTCCCACTCGGCCTGGCCGTGGCGGCGGAGGCGGAGCCAGGGGGCCTCGTTGAGGATCTCGATCACGCCGCCCTCGCCGGTGAGGCGCAGCAGGCAGCCGAGCTCGCCGTTCTGGTGGCCGAAGTGGTAGAGCGCGCGCACGCCGTTGCGAAAGCGGAACTCGGTGACGCCGTGGCCGGCGTTGAGCGCGCCGAACACCTTGGTGGCGCCGCGCATGTCGATCTGCCCGAGCACCCAGTCGGCCGGCGTGTCTTGGTTGAAGAAGAACATCAGGTCCAGCACGTGGGTGCCGGAATCCGCCAGGTTGTGCCACGCGCCCTCCATCCGCTGCAGGCGGCCGATGGCGCCGCCGTCGAGCAGCGCCTTGGCCTTGGCCAGCGGGCGGTTGAAACGCCGCTGGTGATTGATGGCGAGGAGCACGCCGTGCTTCCGGCAGGTGCGGTGCATGCGCAGGCAGCCGTCCCAGTGGATGTCCATCGGCTTCTCGCAAAAGATCACCCGCGGGTGGTAGCGCGCCGCGGCGCAGACGACCTGGGCGTGCAGGTGCGGCCAGAGGCAGACGCTGACGACGTCGGGCCGCACCGTGCGCAGCAGCCGGCGGTAGTCGGCGAAGATCGCCGCGGCCGGGTTGTGCGCGGCGACGAACGCCCCGGCGTTCTCGCGGCTGAGGTCGGCCACGGCCGCGAGCGTGCAGCGGCCGGTGGCGAAGAAGCCCGCCATGTGGCGGTGGGCCATGCCGAAGCCAGTGGCGCCGTCGGTGCCGCGGGGCCGGCCGCAGCCGATGATGGCGACTTTCAAGGGGGGCGAGGACGCGTTGCTCATGGGGGCGGGGTCGGGAGGACGGCGCGACGGGCGGAAACCGATCAGGTATTCCGACTCCCGCCGCCATGGCAAGCCCGGCGCGGCGGCCGGAATCGCCCGGGCGCGTCAGGTTCCGCGCGACGGGTTCAACGCCTCGTCGAGGCGCTGCCGGTCGAGTGCGCCGTCCCAGCGCGCGATCACGAGGGTGGCGACGCCGTTGCCGATCAGGTTGGTCACCGCCCGCGCCTCGTTGATGAACCGGTCCACACCCAGCAGCAGCACCAGCCCGGCGACCGGGATCTGGTGCAGCGACGCCAGCGTGGCCGCGAGGGTGACGAACCCGCCGCCGGCCACGCCGGCCGAGCCCTTCGAAGTCAGCATCAGCACGCCAAGGACGACGAGCTGGTCGCCGAGGCTGAGCGGCGTGTTGGTGGCCTGGGCGATGAAGATCGCGGCCATCGTCAGGTAGATCGCCGTGCCGTCCGGGTTGAAGGTGTAGCCCGCGGGCAGGACGAGGCCGACCACCGGGCGGGAGCAGCCGGCGTTCTCCAGCTTCGTCATCATCCGCGGCAGGACGACCTCGGTGGAGACGGTGGCGAAGACGATCACGATCTCCTCCCGGATGTAGCGCAGGAACTTCCAGAGGTTCACGCCGGCGGCGCGCGCGATCAGGCCGAGCACGACGCCGATGAACAGCACCGACGTCAGCGTCACCGCGATCATCAGCTGCCCGAGCGAGGCCAGCACGCCGAAGCCGTACCGGCCCACGGTGAACGCCATCGCCCCGAACGCCGCCAGCGGCGCCAGGCGCATGATCATGCCGACGATCGCGAAGAGCGCGGCCAGCAGGGCGTCGATCACCTTGAACAGCGGCTCGGTCTGGGCGCGGAAGCGCGACATCGCCACCCCGAGCAGCACCGCGAACAGGATGATCTGCAGCATGTCGTTGCGCGCAAAGGCGTCGACCGCGCTGGTCGGGATGATGTGCAGGAGGAAGGCGGACACGCCGCCCTGGGTCTGCGCGGCGGCGGTGCTGGTGTAGCTGGCGATCTCCGCGGGGTTGAGGTCGCCCGGCTTGACGTTCATCCCGGCGCCGGGGCGCAGCACGTTGACGACGACCAGCCCGATCGCGAGCGCCGCCGTCGACACCACCTCGAAGTAGATCAGCGCCTTGAGGCCAATACGGCCGACCTCCTTGAGGTTATCCATCCGCGCGATGCCGACGACGATCGTGCCGCAAATGATCGGCGCGAGGAGCATCCGGATCAGCCGGATGAAACCGTCGCCCAGGGGCAGCATCGCCTCGCCGCCCTTCGGCCAGAATACGCCGACGAGCGTGCCGAGCACGATGGCGATGACGACCTGGAGGAAGAGCCGGTCGCGGAAGCGCGGGCGCGCGGGTGCGGGGTTCACGGTGGATCGGTGGTAGGGGCGCAGACTTGCTGCGCCCTATTCGGCCAGGCTCTTCAGTTCCTTGTACAGCGCCGCCCTCGCCTCGAAGCCGATGCCGGGGAGGTCGGGCAGCGTGACGTGGCCGTCGACCACCTCCACGCCGTCGGGGAAGCCGCCGAACGGCTGGAAAAGGTCGGGATAGGATTCGTTGCCGCCGAGGCCGAGGCCGGCGGCGATGGCGAGCGACATCTGGTGCCCGCCGTGGGGGATGCACCGGCGCGGTGACCAGCCGTGCTCGCGGAGCATTGCCAGGGTGCGCAGGTACTCGACCAGGCCGTAGCTGAGCGCGCAGTCGAACTGCAGCCAGTCGCGGTCCGGCCGGAGGCCGCCGAAGCGGATGAGGTTGCGCGCGTCGGTCATCGAGAAGAGGTTTTCGCCCGTGGCCATCGGGCCGGCGTAGTGTTTTCCGAGGTCGGCCTGCAGCGCGTAGTCGAGCGGATCGCCGGCCTCCTCGTACCAGAACAGGTCGTGCTTCGCCATGGCCTCGCCGTAGCGGACCGCGGTGGCGAGGTCGAAGCGCCCGTTGGCGTCGACCGCGAGGCGCGCGCCCCGGGGCAGCACGGCGAGCACGGCCTCGATGCGGCGGAGGTCGTCGGCCAGCGGCGCACCGCCGATCTTCATCTTCACGACGGTGTAGCCGCGGTCGACGTAGCTGCGCATCTCGCGCTGCAGGGCCGCGAGGTCCTTGCCGGGATAATAGTAGCCGCCGGCGGCGTAGACGAAGATGCGGCGGTTCACCGTGCCGTCGCCGTGGCGCTCGGCCAGCAGCCGGTGGAGCGGCTGGCCGGCGATCTTGGCCACCGCGTCCCACACCGCCATGTCGATCGTGCCGACCGCGACCGAGCGCTCGCCGTGGCCGCCCGGCTTCTCGTTCACCATCATCCGCGCCCAGATCCGGTGCGGATCGAGGTTGGCGTGCGCCTCGTCGACCAGCGTCGCCGGGTCCGCCTCGAGCAGGCGCGGGATGAAGCGCTCGCGCATCAGCGCGCCCTGGCCGTAGCGGCCGTTGGAGTTGAAACCGTACCCGATCACGCGCCGGCCGTCGCGCACCACGTCGGTGACGACGGCGACGACCGAGCAGGTCATCTTCGAGAAGTCGATATAGGCGTTGGCGATCGGCGAGGCGATCGGGACGGTTTTCTCGCGGATCTCGACAATGCGCATGGCGGCGGGCGGAGCCGTGATTGAGGCAGCGCGCCGGGCGCGACGCAAGACGTCAGGCAGTGGCGGCGTGCCCGGTTGCGGAAATCCGGGCCGTGAGTAGCCTCAGGGTCCGTTTTGCCTCCGCATCGTTTCAAGCGATTACTCTGCCTCTTGGTGCCCGGGCTGCTCTGCGCCAGCCGCCTGCACGCCGGGCCGCCGTTCCTGACCGACGATCCCGAGCCGGTCGACCTGCACCATTGGGAGGCCTATCTCTTCGGGACGGGCGACCGCACGGTCGACGGCAGCGCGGTCAACGGCCCGGCGGGGGAGTTCAACTACGGCGTGCTGCCCGACACGCAGGTCCACCTGGTCGTACCCGTGACGCGCGTCGTGCCCTCGGGCGGCGGCGTGACGAGCGGGCTGGGGGACACCGAGCTCGGCATCAAGTACCGGTTCGTCCACGAGAACGACACGACCCCGCAGATCGGGGTGTTCCCGATGGCGGAGCTGCCGACCGGCAGCGCGGACCGCGGCCTCGGCAACGGCCGCGCCTGGTTCCGGCTGCCGGTGTGGCTGCAGAAAAGCCGGGGACCCTGGACCACCTATGGCGGCGGGGGCGAGGCGCTCAATTCGGCCCCCGGACAGCGCGACTACCCGTTTGGGGGCTGGCTGGTGCAGCGCGACTTCGGGCCGCATCTCACCCTGGGCGGCGAGATCTTCTCCCAGGGCCCGGACACCGTCGACGGCCGCGGGTTCACGGTGGCGAACGTCGGCGGGTACGTGAATTTCACGCCCGGGTTCAGCCTGCTGTTCAGCGCGGGGCGCAGCCTCGGCGGCGAACGGCACACGATCTGGTACCTCGGCCTTTACTGGACGGGCGGCCCGGCGGAGCCCGTGCATCCCTGATTTGACCCCGCCGCGCCGGTCGGTCATTCCACCTCGGTAGGAGGTCCCGCCATGGCCGCATCCACCAAATCCTCGGGCGCCAACGCCAACATCCTCATCCGCCTCGTCGTGGGCGGCGTGTTTCTCAACGAGGGCATCCTGAAATTCCTCGATCCCGCGGCCAACGCCGCCGGGCGGTTCGCCACAATCGGCCTGCCGCACCCGGAACTCCTCGGCCCGTTCGTGGCCGCGGTGGAGGTGCTGGGGGGCGCACTGGTGATCCTCGGGCTGTGGAGCCGGTGGGCGACGCTGGCGCTGTTCGTCGACATCTCGGCGGCGCTCGTCACGACCAAGATCCCGGTGCTGCTCGGCCACGCCTACTGGGGGCTGACGCTGATGAAGCTCAAGAGCTACGGCGTGCTCAGCATGGTGCACGAGGCGCGCACGGACCTGGCGATGTGGTTCGGGCTGCTCTTCCTGCTCGTGGCCGGGCCGGGGCGCTGGGCGCTCGAGGGGCGGTCCGGCGGGAAGAGGGCGGCCGCGGGGTCCTGACCCGCCGGCGCGCCGCCGCCCATGACTTCCGTCCCCCGACTCCGCGACCGTCTGTGGCTGCTGGCCCTGGCGGCGGCGGTGGCGTACTCGGTCGTCGACGCGGTCGTCCGCGTCCGCCACATCGAGGCCATGTCGCGCCAGTACGGCGTGATGGTCGATCCGCCGGCGGCCGATCCGGCGTCGCCGACGGGCTACGCGCTGGAGCGCCGGTCGATGCTGTTTCCGGGCGGCGGGCTCGACACCCTGCACTGGGTGATGCAGACGCAGGCGATGCTGGCGGCCGGCGACGGGCGGATCCGGCACGTCGACTACGACAACGCGCCGGCCGGCCGCGAGGTGCACTGGGCGTCACCCTTTCACTGGTGGCTGGCGCTGCTGACGGAGCTCGACCACGCCTCCACCGGCCGGCCCCTCGGCAGCGCCGTCGAGCACGCGGCGCTCTTTGCCGACCCGGTGCTGCTGCTGCTCGTGCTGTTGGCGCTCGTGCCGCTGACGGCGCGGCGCTTCGGCGGGACGGCGGCGGCGGTCATGGCCGGAGGCATGGTCGCGGCCTTTCCCTTCTACGTCTTCTTCATGACGGCCTATGCCGACCACCACGGCCTGGCGGAGGCCTGCGCGCTGCTCACGGTGCTGGGCCTGCTCGCGGGCGGTGGCGGCGTGGTGAACGAGGCGGCTGCGGGCGGCGGGACGGACCCGTTCACGGCGTGGCTGCCCGGACGGGACGCGGCGCGGCGGTGGTTTGCCCTCTCCGCGGTGGCGGGCGGCGTGGGGCTGTGGATCAGCGCGGCCAGCCAGGTGCCGGTGCTGATCGGGGTGGGGGCCGGGGCGCTGGCGGCGGGCTGGCTGACCCGCCGGGGCGAGGCGGGAGCGGAATGGCGCGCCGCGCCGGAACTCTGGCGGTGGTGGGGCCGGGTCGGGGCTGCGACGAGCTTCGTGGCGTATCTGGTCGAATATTTTCCGTCGCACCTCGGGATGCGGCTGGAAGTGAACCACCCGCTGTACGCGCTCGCGTGGCTGGGCGGCGGCGAGCTGTTGTGTCAACTCCACCGGGCGCTGGCCGCGGGCCGCCTCGACCGGGGGCCGCGGGCGGTGCTGGCGCTGGCCGGCGCGCTGGGCGCGGTCGCGCTGCTGCCGGCGGTGATCCTCGCGACCGGCGCGACGACCTTCATCGTGGGCGACCCGTTCGTCTGGCACCTGCACGTGCAGTCGATCGCCGAGTTCGAGAGCCTGACGTCGTTCCTGCACCGCGAGCCGCTGGGCTGGGGGGTGATCGGCAACCTGCTGCCGGCGCTGCTGATCGTCCCGGCGGCCGGGCTGCTGGCCTGGCGGCCGCTGCCGCGGCCGGGGCGCGCGCTGCTCGCGCTGGCGATCCTGCCGACGCTGCTGTTCTTCGGGATGACCGCGGCCCAGGTGCGCTGGTGGGGCATCGCCTACGGCCTGTTGTTCGCGGTGCTGGCGATGCAGTTTGCGCTCCTGGAGCGGCGCGGGTTCGGTCGCGCACCGGCCGGCTGGTGGCGGCTGGGTTGCGCGCTCGTGCTCCTGCCCGGCGCGGCGAACGCCGTGCGCGGCACGCTCCGATCCGGCGAACTCACGCGGGACAACCTGCAGGCCCTGGCCGAGCGCGATGTCGCCCAATGGCTCCGCCTGCGCGCCGGGCGCGACCCGGTCGTCGTGCTCAGCTCGCCGGCGACGACCACGCCGCTGATCTATTACGGCGGCTTGCGCGGGGTGGGCACGCTCTACTGGGAGAACCGCGATGGCCTGAAGCACGCCGCGGCGATTTTCGCCGCGCCCACGCCGGACGAGGCGCATGCCCTCATCCGCCGCTACGGCGTGACCCACATCGTCCTGATGTCCTGGAGCCTGTTCACCGAGGACTACGTGCGGCTGTACCTCGGGCTGGCGCCGGGACAACCGCTGCCGCCGGATGCCTTCATCCTCGGCCTGCTCCACGGGCGGGGCGTGCCGCCGTGGCTGCGCCCGCTGCCCTATCCGCTGCCGGACAACCCGGCGTTGAAGGACCAGACCGTGCTGGTGTTCGAGGTGACGCCGCCGCAGGGGCCCGACGCGGCGGCCGTGCATCTGGCCGACTACCTCCTGCAAATGGGCCGCGTGGACCTGGTCGGGCGGGTCGAGCCGGAGCTGGCCGCGTATCCACGCTCGCTCGCGGCGCAGGCCATGCTGGCCTATGTCCAGGGCCGGCGGGACGAGGGCGCGGCCTTCGCGGCGACGATGGATCGGATCGGGGCGCTGGTGCCGCCGCCGGACCTGGCGCTGGAGGATCGCATCCGGCTGGCCTTCGTGCTGGCCGCGGCCGGCCGGCTGGAGCCGGCGCGGGAGCAGCTGGCCCGGTGTCTGGACCGCCTCGACGAACCGGCCTTGCGGGGGCTGACGGCGGGCTCGCTACACGACCTCCTCGTGCTGACGGAGAAATTCGAGGCGCCGATCCCCGATCCGCACCTGCGGCGGCTGGCGATCGGGCTGGTGCCGCCGATGATGCGCCAGGGATCGTGACCCGCGTCGCCGGCCGTTTTGGGTTTTGAGTCGGCGGGCCGCGGTGTCATCGTGGCGGGCGCCCCCATGCCGACCTCCGGTGATCCACCCGCTCCCGCCTGGTCCGACCGGGCCGGCTGGCTGGCGGGAACCGTGATCGTGCTCGCGGTGTTCGCCGCGTACTCCAACAGCCTGCGGGCGCCGTTCGTGTTCGACGATGAGTGGGCGGTGACACGGAACGCGACGATCCGGGACCTGCGGCAGATCGGCACGGTGCTGGCGGCAAACACCGGCAACGGCTCCGGCGTGCGCGGGCGGCCGCTGGTCAATCTCTCGCTGGCGGTGAACCACGCCCTGGGGGGCGTGAACGTCTGGGGCTACCACGCGTTCAACCTGGCGGTGCACGCGCTCTGCGCGTTGCTGCTGTTCGCGCTGTTGCGGCGGGTGGTGGTTGGATCCGTAGAGGCGCAGGCTTGCCCTTCGACAAGCTCAGGGCCCCGAGCGGAGCCGAGGGGCTGCGCCCAAATTCAAGGGCGCGACAAGATCGCGCCCCTACGAGGTGACGCGCTCGCCTTTGCCGTGGCCCTGCTCTGGGCGGTGCATCCGCTTCAGTCCGAGACGGTGATCTGCCCGATTCAGCGCACGGAGTCGCTGATGGCCCTGTTCTACCTGCTCACCCTCTATCTGGTGGTGCGCAGCGCGGAAAGCTCCCGCGCCGGCTGGTGGCAGGCGGGCGCGGCGGCGGCGTGCCTGGCCGGCATGGCCTGCAAGGAGGTGATGGTGACCGCGCCGCTCGTCGTGCTGCTGGTCGACCGCACCTTCCTGGCCGGGAGCTTCGTGGAGGCGTGGCGGCGGCGCCGGGGGATGTATGCCGCGCTGGCCGGGACCTGGCTCCTGCTCGGCCTGCTCGTCGCCACGTCGGGCGGGCGCGGAGGCACGGTCGGCTTCGGCCTGGGCGTGTCGCCGTGGGACTATGCCCTGACCCAGTGCCGGGCGCTCGTGATGTATCTCCAGCTGGCGTTCTGGCCGCATCCGCTGGTGGTGGACTACGGCATGGGCCTCGAGACGAGCCTGGCTGCGGTGTGGCCGCAGGCGCTGCTGGTGGTCGCCCTGCTGGCCGCCACCGCGTGGGCGCTCGTCCAGCGTCCGGTCCTGGGATTCGCGGGCGCCTGGTTCTTCGTCATCCTGGCGCCGAGTTCGAGCGTGCTGCCGCTGGCGTCGCAGACCGTCGCCGAGCACCGCATGTACCTGCCGGTGGCGGCGGTGCTCACCGCCCTCGTCCTCGGCCTCCATTCACTCATCCGGCGTCGGGCCGTCGTTCTCACTTTCGCTCTCACCCTCGCGGCGGCGTTCGCCGCGCTCACCGTGCGCCGCACCGCGGACTACCGCAGCGAGCCCGGCCTGTGGCGCGACACGGTGGCGAAGGTGCCGGCCAGCGCCCGGGCGCACTACAATCTCGGCGTCCTGCTCGACCGGGCCGGGCAGACGGCGGAGGCGCTCGCGCAATTTGAAACCGCGCTCCGGCTCAAGCCCGACTACGCGCCGGCGTTCAACAACCGGGGCGACGTCCGGTTCCGCCAGGGCGAACTCGACGCGGCGGCGGCGGATTTCGCGGCGGCGGTGCGAAGTGATCCCAACCTGGCGGAGGCGCGCTACAATCTCGGGCGCGTCCGGTTCCAGCAGGACCGGGTACCGGAGGCGATCGCCGACTACGAGGCGGCGCTGCGGCTCGATCCGGACTACCCCGACGCGCTGGTGAACCTCGGCATCGCGCTGGCCCGCGCCGACCGGCCGGCCGAGGCCCTCGAGCACCTGCGCGCGGCGGTGCGGCGGGAGCCGGCGGACGCGGACGCCCAGTACAACCTCGGCCGTGTGCTCGACCAGGAGGGGAAGCTGGACGAGGCGGTCGCGGCCTACCAAGCCGCGGTACGCCTACAGCCGGGCCTCGTCGCGGCGCACAACAATCTCGCCTACGTGCTGGTGCGGCTGGGCCGGCCGGGCGAGGCGCTGGCCGAGAGCGAGCAGGCGGTGCGGCTCGCCCCGGCGGACGT
>Ga0335081_10016398_pt1 | contig 11987 bp, 10 predicted proteins | sample Lox_Sample_35_FD_206713 | JGI IMG/M metagenome (GOLD analysis project Ga0335081, IMG submission 206713) | Soil microbial communities from Loxahatchee National Wildlife Refuge, Florida, United States - Lox_Sample_3.5 | ecosystem: Environmental > Terrestrial > Soil > Wetlands | place: USA... | reverse complement strand
GATCGAAATCCTCGGCGATCCGAAACTGTTCCTGCGCTTCCCGAAAACGGCCCCGCGTCGCCAGCGCCCAGCCGTAGAAGGTATGCGTGGCGTGTCCGCCGTTTCGCAAAGCCGTGAGAGCTTCCCGCTCCGCGGACGGCCAGTCCCAATCGGCATTGTAGAGAACTATGGCGAGCACGCCGTGCGCGTCCGCGAATTCCGGATCGAGCTCGATGGCCCGGCGAAAAGCCGCTCGCGCCCGCTCGAATCCCGGCTTCGGATCACCAGCGGTAAAGTGAATCAAAGCAATCTCTTCGTTACCGATTCCATAATAAGCCCGCGCGTATTGCGGGTCCTTTTGCACCGCCCGTTCAAACAGCTCCAGACTGCGGCGCTGCGCTTCGGGTGTATAAAGCGAGCGCTGATAGTTCGCCTGAAGATACAGGTCGTGCGCTTCCGGGTTCGCCGTGGATTCGCGGGCGCGCGCGCCTGTGCAGGCCGGCCGAGGCCGCCGATGGCGGCAGCAATGGAATGCGCCATATCATCCTGCAATGCCATCATGTCGTCGGATCGCGCTTCAAATGAATGCGACCAGACGTGGTAGCCGTTGGTTGCCCGATTCAGTTGCGTCGTGACGCGAATGCGCTCGCCCTGCTTGTCAAAGCTGCCTTCGAGCACCGCGTCTACGCCTAACCTGCGGCCGATATCCCGCACATCGATTGCTTTACCCTTGAACTGAAAGGCCGACGTTCGCGCGACGACGCGCAGGTCCGGATGCTGCGCCAGATCGTTGGTCAGCTCTTCGGTCAGGCCGTCGGTTCGTTTGCCGGATTCCCGGACAGATTCGCGAAGGGAAGCACCACCAGAGACTCGATCGAGGGCCGGGCCGCAATCCTTTGCCACCACACCAATCCTGCGAGGGCCGCAAGGACCAGCGCGGCGGCCAACAGGGCGCGCCAGGAGATCCGTCTTCCCGACGGGTGCTCGCCCGGCCTGTCCGGATCTCGAAGCAAGAATGCCGGAATATAGCTGCGCTGGCGAAGATCGATCATGACAGGATCGGCGCTTCCGCTGCTTGCGTAGTATTCCTTCAACCGTTGCCGGAGCCGGCTGACTTCCGCACGCACCACCGAATCGATCCGCGGATCGAAAGACGGTGGCTTTTCGAAAACGTCGAGGCCGATTGCGTATTCGGTGACCTCTTGTCCCGCGAGAGCGTGTTCGACCAGGTACCGGAGCAGTTGCGCCTTGCGCGCCGAACCGCCAAAAACGCCGGAAGCAAGCAGGTGATCCAGATACGCGCGGACCTGAGGGATCTCCGAGTCGCCAAAGGGAGACTCGCGCCGAACTTCGGTGCGAGGGCTCTTCATGCTACCGCTAGTCTGGATCAGTGTAACACACTGATTTGAAAGCGGCGCAACGTTAGGTGCCTATCCGAACTTGTGTCCCAGAGGCTGCGCGGTTAGACTTCCGCCAATCATGAAAAAACTCGCCATTTTCGTCGCGTTTTCCACCATGTGGATCCGGTGGGGGTGGGCGCAAGCCCCAGCCTTTACGATCAGTACCATCGCCGGGAGCGGTAACACCGGATACACGGGCGACGGCGGTCCGGCACTCAAGGCCACTTTGAACGATCCCCGCGGAGTGGTCACCGATCCCAACGGAGTCGTGTACTTCTGCGACCGGCTGAACCACGCAGTTCGCAAGATCGACACCAACGGAGTTATCAGCACCGTGGCCGGAACCGGGACGGCGGGCTACAACGGCGACAATATCCCGGGCACTCAGGCCCAGCTCGATCAGCCTTGGCGCGTGACGATGGACCCGGCCGGGAAATCTGTATATCGCCGATTCGGGCAATCACCGGATTCGCAAGCTTTCGCCCAGCGGGATTATCACCACCATCGCCGGGAACGGGAAGCTCGGTTATAAGGGCGACGGCGGACCAGCCACCAGCGCGGAGCTGGACTTTCCCGAGCAGGCGGAACTGGACGTCTTCGGAAATCTGTACATCGCCGACACTTATAACAACGTGGTTCGCATGGTGAACACGTCCGGAGTCATCTCCACGGTGGCCGGGAACGGCCTCGGATCGGAAACCACCATCGATTGTATCGGCGGGTACTCCGGCGACGGCGGACCTGCCACTCAGGCGGAGTTAAACTTCCCGGTGAGCATCGCGGTGGATCCTTCGGACAACCTGGGGATTTCCGATCAGTGTAACAATGTGATCCGCATGGTCAACACGTCCGGCACTATTTCGACGGTGGCGGGGATTGCCAACGTCTCCGGCTACACAGGGGACGGCGGACCTGCCGTCAAAGCTACCTTCTGCACGCCTGCCGGGATCGCGCGCGATACCGCGGGGGACGTTTACGTCACCGACGACTGCAACAACACGCTCCGTGAGATTACGGCCGGCGGCACCATGTATACCGTCGCTGGAAACGGGAGCGCGGGATACTCGGGGGACGGCGGTCCGGCTCTCAAAGCAGAGTTGGACTCGCTGAGGCAGGTCGCCGTGGGCACCTTCGGCGACCTGTACATCGCGGACACTTTCAATGATGTGATTCGCGAACTGACACCTACCTCGGCGGCCACCGTCGGCCATGTCACGAATGCCTTCAGCAATGTCGCCGTCATCGCGGAAAACACCTGGATCGCCTTGAAAGGCGCGAATCTGGCCAACACGACGCGCATGTGGGAGGGATCGGACTTCGTCAACGGCCAGATGCCGACCACCATCGACGGCGTAAGCGTGACCTTCACCGGACCGAACGGGTATTCGGCCAAAGGCTACATTTATTACGTCAGCGCGTCGCAGTTGAACGTTCTGGTGCCGCCCGATCTGCCGACCGGCGTGGTTCAGGTGCAGGTGAACAATAACGGCAATATCAGCGCTCCGGGATCGGTCGCTGCCCAAACGCTTTCGCCCTCGTTCTTCGCGTCCGACGGAGCGCACGTGGTGGCCCAGCACGTAAGTAATTACAGCGACGTCGGCCCGGCCACGCTCTATCCAGGCTTGACCACCCCCGCCGCGCCGGGTGAAGAGGTCATTTTGTACGCCGATGGATTCGGGCAGACGTCGGTTCCGGTGACGAGCGGCTCTTCGACGCAGTCGGGAATGCTCGCCACGCTGCCCGTGGTGACCATCAACGGAGAGAACGCGAACGTGGTTTTCGCCGGCCTGATCGGTCCAGGCGAGTATCAGTTCAATGTGTATGTTCCAAGCGACGCCCCGGCCGGCGATCTTCCGCTAGTGGCGACGTACAACGGCCAGACCACGCAGCCTGGCGTCGTGATTACCGTTCACTAGCATGTGCGCGATGGCGTGCCCGTGCCACCGCTATTCATAGCGCAACGCTTCGATCGGGTCCAGAAACGCGGCTTTTCGCGCCGGATAATATCCGAAGAAAACACCGACCAACGCGGAAAATGCGAAAGCCACCAGGATCGAGCCCGCGCTCACCACGGTGGCCCAATGCGCGAAGCGCGAAATCAGCGTCGCCGCCGTTACCCCGATGGCGATGCCGATGATTCCGCCCAGCACGGAAATCGCCACGGCCTCCACCAGGAATTGCATGAGCAGATCGCCGGTGCGCGCGCCGACCGCCTGGCGCAGGCCGATCTCGCGCGTCCGCTCCGTTACCGAGACCAGCATGATATTCATGATGCCGATGCCGCCCACGATCAGCGAGACCGACGCGATCACCGCGAGCAGCACCGCCATCACTCGCGCGGAGCCTTCCTGCGCCGCGAACACGTCCTCCAGATTGCGGATGGTGAAGTCGTCGTCCTGATTGGGTTGCAGGTGATGGCGCTGCCGCAACAGCCCGGTCATCTGGTCCTGGGCGGCCTGCATCGCCGTCGAGCCGGTCGCCTGCACCATGATCGCGCCTACCGCGCCGGCTCCCGCCTGGCTCGCTCCCAGGACGCGTTTCTTCGCCGTCGTGAGCGGAATCAGCACCACATCATCCTGATCCTGTCCGGTGGGCGATTGTCCTTTGGGTGTCAGCTCTCCCACCACCGTCAGCGGAACATTGTTGATGCGAACGATCTGGCCCACCGGGTCGGCCCGCGGAAACAGGTTGTCGGCGACCGTCTTGCCGAACACCGCCACCCGGTTCGCGCCTTCGACGTCTTTCGAAGTGAATGCTCCGCCGCGCATGATCGAAAGATCGCGCACTTTCAGGTAATCCGGGGTGACTCCCAGCACCGAGGTCGCCCAGTTGTTCGCTCCGGCCACTACCTGCGCGCCCTGCCGCGTCATGGGAGCGGCCGCGGCAACCGCGGGACACTGCGCCGCGATGGCGCGCGCATCGTCGGCGGTCAGCGTCAGCGCTTGCCCGCTCCCCAGCCGGATGCCGGAGGTGGTGATGCTGCCGGGAATCACGATAATCAGGTTGCTGCCCAGGCTGGCGATCTGCTCCTGAATGGTTTGCGTCGCGCCCGTGCCCACCGCCACGGTGGCGATCACCGCCGCGACTCCGATGATCACTCCCAACATGGTGAGAGCCGCGCGCGCCTTGTTGGTGCGTAGCGCCGTGAAGGCGATCTTCAGACTGGCGACGAGAGACGTCGTCATACCGGCGCCTCCACTTCCGCCGCGTCGTCCACCACCGGCATCTCGATCAGCTCGCGCGCCGCCTCGCGCGGAGCCGTCACCGCGCGATCGTCCAGAATCCGTCCGTCCAGAAACCGCACGATGCGTCCCGCGTGCGCCGCGATGTCCGGTTCATGTGTCACCATCAGCAGCGTGATTCCCGCCTCTCGATTCAGCTTCTGGAAGATCGCCATGATTTCGACGCTGGTGCGCGAATCGAGCGCGCCGGTCGGCTCGTCGGCGAGAATGATCTCCGGCCGGTTCACCAGGGCCCGCGCGATCGCCACCCTCTGCTGCTGACCTCCGGAAAGCTGGTTGGGATGATGCTGCGCATGATCGAGCAGTCCGACCATCTGGAGCGCAGCGAGCGCACGCGCGCGCCGGTTGACCGGCGCCCCGCGCCAGTACAGCATCGGAAGCTCCACGTTGTCGACCGCCGTGGTGCGCGGCAGCAGATTGAAGTTCTGAAACACGAACCCGATCTTACGATTCCGAACTCCGGCCAACTGGTTGCGGCTCAGCCGCCCGACATTCAGTCCATCCAGGCGATAGTGACCGGAACTCGGCCAGTCCAGACATCCCACAATATTCAGAAACGTGCTCTTGCCCGAGCCCGACGGGCCCATCAGCGCCACGAACTCGCCGTGATCGATCGTCAGGCTGACTCTATGCAGCGCTCTCACCGTCATCTTTCCCGTCCGATAGACTTTGGTGACCCGCTCGACGTCAATGAGGTGGCGCTCCATTTTTTCTTAGAACCCTCGCATGCCTCGGCCGCGGGCGGGAACTTCTGCCGCTTTCTCGCCCGGAAGCACCGCTGCCACCACCACCTGGTCGCCTTCCTTTAACGGACCAGAGACGATTTCCGTAAAATTGGCGTCGCTGATGCCGGTCTGGATGGTCAACGCGCGCACCTTCCCGGGCTCGCCCGCAACGTACACCAGCGCCGAGTTGGCCCCCAGCCGATGCGCCGCCGCATTTCCTTCCACTAGCGATGCAGCGGGACGAAACCGCAGCGCAGCGTTGGGAACTTTCAACACATTGTCCTTGCGCTCGGTGAGGATAGACGCGTTGGCGGTCATGCCGGGAAACAGCTTCAGGTCCGGATTCGATACGCCGATCACCGCATCGTAGGTGATCACGTTCTGCACGTTTATAGGCGCCTCGCGAATCTGCACAATCTGCCCCTGAAACGTGGTTCCCGGAAAGGCGTCCACGGTGAAGCTGGCGGGCTGCCCGACTTTGAGATGCCCCACATCCGCCTCCGCCACGTTGGTATCCACTTGCATCTTGGTCAGATCCTGCGCGATCTGAAAAATCGTCGGCGCCTGGAACGATGCCGCCACCGTCTGGCCCACATCCATGTTTCGCGCGATCACGGTTCCGTCCACAGGCGCCACGATACGCGTGTGCTCCAGATTCAGCTGCGCCTGTGCGAGCACCGCCTGGTCCTGCGCGACCACCGCCTGCGCCTGCTTTTCCTGCATGTCGGAAGCGGAGACCTCTTTTTGCGCGGATTGCGCTGCTGCCTGCGCTGCATCCACCGAAGCCTGCGCCGCTGCAGTACTCGCCGCGGCCTGTTCGTAAGTCGCCTGCGTGGTATCGGCGTCCTGCTGCGCGACAATGCCGTCTTTGAGCAGATTCTGCTCCCGCTGGTTGGCGACCTGCGCCAGCTTCTCGGCGCTCTGCGCTTTCATCACGTTGGCCTTCTGGTCGGCAACAGTCGCCAGCGTGCTCGCATAATCGGACTGCGCCTTGGCAAGGTTCGCCTGCGCGGTCGCAACCGCGGCTTGAGCGGCATTCAGGCTCGCCCGCGCCTGGTCGACGGCGGCCTGAAACGGCGCTGGATCAATCAACGCGACCAATTGACCGGCCTTCACGTGAGTGTTGAAATCCGCGTACAGCGCCTTTATATTTCCGGATACCTGGCTGCCCACCTGCACCTCGACGACCGGGTTCAAGGCTCCCGTGGTCGAAACCATTGCGTCAATCCGCCCACGCTCGGCCGCGGCAAACTGGAAGACCGGCACGGGCATCCCCGAGTAGTTTCGCCAGATCAGCACTGCGATAATCGCCGCGACTGCCAAGGCCACCAGCCACAGGATCCGCTTCTTCCACGGTGACCGAAGTTCCTCATATTCGGGAGCTTCTTCATTTCCCTGGAAGATATCGATGCTTGCCTGGCGCTCGGCTGCCGGGCGAACCGGCTCGGCCGGCATCGGCGGAATAACACGTGTATGAGATCCCATATAGCGCTCAGCCCGTTTATTGAGATGCACGCTGGGGGCCGTGCGGCTATCCCATTCTCGAGGTACGAGATGGGCGGAAAAGCGGCTATATCCTCGCGCTGGATCCACCTCCCGTTATTCGGTCCCACGTTCCAGCCTTGTGCTTTCAGTTCGGCTGTGATCCGGGTCTCGCAGTCACTGGGCCACCTCAGGACCATCCGCTGGGTGCTGTTGCGCAGACCAGTAATTGAGCGCTTTAGCCTGCTTGGTCCGGAAAACCCAGCCCACCTATACTACCGAGGCAGATGGGCGTCTTGAGCGCGTCTTTCGCAGGAATGATGTTCTCCGGCCGAACCTAGTGCTGCCAGTGGGCGCCAAAGTCGTACACATAACCAATCGATTCGCCCTCGGATTGGAGTTCGTCCCCTAGCTGCGCCTTCCTTTCATCGATCAAGTCCAGTTCGTCGAACTCATCCCATTCGCGAGCGAATTACTCATCGGCCGCGGGAACCCGCCAACCTGGGTAACTTGAAACATTTCGTCAAAGCGCGTGGTCTAACGGGTGTGCGGACTCAAATAAACTTGGCCGTTCTGGCGGTCGCCCTCGGAATTCTGTTAAACGGGTGCGGTCCCGCGCGCTTCGGGGTGGCCGTGGGAGGCCCTCCTGTTTGCCCTTACGGATATTACGAGACACCTCCCTACAATTGCGCGCCCGACGGCTATTACGGGCCGGAATGGTTCCAGGGCGGGATCTTCATCGGCGCGGGCCCGTGGTATCACGGTCCAGAGCATTTTTATGGGCACGTCGATCATCGTCTTGACTATCGCAAGGGGTATCGCGGACCTCTTCCGGCGCGCGGCGATCAACGGGCGGAACGTCGAGCGGAGTTTCACGGCTCAGCAATGCATGACCCTCGCGGGCATGAGGCACCGCGCAACCGCAAGTAAATCGAAGGGGGCAATGCAGCCGGCCCTGGCGGCCTTCCTCAGATGCGCCTCGCGGTATTGCGCGCGCCGCGCGAGATAGTCGCGACCAGCTACTCCCCGGGCTTCAGGCCCGGGCGCTCCACCAGCTCGATCTTGGCGCCGGCGGGTCCGGCAACGTAGGAAAAGTTGATGGTCGGTCCGTTGGGTAACGGCAAGGGGCGCGGCTCGCGGGTGACCGTGACGCCTTTGGCGCGCAGGCCGTCGATGGTCTGCTTCAGCGGACCGGTGGAGCGCCAGCCGATGTGATCGATGGCGTGGCCCTCGCTCGGCACCGAGTCGCCTTTCTGCACCAGGATCCACATGTCGCTGAAGCCAGCCGCGCTGTATTTGATCGCGTCCAGGCGCCCTTTGAGCTTGGTCTTTTCGCCGCCGAATTTATCCAGCAGCCAGGCGAACACTTCATCCGGATTGGGGGCGCGCAGGTGAATGTGATGCAGCCCGAGCAGGTCGGGGTCCTGTACGACTTCAATGCGCGTGCCCCACGGATCTTCGACGAAAGCGATCTTGAACAGCCCGGGGATGTCGCGCGGCGGGGTCACGATCTTGACACCGGCGGCTGCGAATTCCTTCATCTTTGCATCCAGATCGGAGACGGAAAATCCCACGTGGTCGATGGCGCTTCCGCTGCTTGGCTTGGCATCGGCCTTGCGCAGGAACATGAAACGGGTGCTGCCGAACATTAAACGGTCGGGTGCTTCGGTGATCCGGCGTCCACCGAAATTTTTCTCGTACCAGTTGGCCGCCGCAGCCGGATCGGGAACGTTCAGATGAACGTGGTCGTAGGGAAACGTCTGCGCAGCCGCGTGAGTCGAAAGCGCTCCCGCGGCGAAACACATCAAAGCTGGTGCACACAGGAACCGTTGCATCTCGTTCTCCTTCTGAGTGTTTCAGTCTACCGCAGCCGCTGGCGCCATTCACCTGGCGGATGAACGTGAGCGGTTCACGACGCCGGGGCGGCTTCATCATTCCCGATGTCCCACATCGCATCCAGGTCGCGGCGGCTGTAAGCGCGAAACGCGATGAGTGTGTTGGTGGTTTCGATCCCCGCGATTTTTTGAATTCGGCCGGTAACCAGATCCGCCAGCGCCTCATGATGGCGTACGCGGACAATCGCGACCAGATCATAGGGCCCGGCCACCGAGTAGGCTTCGCTGACGCCCACCAGCTCGATGAGCGCCTGCGCGACATCCTGCGTGTGTCCCTGGGCCGTCTTGATCAGCACAATCGCCGTAACCATGATGGAATCATATTACAGCCCTCGTCCCGTCACGCGCGATCGGGTCGGCCATAATTGAGGTGCTATGAACCACGGTTTTTTTCTGCTAGCTGCCGCGGCGACGCTCTTAAGGGCCCAGGCGGTCGCTATCGACACGACGCGCAGCCTGATTTCCATTCATGTCGGCAGAGCGGGCCTCCTCTCCAAAGCCGGACACGAGCATTGGGTGAACGCGCCGATTTCGTCGGGGACCATCACGGAATCGGGCGCATTGGCAGTCGAGTTCAAGGTCGAAACCGCGAAAATGACGGTGAAACCCGATGTCGCCATCGATGCGAAAACGCAGGCGCAGATCCAGAGAGACATGGAGGAGATGACACTCGACACCAAACAATATCCCGAAATTTCGTTTCATTCGACGCGCATCGAAGCGGCCGGCCCGGGCCAATGGATGGTGCAGGGCGAACTATCGCTACACGGCGTGACCAGGCCGGTCAAGATGATCGTCGCCCGCACCGGCGACGGTTACGCCGGCGACGTAATGCTGCGGCAGACCGATTTCGGGATCAAGCCGATCAGCATGGCGGGAGGAGCCATCAAGATCAAGAACGAGATCGACGTCGCCGTTCAGATGTATTCCGCCAAGTGAAGGAGCCGCCGATTTAGAACAAGCGCAGGATCAGCGCGGCTGCGAGGAACGCTGGCGAACGCGGCACGGCAGTGGGCGGCTATCCCGTCATCTTCGTGTAAAGAGCGCCTCGAACAAGACGTCGTTGGGAGTCCGTCGGGCGCCGCCGAGGCCGCGTCCCCGCCTGGTGAAATTCGGAGCCGCGTCGCACTGATCCGCGCTTGCTGGCGCCCCGCTCCCGCACTCCGCACAATAGAAGTACCGCAAGAATGATTTCGCTTTCGAACATCAGCAAACAATATAGCCGTCAGCTCATATTCGTGGACGCGTCGTTCCAGCTGAATCCCGGCGAGAAGGTTGGATTGGTGGGTCCCAACGGCTCCGGCAAAACCACGCTGTTTCGCATGATTGTCGGCGAAGAGGCGCCCGATGACGGCGAACTCACCGTGCCGAAGCGGCTCACCATCGGCTACTTCCGCCAGGATGTCGAAGAGATGTCGGGCCGCTCCGTGCTCGACGAGGCCATCGCGGGCAGCGGACGCGTCGGCGATCTCCATCACGAGCTTGAACACTTGAACCGGAAAATGGCGGATCCCGTGCACGCCGGTGCGCTCGATCAAATCCTGGCGCGCTTCGGCGAGGTGCAGGAGGAGTACGAGCACCTGGACGGCTACGCTCTTGAAGCGCAGGCTCGCGAGGTACTCGCCGGACTCGGGTTTCGCGCGGAGCAGATCGACGGCGACGCCGGCAACCTGTCCGGCGGTTGGAAGATGCGGGTGGCGATGGCGCGCGTGCTGCTGGGCCGGCCAGACGTTCTGCTCATGGATGAGCCGACCAATCACCTGGACATCGAATCGATCATCTGGCTCGAGCGGTTCTTGAAGACGCAACCGGCCGCGCTGCTGATGACCTCGCATGACCGCGAATTCATGAATCGCGTGGTGACCAAGATTGCCGAAATCGATTCGGGCGAAATCGTCGTCTATTCCGGCAACTACGATTTCTACGAGCGCGAACGGCGAGTCCGCGAGGCGAACCAGCAGGCGGCCTATGCACGTCAGCAGGCGATGCTCGCCAAGGAGCAGCGCTTCATCGATCGCTTCCGCACGCACGCGGCGAAAGCGGCGCAAGTGCAGAGCCGCATCAAGGCACTCGACAAGATCGAAAAGGTAGAGCTTCCGCGCAGGCGCCAGGCAGTCAAATTCGAATTCCGCGAGCCGCCCCGTTCAGGCGACCAGGTAGCAGTGATCGAGGACGTGCACAAACAATATGGCTCGCAGGTGATTTATGACGGATTCAGCCTGATCCTGCGGCGCGGCGAGCGCTGGGCCGTGATGGGGCGCAACGGCGCGGGCAAGACGACGCTGCTGAAGCTGATCGCGGGCGACGCCCAACCGGATCGCGGGAGCATCCGCCTGGGCGCGAGCCTCAAGATGGGATACTTCGCGCAGCAGTCGCTCGACGTGCTGGACGCGGAGCTGACGGTGATCGAACAGCTCGAAAAGGATTTCCCGCAGGACACGCTGGGATCACTGCGAACGCTCGCCGGCGCGTTCCAGTTTTCCGGCGAGGATGTGGATAAACCCAACCGCGCGCTGTCGGGGGGCGAACGGTCGCGGTTGGCGATGGCGCGGATGCTCTACAACCCGCCGAATTTCCTGGTGCTCGACGAGCCTACCAATCACCTCGACCTGGCGACGAAGGACATGCTGGTCGAAGCGCTTACGCAATTCGAAGGCACGATGATTTTCGTCTCGCACGACCGCGCGTTCCTACGCGGCCTAAGCACGCGGGTTCTGGAACTCGGCGGAAACGACGGCGACCGGACACCACGTGTCTACCCCGGTTCGTATGTCGAGTACGTCGAGCGTTCGGGCCATGAGGCCCCGGGTGTTCACGCCTAAGTGATGAGACCGCCGGTCAGATCATTGCAACGCTAAGCCCCCGCGAAATTGGCGCTCGCGAGGGGACCGCGGGAACTGTGCGAGGAGGGAAGTCGTGGCCGTGATAGATCCGCGCTTTATCGCGACGCCCTTGGCAGCGCGAAAGCGACGATGCTCGAGCCCGACGGCGCGTCGTTCTTGCCGCCGCCGCAGACGATCGCCACGTATTCACGGCCATTGATCTCGTATACCGAAGGAGTTGCATTGCCCGCGGCAGGCAGCACCGTCTCCCAAAGAAGCTTCCCGGTCAGTTTGTCGAAAGCGCGAAATTTTTTGTCGAAATTCGTGGCGCCGATAAATAGCAGGCCATTGGAGGTCACCACCGGACCGCCATAATTGTCGCTGCCTGTGTCTTTGATCCCCTTGGCGACCAGCTCCGGATATTCTCCAAGAGCAATACGCC
>Ga0335081_10016397_pt1 | contig 11988 bp, 10 predicted proteins | sample Lox_Sample_35_FD_206713 | JGI IMG/M metagenome (GOLD analysis project Ga0335081, IMG submission 206713) | Soil microbial communities from Loxahatchee National Wildlife Refuge, Florida, United States - Lox_Sample_3.5 | ecosystem: Environmental > Terrestrial > Soil > Wetlands | place: USA... | reverse complement strand
ATCCCCGCCACGAGCCAGGTGAGCGCGACCGAGACGGTGAGCCACGCGACCCAGTTGGCCCACGGTCCGTCGAGCATGCGCCTCCCCTCTTGCTGACCGACGGCGGCCCGGTCGAAGTCGCCCGGACGTTCGGGAGGCCCGAACCCGGCCCGCCGGTGCCGGCGCGACGCGGCGGGACCCCATATATACGCACGTCCAACGCCCGTCGCCGCCGCCCCTCGCCGCTCGCCGGGCACCGTGGAGGGTCGCCTCGCGAGGGCCCGGGCCCGCCGGGAAAGGGACCCCGGCGGGACGCCCGGGCGCGAGGGATAGAGCCTAACCCCCGCGACCCGTGACGCCGCCGGCCGGATCGTCCCGAGCGGCCACCGGTTTATCTCCCCACACGGCTCCCCGGAGGGCCAACGCGCGAACGGGGGCCTGACATGGGCGACCTTGCGGTCGGCGCGGGATGGGGCCCGTGACGCTTTTCACCCTCGGGAGCACCTCGATCCTCCTCCTTCTCCTCGGCGTCACCCTGCTCGTCGGGTTCGGGGCGGACTGGCTCGCGAACCGGTTCCGGATCCCCGATGTCCTCTGGCTCATCGCCCTCGGCATCCTCGCCGGACCGGTCCTCGGGCTCCTCCCCGAGTCCGACCTCCTCCTGCTCGCTCCCGTCCTCGGGACGGCCGCGCTCGTCCTCATCCTCTTCGACGCCGGCATCGACCTCGATCTCTTCCTCCTCCGGCCGCTCGCCCGGTCGGCGATCCTCTCCTCCGCGCTCTGCTACTTCGCGAGCACGGCCGTCCTCTCCCTCGTCGGCGCCCTCGTGCTGTTCCCGGGCCATCCGATCCTGTCGATCCTGTTCGGCGCGGCCCTCGGGTGCACGTCCGGCGCGGTCGTCATCCCCCTCGCCGCGCGGTTCGGCTTTCCGGGGGGCATCCGGGGGGTCCTGCAGCTCGACGCCGCCCTCGAGGACGCCATCGCGATCGTGATGGTCACGACGCTCCTCGCCCTCGTGACCCCGGTCGGCGGCGCCCTCGCGATCGACGTCACGACGGCGCTGATCCTCCCGTTCCCGGTCGGCATCGCGGTCGGCCTGATCGCGGGGCTCGCGTGGCTGCCGTTCCTGTACCGCTGGCAGGACCGTCCGTTCGCGACGCTCGCGACCCTCGGCTTCCTCTTCGTCGCGTACGCCGCCGCGCAGGGGCTCGGCGGGTCGGGGATCGTCGCGGCGCTCGTCTTCGGCGTCGTGATCGGGAACGAGGTGATCGTCCGCCGGTTCCTCCGGCGGGCCCGCCCGTTCCGGGTCTCCGCCGAGCTGCGACGCGTCGAGGTCGAGATCGCCTTCGTGCTCCGGACGTTCTTCCTCGTCATGATCGGGGTCCTCGTCACGCTCGCCTTCCCGTCCCTCGCGGCCGGCGTGGCGATCGCGCTCGTCGTCGTGGCGCTCCTCCTCGTCCGGTACGGCGCGTTCCGGCTGGTCGCCGACGCGAAGACGTTCCCGGAGTCGTGGGCGACGCCCCTCGCCGCGATGTACGGTCGGGGCCTCACCTCGGCGGTCCTCCTCATCGTCTCCCTGCGCGCGATTCCGAACAGCGCGATCCTGTTCTTCCCCGCGCTCCTCCTCATCGTCGGGACGAACGTGGGGATGACGGTCGCGATGTACGCCTCTCGTCCGATGGCCGAGTACGCGTCGCCGTTCGACACGGGCGAGGACGCGGGGGCGCTCCTGATCGCCTTCTCGCCGGAGAACCTCATCCCCGGACCGATGCCGGCCGCGGGTACCGGCGCGGGGCACGGCGGCGATCCCTCCTCGGGCCCGGGCAGGACGTACGTCCCTCCGCCGCTCCCCTCCCAGAAGAAGCCCCCGACGTAGCCGCGGGCCGGTCGGGCCCCGGCGGGGACTCCGCCCCCTGATCCCTCCCTCTTCGCCCGGCCTCGTTCGGCCCACCGGGGATCCCGGTCGGTCCCCGGTCGAGGATGGGGAGGAGGGTCTCCGACCGCCGGTCGAACCGCCGCTACAGGCCAGTCCCCTCGACGGTCGGGCCGGCAGGCTTCACCGGGACCGATCGCGGGCGAGGAGTTCCTGGAACAGGGCGACGTACCTCGGGATGAGGTTCTCCCAGGAGTACTCGGACGCGCGGCTCCGGCTGACCCGCCCGAACGCCCGGCGACGGCCCGCGTCCGACGCGATCTCGGCCATGCCGCGAGCGAGCGCCCCGGGGTCGTCCGGCGGGACGAGGAGCGCGTTCGACCCCTCGGCGACGATCTCGGGGACGCCGCCGACCCGCGTCGCGACGATCGGGAGACCCGCCGCCATCGCCTCCAGCACGGACCGCGGGAACGATTCGAACCGGGAAGGAAGGACGAACACGTCCGCGTCCCGGTACGCCGCCAGGATCTCGGCCCGGGTCGCGGGGCCCTCGATGCGGATGCGGTCGCCGACGCCGCGCCGGCCCGCGAGGTCCCGCAGGACCGCGGCGCCGCCCCAATCGTCGCCGAGGAGCCGGGCCTCCCAGCGGACGCTCGCCGGCAGCTGGGCCAGGGCCTCGACGAGCGTCGCGAGCCCCTTCTGCACGACGTCGAGCCGCCCCACCGTGAGGAGACGGAGGCGATCGTCGCCGGCCGAGCCGGGCATTCCTGCGAACGGCGCGAGCGAGATCCCCGTCGGGATCCGGACGAGCCGATCCTCCGGGACCCCGAGACCGAGGAGGAAGGCCCGTTCGATCCCGCTCTGCACGATGACCCGATCGGCGGGACCGAGGGTCCACCCGGCGACCATCCGGTGGTACAGCCGGGAGAACGCGAGCCCTCGCCCGGGGTCGGCGTGGGGGGTGACGACGAACGGTCGGCGGCGGGCGCGCCGGAGGAGGGCGCCGATCCAGGTGGGGGCGTAGCCGAAGGCGTGGGCGTGCACGAGGTCCGCCTCCGCCTCGGCGGCGGCGAACAGCATCCCCGGCGCCACGATGCCGAGCCCGAGCGGGAGCGGCGCGAGCCGGTGCGCCCGGACCCGCGTGATCGGGACGGGGGAGCGGGAGTCGTCGAACGTCCGGCGCGTGAACGGGCGGTCCCGCTCGACGTCCGTCGTGACGACGCCCACGTCGACGCCGGCCCGACGGAGCCCGAGGGCGAGCTCCTCGAGCGTCGCCTCGACCCCGCCGAGGGCGGGGGGGTACCGCTGCGACAGCTCGAGGACACGCATCGCCGGAACCCCCGGGGGACCCCGCTCACCCCGGGGCCGTCGCGAGGGTCGTCGGAGGACGGGGCCGGCCGAACCGCCACCACGGGTCGGCGGACCGCTCGTCCCGGAGGTAGACGAGGACGAGACGGGCCAGGAGGACGGTCATCAGGATCGCGACCGCGATCCCGGCGTAGACTCGGACGGTCCCGTACGCCGGGCTCGCGTCGAGCGTGTCCGTGAACGCAGTGACCGACGGGCTCAGGGGGGAGAGGAAGCGGATGGCGAGGTCGTTGTTGATGAGGAGGTACGCCCACGCGACGGCGTTCGTCCAGCGCCACAGGCTCCCCCGGTCCGGATGGAACAGGAGGATATCGAGCCACAGGAGCACGAACAGGTAGAGCATGTACTGCTCGTAGAGGCCCCAGCGGAACAGGAGGAACGCGAGCGTCACGAGGATCATCGCCCGGAGCACCGCCTCGGGACGCCCCGTCGCCATCCACCGGGCCCCGAGCCACCCCGCGAGGAGGACCGCCGGGACCCAGAGGTAGCTAAGGGCGAAGCCGACGGCCGGATGGGCCGCGAGGAACGGGTTGATCGGCGGCGAGGTGAGGACGCCGACCCAGTTCATCCCCCCGCCCCCGCCGCGGCTCTGCGACGTCGAGGCGGCGACGACGTTGGTGAACCCCCAGCCGAAGACGACGAACACGGCGACCGTCGCGACGGCGGGGATCGCGAGGCCGAGGAGGAACTCCGCGCGACGCAGGCCGCGGGCGGCGAACGCTTCCAGCGGCAGGAAGATCGCGGTCACCCACTTCACGAAGATCCCCCACCCGTGCGAGGCGACGCGGCCCCACGAGCGGCGGGCGAGCAGCCCGGCGACGATCGACGCGACGACGAGCGAGTCGAACTGGCCCCACACCGCCCCGATCAGGATCGCGTACGGGAAGAACGACCAGCCGCGGACGGCCCGCAACGCGGTCGCGGCGTCGCCCCGCCACGCGACGACCGCCCGATAGAGGAGGAGCGCGGTGGCCGTGTCGCCGAGGATCGGCGGCTGCTTGAGGAGGAAGTACAGGACGAACCGGTTGCCGCCGCCGACCGCCTCCCAGAGCCGGTAGAGACCGCCGGTGACGAGGGGCCAGAACGGAAGGTACGCGGCCGACGGAAGCGGAACCCCGATGTACGAAATCGAGACGCCCGGGATCGACGGCCAGAACGCGTACGGGTTTGTTCCGGCCGCGACGGCGTGGCCGGTCCGGATCCAGACCTCGAAGTCGTACGGATGTCCGGTCCAGAAGGAGAACCCCTCGCGGATGAGGAGACCGAGAACGACGGCCCGCCACGCCGCGGCGGGGAGGCCGCCGAACGGCCTCCGCGCCGGCGGACCCCCGGGGCCGGCCGTCGGCTCCGCGGGACGGGCGTTCATGGCGGACGTGTCCCCACGGCGTGGGTCTTGACGTGGGGTCTTAAGTTACACCACCCCGCTCAGACGGCGGGAAGAGGCGTTGACCGGTTCCGACCCGCCGATCGCGCTCGTCGGGGGCATCGTCGCCCACAACGAGGAGGAGACCGTCGGGCCGGCGCTGCGCGCCCTCCTGGAGCAGGATCTCGGCGACCGGGCCGTCTGGCGCACGATCTGGGTCGTCGCGAGCGGATGCACCGACCGCACCGTCGAGCGCGCCCGCGAGGCGGCGAACGGCGACCCGCGCGTGGCGATCGTCGAGCAGCGGGACCGGCGGGGGAAGGCCGACGCGCTCAACACCATCTTCGATTCGGCGCTCGGGGATCTCCTCGTCCTCGTGAACGGGGACGCGGTCGCCGAGCCGGGCGCCATCGCCGCCCTCCTCGCGGTCGCCCGGGGGCTGCCCGCGCCGTTCGCGATCATGGGCCAGCCGGTGCCGCCCCCCGACCACGGGACCGGCGCCGTCGCCGGGGCGATCGGCCTCCTCTGGAGGATCCACGACGCCCTCCACGCGGAGACCCTCTCCCACGGGGAAGGCAACCACCTATCGGACGAGCTCCTCCTCGTGAGCCTGCCGGTCCCGTGCCGGTTCGCCGAGGGGACGATCAACGACGGGGCGTACCTGGGGGCGATCCTCGGGGAGGCCGACGGCCGCCTCGCGTACGCCCCGGCGGCCCGGGTCCGGATCCGGGTCCCCACGACCGTCGGCGACTACCTCGCCCAGCGGCGGCGGATCTACGCGGGCCACGCCCGGCAGGCGCGCGTGATGGGCCGGGTCCCGACGACGCTCGTGAGCGTCGCCCTGCGCGCGCCGGCGCGCGCGGCGCGGCTCGTGGGGCGGTGCGCCGCCGACTCCGGCCGGTGGGGCGCCCTCCCCGTCCTCGTGAGCCTCGAGGCCGCCGCTATCGCCCTCGCGCTATGGGACGAGCTCCCACCGCGTCGGAGCCACGTCCGGTGGCGACGGGTGGAGACGGTGGCGGCGTGGCCGACCGGTAGCGAGCGCGGATCGTCTCAAACCTGATCGAGTCGAACGAGAGCCCGCCGAGCGCCGTCGAGGTCCGGAACACCGCCTCGGGCCGCCCGTCGCGCCGGAGCCGCGCGTTCCGCCGGAGCCCCACGATCTGGAGGTACGTCGCGATGGCGAAGAACGCGGCCACGTTCGCGGCGCGGACGAGCCACGGCGCCCGCGGGGGGGTCGGGGCGCTCGGACCCGGGCCCCTTCGGCGACGGGCGTACACGACGGGGAGATGGTCCCCGATCCAGCTCGCCGACGCGAGGAGATCCGCGTAGTACGCGTCGCCCTCGAGGATCCGGGCGGTGAGCGCCTCCCGCGCGAACAGCCGGTCCCGCGCGGCGGCGAACTCCGCGCGGACGGTCGCATCGTCGCGGACGTAGTTGAAGCACAAACGCGGCCTCGGCGCGCCCCCGCCGTTCCGGGCCGGACGGCGGACCGCGAGGTAGATCCGCAGGACGGCGAGCCAGAGGTAGCCGTCGCGCGCGACGATCAGGAAGTCGAGGTCGTCCGCTGCGTCGGCCGACCCGTACGCGGTCGACCCGGTGATCCCGACGCACCGGAGCCACGGCAGCGTCCCGCGGAGCGGCCCTTCGACGAGCTCGCGCGCCGCGCGGACGAATCCCTCCGCCCGCTCCCGCCGCTCGAGGAACTCCGCGCCGGCCCGACCGGGAGCGAACGCCCATCCGCCGCGCAGCTCGGCGAGCTCCGGGCGGCCGGCGAGCCAGCGGGCGAGCTCGGTCTCCGACATGCGACCCTCGGGGGGCAGGAGCGACGCGAGCTCGTCGATCGGGACGCCGGTCTCGTGCTCGGCGGCGAGCTCGAGGCACGTCGCGATCCACGTCTGGGCCGGGATCTCCGTCCCGATCGGGACCGTGGCCCCCGCGTCCGACGCCATCGTTCGCGGAGGGACCGACGGCGGCGGGGTCAAAATACCCCCGCACGGCTCTCGGCGAGCCTTCATCCCGCCCGGTCCTACGCCGTTGAGGGGGTCGTCGGTGCCGGACGGACGCGCCCCGGCGATCCTCCTCCTCGTCGAGGTGGAGGGCGCCGACGGGGAGGAGCTGCCGGTCCGGGGACTCAGGACCCCCACGGATCTCTATCTCCTCGTCCAGCCCCGGACGCCCCGGTGGGCGATGGCGGCCGAGCGGCGGGGCGACGTCGCCTTCCGCCTTCCCGACGGAGTCTGGCGGCGGGCGCAACTGCGGGCCCCCGTCGACCCGGACGAGAGGACCGAGCTCCTCGCCGACGCCCGACGGCAGGTCGGCGAGGTGGCGTGGGCCCGTCACTTCGGGGACGGCACGCGGATCCTCGCGGTCCGGCTGGCCGTCCCGGACGAATCCGGGGGGTCTGCCGAGGAGGCTGCGCGTGTCGCGTTCGACGCGCTCGCCCCGACTTACGGCGCGCGCATCGCGCGCGAGCCGTTCCAGCGGTACCTCCGGGCGCGGGCCCTAGATATCCTTCGGAGGACGTTCCCGACCCCCGCCCGTCTCCTCGAGTTCGGCCCCGGCTCCGGCGCGCAAACCGTCCCGATGCTGCTCGCGGGCCACGAGGTGACCGCCATCGATCCCTCGGAGCGGATGCTCGGCGAGCTCCGCCGGGCGGCGGACGCCGCGGGCGTCGCGGGCCGGCTCACGACGCACCTTGGGACCTTCGGTCGACTCGGGGCGCTCCCCGTCGAGAACCCCGATGCCCGGTTCGACGGGGCGTACTCGATGTTCGGGGCGCTGAACCTCGATCCCCGGGTCGCGGATGGGGCGGAGCCGCTCGCGCGGCGCCTCGTTCCCGGGGCCCCGTTCGTCGCGGGGTTCTCGAACCGGCTCTCGTTCGCCCCGCTCGCGTTCCTCCTCGCCGCGGCCGACCGGCCCGCCGCACGGGACCGGGCCCGCCTGATCGCCGGTCGGTCGATCGCCGTCGGCGGGCTCCCGACCCGGCCCCTCTCGCCGCGGCGGCTCGCCCGAACGCTCGCCCCCTGGTTCCGGCGGTCGACCGGCGAGGCGATCTCGATCCTCGTCCCCCCGTTCCCATCCGCGCGGCTCGAGAGGATCTTCGGACCGGCCGGGCTCGCCCGGCTCGCCGCGCTCGACCGTCGGCTCGACTCGCACCGGTGGCTCGCGGAGGCGTCGGCCGAGCACCTCGCCCTCACGTTCCGGAGGGCGGACGCGGAGACCGTCGGCGACCGGGCCGTATTTTAGGCGGCGCGGGCTGGCGACGGCCGTGGCGCGCCGCTGGATCTCCGAGCACCACACCGTGAAGGTGCTCATCGAGCCGCAGGGGGCGATCGTGGCGTTCACGATGAAGCGGTACTCCTACCTGCTGTTCGTCACGCGGCGATTCTTCGGCGTCAAGAAGATCCGGACCGCCGACCGGATCGTCGCGCGAGCCGGCTACTCCGCCCCCGGCGCGCTCGAGCTCATCCGGACCTCGTACCCCGCGGGCCCGTGACCCCGATCGGGCGTGCGCGGCCGTGACGCTCGGCGGGGCTGGGGCATCCGATCGGTCCCTTGACCGGCGGGGAGCGAGCCGGACGCGGCGGATCGTGCTCCTCGGAGGGGTCCTCGCGGTCGGGCTCCTCCTGTTCGCCACCCTGCCGGAGTGGTTCCCCCGGGCCGCGGAGCCCGGGCCCCCGCCGGCGGCGCGGACCCCGGTCCGCCACGTCGTCGAGATCATGATGGAGAACCATGGCTTCGACAACTACTTCGGCACGTTCCCCGGCGTCCTCGGGCTCCCGGCGGATGTCCGCCTCCCGGACGGGAGCGGGGCGTCCGTCGGGCCCTACTGGATCAACGGCACGAGCACGCCGGACCTGCCGCACGACCGGCCGAGCGAGATCGCCGATGTCGACGGCGGTGCGATGGACGGGTTCGTCGAGCAGATGGCGGCGTACAACCGGTCGCTCGAAGCGACCCCGATGGGGTACTACAACGCGACCCAGATCCCGGGATACTGGGCGCTCGCGGGGACGTACGTCCTCTGCGACCACTACTTCGCGTCGGTCCTCGGGCCGACGGTCCCGAACCGGCTCTACGCGATCGCCGGGAGCTCGGCCGGGCTCGACTCCGACGCGATGCCGGCCGCCGGGGTCGATCTTCCCACGATCTTCGACCAGCTGTCGAACGCCGGGCTCAGCTGGCGGTACTACTACGACGCCGAGGGGAACGAGACGCCGATCGTGCTCGACGTCGCCCCGCTCCGACAGTCGCCGAGCGAGGTCGCGAACGTCGCGCCCGACACGGACCTCCTCTCCGAGCTCGCGCAGAGTCCGCTTGCGAACGTCACGTACATCGATCCCGAGGCGTCGCCGACCGTGAGCGAGCATCCGCCGGAGAACGTGACCGTGGGCCAGGACTGGACGCTCTCCGTCCTGGCGACGATCGAGGCGAACCCCGATTGGCCGTCGACCGCGATCTTCCTCACGTGGGACGAGGGGGGCGGCTACTACGACAGCGTCGCGCCGCCCGCGATCGATGCCCTCGGGTACGGGCTTCGCGTGCCGCTCCTCATCGTCTCGCCGTTCACCCGCGGCGGCGGGGTCGACTCGTCGGTGCTGGACCACACGTCGATCCTCCGCTTCATCGACGAGGACTGGGGACTTCCCGCCCTCAACGCCCGCGTCGCGGAGGCGGGGAACCTCACCCCGCTGTTCGCCTCCGGGCTCTCCTCCCCCCAGACCGGGCGCGCGCCGGCGGATCCGCCTCCGGCGTCGGGGCCGGCCGTGCCGACGGTCAGTCGCGTCTCCGTCCTCGCTGCCGGAGACCGACCGCCGCCACGACCGCGATCGCCCCGACGGTTGGTCCGATCGCCACGAGGACGAGGAGCGACCCGGTCGCCGTGCCCCCGGTCGTAGGCGCCGGCGTCCCGTTGAGCGTCCAGGTGTCGTTGAGCAGCCCCGTGTTCCCCGCTCCGCCAAACGCGACGAACCGCTCGCCAGCGTCCTCGAAGCCGCCGGTGCCGGCGTACCGGGGGGGCGGCGGGGACGGCAGCGCGATCGGCCACCACGTTGCGTTCCCGGGGGCGAACGCCCAGAGGTCGTTGAGGATCGTCCGGTTGCCGTACCCGGAGAAGACGATGAGCCATCCCGACCGGGGATCGACGCCCTGGATGGCGTAGTCCCGCGCCGGCGGGGAGCTCGCGGTCGCGACGCGCGACCAGGTCCGGTCGGTGTAGTTGAACCGCCACGTATCGTTGAGGTGGTGGAAGGTGAGGTTGGGACCCGAGAAGTCGTTCCCGGCGAACAGGAGGCTCGCGCCGAGGGCGGGATCGAAGCTGAGCCGCCCGTCGGCCCGGTTCCCCGGCGAGGGACCCGCCACGGTGAGTTGGGACCAGACGTGCCGGTCCGGGTCGTACGACCAGGTGCCGCCGAGGTAGACGGTTCCCGAGAAGCCCCCGAACAAGAGGACCACACCGCCCGTCGGATCGAAGGTGATCCCAGAGTCGGAACGCGGCGATGGCGCCTCGCCGTTGGGCAGCTCGGTCCACGCGTCGAGGCCGACGGAGTACGACCAGGTGTCGTTGAGCCGGTAGATCGTGCCGTTCGCGTACTGGGCCCAGCCTCCGAAGAGGTACACGAGGTCGTCGACGGGATCGTAGACCATCGCCGCATCGGCCCGCGCGAGCGGCGCAATCGCGGGATGGCGCGGGCTCCAGGAGCCGTTCGCCGGGTCGAGGAGCCACGTCCCGTTCAGCGGGACGCTTCCGTTCCAGCCGCCGAAGTAGACGAACCGGTCGACCGCGCCGTCGTACGCCATCATGTTGCCCGCGGCCGCCGGCGGGGCCGGTCCGTGCGACACGTTCCACCACGCGCGGAATTCGTCGCTCGGCGCCGCCGACGCGGAGTGGATCGGTCCCCCTAGAACCGTCGGCAGCACGACGAGCGCGACGACCATGATCCCGGCCATCGCCCAGCGGCGGGACATCCTGGGCGTTCCCATCCCGGGCCCACGATAAGGTCACCCCGGGCGCGACGCGCGGCCCCCCTCATGCGTGCCGCCCGCGCCGCCGGGCGCCGGAGCGGGCCCGGCTCTTTTTGGGGGCCCGGGGCTCGCGTCCCCCGTGCGGAGGAACGGGGTCTGCTACGACGTCGGCCGCGAGATGCTCGGCCAGAACTGGCGGCCCGATTTCGACCCGGCCGTCGTCCGGGGCGAGCTCGAGATCATCCACCGGGACCTCCACTGCAACGCGGTCCGCATCCAGGCGTTCGACCTCGACCGCCTCGCGCGCGCGTCGGAGTTCGCCCTGGAAGAGGGCCTCGAGGTGTGGTTCTCCCCCGAGATGTGGGACCGGGCGCCGGAAGAGACCCTCCAGTACCTGGGCCGGGCGGCGGAGCGGGCGGAGCGGCTGCGCCGGCAGCACGGGGACCGGCTCGTGATGAGCGTCGGCAGCGAGGTCACCCTCTTCTCGGCGGGGTTCCTTCCGGGAGCGAACGTCCTCGAGCGGCTGGCCCACCCGGAGTTACGGGACCGGGTGCGGAGCGGCGCCCACAACGCGCCGCTCAACGAATTCTTGGGCGCGGCGAGCCGGATCGTCCGGGAGACGTTCGGCGGCCCGCTCACCTACGCATCGCTGCCGTTCGAGGCCGTCGACTGGACGCCGTTCGACTTCGTCGGCGCCGACCTCTACCGGGACGGGCGGTCCTACGCCCAGTACCCCGACTCCGTGCGGCGGTACCTCGCGTTCGGAAAGCCGGTCGCGAACCTCGAGTTCGGCTGCTGCACGTTCCGCGGCGCGGAGCTCCTCGGCGGACGGGGCTGGCAGGTCGTGGACTTCTCGACGTTCCCACCCCGGCTCACCGGCGAGTACGTCTACGACCAGGAGGCGCAGGCGCGGGAGGTCGCGGACCTCCTCCGCGTCAACGAGGAGCTGGGGGTCGACGCGGCGTTCGTCTTCACCTTCGTCGAGCCGGGCGTCGCCCTGGACCCGGAGCAGCGCCGGAGGCTACCCGAGCTCTCCTTCGATCCCGACCTCCCGCGCTACAGCCTCGTGAAGACCGCGATGGACGGGCGACGCGGGCCGACGTACCCGGGGATGCCCTGGGAGCCGAAGGAGTCGTTCCGGGCCGTCGCCCGGTTCTACGCCGAGCATCCACCGCGGACCACCTGATCCGCCCGGGCGCGCGGGGCGGTGGTCCCGTTGTTCCCGGGTCCGGTTGGACAAGGGCTTACCCCGCATCCCGGCCCTTCCACCACCACGGAGAGCGGAGGGAGGCGACCATGGTCGTACCGGCGTGGCTCATCATCTACGGCGTCCTCTTCCTGGCGGGGCTGATCGTCGGGCTCCTCGCGCGCTTCTTCCTCGTCCTCGCCGCGGTCCTCCTGGTTCTGGGGGCGGTCGGTCTGGCACTGCTCGCCGTCTTCG
>Ga0335081_10016396_pt1 | contig 11988 bp, 10 predicted proteins | sample Lox_Sample_35_FD_206713 | JGI IMG/M metagenome (GOLD analysis project Ga0335081, IMG submission 206713) | Soil microbial communities from Loxahatchee National Wildlife Refuge, Florida, United States - Lox_Sample_3.5 | ecosystem: Environmental > Terrestrial > Soil > Wetlands | place: USA... | reverse complement strand
GCGATCATGGATAACTCCGAGGATAGCAGGAGCAGAGTTTAGCCCAGACCGGGCAGCGGAAGACATGGTCGCGCGGCGACCGATGCCTTCCTCAGTCGAGGCGCGTCAGTCGAGCCGCACGCCTCCCACCCGCACGAGCCCATCGGGAATCGGCCGCAGCCCTTGCAGCTTGTTCGTGTAGGCCCACAGCACGTTGGGATGATAGAGGTAGATGACGGGCCGGTCCTTGAGCACGATCGCCGCGATGCGGCCGTAGAGCTCGGCGCGCTTCGCCGCCTCCTGGGTGCTGCGCGATTGGAGCAGCAGATCGTCCACCTCGGCATTGCAATAGCCGGCGACGTTGAGCGATTGATTGCAGCCGACGACCCGGAAGAGGTTGCCGTCCGGGTCGGCGCGTCCGCTCCAACCGATGGCGTAGGCATCGAACTGTCCTTTGTCGGCCATGGCGAGCGATGTCGCAAACTCGGTCAACTTGATCTCGACGTCGAACCCGGCTTCGCGCGCCATCGCCTGAACGACTTCGGCGACGCGCTGGGCGAGCGGCGTATTGGTGGTCATCAGGGAAACGCGTGGATTCGGCACGCCCGCCTCGCGCAGGAGCGCCTTGGCGCGCGCGAGGTCGCGCTTCGGCACAGGCACGTTCTTGGCGTAGTAGGCGTTGGTTGGCGCCACCCACTGGTTGCCGGCGAGCGCTTCGCCGTCCAGCGCGAACTGGACGATGCCCTCGCGATCGAGCGAGAGCTCGAAAGCTTCCCGTACCCGCGGATCGCGTCCCAGCACATTCTTGCGCGCCAGCTCGCTCTTGCCGACGTTGATCGTGATGCCCTGGTAGCCGAGTCCAGGGAACTTCGTCAGGTTGAAACGCGCGTCGCCTTGAGGCGCGGCACGTCGGAGGGCGCCAATGCTTGGACGAAGTCGAGCTGGCCGGAGAGCAGGTTCGCCAGCCGCACCGTCGAGTCGGGGATGGGCAGGTAGACGATGCGATCCAGATGGACGTCGCCTTTGTTCCAATAGCCCGGATAGCGCTCGACCACGATGCGGTCCTGTGCCACCCGCTCGAGGAAGCGGAACGGCCCCGAGCAGACGGGCCTGGCGCCGAACTTGTCGCCGTCAGCTCGCGCCGCCTTGGGCGAGACCATGATGCCGGCGCTGTCGGCGAGCACGCCCAGCAGGGGCGAATAAGGCGCCGAGAGGTTGAGCCGCACGGTGTAGGGATCTACGACGTCCACGCTGACGACGGGGGCAAGCTCGCTGCGCCGGTTCGAGCCGGCCATCGTCCGGTGCCGGTCGAGGTTGAACTTCACCGCCGCCGCGTCGAGCTTTTCTCCGTCGTGGAAGGTGACGCCTTCACGGATGCGGAGGATGAGCGCCTTGCTGTCCGCCGACCACTCGTAGCGCGTGGCGAGCTGCGGCACGACACCCAAGTGCTCGTCGATGTCGAAGAGTTTGTCGCACAGCGCCGCGAGCACCATGCGGCCGACGAACGTGCGGCCGAGCGTCGGATCGAGGATATCGGGGTCCTCGGCGAGACCGATCCGCAGCGTCTGGGCGTGCGCGACGCCGAGCAGCCATGCGAGCGCGCACGCCGCGACAGTGACGCGCTTCGGCCGACTGCGGCGAGCCACAAACGGCCGTTCGCGAGCCGGCCGAGCCTCGGCTATTTCACCGCGAAGCAGTAGACCAGCGCATCGCCGCCCGTGGCGCGCACGCTTTCGGGATCGCACCCGACCGTCGGATGGGTCGCGTTCCAGGACGTCGCCCAGGAGGCGGCGATCGGGCCCTTGCGATCGTGATGTCCGGTCATCGCCGAGCCTTCCTTGCCGCTCTTGGTCCAGTTGCCGCACGTCATGTCGGGAAAGGGCGCCCCCGGAAACGCCGTGCCGTCGGGCCTGGAACCCGTGAGCATGTCGTGTCTGTTCGGCTTGTCCCCGAAGCCGTTCACCACCTGACCTTTCTCGTCGAGCGCCGTCTCCTTGGTCACGTTGTTGGCCGCGGAGTGCAGCTCGTCGACGTTCCGGGCAATGACCACGCCCTTCGCGTTCTGCCACGGACCGGCGCCGATGCGGTCGCGCGCATTGACGAAATTCGGATCGCTCAGCTTGGGCGCCTGGGTGCTCAGATAGGCGTGCCAGGTGCGATTGCCGGCGCCGGCCGCCGTGGCGAGCTGCTGGCAATGCTGGTCCGCGCCCTCGAGGCCGCCGAGGTCGCCGCCCTTGCCGAGCCCGGCGCTAGTCACGAAGAACGTCATGTCCTTGACGTTCAGCTCCTGCGCCCGCGGGCTCGCGCCGAAGGCAATCAGGATCAGCCCGGCCGCGGTGAGCGAGGTCGTTCGGATCATCAGCGTAGGCATGGTGAGTTCCTAGGGTGGCGATAGGCCTGGGGCCGGGCCGGCGGGAGGCGAACACAGTCTGGTCCGAGATTCTTCCGGCAAGCCCGTGCTTCGTCAATCAGCGGCCGAAGAAGCCCCCGGGGCAGGCTCGATCGCGAAGGCCCGCGGCGCTTTACCTGCCGCGAAGCGCTCCCACATGCGCGCGTAGGCTGCCTCGAGCGCGCGGGTGAACTTCGGCGAGTCGAAGAGCGGCAGCGCGTACCGCTGCTCGCGCAGCCGGCGGCGCAGCGCATCGAGCCGCGGCCGGTCGCGCGCGAGCTCGATCGCGAGCGATTCGTAGTCGTCGGACGAGCGCGCGACGAGCGTCTCCAGGCCCGTGTTGACGAGCAGGCTCGCCGCGACGCGCGAGGCGAACGTCTCACCGATCCGCGTGATCATCGGACAGCCGGCCCACAGCGCATCGCTCCCCGTCGTGTGCGAGGTGTAGGGGAAGGTATCGAGCACGAGGTCGGCCACTGCGTAGCGCGCGAGATGCTCGGAAAGCGGGCGAATCGGGGCAAAGACGAGCCGCTCGGGCGTCACGCCGTGCTGCGCCGCGGCGGCGCGCAGGTTCGGCCGCGCCCACTGGTTGTCGTCGAGTAGCCACAGCACGCTCTCCGGAACGCGCTCGAGAATCCGCATCCACAGCGCGAAGAGCTCCCGCCCGATTTTGTAGCTCTGGTTGAAGCAGCAGAAGACGACACTCGCCTCCGGCAGCCCGCAGGCGCCGCGCGACGGCACCGCGGGGACGATGGCGCGTCGGCGATCGTTGGGCTGATAGCAGTGCGGCAGGCGCACCACCTTCTCGTCGTAGTCGCCATCGTGCTCGGGCGGGACGACCGTCGGATCGGCGATCAGGTAATCGATCCAGTCCGCGCCCATCGTTCCCGGAAAGCCGAGCCAGTTGACCTGGATCGGCGCAGGCCGGAAAGCGGCGATATGCGCGCGGTCGTCCTCGGTGTAGCCCTTGAGATCCACGAGAACGTGGATGCCCTCGTCGCGTATGCGCTGCGCCGCCGCTTCGTCGGAGACGTCCGCCAGCTCCACGAAGCGGTCGCATCCGGACTCGAGCCGCCGGCGCATCGGGCTGCCGTCGTCCGGCCCGTAGGAGAAGAGATACGTTTCGAAGCGCTCGCGGTCGTGCAGCTCGAAGATTTCCGCCGCGAGATACGCCACCGGGTGGCCGTGGAAGTCGCCGGAGAGGTACCCCGCGCGCAGCCGCGCCGGCTGTCCGAAGCGCGCAACGTCGTGGCGGAAGCGATCCTTGGGCACAATCGTCGCCGAAAGCGCGCGCGCGTGCGCGCGCAGCAGCGCCCGGTCCGCGCCCGGCAGCGACATGAGCTGGAACGGCGACACCGCTGCCGGATTCGCCGCTGCGCCGCGAAGCACCGTGCCGGCATGGCGTCCGACCGCTTGCCAGTCGCCCATCCGCTGCCCGAGCCAGAGCGCCGCCGCTGCGGCGGCGAGCAAGCCGGGTTGCAAGGACAGAGCATGCTCGCTGGCCGCGAGTGCCTCGTCCAGGCGGCCCTGCTGCTGCAGATCGGAGGCGAGCGCTTGAAAGGCATCGGCGGAATCGGGCGCGATCTCGGTCCAGCGGCGAAAGCAGGCCTCCGCTTCGCTCGCGCGGCCGAGCCGCTGCAGCACCGTCCCCAGATGGTCCCAAGCGGCGGCGAATCGCGGCTCGAGCCGCGTCGCCTCGCGCAGGGGGCCGACCGCTTCGCTCGGCTTGCCGGCGAGGAACAGCGCATTGCCGAGGTTGTAGTGCGCGCGATAGTTGGCGGGCTTGCGCGCAATCGCCTGTCTGAAGTGGTCGATCGCCTCGTCGAGCGTTCCGCTCGCTTGCAGGAGATAGCCCAGGTTGTTGTGGATCTCGGCATAGCCAGGATCGAGCGAGAGCGCTATGCGGTAAGCGGCGATCGCTTCGTCGGGGCGGCCGGCATCCTTGAGGACATTGCCGAGGTTGCCATGAAGGACCGGGTTGCCGGGAGCGCGCTCGACCGCGGCGCCGATCAGCCGCAGCGCCGCCTCGAACTCGTTGCGGCGGAAGTGGACGAGGCCAAGAAGATGCGCCGCGTCGGCGTCGTTCGCGTTCTCGGCAAGAAGCCGGCGATAGATCGCCGCCGCTTCGTCCAGCCGCCCCGCGCGATGGAGCTCGAGCGCCTCTTTCAACAGGCTGGCGTTCGTTGCGATCGAAAGACCTTTCAGGTACCGATTCCGAGAACTCTCGCCCGGTCTGCGACACGGAGCCTAACCGCGTCCGCGTTGGCGACGGAGTCGCCGTACCGGACAATGCCGGGCTCGAGGCGCGGGAGGTCCTGGGTCAGGAGCCGGCGATCGGGTGAGAACAGATCATAGCCGGTCAGCTCGGCCAGCGGCACGAACCGCACTTGTCTGATCTCGGGCGAGGAGTGTGTCGCCTGCCCGGCAGCGAGGCGGTAACGCAACGCCGCAAAACCCTCGCGAGGGGCACAACGGAAGTAGAAGTCCAGGCGGTAAGGCCCGGGCTCTTCCTCGATGTACGGGACGGCGTCGATCCTGAGGAGCCCGATCACCGTGATCTCGATGCCGAGCTCTTCCAGCACTTCGCGGCGTAACGCGGCCTCGATTACGTCATCCGGCGAGTTCTCGCTGCGCGGCTTGGTTGGATCGCCGGGAGTCGACTCGAGCGATCCTCCCGGGAGGCCCCACGAGCCCTTGGGTCGGTAACTGTGCTCGACGAGGAGCACCTCGGGGGAGCCCGTGCTCTCGTCGATCATCACTGCGACGGCACCGACGAGCCACTTGCGGGCGAGGAGCCCCTTGAGGAAGCCTGCCAGTCGAGGGGGAAATAGTCGCCACAGGAGAAGGGAGTACCGGTGGAGAGTGGGGTGATGCTCGATGAAGCGGGCGAGTCGTGTGAACATCGGCTGTGCTCCCTGACGGGCGGGTCTAATGTTGGATGACCCGCGTCGGCGGAGGTTCTCTCGGCAAGGCACCGCCGAGCGCTGCGGCCTGGGCTTGCCCAGACCGTTTGCACCCGCTCCCGGCAAACGCATAGCCCGATTGCAGGCCCGTGGGAATGTCGCGCACTAAGGCAGACCGCCTTTAGCCTGTTAGAGCAGCGGACTCAGAAGCCGTGCGAGGTTCTCGACGACCTTGACCACCGGATTGCGCTGGCGCCAGCGCTCGAGCTCCAGCATCTCGCCGTCGCGCAGGTAGCGCTGCTGCTCGATCGCGATCCGCTTGCAGAGCCCGGTGTCGTAGATCAGCACGACGATCTCGGCGTTTAGGGCGAAGGAGCGGATGTCGAGGTTCGAGGAGCCGATCCAGGTGATCGTGTCGTCGATCGTCACGCACTTCGCGTGCAGGAAACGCTTGCCGTAGCGGCAGATGCGCACGCCGGCTTCCATCAGCTCCTCGTAATAGGAGCGCTGCCCGTAGCCTACGAGATACTGGTCGATCTGCCGCGGCACGACCAGCGTCACGTCGACACCGCGCAGCGCCGCGGTCTGCAGCGCCTGCAGCAGTCCCTCGTCGGGAACGAGGTAGGGCATGGTGATGAACACCCGCAGGTTGGCGGCGTGAACGAGCGAGACGATGAGTCGCTGGTTGTTCTCCCGAGGATATCCAGGGCCGCTCGGCAGCGTCTGCGCGGCGATCTCGCCTTGCACCTCGGGGTCCGGCACGTGGCGCGCGTCGCCCAGGAACTCGCCGGTCTCGACGTACCAGTCCTCGGCGAACACCGCCTGCAGCTCGAGCGCGATCGGGCCGGCGAGCCGCACGTTGAGCTCCTCGTAGGTGAGTCCCGGCTTGAACTCGGCGTCGACCAGGTTCTGCGAGCCGGTGTACGCGATGCGGCCGTCGATCACTGCGATCTTGCGGTGGTTTCGGAGATCGAGGCGTCCCGCGCGCCGGAAGAGGCCGATGCGCATCGTTTCCTCGGCCAGGATCCCGGCTTGCTCGAGCCGCGGGATCAGGCGATCGAAATCGGGACGCGACCCGAACGAGTCGGCGAGCACGCGGCAGACCACGCCGCGCTCCACCGCGTGCTGCAGTGCCTCGATGACGCGCAACGTCGTCGCGTCGTCGGCGACGATGTAGAACAGAAGGTGGACGTGATCGCGAGCCGCGTCGATGTCGGCGATCAGCCGGTCGACGAAGCCGTCGTAGTCGGAGAGCACCTCGATCGCGTTGCCGCCGAGGATCGGCAGCTCGCCGAGCGCTTCGGCCAGCATCACGGCCTTGTTGAGCTCCGGACCGACATCGGGATGGAAGATCGACGGGTGCTTCGCCAGCCGCTCGAAGATCGGATGGCTCAGCTTCTCGAACTCGACTTGGCGCTGCACGCGCCAGCCGGGCAGGGTGGGCCTGCCGATCAGGCCGTAGAGGACGAGACCGACCGTGGGCTCGAAGAAGATCAGCAGCAGCCAACCCTTGGCGGCGTCCGGCGAGCGGCGGAACGGAACGACCACCACCATTGCTAGCCGCACCGCCCATTCGGCGGCGAAGAAGACGTTGAGCCAGAGCTTGTCGTCGGTGAGCAGCGCGGTCATCGGCGGGCGCGTTCGTGTCGGCGCGCATCATGGCAGAGGCCGGGTCCGGCTTCCAGCGTCCGCAGACGAGTCGATGCAGGGTAAGATCGAACGCTTCCGTTCGGTCGCATCGCCAACCATGCATCCCCGTCCCTTACGCGTGTCGCCTCCTGCTGCGCTCAGCCGCCTGCTCCTCCTCGTCTGCCTCGGCGCCTGCGGGCTCGCGCCCGCCGCGGCGGCGCCCCGCGCCGTCACGCCGCGCGCCGAGCTCACGCCCGACGAGCGCATCACCATCGACATCTTCGACAGGTCCAAGCGCTCGGTCGTCCACATCTCGACCGCGGAGCGCGTGCGCGAATTCTGGACGCGCAACGTCTACACCATCCCGCGCGGAACGGGCTCCGGCTTCATGTGGGACGACGAAGGCGACGTCATCACCAACTACCACGTGATCGCGGACGCATCGGAGGTGAAGGTGCGCCTGAGCGACGGCCGCGAGTATCCGGCGAAGCTCGTCGGCGCCAGCGAATTCCACGACCTCGCGGTGCTGCGCATCGCGGTGCCATCCAACCGGCCGCCGGCGCTACCGATCGGAACCAGTCATGACCTGCGCGTGGGCCAGCGCGTCTACGCCATCGGCAATCCGTTCGGGCTGGACTGGTCGCTCAGCACGGGCATCGTCTCGGCGCTCGACCGGTCCCTCTCGAGCGACGAGGGCAGCCGCATCGAGCACCTCATCCAGACCGACGCGGCGATCAATCCCGGTAATTCCGGCGGACCGTTGCTGGACAGCGCCGGGCGCCTCATCGGCATGAACACGGCGATCTACAGCCCGAGCGGCGCCTCCGCGGGCATCGGCTTCGCCGTGCCGGTCGATACGATCAATCGCGTCGTTCCGGCGCTGATCGCGCACGGCAAGTATGCCGAGCCTTCGCTCGCGATCGAGACCGACGACGACGTCAACGAGGTGCTGAGCGAGCGTCTCGGCGTCGATGGCGTGTTCGTCCTGCAGGTCGAGCCCGGAGGTCCCGCGGAAGCGGCGGGACTGCGTGGCGCACGCCTGGGACGTGGTGGCACGATCTATCCGGGCGACGTGATCGTGTCGGTGAACGACAAGCCGGTGAAGAGCGCCGCCGACCTCGAGGCGCGGCTCGACGATTTCAACCCCGGCGATCGGGTCCGCCTCGGGGTGCTGCGCGACGGCAAACGGATCCGCGTCGAGGCGATGCTGGCCGCGGGCGGGTCCTAGTCGAGCTTCGCGCCGTGGCCCGGGGCTTCGGCCGCCTGGCGTCGTCGACGTGCGATCGCGGGCCCCTGCCGCTGGCCCGTGAAGGTTGCCGCGGAGCGTTCTCGTTCGGCGGTTTCGCTCCGGCACCAGGCCCGCCGATGCGTTGTTTCCCCGGGGGTTTTGCCCGTTGGCATGGCCTATGCGAAAGGCGCATGGCCATGCCCAAGATGCCGCCTCCCTGCCACAACGTGGGCGAAGCCCCGCCGCGCTTCGCCAGTGCCGCCGAGATCGCGCTCGCGGAGGCGCTGCGGCGCCAGCTCGAGGAGCGGTATCTCGGCCCAGCCGCCGCGCAGGAGGCTTTCCCGACGCATCCGGACCCAAAGCACTGACCCGATCCGTGCGTGGGCCGGCTGTGCGATGATGGCGAGCGCTTCAGGGGGTCGCCATGAATCGTCGCTGCTGTGCAAACTTGCCGCATCCCGTGAACGCGCGGGGGTGTGCCGCCTGCATCGTTCTCGCGCTCGCCGTTTCATCCGCCGCGAGCGCGCTCGACGTCAACGTCGTCGGCCTCTTTCCCAACAAGGCGCTGGTGCAGATCGACGGCGGCGCGCTGCAGACCCTTGCGGTCGGACAGAAGAGCCGCGAGGGGGTCCTGCTGCTCTCGGTCGATCGCGACAGTGCGAGCTTCGATATCGAGGGCGAGCACATGACGCTGGGACTTGGTCACGCCCGCATGAAGCCGAGCAGGGCGCCGCCGTCGGCGATCGTCTCCGCCGACGATCGCGGCCATTTCGTCACCGATGGCTGGATCAACGGCATGCCGGTGCGCTTGGCGATCGATACCGGCGCGACGTACATCTCGCTGCCCGCAAGTGAGGCGCGCCGCCTCGGGCTCGACTACCGCAAGGGCCGCAGGGCGATGATGGAAACCGCGAACGGCACCGTCCCCGCCTACCGGGTGCAGCTCGATACCGTGCGCGTCGGCGATATCACAGTCAACGGCGTCGACGCGGTCGTGACCGACGGAGAGGGGCCGTACATCGCGTTGCTCGGCATGAGCTTTCTCAACCGCATGGACATCCGGCGCGAGGGGCAGGTCATGACGCTGACGAAGCGGTACTAATTAAGTCCCGCCACAGCGGCCGCTTCCCGCCGGCGCGCGGGGCCGAGGCGGTATTCGATCCGTCGAGCTTCAGCTCCCCGGCGTCCAGATCCTTGGGCCGCCGCCACCGGCCATCTCCAGCATCAGCGCGTTGAGGCGTTTCACGAACGCGCCCGGCTCGTCGAGCTGACCGCCTTCGGCCAGCACGGCCTGGTCGAGCAGGATGTGGCTCCAGTCGGCGAAGCGGGTCTCGTCCGACTCTGCTTTCAGCGCCTGCACCAGCGGGTGATGCGGGTTCACCTCGAGCGTGGGCTTGCTCTCCGGGACCTTCTGGCCGGCGGCCTTCAGCAGCCGCTCGAGATTGGTGCTCATCGCCGCGGCGTCCGCGACCAGGCAGGAGGGCGAATCGGTGAGGCGGTGGGTGACGCGCACCTCCTTCACCTTCCCGCCGAGCACCTTCCCGATCCGCTCGGTGAGCTCCTTGAACTCCCCGGCTTCCTTCTGCTGCTCCTTCTTCTCCGCCTCGTCCTCGAGCTTGCCGAGGTCGAGGTCGCCCTTGGCCACCGACACGAGGCTCTTGCCTTCGAACTCGGTGAGATTGGCCATCACCCATTCGTCGATCCGGTCGTGCATCAGCAGCACCTCGACGCCTTTCCGGCGGAAGATCTCGAGATGGGGGCTCGAGCGCGCCGCGGCGAACGAATCGGCCGTGATGTAGTAGATCTTGTCCTGGCCGTCCTTCATCCGCGACAGGTAGTCGGCGAGCGACACGGTCGGCTCCTCGCTGTCGTCCCGCGTCGAGCTGAAGCGCAGCAGCTTGGCGATGCGCTCGCGGTTGGCGTAGTCCTCGCCCACGCCTTCCTTGAGCACGCGCCCGAACTCCTCCCAGGCGATCGCGTACTTCTCCTTCTCTTTGTCGGAGAGCTCTTCCAGGAGCGAGAGCACCCGCTTCACGCAGCCGGCGCGGATCGACTCCACGGTCTTCGACTCCTGCAGGATCTCGCGCGAGACATTGAGCGGCAGGTCGCTGGAGTCGATCACGCCGCGCACGAAGCGCAGGTACGCCGGCATCAGCTGCTCGGCGTCGTCCATGATGAACACGCGTTGCACGTAGAGCTTCACGCCGTGCCGGTGCTCGCGGTCCCACAGGTCGAAGGGCGCGTGCGCCGGAACGTAGAGCAGCAGCGTGTACTCCTGCTTGCCTTCGACGCGAGCGTGCGTCCAGGCCAGCGGCGGCTCGAAGTCGTGCCCGACGTGCTTGTAGAACTCCTGGTACTGCTCGTCGGTGATCTCCGACTTCGGCCGCGCCCAGAGGGCGGACGCCTGGTTGATCTGCTCCTCGTCGTCCTTGAGCGCGTACGCGTTCTTGTCCTTGTCCCATTCCTCCTTGCGCATCAGGATGGGAATGGTGATGTGGTCGGAGTACTTGCGCAGGATCGCGCGCAGGCTGAAGCCGGACAAAAGCTCGTCCTCGCCATCGCGCAGGTGCAGCGTCACCTCGGTGCCGCGTCGCTCGCGGCTCACGGTCTCGATCGTGTAGCTGCCCTGGCCGTCGCTCTCCCAGCGCACGCCGTGCTCGGCGCCCATGCCGGCGCGGCGGGTGACCAGTGTGACCTTGTCGGCGACGATGAACGAGGAGTAGAAGCCCACGCCGAACTGGCCGATCAGATGGGCGTCCTTGGCCTGATCGCCGGTCAAGCTTTCGAAGAATTCGCGCGTGCCCGACTTGGCGATCGTGCCGATGTTGGCGATTACTTCGTCGCGCGACATGCCCACGCCGTTGTCGGACACGGTGATCGTTCGCGCGGCCTTGTCGTAGGCCACTCGAATCCGCAGCTCAGCGTCGCTCTCCCAGAGCGCGGTGTCGGCGAGCGCCTCGAAGCGCAGCTTGTCGCAGGCGTCCGACGCATTGGAGATCAATTCCCGCAGGAAGATCTCCTTGTTGCCGTACAGGGAGTGCACCATCAGCTGCAGCAGCTGCCTGACTTCGGCCTGGAAGCCGAGGGTTTCCGGTGTGCCTACTTCGCTCATGCTGCGACATCCTTTTCTCGACGACCGAGGATCATATTATCAGCCCCGCCCGGACCCGCAGCCGTCTCGGCACCCCTCTTGACCGCTCGCCGCAGCGCCGCGAAGCTCCGCGGCTCCCATTCGCGCACCGCGAGGAGCACGCCGGTGCCGTGGCGCTCGGTTAGCGCCGATCCGCGGCTTTCCTCGTGCAACGCGGCGATTTCGTGCCGCAGCCAGCGTAGGCTTGCCTGCAGCTTGGCGAGCGCGGCGGATGTGAGCATTCCGTGAACGAACGCGAGGCTCTCGGCCGGCGGATCGAACGTTCCCGACAGGAAATCGCTTTCCCACTGCGTGCGGAAAAAGCGGCGGATGGGACCGTCGGGCAGCCAGTCGAAATCGTGTGCGATGTTCAGGCGCACCCGATTGCCCGGGAGGAGATCGATCAGGCGCAGCCGATCGAGCTTCAAGAGTCGCCGCAGGCACTCCAGCTCGCTGATCCGGTAGCTGGTGACGATTTCCGGCACCGTCCAGTGATTGAGGATGCAGGCGGCGACCAGAAGAAGCTTGGTGTCGGAGACGAGCTCGCACTCCTGGACCGCGGTCAGCACGCTGATCCTGGGCAGATCCGCGGCGGCTTCCTGGCAAAGCTCGGCGAGTGTCAGGTCGACCAGGGCGCCGAGCTTCGCCGCGCGCTCGAGGCTCACGCGGCCGGAAGCGAAGATCCGCTTCACGGTCGGCTCGGACAAGCCGAGCGCGCGGCCGACGTCGC
>Ga0335081_10016395_pt1 | contig 11988 bp, 5 predicted proteins | sample Lox_Sample_35_FD_206713 | JGI IMG/M metagenome (GOLD analysis project Ga0335081, IMG submission 206713) | Soil microbial communities from Loxahatchee National Wildlife Refuge, Florida, United States - Lox_Sample_3.5 | ecosystem: Environmental > Terrestrial > Soil > Wetlands | place: USA: Florida... | reverse complement strand
GCGTAAAACGGCTCTCGCGGTCCTTGAAGTAGATCACGTCGGGGACGTTGTCCATAATGGTGCGGAGCAGTTGTCTTTCCTCGATCAGCGCGTCTTCCATCCGCTTGCCCTCGGTGATGTCCTCATAAGTTCCGATGACTCCGATCACCTTGCCTTCCCGGTCGCGCAGGGGCAATTTGCTGGTCCGCAGCCAGACCCGACTTCCGTCCGGCCGGCTCTGGGGTTCTTCGAAGTTGATCTTGGGGGATTCCTGCTCCATCACCAGCTTGTCGTCGGCGCGGTAAAGTTCGGCTGTCTCTCTCCAGGGAAGCTCAAAATCGTTCTTGCCCATTACCTCGGCCGGACTTTGTAAACCCGCATCGCTCGCGAAGGCCCGGTTACAGCCGAGGTACACGGAGTTCCGATCCTTCCAGAAAACGCGTTGGGGGATGTTGTCCAGGACCAGTTGCAGCATCTGCCGCGAATGGTGCAGCTCAGCTTCGGCCCGCTTTCGTTCGGTGATGTCGCGCACAGAAGTGCTGTTGAACCCCTTACCGTCGAACTCCAGGTAGTTGGCTGTAATCTCGACCGGGAAGAGTTGCCCTTCCTTGGTGCGGTGCCGGGACTCGAACGTCAAAGAACCGGAGCGCTTGAGACTCTCCCAGGAAGCTGCCCAATCGTCAGGGACGAAGCTCGGGTCGATATCCAGCACATTCATGGAGAGCAGTTCCTGACGCGAATAGCCTAGTGACGCGGAGGCAGCCTCGTTCGCATACAGGATCCGGCCATTGGGTTCACTCCAGAAGATCGCGGAGCCGGCATGATCGACGGAGAATTGGGTCAAACGCAGAGTCTCTTCGGCGCGCCGGCGCTGAGTGATGTCGCGGTATCCCCACACTCTTCCCGTATTCTTGCCTTTCACCCGTTGGGGCTCCGAATGCCGCTCGAACGCCCGCCCGTCCTTGAGTTCGACCACGTCGTCCGTCTGCGCTTCGTGGTCCGAGTAAATTTCCTGGACCCGGGCCACGAAGGCCTCGGGGTTCCTTAGCTGCGATGCCACGAACTTGAGCGCGATGCTGTGGTGGCGCGACTTCAGGACCGATTCGGGAAGGCCCCAGATCTCTACGAACTTGCGGTTGTAGGCCACGACCAAGCCGGACGAATTGACCACCAGGATCCCATCGGCAGTGGACTCCAACGTGGCGCGCAGGGTCGCCGTCTGTTCGTCGACCCGTCTCCGCAGGACCGCCACCCAAAGCGCGCTCGCCAACAGGATTCCGGCGAGCACCACCAGTAGGCCGGCGATCCGGGTGCCGATCCACCAAGACGGCTTGGCCAGCACGGTGATGTCATGAGGCGATTGCAAGAGGATGGAGAACGCGGTCGGGTTTCCGATCTCATCTACCTTCACCGAGCAAATCCCCTTCAGCCGTAGTTGACTGCCGGCCGCGAGTGCGAACCATCCGGTTCGTCCTCCTGCAGCGTCCCGTCGATCTGCACCGACTCGGCGTCATAATCGCCGGTCAGTGCTTGTTCGGCGGTCATGAGGACGGGCGCCGGTATCGGCGCACGCCCGACCTTGCGGAAGTGGGCGTTCTCCAGAACCGGCGTGAAGCCGCCCGTCGAAGGAAAGCCGATCACCTCCACTACGTCCCCGGGCCGAACCGAAACCCGATCCGCGGTCCCGACGCTCAGCACTCCTGTTTCATCTTTGACGAAGAGTCTCCCCCCTGGGACGTAGAAGGTCACGGTGCCCCGCACCTTCATGCGGTGGCTTTCAGTCCCTTTGGGAGAGAAGCGTCCTACCTGCGCGATGGGAACGGTGGGGGCGGAAAAGGGCTCGGCCGGGGTAGCGTCAATCACGCTCACCTGACGCAGGCTCGGGACGTACAGAAGCGCCCCGATAAGTTGATTCCTCTTATTGAAGAGTGCCCCACAGACGCCGCGCAGCCGCACCTTGGCGTCCACCAGCGACGAGGGAGGGGGGCCGGCGGGACCCGGGAGGTGGGCCTCGAGCCGTCCGCCCATGGTAGCCACGTCCATAACCCACGTGTTGGGGACCGAATCGTGCCGGGAGGAGCGCACGATGCCTTCAACTTCAACCCACAGGCTGTCGTCCTGGCTGGTTGCCATTTCCGCATAGGAAACGTGCGAAGCCCGAGGCATAGGTGCCTCGCCAATCACGCGCCACTGCGGATCGCCCACAAAGGGCGCAAAACCCTCCGCCGACGCCGTGCCACGAAGATCGAGCAGTTGCCCCGCGCGAAGGGAGGCGTGTATTTTTCGCACGTCAACCCACACCCCTGCCGTGGAGTCTTGAACGAAGAGATCCTGGCCGTCGGCATCGAAGTAAGTCACCACTGCCCGTAGGTGGACGGGATATCCGCGCCGGGCCTCTTCGGGGGTGAGTTTGCGAATCTGCGCCGCCTGGGTCAGGACCGGCAGGCCCGCGGCTCTCGCCGAGAGGGAACTGAGCGTCGCGTTGTACGTGATCCCAATCAGCAAGGCAGTGAGGACCGCTTTCGTGCCAAAGCTGCGGGCGCAGCCCGCCTTCGACTGCGGCGGCGCGGTTGCCTCTCTTGGTACCGAGGGTAAAGCAAAGCGACAGTGCGGTAGCTGCGCTACCGCACTCCAAGGCGCGGACCGGACAGACCATCGACAAAGCATCGTGAATCTCTCAACACTACCGGACCCGGCCAAAATTGCCGAGGCATCGGCCTAGACCACTCTATCGGCGCTTAAACCACGGCGCTTTAGCCCGGATTCCTCGCACCAACGGAGAAGGGGTGGTCGCCGGCCCCGGTTCATTTTGCTTGCTATTGCAGATTCGATCTCGAAGCTCGCGGTTCCAAGCTCGAAATACGAAAATTGAAACTTGACAAAGTACGTAACGACAGCCTCCGCTGACTTGAATTTCGGTACGACTTCCGGGGTTCGCGTCTTCACTTTTGCCATTTGCCGTTTGCCCTTCTTCCGTTTTCCCCCGGGGAAGAGGGTGGGGACAAGCCCCGTCCCTACGGCCCGCCCGGCTTCCGTCTCCCAGGGCCGCCCCGCCATTCGATCTCTTCCTCCACCCTCCCGCCTTTCGCCCGGATGTGACCGCCTAGCAGGGCGAGGATAATCCGGGAGCCCATGTCCTTCGCCGACTCCTTCGACTCGCGTCGAAACTGCTCGAACTCGACGCGGGCTCCGTAGAGCTTGATCAGCAACTCGTAATATCTGCCGTTCAGGTGCCGGTAGGCATCCAGTTGCGCGTGCAGAGACTTGATCACCGCCAGCGGCGCCAGCAGCATCACCGCCACGTCCCCGAGCGACCAGGAAATTGACGATTGATCCTGCCCTGCGGGATCGATTTCCGATTGAAACGGCCTGTCCGTTGTCCGTGGTCCGTTGTCGGTTGCCACCACGGACGACGGACCACGGACCACGGACGAGTCTTCCATCTGTTCGGTCGCGGCTCGCTTCGCCAACACGGCCGTTTGCAGTGCTTCCCTTACGTCCGCCCTTTCCTTCTCCCCCTGCCGCCGAAACATCGCGATCCGCTCCCACACCATTTCCGCAAATGCCAGAACTTCCAGGCGAGAAACTCGAAAATCGAAACTCGTCCCCCCAGCCTGGTCATTCTGAACGGAGCGAAGCGGAGTGAAGAATCTCTCTTTGCTATTGCCGCCCGTGGTCTGCCCATTCTCGATTTGCGAGTCGGTTTCGTCCGCCGGGATATCGGCAACCCCAAACGCGCGTAGCCACAGGTCCATCCACGCCGCCTTGCCCTCCGCCCCTTCCAACTTCTCCAGGTCCACCCCCGCTACCTTCCCTTGCTGCAAGTCGCGGATCATGCCGCCGCGCTGCGCTCGCTCGTCCGCGCCCAGACAGCCCGGCACCCGATTCTTCTCGCTTCCTTCTCCCCAGCCCTTCCAGTCCTTCGTCCCCTGGATCGGCTCTCCCTGCTTCTCCCGCAGCGCCGCCTCGATTTGGGTTGCCGAAAGCATGGGATTCCCCAGTTGCTCCGCGCTCCGCTGCGGATAATCTTTCTCCTCCGATCGTGGCTTGGCCTCAAAGATGAACTCCAGCGCTTCGTCCACCTCCATCAACCCGCGCAGCAAGCGCTCGATGCGCAGGTTGAGGCGGCGGGCCTCGCGTTGCGGCTTGGGGTCCACCAGCAGCGTCACGATTTGGAGCCCCAGCAGCACCGCCCGGTCGGGCGTCATGGGCTCGACCGTCCGCGAGGGGTCACCCGATGCCTTCTCCGCCTGTTCGGCGATCACTTCGGCCAGCACCGTAGCCACCGCGAACAACTCCCAGCGCGCCCGCCCGCGATGCACCCGCAATCGCCGCCATACCGCCTCCGCCGCTGCCCGCGCTATCTTCCGCTTCTGCTCGCCCACCGGCGCGAACCCCTTTTGAAACAACTCCAGGTGCTCCTCGTAATCCTCCTTTTTCTCTCCCGCCAGCGCCAGGCTACGCCACAATGAGGCGCAGTAGGTGCCGCGCTTGAAGCCCAGCCCGTAGTGAGGGGAATCGAACTGGCGCAGCCGCTCCGCGGCCCTTTCCAAGGCCTTGTAGCAAGCCGCCAACCGACGATCGGTGCGGCGATATTTCAGCCAGTGGGGGGCTTGGTTGGCCTTCTCAAGGTTCTGGCGCGACGCCTTCAGCACCTTCTCGCTGACGGTATACTTGCGCTTCGGTTTGTTGGGGGTCTGGGCGCTGGGCTGCCGTGACGACGGTATACCCGCGGCCTCATGGGGCTCAGCTTGCGGGTTCTCGCCTTGAGGAGCTTGTACCAGCTCAACCTCTCGTTAACTGCGGCGGTGCCCTCACGCCCCTACAATAAGGTACCTAACTTATACAGTAGTTTATCGAGTGTGTATTTGTCAAGTATATTATTTCGAGGTGGTTGCTGAGTTCGTCTATAGGAGTGCAGCAGCTCGCTGCCGCTTTGTTCTGACCCAGTCCCGCTCCGGTCGACATCTACTGCCCGCCCCGGCCAATCCGTTGTGATGCGGGCGCGTGTCCGGCTGCGGACACTGCCGTTCCACAATCGGACAAGACACCCACGCGACTTGTTCCCTTCGTTCCTGTCTATCCCATGCAGGCACAGCAAGTTAGATCGGTGCCCCGAACGGAGTTCGAAGTGCAAACTGAAGCATTCAGGGAAATCGGAGGTGGAGGTGGTCTTGGGAACTCTGCTGCAGGATATCCGCTACGGAACCCGCACGCTTGCCAGGAGTCCCGGCTTTGCGGCGGTGGCGATCCTGACCTTGGCCCTTGGAATTGGCGCCAACACGGCGATCTTCAGCCTGGTGAACGGGGTGCTGCTGCGCCCGCTGCCTTACCGCGACGCAGGCGGATTGGCGTTCGTCGCGGCCAGCAACCGGAGACAAGGCAGCAAGGCTGACGTGACTTCGTACCCCGACTTCGCCGACTGGCGGGCGCAGAATCGCGTTTTCAGCGGCCTCGCCGCCTACCGCGCCCACGACTACGACCTGAGCGGCGGAACTGCGACCTCCAGCCGGCCGGTGCGGATTCGCGGCGTCCGCGTGACCCAGGATCTCTTCCCGGTGCTCGAAGAGGCCCCGGCGCTGGGCCGCACTTTCCTGCCGGAGGAGTACCAGTCCGGAAAAGATCACGCGGTGTTGGTGAGCGACGGGCTGTGGCGGCGGCTCTTCAACGGCGATCCGGCGCTGGTGGGCAAGACGCTCAAGCTCAACGAGGAGGTGTATACGGTGGTCGGCGTCATGCCGCCCCGCTTCCAATTCCCGCCCACCGAGCATGCGTCGCTCTACACGCCGCTGGTGCCGGATGCCGATCGAAACCACGGCTGGCTGTGGGCGGTCGGCCGTGTGAAGCCCGGCGTCAGCCTGCGGCAAGCGCAGGTGGAGATGGACACCATCGCGCTCCGCCTGCAGCAGCAGCATCCGAAATCGAACCAGGGCGAGGGTGTGAACGTGATGCCGCTGCAGGAATCGGTGGTCGGGGATTTGCGGCCCGCTTTCCTGGTATTCGTTTGCGCCGTCGGCCTGGTGTTGCTGATCGCGTGCGCCAACGTGGCCAACCTGATGCTGAGCCGTACCGCGGCGCGCGAGAGGGAAATGGCGGTTCGGGCCGCAGTGGGCGCCGGCCGCGGTCGGCTGATGCGGCAATTGCTCACCGAGAGTGCTCTGTTGGGCCTTCTGGGTGGATCGCTGGGTTTGGTGCTGGCAGTTTGGGGAGTCGACGCCCTGCTGGCAATGCTGAGGCAGCGCGTCCCTCCGTCGCTGGTCGAGAACGTTGGTATCGATGGGTGGGTGCTGGGATTCACCTTCGTGGTTTCGGTTCTCACCGGCGTTGTTTTTGGCTTGGCGCCCGCCTGGTCGGCTTCGCGTGTGCAACTGAACGAATCGCTCAAGGAAGGAAGCCGTGCCACCACCGGAAGCCTGCGGCCGGCGCGCCTGCGCGGCGTGCTGGTGGTCTCCGAGGTGGCGCTCGCTCTGGTTCTGCTGGTAGGGGCGGGCCTGATGATCCGGAGTTTTCGGCTGCTCACGCGCGTCGAAACCGGCGTCGATACCCACAATGTCTTGGCGCTCGATTTCTCGTTCCACGAACCCAGGTATGATCAGCCCCACGTGCGGGCCGACTTCCTCCAGCAGGTGGCCGAACGCGTTCGCACGCTGCCGGGGGTCAAATCCGCTTCTTGGGCGGCGGACGTGCCTTTGAGCGGCGACGTCGACTCTGATAGCTTCAGCATTGCGGGGCGCCCTGATCCCGCGCCGGGCAAGCCGCGCGAAGCCAGTTTCAACGTCGTGGGCCCGGGATACCTGCAAACGCTGGGTATTCCTTTGTTACGCGGCCGAGACTTCGCCGATAACGACACGGCGGCCACTCCAGGGGTGGCGCTGATCAATCAGGCAATGGTGCGACACTTCTGGCCCGGCGAGGATCCGCTCGGCAAACGGATCACGACGGACGGCAAGTACTTCTTCTCGATCGTCGGCGTGGTGGGCGACGTGCGGCAACTCGGGCAAGCTTCCGAGACCAGTCCGGAGGTCTACCTTTCCTATCTTCAGGACCCGTTCGGCTGGCCTTACCGTACCCTCGTCGTGCGCAGCGTCGGCGAGCCCCTGAAGTTGGTTGGCTCGGTGGAGCAGGCCGTGTGGTCGGTGAACAAGGACCAACCGGTCGCGAACGTCCGCACGCTGGAGCAGGTGCTGGCGGACTCGGTGGCGCAGCCGCGAATCTTCAGCCTGTTGCTGGGCGCGTTCGCGGGGCTGGCCTTGGTGCTGGCGTCGGTGGGGATCTACGGCGTCGTATCCTACTCGGTCACGCAGCGGACCCACGAGGTCGGCGTGCGGTTGGCACTCGGCGCCGAGCAGGTGGACGTGCTGCGGCTGGTGGTGGGGCAGGGAATGCTGCTCACCGCGATCGGCCTGGGCATCGGTCTCACGGGCGCGCTGGCTTTGACCCGCTTCTTGGCGGGCTTTCTCTACGCTGTGCGCCCAACGGATCCTATCACATTTGTGCTGGTGGGCTTGACGTTGTGCACGGTAGCGCTGCTGGCCTGCTACATTCCCGCTCGGCGCGCGACCAAAGTGGATCCGATGGTCGCTCTCAGGTATGAGTAGTTGAGGAGCGGATTTTGTAGACGGTAGGCGGTAGACGGAATAAGGGGAAGACCCGTATACCGTCTGCCGTCTACCGTCTACAAGATCGGCAAATCGAAGGGAGAAGCCAGAGCGATGTCAACCCTACTGCAGGACCTCAAGCACGGCTTCCGAATGCTGGTGAAGAACCCCGGTTTCACGCTGGTGGCGGTTCTCACCCTGGCCCTCGGCATCGGCGCCAGCACCACCGTTTTCAGTTGGATTGATACCGTCCTGCTCCGCCCGCTGCCGGGCGTTGAAAACCCGAGCGAGTTGGCTTCGTTCGAGACGGTCGCGCCCAACGGCGATGCCGTGACCACTTCCTATTTGGACTACCAGGATTACCGCGACCACCTGAAGTTGCTGGCCGGGTTGGTGGGGGCGCGGCCTGCGCCACTGGCGGTGGGTGAAGAAGAGCATGCCGAGCGGGTGTGGGGCGAGTTGGTGACCGGTAACTATTTTGCGGTGTTGGGAGTGAGGCCGATTCTTGGCCGCGCCTTCCTGCCGGAGGAGTACGGTGACAAACCGGGCGCGTTTCCCGTGGCCGTGATCAGCGACCGGCTGTGGCGCTCCCACTTCAATGCCGATCCGGCGATTGTGGGCAAGAAGATCCGGGTGAACCGCTACCAACTGACCGTCGTGGGTGTGGCGCCGTCGGACTTTCGCGGCACGCTGGTCGGCCTGGCCTTTGACCTCTGGGTGCCTTTCGTGATGCAGCCGCAACTGGAAGGGGTGGGCGAGTGGATGCTGAGCGACCGCCAGACGCGCAACCTCATCGTCACCGCGCGTTTGAGGCCGGGAGTGTCGTTCGCCCAGGCGCGGGCTGAAATCCAGGAACTCGCTCGCTACATGGCCAAGGCGGATGCGGATACCAACACCGGCATCAGCGCCACCGTGCTGCCACTCTGGAAATCGCACTTCGGTGCGCAGAGCTTGCTCCTGGCCCCGCTGGAAATCTTGATGGGCGTCTGCGCCGTGGTGCTGCTGATCGTTTGCGCGAATGTGGCCAACCTGCTCCTGGCGCGCTTCACTGCCCGGCAGAAGGAGTTCAGCATTCGGTTGGCGCTTGGCGCCGGACGGATCCGGTTGGCACGGCAGGTGCTCACCGAGAGCATGGTGCTGGCGGTAGCGGGCGCGATCGCCGGAATTGCCCTCGCCGTTTGGACGAAGGGAACGCTCCAGTACCTCGTGCCGTCGGGCCAACTTCCCCTGGCTATGGACAGCGGTTTGAGTCTAAACGGCCACGTGCTGGCTTTCACCCTTTTGCTTTGCGCGGGCACCGCCTTGCTTTTCGGCATCGCGCCCGCCGTGCAGTCGGCGCGAGCCGATTTAAACGAGAGCCTCAAGGAGGGCGGGCGCAGCGGTATGTCGGGAGCGCAGTCGCATCGGCTGCGCGGGCTTCTGGTGATCTCGGAGGTCTCGCTGGCGCTGGTGGCGTTGATCGGGGCCGCACTTTTCGTTCGCGGGTTCCAGGCCACGCGAAGGATCAGTCCGGGTTTCGATCCCAGCCACGTACTGCTGTCGCAGTTCTACCTTTACACCAGCGGGTACAACCTCGACCAGCGCAAGCAGTTCTGCGTGCGCCTGCGCGAAAAACTGGAGTCGGCGCCGGGCGTCATCGATGTCGCTTACTCGGACGGCGTGCCGCTCGGCTTCGAGCCCAGTTGGTGGGAGGACTTGCGTATTGAAGGCTACGTGCCGGGCCGCAGCGAGAACATGAAGATCTTCCGCAACGTGGTTTCGCCCGGATACTTCAAGCTGATGCGAATTCCGCTGCTGGAGGGGCGTGACTTCACCGAACAGGACGACAAAAAGTCGACGCCGGTGATGATCGTCAATCAGACCTTCGTGCACCGATTCCTCGGGGACAGAAACCCCATCGGCCGGCGGGTGCATGGCTGGGGTAACTGGTTCACTATAGTCGGTGAGGTGAAAGATAGCAAATACCACTACCTCACCGAGGGTCCGACTCCCTATTTCTATGTGCCCTTCCGCCAGGTTTATCGCGCCGACATGTCTCTCGGCTTTTACGTCCGCACCGCGGGAGACCCGAACGACGCCGTCGCCACCATGCGCCGCGAAGTCCGCGCCATCGACCCGAACGTTGCCGTGTTTGACGCCATGCCGCTCTCCGAATTCATCGCCGCCAGCCTCTATGCGCAGAAGGTCGCGGCGAGCCTGCTCAGCGTGCTCGGAATTCTGGCGCTGGTGCTGGCCGCGGTGGGTCTCTACAGCGTGATGGCATACTCGGTAACACAGCGTACGCATGAACTCGGTGTCCGCATGGCACTGGGCGCGCGTCCGGCCGATGTGCTCGGGCTCGTCGTGCGGCAGGGTATGTTTCTGACGTTCGCCGGCTTGTTGGTGGGAGTCGGCCTCGCGTTGGCCATGGCGCGGAGCGTTTCCAGTGTATCCGTAGCCGCCTCGGCAATGGGGAGCAACAGTGCGCTGCTGGGCGGGAGCGCGACCGACCCGGTGATCTACCTCGGCGCGGCGTTGTTCCTTTCCAGCATTGCCGCGCTGGCCAGTTACATTCCCGCGCGACGTGCGACCAAGGTGGATCCGATGGTGGCGCTGCGGTACGAGTGAAGAAGTAGCGAGCGACGAGTGGCGAGTTAAGAACCAGACGTGCCATTTTTCTCTGCTCGTCACCTCTGTCACTCGCCACTTCTACCAAAGGAAGGCGAAATGACGACTCTAATCCAGGACTTGAAGTACGGCTTCCGCATCCTGATCAAGAACCCCGGATTCACGGTGGTGGCCGTGTTATCGCTGGCGCTTGGTATTGGCGCCAACTCAGCGGTTTTCAGTGTCGTTGATGGCGCGTTTCTGCGCCCCTTGCCCGTCAAGGATCCCAATCAACTCGTGACGATCTTCACCGGCAGCGAGAAGCAGCCGGAGGGCGATTCATCCTACCCCGATTACCTCGACGTTCGCGATCAGAGCTCGGTTTTTGCTGATGTCCTGGCCCACGGCGGGCGCGGCGCCTTCGTGAGTGAAAAGGGGCAAGGAGAAATGGTTTTGATCGACGTGGTCTCGAGCAACTTTTTTTCCGTGCTGGGCGTGAAGCCGGCGCTGGGCCGCGCTTTCCTGCCTGACGCCGACTTGACCAAGGATGACTCCGGAGTGGTCATCAGCCATGCCCTCTGGCAAAGGCTCTTCGGCGGCGATCCCGGCGTGGTGGGCAAGCCAATCCAAATCGACGGAAAGAGCATCGCGCTGCTGGGGATTGCGCCCCCCGATTTCCGCGGTCTGGACAGGATGGGGAACACGGATGTCTGGGTAACGCCGCGGGGCTGGTGCACGATGGTGGTGGAGCCCGAATTTGGGGAGTTCCGCGGACGCCAGGGGCGCTGGCTTGAGCTGATGGCGCGCGTGCGCCCCGGCGTCAGCCTCGAACAAGTCAGGGCGCAACTGCAAACGATCTCGAACCGGCTGGCGCAGGCTTACCCGGCCACCAACAAGGACAGGAGGTTCGGGATCGCCACGCCCGCGGACGAGAGGCAGGCGCTGCGTATTCCTTTGCTTCTTATGTCGGCGGTTGGCCTGGTCCTGTTGATAGCGTGCGCTAACGTCGCCGGCCTGTTGCTGGCGCAAAATGAACGACGCCGCAGGGAGATCGCTATGCGTCTGGCGTTGGGCGCCGGGCGAGGACGGCTGATCCGGCAGTTGGTGGTCGAAAGCGCCCTGCTGGCTCCCGTGGGAGGGATGCTGGGACTGGGGCTCGCCTGGTGGCTGATCGATCTTGTTCCCGCGCTGATGCCTCCGTCTCCGGTGGTCCTGGGACCGGATGTCCGGTTGGACGGGCGCGTCCTCGCCTTCACGGTCGTCGTAACGCTGGTCACCTCCCTGATCTTCGGATTGGTTCCCGGCTTCCAAGGCTCCAAAGGCGATCTGGTTCCCATCCTGAAGGGTGAGGCATCGGACGTAGGAAGGGGACTGCGCGGTCTCCCTATTCGCAAGTTGCTGGTAGTGGGTGAGGTCGCCCTCTCCGTGACCCTGCTCGCGGGAGCGACGCTGCTCCTACGGAGCCTGCTGCGCACGCGCGACATCAACACGGGCTTCGATCCTGACCGCAACGTCGTCATACTCAACATGGCGCCTCCCTTCTTTTACGGATACAACGATCGCCAGGCGGCGGCACTTTACGAGTCGCTGACAGAGCGGCTGCGGGCGCTTCCGGGCGTGCGGCACGCCAGCTATGCCCGCCGTCCACTAATGACCGACGATGAGGGCGGAGAGACTCAGGAAGTGACCGTGCCCGGCGTGCCCCTGCACGAGGGCGAGCACGGTGTCAGCGTCCGGTACAACATCGTGAGTCCCGACTACCTTCCGACCATGGGGACCCGCCTTATCAGGGGGCGCGGATTCGAGCCACAGGACGGTCCGGCGA
>Ga0335081_10016393_pt1 | contig 11988 bp, 8 predicted proteins | sample Lox_Sample_35_FD_206713 | JGI IMG/M metagenome (GOLD analysis project Ga0335081, IMG submission 206713) | Soil microbial communities from Loxahatchee National Wildlife Refuge, Florida, United States - Lox_Sample_3.5 | ecosystem: Environmental > Terrestrial > Soil > Wetlands | place: USA: Florida... | reverse complement strand
CAGATGGAAAGAATCGAAGATCTGCAGTCGTTCTGCGCCTCCGCACCCATCGGCAAAGCCATAAACGCTCGTTTGATACGCGCCGGCTCGCTGGTCGAGCTGGGTATCGTGGTCGGTGAGCGGCCAAGGAAGGGAAGCTGAAAATGTTCCCGCTGGGATTCGGAGAAGTCGCCGAGCGGCTGCGAAGATCCACGGTTCACATCGGCGGCGGCCGTGGCCACGGCTCCGGCATCATCGTAAAATCCGGTGCGAACTCCGCCCTGAAATCCCAAGCCGTAATTGTCACCAACGCTCACGTCGCCGTCGCCGGCCAGCCGTCGGTCACGCTCTGGGACGGCAGATCGTTCCAGGCTCGCATCGAAGCGCTCGACCGCCGCCGCGATCTCGCGCTCTTGCGCATTCCTGCGTCCGATCTGCCCGCGGCCGCGCTGGGCGATTCCAATCGCCTGCGCCCCGGTGAACTGGTCATCGCCATCGGCAATCCGCTCGGCTTCATGGGCGCGCTGACTGCCGGCGTCGTTCACGCCATCGGCTCCTTGCCCGGACTCGGCCCGCGCAAATGGATTCAGGCGGGCGTGCGCCTTGCTCCCGGCAATTCCGGCGGCCCCTTGGCTGACGCCTCCGGAACCGTGGTCGGCGTGAACACCATGGTCGCCGGAAGGCTTGGGCTTGCTGTGCCCAGCAACGAAGTAGCTCGCCTGCTGAGCGGCAATCAGCCCCAGCTTCTCGGCGTTACGCTGCAGCCGGTCCCGCTCTCCATCGAGGGCAGGGAACGGCTCGGCCTCCACATCGTCGAAGTTCTCCCGGACAGCCCAGCCAGTCGCGCCTCGCTCCTTCCGGGAGATATCCTGGTAGGGATTGGCGGGCACCCGCTCGGCTCCCTCGACGACTTTGAGGACGCCCTCCGGGCGCCCTCGGAGAGCGTCTTGAGATTGCAGTTCGTGCGCGCCGATGTGAACAAAATCCGAACCGTCGCAGTTCGCCTGTCTATGAGTAATCCCGTGGCAGCATGATCCACGTTTTGGTGGAGCCCGCTTCGCCCGAACTGCAAGCGGAAATTGCGGACCTCCTCCGCGATCGTCCGGGATTTCGCCTGATCGAGAATTCCGTGGAGAAGACTTCAGGTGGCGAAGGCGAGGGCCAGCCTCACCCCGACGTCGTCATCGTCGCGGATACGAAAGATCTCGGCTTGGACTCGCTGGGGTGGGGTCTAGCTGGAGTTCCGATCGTCCTGCTGATCGATAATCCGCCGGGCGTCGGCGACGAGCGATGGGGCGCGGAGGGGCAGCAAAATTGGGGCGAGCAAGGTTTGCCCACGGGCGTTCGGGCCGTCTTGCCGCGAAACGTCACCCGCGGTGAATTAATTGCGGCGATCGAAGCCGTAGCGGCGGGCCTGTTCGTTGTTCATCCCGCCGCCGATCTGCTTCCGGCGTTGCGCCCGCGAGAACCCGACGTCGGACCCGGTTCGAATGTCGTCCCGCCGCTCAACCCACAGCTGGTTGAGCCCCTGACTCGCCGAGAGGTTGAAGTCTTGCAATTGTTAGCAGGTGGATTGAGCAACAAAGAGATCGCTGCGCGCCTGAACATCTCCGAGCACACCGCCAAGTTTCACGTGGCCTCGATCATGAGCAAGCTAGGCGCCACCAGCCGCACCGAAGCCGTCACCCTAGGCATCCGCCACGGCTTGGTAATGCTCTAGCCCTCAGTTCTTCTGCGAAACTTTCGTTCCTTTGATCTGAACCTCGCCGATCCGGTTCATCCCACTGCACGCGATCCACAGCGTCCTTCCATCCGGCGAATGCACCATGTTCCGCACCACTCCTCCGCCGGAGGGAATCGCCCACGTCTGGAATTTCTCGGTCTTGGGATCGAACCGCACGATCGTATTCGGCTTGGTGTTCGATTCGCTGTACCACACGATGCCGTTCACGATGGTGATGCCGTACGGCTGCGACTTCGGCCCGCCCGGCGACGGCCATTCCGTCATCGCTCCGGTTTTGGTATCGAACCGGCCCAGATAGCCGCGCGAGTAGTCCGAATAATAGATCACGTCATCCGGCGTGATCGCCACGCGACGCGGCCGGCTCTCTTCGTGCGGCAATACGTATTCGTGGATCTCGAGCGTCTGCGGATCGATGCTGGCGACTTTGTTCGCCCCAAACTCCACGAAGTACGGAACGCCTTTGGAATTGACGACCATGCCGTAAGGGTTCGATCGCATCGTGGGCGAACTCACCACCTTGATATCGCCCGTCTTCGTGTTCAGCCTTCCCACCATGTTGCCGCCCTGCACCGTGAAGAAGATATTGTCGCCCACGAGGATCGGCGTATGCGGGTCGCGCGCCTTGGGATCGGGCATGGGATACTTCATCACGTCCCCGGTCTTGGGATCGAGCTTTCCGATATAGGCGGCGAAGTTGGCCGTATACCAGATGTTGCCTTGCTTATCCGCCAGCAGCCCGTGCGGGCCGGACTTCGGCGGCAGCTTGTACTCCTTGAACATTTGGGTCTTGGGATCGAAGCGGCCCAGCACGTTGGCAAACTGCCCCGAATACCAGACCGACCCATCCGGCGCGAACATCGGATCGTGCGGCCGCGATCCCGGCGTCGGCACCACCCATTCTTTAATTGTAACGTCCGCGCTGCCGGGAATAATCTGCGCCTCCGGTTGCGGCTTTGGCGGGAAGTTCTTGGCCAAGTAATCCAGCACCGTGCCGAATTGGGCGTCCGTCACCGGCGCTCCGACGTTGACCATCATATGCAGGACCGTCTCCCAGTCGTCGCGGTCATGTCCCGCGTTCGTCACCTGCGTCAGCGCGTGGCAAATGGCGCAGTCGCTTTGCACCATGGCCTTGCCGTCGCCTTCCGGCAACTCGACCGGCTGTTGGTTTCCTCGGCCCTGACCGTAACTCGGAATCACGCCGTACAGGCAAGCTGTTAGCAGCAGTAGCCCAAGGGAGGAAAATACTGTTTTCGACATAGTGCCTCCTCAGCCCTAGCCAAAGCTTAACTCGACTGCCCCATTCTAGTTCCGCCTTCCGGAAGTTTGCAATCTCCGCATCGTACCCGCCGGATTCGGCTTTCGGCAGGGAACTGGGAGCAAGAACGACCTCGCCCCGGAGTGCATGATTGGGATTGGCCACCGCTTTAAGTCGCCCGGCACTTCCCCAAGATATGCTAATTTGTCCTTGGAACTCCTGCTTTTCCCTCTCAGGCTGTTGGCAATTGGGACCGCTTGGGTCGTGTTACCCCCCTTTCCGAGAACTATTTTCACGAGACGCTGGAGCGCATGCGAAATCGACGCAACGTCGAGCTCATCTCGAACGGTCGGTCTCCGACCGATCTCGTTGACTTGCAGGTAGCGGCGCTGGAAGCAACGGCTAACGCTGTCGCCATCACCGATAAGGCCGGAACGGTCATTTGGACCAACCCTGCCTTCGAGCGATTGACAGGCTACTGCCGGGCGGAAATCGTGGGCCAAAGCATGCGCCTGCTCAAATCGGGTCACAACTCACCAGCGCTATACGAAGACATGTGGCGAACCATTCTCGCGGGAGAGACATGGCGCGGAGAACTCATAAACCGCCGCAAAGACGGCCGCCTTTACTCCGAAGAGATGACCATTACTCCTGTACGCGATAGCACCGGAGAAATTGATCACTTCATTGCCGTCAAACTGGATATTTCTCGCCGCAAGCAGGTTGAGGCCGACCTTCGGTTGCTCACAGAGCGCCTGTCGCTTGCCACCGCCGCCGCAAAGATCGGCGTCTGGGAGTTGGAGTTGGCCAGCAACACCTTTACATGGGACGCCACCACATTTGAAATCTATGGTCTCGTGCCTGTTTTTTCCTTGCCCTACGAAAAATGGGCCGCGGCAGTTGTGCCCGAAGATCTCCCGGCCGCCGAAGTGGCACTGCGGAAAGCCATTGCCGAAAAAGGGGAGGGATCCGCGGAGTTCCGCATCCTCCGCCCGAATGGTGCTGTCAGGAATGTTTTGGTGTTAGGAAGAGCGTTCCTCGATGAGCGCGCGAATGCCGGGCGCGTCCTCGGCACCGCCCAGGACATCACCGAGCGCAAGCAGGCCGAAAAGAGGCTGCAAGATAGCGAAAGCAAGCATCGCGCGTTGTTCGAGGAGTCGGCGGATGCGCACCTGCTGTCGTACGAAAAGGGCTTCGTGGATTGCAATTCGGCTGTGCTGCGGATGTTCGGATACACAACGCCGGCTGAGATCTTGCCTCTGCACCCCGCCGATCTGTCGCCTCCCATTCAACCGGATGGCAAACCTTCCAGGGCGGCGGTTGACGAAAAAGTCGCCACCGCGTTTCTCAAAGGTGCTAACCGCTTCGAGTGGTCGCATCGGCGCAGGAACGGCGAGATTTTTCCTGCGGAAGTTTGCCTGACGGCGTTAACCCTGAATGGTCGGCCCGCGCTGCTGGGTACCATCCACGATATCACCGAGCGCAAACGTGCCGAGGCTTCCCTTCGCAATAGCGAAGAGCAGTTCCGGCAACTAGCCGAAAACATTCGTGAGGTGTTTTTTGTCGTGGAGCCGGAGCCGCTCCGAGTGGCCTATCTCAGCCCGGCTTACGAAGAGATTTGGGGAAAACTGCGTCAGGAAACCTACGATCGGCCGTCGGCGTGGGTTGAGTCTGTCCATCCGGAAGACCGCCAATACGTGGGCGCCTCTTTCGTACGCTGCATGCAAGGCATTGCGGACGAAATCACGTACCGCGTGGTGCGGCCGGACGGCTCTCTCCGCTGGGTTCACGCGCGCAGCTTTCCGGTGTGTGACCCGCAAGGCAAGTTCATCCGGCTCGTCGGAATTGCTGAAGACATTACGGCCGATAAGACCGCCCAGGCGGCTTTGGTGAAAGCGAAGGATGAGGCGGAGGCCGCCAACCGCGCCAAGAGCGAATTCCTCGCCAACATGAGCCACGAAATCCGCACGCCCATGAATGGCATCATCGGCATGACCGATTTGGTGCTGGAAACCGACCTCGCGCCCGAGCAGTCGGAATACGTTCACATGGTCAAGGGGTCGGCCGACGCTCTCCTCACCCTCCTCAACGACATTCTGGATTTCTCCAAGGTGGAGTCCGGCAAGCTGGAACTGGACTCTCTGAGCTTCGACTTGCGAAAAAGTTTAGGTGAATCGGTAAAGGCGCTGGCCGTAAAAGCACAGCAGAAGGGCTTAGAGGTGATTTTCGATGTCTCCCCGGACGTTCCAACGACGGTGAAGGGCGATCCTGCGCGACTTCGCCAGGTCCTTGTGAATCTAATTGGGAATGCCATCAAATTCACTGAAAAAGGCGAAATAGAAATCAACGTGCGCGTGGAGACCCAGAACGCTAAATACGCCATGCTGCTCTTCAGTGTCCGCGATACGGGAATCGGGATTCCCGCGGACAAGCAGCACACGATTTTCGATGCCTTCTCTCAGGCGGATACTTCGACCACGCGCAAATATGGCGGCACTGGTCTTGGCCTGACGATAGCCAATCAGCTCGCCCATTTGATGGGCGGGAAGCTTTGGGTCGAAAGTGAGGTCGGAAAAGGTTCGACTTTCTATTTCACCGTCCAGGTTGGCCCCGGGCTTGCCGAATCGGCAGCCGCATTGCCGGACGTGTCGCAACTCGCCGGGGTGCCCATCTTGGTGGTGGACGACAATTCCACCAATCGGCGAATCCTGGAACACACCCTCCTCCGGTGGAAAATGATACCAACCGTTGTCGCAACCGCGGCCGATGCCTTGCGCGTAATTCGCCGGACATCCGCATCCGGAGTCCGGCTCCCGCTCGTCCTCACCGATGCTCACATGCCCGAGTTGGATGGATTTACTTTTATCGAAACAATTCGCCAGGATCCTTCGCTGAAAAACATCAAGATCGTTGTTCTTACGTCGGGCGGCGAACGCGGCGACGCGGCCCGCTGCCGCAAGCTGGGAGTGTGCGCCTATTTGAGCAAGCCATTCGACCGATTGGAGTTGCGCGACGTTGTGCTTCGCGTTTTGGCCGGCGATACGCCTTGTTCTGAAAACGCCATCCTGCTCACGCGCCACAGTATGCGCGATCAAGCCAAGTCTCTGCGTTTCCTCGTTGCCGAGGACAATGTGGTCAATCAAAAATTGATCGCTCGTCTTCTGGAGAAGCGCGGCCATACCGTGGCGCTGGCGGGGAATGGTTTGGAAGTTTTGGAAATATTAGAGAAGCACTCCTTCGACATCGTTCTCATGGACGTCATGATGCCGGATATGGATGGTTTCGAGGCCACCAAACGCATACGCGAAAAAGAAAAAGCGGCGGGCGCTCATCTGCCGATCGTTGCGTTAACTGCCCACGCCATGCGAGGCGACAGGGAGCAGTGCCTCGCTGCTGGTATGGACGGCTACGTCTCGAAGCCGATCAAAGTGGAAGAACTTTTCTCCGCCATCGAGAGCTTGATGCAGCACAGTTCCGCAAGCGTGAATAGCAAAGGCTGAACATCGCCTGCCCCGCTTTTCTTCGATGGTATAATCTCTTATCTTTGCTGAACTAGGCTGATGTGGATCCCGCACCCTCGTGCAGTGCGGGGGCTCTTGCACGCAGATCGGCGGGATGACCTGCGGTGAAAGTCGATGATATTCGAGCCCTTTAGACTAACTCGTTTAGAATGACATCGTTTGCCAAGGCGTCGATCTAAGTTCTTTGGAATGATATCGTTTACAAAAAATAGGGGGGAGAGGGATAGCAAGGCGCACTCTTCATGCCATTCCAGTTTAGGTACCCCCACCGGCCCGGCGGCTATATAATTCGCCAGACGCTAGCTCCTGGGAGGTGACGTTATGGCCAGAAAGTTGAATTTTACATCGGTCCTGTCCCTGATCGTCCTCGCCGGGCTGTGCTCTTCAGCGAGCGCTCAAGATGCCAAGTCCGTCTTGCAATCCGCCGCCAAAACCATGGGCGACGTAAGCTCCATTCAATTTTCGGGCACGGGCCAGATCGGTTATGTGGGTCAGGCGTATTCGCCCGGTTCCCCCTGGCCCCTCAACAACATTACCGCCTACACGCGCACCATTGACTATCCTTCCCGCTCCTCCAGGGAACAGATGACCGTCGTCGAGCCCAGCCCCATTCGCAAGGGAGGCGCCGGGCCGTTCGCGGGCGAGCAAAAGCAAGTCAACCTCGTAAGCGGTCAGTACGCCTGGAACCAGCCCGGTAACGCTCCCCAGCCGGCTGTCGCCGCCGCCGAGGAGCGCCAGTTACAAATCTGGCTCACGCCGCAGGGCTTCCTGAAAGCGGCCATGGAAAATAACGCCACCGCCAAGAAGGCCAATGGCGGGACGATCGTCTCCTTCACGCAAGGAAAATTCAAGATGAACGGCACGATCGATGCGCAGGGCATGGTCACCAGAACCGAAACCTGGCTCGCCAACCCGGTTCTCGGCGACATGCCAATCGAAACCGACTACTCCGCCTATAAAGACTTCAACGGCGTGAAGTTCCCCACCACAATCGTGCAGAAGCAGGGCGGCTTTCCGGTGCTAAGCCTTACCGTTACCGATGTACGCGCCAATCCCGGCCTCAGCCTTTCCGTTCCCGACGCCGTACAAGCGGCCAAGGCGCCGCCCGTGAGAGTGACCTCCGAAAAAATGGCCGATGGGGTGTGGTTCCTGGCGGGCGGCACGCATAATAGCGTGCTCGTCGAATTTCCCGATTACGCGGTGATGATCGAAAGCCCGCTGAACGACGCGCGCGCCGCGGCGGTCATGGATGAAGCCAAGAAGCTCATCCCGGAAAAGCCCATCAAGTACTTGATCAACACCCACAATCACTTCGACCACGCCGGCGGCGTCCGCTACTTTGTCGCGGAAGGAGTCACGGTCATCACTCAGCAGGCCAATAAGCCTTTCTACGAGCAGGCCTGGAAGGCGCCGCGCACTCTCGAACCCGATCACCTCTCGCAGAGTCCAAAAAAAGCTGGCTTCATCACCTTCAAGGATAAGTACGTGCTCAGGGATGGCGGCAGGTCGCTCGAGATCTACCACGTCGATGGCGATAACCATAATGCCGACATCTCCATCGTCTACTTGCCCAAGGAAAAAATCCTTGTCGAGGCCGACGATTTCACTCCGGCCCCGCCGAATTCGCCTTCCACGGGACCTCGCGCCCACGCCGGCACGGTCCTTTTGTACGCCTACGTCCAGAAGCTGAACCTCGATGTGCAGACGATTGCGCCGCTGCACGGTTTTGTGACGCCGTTCTCGGCCATGCAAAAAGCCGCCACCACCGAGGTGAGCAGCCTGTCGCAGTAACACAGACGCTTATGCCCATCGAATTCGCCACTGTGGAAGAAGCCGCAGAAGAGTTCCGCCGCGGACGCATGGTCGTCCTCGTGGACGACGAAGACCGGGAAAATGAAGGCGATCTCGCCATTCCCGCGGAAAAGGTTAGCCCGGAGGCCGTTAATTTCATGGCCAAGTTCGGGCGCGGCCTGATCTGCGTCGCGCTCACCGAAGAGCGCTGTGAAGCTCTCCATCTTCTGCCGATTACACTGCGCAATACCTCCGCCTTCGGCACGCCGTTTTGCGAGCCCATCGATGCCGTGCGCGGAACCACCACCGGAACGAGCGCCTCCGACCGCGCGACAACCATCCTCGCCGCTACGGACCCGAATACGCGGCCGGAAGATCTCGCTCGTCCCGGTCACGTGTACACGCTCCGCGCGCGACGCGGCGGCGTGCTCGTCCGCGCCGGCCAAACCGAGGCCTCCGTGGATCTGGCCCGCATCGCCGGGCTCTATCCTGCCGGCGTGATATGCGAAATCATGAACGACGATGGCAGCATGGCCCGCCTGCCGCAGCTCGCCGATTTTTGCCGCGAACACAATCTGAAGCTGCTCACCGTCGCGGAACTAATCCGCTATCGCATGCGCCACGAGCGTTACGTGCGCCGCGTCGCCGAGACCGTCCTGGCCACCCGCTACGGCGATTTCCGCATGATTGTTTTCTCGAGCGACGTCGACCGCGAACAGCACATCGCCTTAGTGCGCGGGGATTTGTCCGGCGCTCCGCCCCTCGTGCGCGTGCATTCGCATTGCCTCACCGGCGACGTTTTTGGCTCCAGCTCCTGCGACTGCTATGAGATGGTGGCCCGTTCGCTCGAAGCGATCGTGCGCGAGGATCGCGGCGTGTTCGTTTACTTGCATCACACCGGTCGCGGCTTCCAATTGGAGCAGCCCCCCGCCGGCTCCGGCGAAATGGCGCGCGTGCTCTATCACCGGCGCGGGCAGCTCGATCAGGATGCCGCTCGCCAGCGCCTCCTGCAGCATGAAAGCGGCATTGGCGCGCAAATTTTGATCGACCTCGGCCTGAAATCTCTGCGGGTGCTCACCAACCATCCTCGCAAGGTCGTGGCGCTCGAAGCGTATGGCCTGACCATCGCCGACCAGGAGCCACTCCCGATCAGTTCGGGCAAGACCACGCATCAGCGCCTCTGACGCTGAGCGCGATGTGGAAGTTCAAGTCGGAATGCTTTTTGAGAATACCGCCGCCGCGCGGCAGAAAGCGTTGTCGTTCTGAGCGGAGTGGCGGATTTTGCCACGCAGTGAAGAATCTCTCTTTGTTTGCCTACTTGGACGACGTGGCAGATTTGCTCGCCGGTTTCGAGAGCGTGAGGTAAGGCCGCATCTGCGCGAGTCTTCGAGTGGTGATGCCGCGAATCGCCAGCAAATCTTCCAGGCGCTCGAAAGGGCCGCTCTTCTTGCGGAACTGCACGATGGAATTGGCCATCGCGGGACCCACTCCCGGCAACTGCTGAAGCTCCGCCACGGTTGCAGTATTGACATCGACCGGCGCGGCGGGGACTTTTTTCTGGGCGAGCGCGCCCTCGGCCAGCGCGGCGAGAGACAAGCAGGAAAGGAAGAAAATCAATCGCTTGCGTCGCCGAAAATTCATCGTTTACGTTTCCAACTGTAAGTCGCCGTTGGCGCGCTTAAATTGACTCTGCGTCGTATTCCGTGACAGGTCCGAATAGCTTGGCTTGGTCGGCAATCTGCTCGCGGTCTCCCACAACGACAATCACGTCGTTCGGCGAATCGAAGTACTTTCGCGCCGCGGTCAGGACGTCCGCGGCGGTCAGAGCGCGGATCCGCTGCCGAAAAGTCTCCAGGTAATCTTCCGGCAATTGGTTCAGATACACGTTCGAGAGCTGACCGGCGAGGCCGTCTTGCGTTGCCAGTCCTAAGGAGAAAACGCCGCTCAGATAGTTGCGGGCGTCGGAGAGCTCATCTTCGCCCACCGGAAGCGCGCGCATGCGATCGAGCTCGTAGAACATTTCTGTGAGCGTTGCGGCCACTACTTCGTTGCGTACTGCCGCGTGCACGGAGAAATATCCGTGCTGGCGCAAGGCGTGCACGCCGCTGCGCGGGCTGTAGGTGTAACCCTTCTGCTCGCGGATATTCATGATCAGCCGCGAGTTGAATGCGCCGCCGTAAAGGGAATTGGCCAGCGCCAGGGGCAGCCAATCGGGATGCTTTCTCGTGATGGCGTGATTGCCGAGCAGCACTTGCGCCTGCACCGCTCCCGGCAAATGAACCAAATGCACGTGCCTGCCCCGCAGTTCGGGCAAAGCCGCGCTCGCCGCGGGCGGAACTTCCGCCGGTTTCCAGGAACCGAAAATGCGGTCGATCTGCTCCATCATTTGCGGGGCGGAGAAATCTCCCACGGCGATGAACAGGGCGTCGCCCGGCCGGTAATGCGCGCGATAAAACTCCGGAAGTTGCGCCAGGCGATACTCGTTCACCTGCGCTTCCGTTGGCGCAATGGTGGCGTAGGGATGCGCGCCAAAAAGGATGCGGCGGAAACGCTCGTTCGCCAGGAACGAAGGCGTGGTGCGCTCGATGCGCAAGCCTTCGATCATCTGGCGGCGTTCGCGCTCGAACTCGTCCTGTGGGAAAGAGGCTTGTTGGGCCAGTTCGGCCACCAGTTTCAGCAAGTCCGAGGAGAACTCGGTGAGGCCGTTGAAGGAGATGGCGCTGGTGTCCGCGCCGGCACTGGTGCCGATGTCGGCGCCCATGCGCCGCAAATCTTCCTCGATCTGGCGGCTGGAGCGCGCTTCGGTGCCGGTGCGCACCACCGTCGCCGTGATTTCCGCCAGACCCGGCGCTGTCTTCGCGACGTTGGCGTTGCCGCTGCGAATATAGAGTTCGCCGGTGAATTTGGGAATGGTGTGCGATTCGACCAGCACCACTTCGAGTCCGTTAGCGAGCTTGCGGTGAGTGCGCGCCGGCCATACGACAGGCCGTTCGGCGGCAAGTTCCGGAACTTTCGCGATAGGATCGGGCGCGAAGGGATCGGCTGTGGCGGCGATAGCCATCATGCCGCTCCTTTCTTCGACGGACGGCGAAAAACGATGGCGCGCCGCTCGGGGTCGAGATAGCGCTCGGCGGCAGAGCGAACCTGCTCCGGTGTGACTTGCAAAAACCCGTCGAGAATGGAATTGACGAGCGCAGGGTCGTTGTCAAAAAGCGTGAAACATGCCATATAGTGCATCAGGCCGTAACGCGGGATGGAGCCGCCGTGCCCCCCTTCGAGCGAGGAGACGTATTCGGAGCGGAACTTAACTTTGACCTGTTCGAGTTCGTCGCGTTCGATCCCGTGTTGGCGAACGGCATCGATGACCGCGTCATAAGCCGTAAGAGTCTGCTCCGAATTGTATTCCGGTTTGTAGAGCACGCGTGAGACCAGCAGCGTCGGCCCGTTATAGTCAAACAGATCGCCGACCGGATACTGGATGCCGCCGCCCGTATCGACCGCGATCTGCTTCTCGAGGACCAGTTGGTGATAGACCCGGCCGGCGCGGCCCCCATGCAGCGCTTGATCGAGCATGGCGGCGGCATACCAGTCCTGAGTTCTGCGCTCCGGCGCTCGATAGCCAACGGCGAAGGCGGGCAGCGTGCCGAATTTTTCCTCGACTTCGCCGCGCCGCAGTCCATCGAGAGGGCCTTCGCGAA
>Ga0335081_10016391_pt1 | contig 11989 bp, 10 predicted proteins | sample Lox_Sample_35_FD_206713 | JGI IMG/M metagenome (GOLD analysis project Ga0335081, IMG submission 206713) | Soil microbial communities from Loxahatchee National Wildlife Refuge, Florida, United States - Lox_Sample_3.5 | ecosystem: Environmental > Terrestrial > Soil > Wetlands | place: USA... | reverse complement strand
TGGCCGCCCAGGGCCACTACCCGGCCATCGACATTCTGCACTCGGTGAGCCGCCTCACTTCCGCCATCGCAACGCCCAAGCAACAGCAAGGAGCCTTGTGGCTGCGCCAGGCGCTGGCGGCTTACCGCGACGCCGAGGACCTGATCCAGCTGGGCGCTTACGTAGCGGGGTCAAACGCTACGTTAGATGCCAGCATCCGCGTGCGGCCGGAAATCCTCGACTTTCTGCGGCAAGACCACCTGGCCACCTGCACCATCCAGGAGACTCTCTCGCGTCTGGACCACCTGGCCGCGCGGCTCGATCAGGCCGGGCAAACCGTACCCGCCGCGAAATCCAGCGAACCGCGATGACCCCCTTCCGCTTTCCCCTGCAAAAAGCTCTCGACTGGCGCCGGACACAACTGGAGCTGGAAGAGGCCCGGTTCAAGCAGCAAGCGGCGGCTCTGGCCGATTTGGATCGCGAGCGCGCCGAGCTGGAAGCTTCCGGAATCCGCGCGGAGGTCGAAGTCCGCCACTGGCAGCCCCTCAACGGGCGAGACTTGGCGGCGTTGGGTGGCTTCCGCCTCCAGGTGAAACAGCGCCAGGCACACCTAGCCGCCCGGCGCGCAGAATGCCAGCGGGATCTGGACGCCCGCCATGCCGCCATGTTGGAAGCGCGCCGCCGCTGCCGGCTACTCGAGCGGCTCAAGGAGCGCCGGCTGGCAGAATGGCAAGCGGCGCGCGACCGCGAATTGGAAGAGCTGGCTTCCGAATCCTACCTTGCTCGGTGGAACCAACGATCCTCGGCGCCGCCCCTATAATAAGGAGCATGCCCCTCGAGATGCCTGTCGAAACCGCGCTGCCGCCAGTGCCTCTGACCGTCGAAGGCGCCAGCGTGTTGCACCAGATGATGCGCTTCCGCTGGCCGGCGTGGCGCGCGCTGCCCGCTGAAACCCGCGCCGCAATTCTGGACGAAGCCACCGCCGCGCTAACCGCCCTCGAAAAGCCTGCCGCCGGCTGCCAGAGCGGCATGTATTCCCTGCTCGGCCACAAAGGCGACCTGATGTTCGTGCATTTCCGGCGCAGCTTCGAGGAGCTGAATGAGGCTCAACTGAAACTGGCGCGATTGCGGATCAGTGACTACCTGGAGCCTGCGTCCTCCTACCTTTCCATTATCGAACTGGGCCTGTATGAATCCTCATCGGACACGTACGCGGATCTGGCGCGCCGTGACATCAAGCCGCATTCCGAGGAGTGGAACCGGGAGATCGAATCGGTCCTCGAACGGCACCGCAAAGCCATGGCGCCGCGGCTGTGGCCGGAGATTCCCGGGGCGAAGTACATCTGCTTTTACCCCATGGACCGCCAGCGGGGCGAATCCAGGAACTGGTACCAGGAGCCCATGCCGGACCGCCAGCGCATGATGAAAGAGCACGGCCTGATCGGCCGGCGCTACGGCGGCGAGGTGCGCCAGATCATCACCGGCTCGATCGGCTTCGACGACTGGGAATGGGGCGTGGACCTTTTCGCCGAAGACCCATTGGTTTTCAAGAAGCTCATCTACGAAATGCGCTTCGACGAGGTCAGCGCCGTGTACGCGCTGTTTGGTTCGTTTTACGTCGGGCTGCGCACGCCAGCCAGCGGGCTCGGCGAAATCTTGAAGGTCTGACCTCGGTGGGGCAGGCGGTGCTCGCCTGCCCGGACGAGCCGCCTGACACCAAGACACATTTGGACGCAAGCCTACGGCGTCTTGTTGCCGTGGGCCGCCGCGGCGTTTAAGTGCCGGTAGAATCCCAGATCCGTGCCCGTCATCATTTTGGTGGCGAACATGATTTGCCCGGTATGGCCGGAGAAATGCTCGACCACGTGATAGATGGCCTCCAGCACCGTCACCTCGTACTTCTGGATTTCAATGCGCTCCGCCAGCCTGGCCGCCGAAACCGAGCCCAGCACTGCCGCGGCCTCCTCGACTACACCGTGTAACCGCTCTGCTAACTCTGGGAGCGTTACGCCGCCGCGCGCCGCGAACTCGCTCGGGCGGTCACGCAGGTCCTTCTGCCCGCCGACTCCCGACACGATCCACTGCCGCACGTTGCCGCACAGGTGCAGGACCAGGTTGCCGATAGCGTTCTCGTTGTCGCTGCCGCGGGCCCACACCTGCTCTTCCGTGAGCTTGCCCAGGCAGGTTTTGATCCGGCCGGCAAGCTGCCGGAGCTCGGCGGCCGAATAGTCCAGAAACACCTTCTGCAGCGCATCCGTCATATCTGCAAGTATAGAAAAGACGGAGCGGGATTTTGCGTCACCCCATTCACATCATTGGCGGCGGGCTGGCCGGGTCGGAGGCGGCGTGGCAGATCGCGCGCCGCGGCTTGCCCGTTGTGCTCCACGAAATGCGCTCCATCCGCCGCACAGCGGCGCACCAAACCGGCAACCTGGCAGAGTTGGTGTGCAGCAATTCACTGAAGTCGGAGCAGGAATCCACTGCGCCGTGGCTGCTCAAAGAGGAATTGCGCCGCCTCGGTTCTCTCCTGCTCTCCGCCGCGCAAAAGGCTCGCGTTCCCGGCGGCCACGCCCTCACCGTCGATCGCGATTTGTTTGCCGCTGAAGTCACTTCCGCCATCGCCTCCCAGCCGCTCATCGAATTGCGCCGCGAAGAAGTGACTGCGCTTCCCCGGGACGCCATCGTCATCATTGCCACTGGGCCGCTCACCAGCGACGCGCTGGCGGAAGAGATCGCACGGCTCACCGGCTCCGGCCGCCTGTTCTTCTACGACAGCATCAGCCCCATCGTGGACGCTGGAACCGTCGACACCAGCATCGCGTTCTGGGCTTCGCGCTACGGCAAATCGACGGACGGCACGGACGACTACCTCAACTGCCCCCTCGACCGCGCTCAGTACGACCGATTTGTCGATGAGGTGCTGCAAGCACAGGCCGCCACCGCGCACATCCCGGAAGACGACACTCCCTACTTCGAGGCCTGCCTGCCCATCGAGGAGTTGGCGCGGCGCGGCCGCGACACGCTGCGATTCGGTCCCATGAAACCCATGGGGCTGACCGATCCGCGCATCGGCAAGCGCCCGTACGCCGTCGTGCAGCTCCGGCAGGAGAACCTGCGCGCCGAAAGCTTCAACCTGGTCGGGTTCCAGAACCACATGAAGTTCGGCGAGCAGGCGAGAATCCTGCGCCTGATTCCCGGCCTGGAGCACGCCGAATTTCTGCGCTTCGGCCAGATTCACCGCAATACCTATATCAACGCTCCGGCCCTGCTCACACCGACCCAGCAATTGCGCGCGCATCCCCATGTGCTTTTCGCCGGTCAGATCTCGGGGGTGGAAGGCTACGTCGAGGCCATCGCCACTGGTTTGATGTCTGGCACACATGCGGCCGATTTGGCCTTCGGATTCGCGCCGCGCCCGTTTCCCCGCGAAACGGCGCTTGGTTCCCTGTGCCACTACGTGTCTGGCGCCGACCCGGCCGGCTACCAGCCGGCCAACATCACCTTCGATCTGTTGCCGCAACTCGACGAACCGGCGCGGACCAGGCTGCGCCGCGACAAGCAGGCCAGGCATGCGGAAATCTGCCGGCGCGCATTGGCGGCGCTCGACGCATGGACAAACCAGGCGGCCGCCCATGTCTGAACTGGCCGTCCAGATCGACCGCTACCTGCAGGAACTCGCCCGCGGCGGCGTCTCGGCTCACACCATCGACGCTTACGCCGCCGACCTGCGCCTGTTCCTGGAGTTTCTGTCGCCGCCCGAAACCGAACCGCCCGCGCCCGCCGCCATCGACCTGCTGCTTCTCCGCGAGTGGTTGGCTTTTCTCTACAACGAAAAACTGACCGCGGTCACCATCCGGCGGAAACTGGCGGCGGTGAGAAGTCTGTTCCGCTTCATGCTGCGCGAGGGCGTGGTGCCGCTGAACGTGGCGCGCCTGGTGCGCACTCCCAAAGCGCCCAAGAAGCTGCCCGATGTGCTGACGCCGGATCAAGTCAACGCGCTGATCGACGGCGTTGGCGCCGGCAAGCTCGAGCGGCCGTTCCCGGCTCGCGACCGCGCCATCTTCGAGCTGCTTTACGGCTGCGGCGTGCGCGTGAGCGAGTTGGCCGGGCTAAACCTACAGGATGTCGACCGCGCCGAGCGCTGGTTGCGCGTGCGCGGCAAAGGCCGCAAGGAGCGCCAGGTGCCGCTGCCCGGCAAAGCCGCCAATGCTCTGGAGCGTTACCTCACCGATCGCCCCGTGGTGCGCGATGAACCCGCCGTGTTTCTCAACCATCGCGGCAAGCGGCTCACCGCCCGCGGCATCCGCGGCATCGTCAAGCTCTACGCCACCTACGTCAGTGGAGATTCTTCCATCCATCCACATAGTTTCCGGCATGCCTACGCCACGCACCTGCTGGCGGACGGAGCCGATCTCCGGGCCATCCAGGAACTGCTCGGTCACGCGCGGCTCTCCACAACCCAGAAGTACACGCAGGTCACCCTCACCGACCTGATTGCCGTGTACAACAAGGCTCATCCCAAGGCTTAGCGCGCATGGTTCATCCCGCGGAAATACGGAGGGAGTTCCGGCCCATGCTGCGCCTGGCGGCCCCGCTGGCGCTGGCCGAGTTGGGCTGGATGGCCATGGGGGTGGTGGATACCATCATGGCGGGTCCGTTGGGCGCGGCGTCGATCGGCGCCGGCAGCCTGGGTAGCATCGTGTTCTACCCCATCGCCATCTGCGGTACGGGCATGCTTCTGGGCATGGACACGCTGGTGGCGCAGGCGTTCGGCGCTGATGACGCCCGCGATTGCCGGCGCACGCTGGTAAACGGCGTCTGGCTGGGCGTGGCGCTCTCACCCCTGCTCGTGCTGGCGCTCTGGGCTCTGATCCCGCTCCTATATCTGACTGGAACCAACCCTCAAGTCCTGGCCATATTCGATCCATACCTCAAACGCCTGCTCTGGAGCGTGGTGCCATTGCTGCTCTACGCCGCGTTTCGCCGCTACCTGCAGGCGGTGAACATCGTCAAGCCCGTGACCTTCGCGCTGGTCAGCGCCAATCTCGTCAACCTGGCGGGTGACTGGGTCCTGATGTACGGCCACTGCGGTTTCCGCGCGATGGGCGTGCCGGGCTCGGGCTGGTCCACCACCATCTCGCGATGCTACATGGCTGCCGTGTTGCTGGGAGCAATCCTCTGGCACGAGCGAAAATCCGGCAACCTGCTCTTTCATGTCACCTGGCGGCCGGATTTAGCGCGCATCCGCCGCCTGGTTGCGCTGGGGCTGCCCGCGGGAGGACAAATCCTGTTCGAGGGAGCGGTGTTCGGCATCGTGACCGCGCTGGCCGCGCGGCTCGATGAGGCCTCGCTTGCAGCGCACGGCATCGCCGTCAACGTCATCGCCACCACCTTTATGGTGCCGCTGGGAATCAGTTCGGCCGCGGCCGTGCGCGTGGGGCAGGCGATCGGCCGCGAAGATCCGCGCGGCGCCGCCACCGCCGGGTGGACGGCGCTGCTGCTGAGCTCGTTGTTCATGGGCGGCGCGGGACTGGCGCTCACCGTCGTGCCGCATTGGATTGTCCGCATCTACATCCGCGAAGCCGCCGTGGTCGCCTGCGGAACAGTTTTGCTTCGCATCGCAGCGGTGTTTGAGCTTTTCGACGGTCTGCAGATCGTGGCCACTGGAGCGCTGCGCGGTCTGGGCGATACCCGCACCCCCATGCTGGCGCACCTGGTTGGCTACTGGGTGGTGGGCCTGCCTGTCGCCTACGTACTGTGCTTTCCCCTGCGGTGGAACGCGCCCGGCATCTGGGTGGGGCTGTGTGCCGCGCTCATCCTGATCGGCTCGACCCTGGTGATGGTCTGGCGCCGGGCGATTCGCATCGCAGCCATCTCATCCAGCCGGCGCGAACCATCGGCGATCTCGAGACTGCCCTGAGCTACTCCGACCGCAGCGCCGCCATCGGGTCCACGCGCGTCGCGCGCCGGGCCGGCAGCCATCCCGCAACCAGCGTCAGGATAGTCACCGCCGCCGCGCTCGAAACGTAGATCCGCGCATCGAGCGGCGAGACTCGGCGCCTCTGCGTCTCGGCGGTGAGTATTCGTTTGGTTCTTAAAAGGTCCACAGCACGCTGGTAAATCCTGTGTGTGCGTGAAAGTTCTGATAGTAGGACAGCACCCCGAACGTCTCCGCATACCCGTAGAACTGGTAGCCCGCGTTCCATCTGACTTTGGGCGAGATCTGGATCGAAACCCGGGCCAGCGGCGATTGATACGTCAGCGGAAACGTCTGCACCGAGCTGAGCAGCGTCTGGATGGGATTGATGACGTTCGTAACAGGCAACGGCGTAGCCGTGGCGCGGCCGTCCCCAACATCCTTCGTGATGCTATACCCCAGGTACAGGTCGGCCCGCCGCCGAACCGCAAACCGAATGCCCAGGTTAGCCGCGTGAATGTTGCTGATGTAGATCGAACGGTAACTCGTCTGCAAGGTGGAGCGGGTCACGCCCGCGAAAAACGCCAGGAAGGAAGAATCGTCGTAATGCAGCTTGTTGTAACTGGCATCCAGCGAAAACCAGCCCGTCGGCGCCCAGGACGCGCTGCCGGTATAGCCGCGCGAGTGCGAACTGAAGAGCGAAAACGTCGAATTGAAATTGTATGATTCCTTGTAAGACGCCAGGGCCTGGAACTTACGCACTCGGTATTGGGCGCGCCCGCCGAGCGTCTGGAAGTTCTTACCGGCGATCGGCGTGAGCGGCTGGTTGTTCCGTCCTACTTCCGCATCCAGGTTGATGGTGAACGGCTTCCACGGCCGCAGCCGCACGCCCGCCAGGCCGGATTGCATCTGGTTGGCTACTTCGTAGTTTGAAAAAGTGCTGAACACCGGCAAGGCCTCGGTGGTGCGCACCTGCCGGTCAGCATAGTGGTAGCCGCCGTAGAAGCCGAGCCAGTCGCTCACCCGGTAGTTCAAGTCCGCGGAGTCCGTGATCATGCGGATTCCCAGGGACCGGAAGTAGATCGTAGTTCCCAGGTTGGCTCCCGTCAGAAACTCGCTGTAGCTGGACTGTCCGTCAATCCGGTTGTCGGAGATGGATGTGTTGTTGACGAAGGTCAGCCGGTCGGTCGGAAACAGGCTGAGCGCGAAATCTCCCGCCAGGTCCGGCCGCCGTGCATCGCCGCCTACTACGATCTGACGGCTGGCCGCCGCGCCCGTCGCGCCCAATCCCAGCACCGATTCATCCAGGGCGAAATCGTTGAGGCCGCCCACGTAAGTGAGGCGCGCGTTCATCCCCCAGATCTTGCTCCGCCGGTGCAGGTTTCCCATCCACCCCGGGCTGGATCCATGAATCGGCTGCGAACGGTTGAACTGCCGCACGACAGTTGAATCCGTCGGGCTGCCCGACGCCACCACGCCATCCGACGTCACCGGAGTATCGTCCTTGAAGTAGTCCCAGCGGTGCTCCAGCGTGAAATGGAAGCCGGCGAATTCGCCTTCCGCTCCCAGCCGGTACTCGTTCCATTGCCGCCGCACGTTGGTGAAGATCGGGTAGGCCGTGCCGGCAGCGTTGAACTCTTGCGCGGTGGAAAGCGCCGGACCGTCTTCCGTGTCGCGGCTGTATCCCAGGTGGAAGCGGATGCGTGATTGCGGCAGCAGTGTGAGGTCGTGGTCCTGCAGGCGCCGGCCGGTGTCCATCAGATGCTCGCCGCCCGCCACGGTCAACCCGGGATTGTAGTAGTCGCTCAACCGCCAGGTCATGTCGTAGCGGTAGAGCCCGTTCTTCTGAATGCGTAAGACCGCCGACTCGTACGGGTCGTTGCCCAGCCCGCTGGTATTGAGCACGATCTCGTCGAACCAGGTGCCGTGGCCGTCCTTGGAATTCACCGTCAGGCTGCTTCCCAGGAGCCGCAGGCCGTTGCCGTAATTGGCGTCGCTGCGGTATTCACCCACGTCGCCGCCCACCAGGTGGAAGCGGTACCCCGTCTCGAACGATTGCGTCACGTTGTAGTTACCCACGTTGTCGCCGCGCGGCGAGCCGACCTGTTCCGTTGTCGGGGCCACCACCTGCTGCGCCTGCAAGGCGCCGAGAACCGCGAATGTCAAACCAAGGAGTCTTTGCATGGCGGTCACCTCAGGAAGTACTGGTCCGCGTTCGACCCGTGAATGCGAACGTGACACGTCGTGCACTTCTGGAACTTCGGATCCAGCAGGTTGTGCCGCGCGGTTTGTATGTCCACGCCCTGGTTGCGCGTTCCGGAAGCGCCGGCGTTATGGCACTCCAGACAGATCGTAAACACCACCGGCCGCGTGAGCAGCTTCGCGTTCATCGAGCCGTGTGGGTTATGGCACATCTGGCAGCCCTCCACGCGCACCGAAGGATGTTCGAAGACGAATGGCCCGCGCTTGTCGACGTGGCATTTCATGCAGGGAATTTCGTTGTCGAGCGCCTGCTCCACCATGTGGGACCGCTGTCCCATCCCCCAGGTGGCGGCGAAGGAGCCGTGCGGATTGTGACAGTCGGTGCACTGCACGAACCCCTCATTCACGCGGTGGTGGGAGGGCATTTCGAATTGCGAGCGGATGGTGCCGTGGCAGGAATAGCACAGATCGCTCTGCTTCTGCGCCAGCAGGTATTTCGGCGTCGGAGAGTGGTGGATAGAGTGACAGTTGGTGCACGCGATATCGTGCTGTGTGTGCTCGGAACGCTGGATGTTGGCCTTGTCGAAGTTGCTGTCGTGGCACGTCAGGCAGGTTTCGATGGTGCGTTTGGGCTGCATCAGGGAGAAGGCGCGCGGGATGGTGGTCTTTCCGCCCTGAGCGTCCAGGTGCGCCTTGCCGGGGCCGTGGCACCCCTCGCATCCGGTGCGTTCCGGCGTCTCCTTGCCGGACGCGATGCTCTTGTAGTGGGGATTCTTGTAGAAATTGAACCAGACATCCGCGTGACAGGTCTTGCAAGCGTTGCTTCCCACGTAGCCCGAGGCGGAAGCGGGGGTTGCCTGCGGAACAGGGTTTTGGGCCATCGCGACACAAAGTGAGAACAGCAGCATCAGCACAGCAGCAGTGGAGGCGCGAGCCATGATCCATCCATGATACTGGACACGGTGCCCAGCCAACGCGAATCAGGGCCAGATTTTACGCCCGAAAAGCGCACATGTGGACAAAGACCCCAACGTCGACCTCCGAGTCTCCGCCCCCTCGCCCTCGGGTTTTGACTTTCGGTATTCTCTCCGCGTCATTCGCGCCCAAGCGTCAGCAAGCCTCGTTGCCCTTCCACAAACCCGGATAAACCCATTTTTCTGTTGCGGGTTTCGAAGCGAATGCGCCATAGTGGAAATGGCGTCGGAAAGCCGTGTAGAGCGCACCTGCAGTACCCAGTTCGACAACCCTCCGGACCAGCGCTCGGCCTGTCTGGCGTCGGAGCGTATTGGATGGCGGACAACCTCCTGTTCTTTACCGAACTGGTCTCGATGCCCGTGCTCGACCTCAAGGGCCGGCGCATCGGACGCGTCAAGGACGCCGCCCTCGTGCCGTTGTTGCACGCCTCGCGCATCGACCGCTTCCTGATAGGCGGCGGCGATGCCTGGCTGACCGTCCGCTTCGATCAGATCGCTTCCATCGCTCTCGGCACGGGCATTCGACTGAGCGACGAGCAACTGGTTCCGTACCATGACGACGAGTACATGCTGCGCATCGCCCGCGACCTGCTGGACCAGCAAATCATCGACGTCACCGGCCGCAAGGTCGTGCGCGTCAATGATGTCACCATGGGGATCCAGAATGACGGGCAGCGCGATTTCCTTACGGTGATTGAGGTGGATATCGGGATCCGCAGCATCCTCCGGCGCGTGTTGCAGGGTGTGCTGCCGCCGCTTTGGATCCGGCGCCTGATGCGGCCCATTCCTCCCAATTCCATCCGCTGGGAATTCGCCAATGTGGTCGAGCCGGACCCTTTGAGACGGCTCCGTCTCAACATCTCCTACAGCAAGCTGGAGGACATGCACCCGGCCGATCTTGCGGACATCGTCGAAGATCTGGCGCCCGCGGAACGCGAGGCCATTTTCGAAACCATCGACAGCGAAGTGGCTGCCGACGCCCTCTCCGAGGTCGAAGATCCCAAGATGCAGGCCAGCATCCTGGAAGCGCTGGAACCCGAGAAGGCCGCCGATATCGTGGAAGAAATGGCGCCCGACGAAGCCGCCGACGTGCTCTCCGAACTCGAAGAGGAAACTTCCGAGGAGATCCTCGACGAAATGGATTCCGAGCCGAAAACCGAAGTGCGCGAACTGCTGGAATTCGAAGAAGACACCGCCGGCGGCATGATGAACACCGAATACGTCGTGCTGCACGACAACGCCTCCTGGAAAGACGCTATGGCTGCGCTCAAGGGCAACGAGGAGCTGCTGGAGAGTCTCAACACCCTGTTCCTCATCGACGCCGACGGGCGCCTGACCGCCGCGATTCCGCTGGCCCGTCTCTTCCTGGCGCAGAACGGCGCCAGGCTCAAGGATCTCGCCGCCGAAACCCTGATCCAGGTTACGGTCGACGAAAAACAGGACCGCGTCACCGAGTTATTCGATAAGTACAACCTGCTGACTTTGCCCGTCGTGGACGAAGAAGGCAAACTGGCCGGCGTCATCACCGCCGATGACATCATCTCCGTATTGAGGCAGAAATAGCGGATGCGGAAACTCCTCAGCCGTTTCCGCTATCACATACTTATTTTTTTTGCGGTAATTGGCCCCGGCTTCATTACCGCCGTCGTAGACAACGATTCGGGCGGCATCTTCACTTACTCCGCGGCCGGAGCGCAGTTTGGCTATCTGCCGCTCTGGACACTGTTGCCCATTACGCTTCTGTTGATCATCACCCAGGAGATGTGCTCGCGCATGGGCGCAGTCACGGGCAAAGGCCTCTCCGACCTGATTCGCGAGGAATTCGGGCTGCGCGTCACCTTCCTCACCATGGCGGCGTTGGTGGCCGTCAACCTGACCAACGTCATGTCGGAATTCGCCGGCGTGGCCGAGTCGCTCGAACTGTTCCACGTCAGCCGTTACATTTCCGTGCCGATCGTGGCGGTGGCCGTATGGGTGGTCGTGGTGAAGGGCAACTATACCAGCGTCGAGAAGATCTTCCTGTTTGCCTGCGTGTTCTACGTGACCTACGTGATTTCCGGCTTCCTGGTGAAACCTGACTGGAAGGAAGCGGCCATCTACAGCGTCAAGCCGGTGATGATGTTGGAGCCGTCTTACATTTATATGGTGCTGGGCATGGTCGGCACCACCATCGCTCCCTGGATGCAGTTCTATCTCCAAGCCGCGGTAGTGGAAAAGGGCATCACCGCCAAAGAGTATGCCGAGTCGCGCATCGAAGTGATCGTGGGATGCTTCATGACCTCGGTGATCGCGTTCTTCATCATCGTGGCCTGTGCCGGCGCCATTTACAGCGTCAAGCCGCGGGAAATCGTGGACGCCGCCGAGGCCGCACTGGGCCTGCGGCCGTTCGGCGAATATGCCTTCAAACTCTTCAGTATCGGCCTGCTGAATGCGTCTGTGTTCGCTGCCAGCATCTTGCCCCTCTCCACGGCATACACCGTGTGCGAGGGCCTCGGCTTCGAAGCGGGCGTCAACCGGCGCCTGCGCGAAGCGCCGATTTTCTACGCTCTCTATACCTCGCTGATCGTGGTGGGCGCCGGCGTGGTGCTGGTCCCCAAGTTCCCGCTGGTGAAAATGATCCTGCTATCCCAGGTGCTCAACGGCATGCTCCTGCCGTTCGTGCTGATCTTCATGATCCTTCTCATCAACAAGCGCGACCTCATGGGTGACTGGGTCAACCCGCGTTGGTTCAACCAGGTTTCCTGGGTCACTATTGTGCTGATCATCGGACTGACCCTGGCGTATGTCGGCGTCCTGGTGCGGGGCGTGCAATAGCCGCCAGCACGCCTCTGCCTCTAGCGTGCGGCGTCCTGCGGCGGCCGCAACAGCCTTACCGGAGCCTTCGAAAAGTAGACCATTCGCTCCACCCAGGGAATCA
>Ga0335081_10016390_pt1 | contig 11990 bp, 9 predicted proteins | sample Lox_Sample_35_FD_206713 | JGI IMG/M metagenome (GOLD analysis project Ga0335081, IMG submission 206713) | Soil microbial communities from Loxahatchee National Wildlife Refuge, Florida, United States - Lox_Sample_3.5 | ecosystem: Environmental > Terrestrial > Soil > Wetlands | place: USA: Florida... | reverse complement strand
AAAGTCGAAAGTTCAAGAGTTGAAAAGTTGAACAGCGAGCGCCGAGTTCCGAACCGCGGACCAAGGACCAATGACGAAGGACAACTGACAACGGACAACGGACCACGGACAACGATCTACGATCAACGAACCACGGACGATCGACCACGGACGACTGACAACGGACGATTTTGCCCATCCTTCAAGTGTGACAAACCAAAATGGGACGGTGGGCACAACTGAGAAAGGGCGAAAATATTTTATAAGTTCAGCTTTAGCAGGCGCTTAGCGAACGGCTGGGCCGGCCGGTAAGCCAGAAGTTTGCAGAAAATGGACACTTTGGCGGCGGGAGCAAGCCGGGTCAGAATCGGGGAGGGACCTTTGCGGCTTCAGCGGCCAAGCGTCGAACAAACGCAATCCTTCGCCCGATGGAGGGGTGACTATGAAAGACGAACTCGATCCAGCGGTTGGGCTCGTGTTCGGCCAGATTGAGCGCGGCCAGACGCTCCAAGGCCGAGGCCAGGAACGCCCCGTCGGCGATGGAGCGGACGGCGAAGGCGTCCGCGGCGCGTTCCGCCCGCCGCAAGACGCCGTTGACGGCGGGCAGGAGCAGCAGGGAAACGGCCAGGGCCACCAGCGCCACCAGCGGCAGATCGGCAAAGTCGGATGGGCCGCGAAACCCGAGCGGCACGCTCCAACGCGCCAGCACGAGACTGACGGCGTAAAGGCCGAGGAACGTGGCCGCGGTCTGCACGGCCAGGGCGCGCCAGATGTCCGCGTGAACGTGGTGGCCGAGCTCATGCGCCAGTACGGCTTCGATTTCGTCGTCGCTGAAGTTCTGGAGCAATGTGTCCGCCAGGAGAATTCGGCGGGTATTGCCGAGACCCACCAGCGCGGCGTTGGCCTTCTTGGTTTTCTCCCCAAGCTTCCACTCGTAGACGCCCTGCACGCGGGTTCCGGCGCGCTCCGCCAGGCGGCGCAGCCGCGCTTCAAGTTCGACATTAGACAACGGAGTTAGCTTGAAGAAAATAGGAATGATAGTGACAGGGGCCAGGTTGGCCATCAGCAGGACAAAGCCCGCAAAACCGGCGGCCGCCACCGCCCACCAGGCCTGCGGCCAGGTCCGCAGGGCCCCGTAAATCAGTTCGAGCGCGAGGACGCCGAGCACGCCGCTGAGCAGGAGCCCTTTGATTTCGTCCTTCAACCAGCCGGCCAGGGTGAGGTTCGAGAGCGCGTACCGGTGCTCCAGCCAAAATCCTCCGAGGTAATCGAAGGGCAGACTCACGACTTTGAAGATGGCTCCGAACAGGAGGCCGTAAATGATCAGCGCCTGGGCCGGCTGCGGACGCACGCCCTCCGCGAAGGAACGGAGATTCGCGCTCCAGCCCGCGAAGATCAGGACCAGCAACAAGGCGATGTCCGCCAGGTATCCGGCCACCGCGAGCACGCGTTGGGCGCGATGGTAACGCCCCGCCCGGGGCTGCAATTCGGGCGGCGCGGCCGGTGCGAGTTCGACAACCGGCTTACTCACGGGCGGCCTTCGCTTCCTCCCGGCGGGCGAGGGCCTCGACGGCCGCAAGCAGCCGGCGAACGTCTTCACGAGTGGGAGCCTCGGCGTACAGGCGCAGCAGGTTTTCGGTGCCGGAAGGACGAACCAGCAGCCAGGTGGCGGGCCCGAAGTGCATCTTGAAGCCGTCGAGCGACGCGTGGGACGACATCTCGAGGCCCGCGAGGCGATGAAAGGTGTGATGCTTGAGTTTGTTGAGCAGGCCGAGCATGGCCGGGCGGCTGACTTCGAGATCGACGCGGTTGTAGACGTGCGGCCCGAACTGCTGCTCGAGCTCCCGCACCAGCTCGCCGAGGGTTCGGTCGCGGCGCGCCATCACCTCGGCGAGCACGAGCGAATTCAGGATGCCATCGCGCTCGGGCGGATTGCCCGTGAAGGCGATGCCGCCGCTTTCCTCGCCGCCGATCAGCACGTCGCGGCTGAGCATCAGCTCACAGATGTACTTGAAGCCGATGGGCGTCACGGTGAGGGGCAGGCCAAACCTGGCCGCGAGCCGATCGATCATGCCGGTGGTCGAAAAGGTCTTCACCACTTCGCCCGTGAGCTTGAGGTCTTCGGCGAGATGAAGAAGCAGGATGGAGAAAATCTTGTGGGAGTCGATGAAGGAGCCGTCGCGGTCCACGGCGCCGATGCGGTCCGCGTCGCCGTCGGTCGAGAAGCCTGCGTCGTAGCCGCCCTCGCTCACGGCCTGCGCGAGGCCGGCCACGTGCGGCGGGATGGGCTCGGGGTTGAGGCCGGGAAACAGCGGGTTGTGCTCGCCGTGGATTTCGAGGCAGGGGATGCCCGCCTCGCGAAAGAGGCCGTCAATCACGCCGCGGCCGGAGCCGTACATGGGGTCGATTACGAAGCGCCGGCCGGAGCGGCGGATGGCCGCGAGGTCCACGCGCGACTTCAGGCGCTCGAGGTAGGGCGCCAAAAGGTCGGCCCGCTCGAGCTTGGCGCGCCGCGGTGGGACGGCAGGCCGGACGCCGCGGTCGAGGTAGTGCTCGACGCGCTTCATGATGGAAGGCAGGGCCGATCCGCCGTAGGGCGCCTTAAACTTCACTCCGTTCCAGCGATAAGGATTGTGGCTGGCGGTCACCATCAGCGCGCCGGCCGCCCGGGCGTGGACAACGGCGTAGCTCAGGGCCGGCGTGGGCGTGGGGCGGTCGGAGAGCGTTACGCGGACGCCGTGCGCCGCCACGGTGGCGGCCGCCACCTCAGCCGCCTCGGGGGAAAGAAAGCGCATGTCGTAGCCTACCAGCAGCCCGCGCTCGGGCTGGCCCTCTTCGCGCACGTAATCTGCCGCCGCCGCGGCTACGCGCCGCGCGTTCTCAAGGGTAAAGTCTTCGCCGATGCGCGCGCGCCAGCCGTCGGTGCCGAACTGGATGGGGTCTCGCGATTTTGCGCTGTGGCTCTTCGCCATAGTGAAGCTTCCCCGGTCAAAATCAGGAGGCAGTCAGCCGTCGGCCGTCAACGGTCGACCGCGTACTGCTTACTGCCGACTGTCGACTGCGTTCTGCCGGCTGCCTACAGCATTTCCTTCCAGCCCTTGTGTTCCATCTCAGTCACGGCCTTACCGACCTGCTGGGCCTTATGGCGATTCGCCACCAGGATCGCGTCCGGAGTCTCGATGATCACCAGGTTTTTGACGCCCACCGCAGCCACAAATTTGTGCGCGACGATCAGGTTACCGCGGGCATCGAAGCAGAACGCGCGCCGCGGACGGGCGTTGCCCCCGGCGTCCTTCCGGCGCAGGGCGTAGGCCTCCGACCAGCTTCCCACGTCGCTCCAGCCGAGGTCGGCCGCCACCACATAAACCTGGTCGGCCTTCTCCGCCACCGCGTAGTCGATGGAGATCTTTTCGAGTTTCGGATAAATACGGTGCATGGCTTTGGTGGAAGCTGCGCCTCCAGCCTCGGCGATTTGAGCAAGGCCGCGGGCCATCTTGGGCTTGAAGCGCGCGAGATTGGTCAGCAAGGTGGAAGCCCTCCACACGAACATGCCGCCGTTCCAGAAATATACGCCCGAGGCCACGTACTTTTGCGCCCGGGCGGCCGAGGGCTTTTCGGTGAAACTCGCCACCGCATAAATCTTCTGCCCTTCGAGACGCGCCGCCAGCCGCGCGCGCCGAATGTAACCGAAGCCGGTGTGGGGGCTCGCCGGCTGCAACCCGATCAGCACCGAGCGCTCGCCGGCGGCAGACCAACGGAGGGCGGCGCGTAGCGCGCGGCGGAACACCGCGGGCCGGGCGATCAGGTGGTCCGAGGGCAGCACCACCATGACGCCGCCGGGGTCGCGGCGCAGGATTTCGTGCGCGGCGAGGCCCAGGCTGGGGGCGGTATTGCGGGCGGCGGGCTCGGCCACAATCTGGGCCGCCGGGACTTCAGGCAGGAGCCTGGCGATTTGAGGCTTCAGCAACGTGTTGGTGAAGACGTAGATGCGCCCGGGAGGAACGAGCGGGCGGATGCGCTCCACCGTGCGTTCGAGCAGCGTCCCGGGGCCGAACACGCCGTCGAGGAGGTGCTTGGGCCGGCGGCGGCGGCTCGCGGGCCAGAAGCGCGTGCCACTGCCGCCCGCCAGAATGACGGCGTAAGCGTGGCCGAGAATGGAATCGCGGGACATTTAATTGACGATTGCCGATGGCCGATTTTGAACTGCCGATTGCCGAATGCAGATTACCGATTTGAACTGCGCTTAAAAGAACTCCTCCGCAGGCCAATCGGCAATCGGCAATTACGGGTCGAACACGACCGTCTGAATCGCGTGCGGCGACGCGCCCCGCTTGGCGAGAGGCTGGCGAAAGTCGGCATCCAAATCCGGCACGTAAAAACGGACAAGGAGGGACCGCTCCTCGGGAGCCAGGCGGTAGCTGCCGGCTGCGGGCGGCACCAGCCAGGTTTGGCCGGCGCCGTAGGCCAGCCAGCCGTTTTCATTTTCCACCCGGCCCGCGCCGGAAATCACCGCCAGGCCTTCCACGCGGCCGGGCGCGGCCTCGAAATGGCCGTGCGCGCGAACGTCGAGCAGCTCGACGGCAAAGAACGGGCACGCCAGCGCGTAACGGCGGGCCCCGAACGGCTCTGGGAACTGAAGCCTGGGGAGATTGCGGTGCGCAGGAAGCTCAGGGCGCGCGGTCTCAAGGCCGCGATCGAGGTGCAGTTCGCGCGCGTGGCCCTGCTTATCGCGGCGGCCGTAGTCGTCCAGGCGATAAGTAACGTCGCTGGTCTCAGACACTTCGAACAGGACGAGGCCGGGCCCGATGGCGTGCACGGTGCCCGCAGGCAGGAACACGACTTCGCCCGCGCTGGGGTGGAAGATATTGGCGGCAACGCGCGACAGCCCCTCGCGGCAGGCGATGGCGAGATTTTTGCGCGTGGCCGCGGCACGAAGCCCAACGGCGATGGCCGCGTCGGGCTCCGCTTCGATGATGTACCACGCCTCGGTCTTGCCGCGGCTCCGCTCGTGGCGCGCGGCGTAGGCGTCGTCGGGGTGAACCTGCATCGAGAGCCAGTCGTGGGTGAAGAGAAACTTGGCGAGGAGAGGAAATTCGGCGCCCTTCCAGCTTGCACCGCAGAGCTCGGCCGGCCAGCGCTTGAATACTTCGCCGAGGGTGAGGCCGGCCACAGGGCCGGTGAGGAAGCGGGAACGAGCGCCCGTCAGCCAGGCTTCGCCGATGAGGCGCGGGGCGCTGTCGCGTTTACTGGAAGCCGCGGGCGCAGCCTCAGGAGCGGGGAACAGAGGCTCAAGATTGTGGCGGCCCCAGATCTTTTCCTTGAACTCGGGTTCGAGCAGCAGGGGCGCGTCAAGCTTGGACATGGGCGGAGGCATGAGCGGCGCCGATTTTGGCCAGGAAGGTCCCGATGCGCGCCAGGCCTTCCTCGATCTGCTGGATCGAGGCGGCGTAGGAGATTCGCACGTGCTCCGCTGTGCCGAAGGCGGGTCCGGGCACCACGGCCACCAGGGCCTCGTCGAGCAGGCGGGTGGCGAGCGTGTTGGCGTCGAAATCGGGGGTGAGATAGGCCTGCACGTTGGGATAAACGTAAAAAGCTCCGCCCGGCATCGTGCACTCGACCCCGGGCAGGGCGCGCAGCCCGGCCACGATGCGGTTGCGCCGGCGTTCGTACTCGGCGCGCATCGCTTCGACGGAATCCTGCGGGCCGCTGAGCGCCTCCACAGCTCCGCGCTGCACGAAGGAGGTGACGTTCGAGGTGGAGTGGCTTTGCAGCTTCACCATGTTGGAGATCAACTCCTTGGGACCGAGGGCGAACCCCGCTCGCCAGCCCGTCATGGCGTAGGTTTTGGAGAGCGAGCCCACCACAATCAGGTTTTCGCGGTTGTGGGAGGAGCCGAGCGAGAAAGGCGAGCGGCCGTCGTACAGGAAGTGGCAATAGCATTCGTCGGCGAGCAGCCAGAATCCACGCCGTTCCGCCAGCGCGAGAAGCTTCTGCATTTCGTCGTTCGGCACCACCGCGCCGGTGGGATTGCTGGGCGAGTTGACGATCATGAGCCGCGTTTTGGGCGTGATCAGCCGTTCCACGTCGGAGGCCCAGATGGCGAAGCGCTCCTGCTCGCGGGTGGGCAGCAGCACCGGCTTGCCGTCCGCGTAACGAATGATGTCGAGAAAGGAAGTCCAATACGGCACGGGCAGGATAACCTCGTCGCCCGGATTCACGACGGCCGCGACCGCCTCGAAGATGGCCTGCTTGCCGCCGACCGTCACCACGCACTCCTCCGGCTTGTAATTGGAGCCGAGGTCGCGCGCGTGGCGCTCCACGATGGCGCGCTTGAGATCGCCGATGCCGCCCGTCGGGGTGTAACGCGTGAAATTGGCCTCGAGCGCGGCAGCGGCGGCGCGCTTGATGTTTTCCGGCGTAGGAAAATCGGGCTCGCCGGCGCCGAAGTCCACCAGGCTTGCGCCCGATGCCTTGAGCTGATCCGCCCGCGCCACTACCGCGGCCGTGGAGGATACTTTGATGCGTCCGATGCTCTCGGAAAAGTGCATGGGTTCACCCATTGGCGGCAGCCCGCCGCGCCGCCAGTTTTTCTTTCATCCGCCGCTCCACCAGCGGCGGGACGAGGTTGGCCACCGAGCCGCCGTGCAGCAGGATTTCCTTCACCAGCCGTGAGCTCACATAGGTGTAGGATTCCTGCGGCATCAGGAAGACGGTTTCGAGCGTGGGCTCGAGCTTGCGATTCATCAAGGCCATTTGGAGCTCGTACTCGTAATCGGAAAAGGCCCGGATGCCGCGCAGAATGGCGCGCGCCTTCTGGCGCTTGGCGTAGTCCACCAGCAGTCCGCTGAACGTGTCCACGGAGACGTTCGGCATGTCGCGGGTGATCTCGCGCAGCATTTCCACGCGTTCGTGCACGGTGAAAAACGGCTTCTTTTCGATGTTGGTGAGGACCGCCACCACCAGACGCTCGAACATCCTCTCGCCGCGGCAGATCAGGTCGAGATGGCCGTTGGTGATGGGGTCAAACGAGCCGGGATAGATGACGACGTTATCAGGCATGGCGGCGGCTTCCGGGCGCTCCTCCGGCGAACAGGGCCTTCGGGCACGACTCCATCAACTTGCACCGCTATTCTAGCCCGAGCACCGCCGCTTGCAAATAGCGTAAGCCAGTCGAGAAGTCAAAAGTTGAAGAGTCGAACGGAGGCGGCCTGCCGAACCCCCGGCAAAGCGCTGGTTGCGCCGCCGCCCGCCATCAGTTGTAATACCCTCATGGACCGACGGCGCAAGCAGGCGCTGGAGATTGTAGAGCGGCTTCGCGCGGCAGGGCATCAAGCTTACTGGGTGGGCGGCTGTGTGCGCGACCTCGTGATGGGGCGCGAACCTGACGACTACGACGTGGCTACCGACGCCCCGCCGGAGCGCGTGGCGGATCTCTTTCCCGGGAGTCTCGCGGTGGGCGCGAAGTTTGGCGTGGTGGTGGTGCCCGGAGCCGAAGGGCCCACCGAGGTTGCCACCTTTCGCTCCGACGGCATTTATCTCGACGGCCGCCATCCGGCCGAGGTCCGCTACGCGCGCACACCCGAAGAGGACGTGCGCCGCCGCGACTTCACCATCAACGGGCTGGTTTACGATCCGGTGACCGAGGAGGTGCTGGACTTCGTGGGCGGCCAGGCCGATATCCGCGCCCGGCGCGTGCGCACGATCGGCGAGCCTGCGGCGCGATTCGCCGAGGACCGGCTGCGCATGCTGCGCGCGGTTCGGTTTGCGGCGCGCTTCGACTTCACGCTCGTTCCCGCCACCTTCGAGGCCATTCGCGAAATGGCGCCTGCCATCCGCGAAGTGAGCGCGGAGCGCACCCGCGATGAAATCCTGAAAATTCTCACGGAAGGCGCGGCTCGCCGCGGTTTCGAGCTGCTGGACCGCACGGGGCTGCTCGAGCAGGTCCTTCCCGAGGTGAAGGCTCTGCAGGGCGTGGCGCAGCCGCCGGAATTTCATCCCGAGGGCGATGTGTGGACGCACACCCTGATGATGCTCGAAGACCTGCGGCAGCCCACGGCTACCCTGGCGTTGGGCGCGCTGCTGCACGATATCGGCAAACCGCCCACGTTCGTCGTGCGCGAGCGCATCCGCTTCGACGGCCACGTGGAAGTGGGCGTGAAGATGGCTGCGGATGTCTGCCGGCGCTTGAAGCTATCGTCGTGGGAAACCGAGCGCGTGCTGGACCTCGTGGCCCAGCACATGCGGTTCAAGGACTTTCGCCAGATGCGGCGCTCGACCCAATTGAAGTTTCTGGCTCTGGACGGGTTCGAGGAGCACCTCGAGCTGCACCGGCTCGACTGCCTGGCGAGCCACGGCGACCTGGGCGTCTACGAGGAGGCGCGACGCATGATGGAGGAAACGCCGGCCGAGGTGATCAGGCCGGCGCCTTTGGTGAACGGCCGCGACTTGATCGAGCTCGGCTACCAGCCCGGCCCGCGCTTCAAAGAGATTCTCGATACTGTTCGCGACGCCCAGCTCGAAGGGAACCTCAAGACGCGCGAGGAAGGGCTGGCGCTGGTGCGGGAGCGATTTTCGGTGCTGGAGACGATTCATGTCGAGCCGTCCGGCGGGCCACGCATCGCCGGCGACTGACAGCTGGCTATCTGCCTTCCGCTATCTCGATCGCTTTCAGCAGCGCCCGGGCCTTGTTCAAACTCTCCTCGTACTCACGCGCCGGCACTGAATCAGCGACAATGCCGGCGCCCGCCTGCACGTAGGCCATCCGGTCGCGGGCGACGATGGTGCGGATGGCGATGCAGGCGTTGAGATTCCCCGAAAAATCGGCGTAAAGCACGGCGCCGCCGTAAAGGCCGCGCCGCGTGGGCTCGAGTTCGTCGATGATCTCCATGGCCCTGATCTTGGGCGCGCCGCTAAGCGTTCCGGCCGGGAAGCACGCGGCCAGCGCGGCGTAGCTGTCGCAGTCGGAGTGCAACGTCGCTTCGAGCCGCGAGACCAGATGCATCACGTGGGAGTAACGCTCCACAAACATGAGCTCGCGGGGGCGCACGCTGCCGGTTTCCGCCACGCGGCCGAGGTCATTGCGCCCGAGATCCACCAGCATGAGATGCTCGGCTCGTTCCTTTTCGTCGGCCAGCAGCTCGCGCTCGAGTGCCAGGTCTTCGTCTTCGTTGCGGCCCCGCGGGCGCGTCCCGGCGATGGGCCGGTATTCGAGTGCGCGGCCGCTGACTTTCACCAGCATCTCCGGGGAGGACCCGATCACCGTGAGCGGCCCCAGGCGGAGGAAGTAGAGGTAGGGCGAGGGATTCACCACGCGCAGTGCCCGGTAGACTTCGAACGCCGGCACGCGCAGCGGCGCAGCCAGGCGCAGCGAAAGCACCACCTGGAAGATGTCCCCGGCCAGGATGTATTCGTGCGCGCTCCGCACGATTTGCTCGTACCGTCGCCGCGTAAGGCTAGAAGTGACCGGCAGCGGAGCCCGGCGAGAGCGGCCCGGCCGCGAAGGCAGCGGCACGTGCTGCGATTCGAGCGTGCGCCGCATGCGCTCGAGCTCCCGCACGGCCGCACGATATTTGCCCTCCAAAGTACCCGCTCCCAATTCAGTGAAGACGTTGGAGATGATCAGCATCCGATGGGCCACGTGGTCGAAAGCCACTAGATGGCGGTAGTACATGAAAAATGCGTCGTCGAGCTCGACGTCGGGTTCGACGCGCGGCGGAAGATGCTCGAGCTGCCGCACCGCTTCGTAAGCCACGTACCCGACGGCGCCGGCCGAGAAGGGCGGCATGCCGGCGGGCTCGGCCGTGCAATAACGGCTTCCCGTCTCGCGCAAGTAGTCGAAGACGTTGCCGGACTCCGCCATCCGCCGCCCGTCCCGCGTCACCGTGATCTCGCGGCCGCGGCAGGCGACAGTCTGGAAGGGGTCAGCGCCGAAGTAGGTGTAGCGCGCCACGCGTTCACCGCCTTCGACGCTCTCCAGCAGAAAGCTGTACGGGTGGGCGGTCTCCCGGGCGGGGTTCGCGAGCTTCAGATAGGCCGCCACCGGGCTCACCAGATCGGCCACCACGGCGGTCGCCACAGGGATAACGTTGCCGCGGCGCGCCAGGCGCTTGAATTCGGCGAAATCGGGAAAGACGTTGGAGAGAGGCTGGCTCATGGGTTCATTGAATCATTTAGATAACGGTGGGCGATAGGTGCCCTCGGCAATCGCCAATCGTGATTCGTCAATCGACAATTCACTTCATCCCGACCGATGACCGAGGCCCTGAAGCGCAGCCTGCTCCATGAGCGCCCGCGGGGCGGACTGTCCAGTCCATATCTCAAACTGGCGCGCGCCCTGAGCCACCAGCATCTCGATGCCGGAAATGGTGACCAGGCCGCGACGCCGGGCGTCGGCCAGCAGGCGCGTTTCGAGTGGGTGGTACACCATGTCGAAAACCACGCGGACGCGCAGCCGGGCGAGGTCGGTGGGCACGGCGTCCACGTGCGGCGACATGCCGACGGGCGTGGCGTTGATGACCGCGTCCACGTCGAGGCCGTCTGTCTCCCCCCACGGCACCACACGTGCGGAGATGCCCCGTGCCAGCCGGCGCGCCGACGTCTCGCGGCGCGCAGAGATCAGCACCTCAGCGCCTTCGGCGCGCAGGGCGTAAGCCGCGGCCCGCGCGGCCCCGCCCGCGCCCAGCACCAGGGCGCTACAACCGGCCAGACGCAGGCGCTTGGCGAGCACTTCCACCACCGCCGCCGCGTCTGTGTTCCAGCCCATCCATTTTCCGTGCTGCACGGCCACAGTGTTGCAGGCCTGAATTTCCGCCGCCAGCGGCTCCACCCAATCGAGCTCGCGGATGATCGACGTCTTGTAAGGCATGGTGACGCTGAAGCCGGAGAGGTGCAGACGGCGCGCCAACGCCAGAAAATCGTCGAGCTTGCCGGTTTCGCACGGCAGGTAGAGGGCGTTCACGCGCTTGGCGTGCAAGGCGGAATTCTGCATCGCGGGAGAGAGCGAGACCGAGGCCCGCGAGCCCACCACCGCGTAAAGCAGCGTGCGGGGGCCGAGCCTGTCTACCCGGTAGACCGCGCGCATCAGTTGGGCTGGAAGCTGGCCGGAAGCCACCGCGAGGTGATGGCCAGCCGAGCCGTAGGTGAATGCCGATCCCCACTTGAGTGCCAGCAGGCGCGAGGGCAGGCCGGAGGGGCCGAGAGCGTGCGCCGCCAGCCTTCCCTTCGCTTGATGCGCGCGGAGCAACTCCGCCAGGCGCAGGTTGTCTTGCAGCGTGCACGCGTGGGTGGCGATTTTGACGAAGGCGACGGGCAGGGCGGCGAGCTTGCGGTAGAGCGGGTTGAGCGGCGGCGTTCGGCGGTAATCATGATGTGAAACGATCACCTTGGCGGGGCGAAGGCGGTCTAGGACTTTCGTTCCGGCCCGAAGAACGGATTCGACCTCAACATCCACCCGGGGGCAGCCTGCGCGCACCGCGGCTTCCAGGCGTTCGATCTGCTCGGCGACCGTGCCTGCGAAAAGTCCGCCGGCCTCCGTGCGCCGGCAGGTGGCGATGGTGTGGGGTCCGTGCAGTCGCACCAGCGTTTGGTGAAGCTCGGCCTCGAAGCCCGTCCAATCCTGAAGGTAATCGAGGCGAAGCTCGCAGCCAATCCGAGAGCCGACGATGCCGGAGGCCTGGGCCTCCATGGCGGCCAGGGTGGGCCCGGCGAGGGTTGCGAAGATGCGTGGAGCTGCAGATCTTGACACGGGCTAAGGTCGATTGCAGATTCGAGGCTCGACTATAGGGTTTCGGGCAGGGAAAAGGCAACCAGTTTGGAAGCCCGGACGGTTGCGATGTCAGGGTCGCGCGGCGTCCCGGAACCCGCGAGCAAAGAACAGCAGTGTGGGTGAGTTGGCCGGGGTGAATTTCGCTTGACTTGGCGGCAACGGGATTCCTATCATCGAGCCATCGCTGGAAAGGAGGTTATCCATGATCATGGAGTGTAACTTAAGCGAGGGTGCTGAGGCATAGGCG
>Ga0335081_10016389_pt1 | contig 11991 bp, 7 predicted proteins | sample Lox_Sample_35_FD_206713 | JGI IMG/M metagenome (GOLD analysis project Ga0335081, IMG submission 206713) | Soil microbial communities from Loxahatchee National Wildlife Refuge, Florida, United States - Lox_Sample_3.5 | ecosystem: Environmental > Terrestrial > Soil > Wetlands | place: USA: Florida... | reverse complement strand
ACCCCATCGCGAGATAGCGGGTGCGGCGAAGGTATAAGACCGCCACGGTAGTCGCTAACAGGATAAGCGCCGCTGCGGCGGCGTCCGGCCAGGACAGGGAATTTCCCGGATGAGGGTAATACACTGCAAGCCTGGCAGGCCAAAACATCTTCCCAATGTATGTGACATAGGAGATGGCCGCGTTTCCCAGGCGCAGCGAGACCGGTAATGCGGATGTGTCCGCCACCGTACCTCCAGAACGTCGCGCAGCAATGAAGGTTATGGCCGAACTCGCGACGCTCATCAACAACAGGGGAAGTTTTTCCATCGACAGGCGCAACCACCGGCTTGGGGCGTTGCGATCCGTATATCGTTGCAATGGCCAGTAGTCGAGAAGTAGCAGGACGATCGGGAGGCTCACCGCGGCGGGCTTAGACATCAGTGCCATCGAAAACAGGACCATGACAGCGAGATATCTTTTCCAGCCGGGCCGCCGAACCCACAAGCCGTATGCCCCAATCGTGAGCAGGGAAAAAAATGTGCTGAGCAGGTTTTTCCGTTGCGCCACCCACGCGACACTCTCCACGTTCAGCGGGTGCACCGCAAAGAGTGCCGCCACCAGCATGCTGCGCCAGCGGGCGCCGGTGGCCCTGTGCAGAAGCAGGAACAAGAGTAGAACATTGGCTGCATGCAACAGGACATTCACCAGGTGCTGAGGCCCGGCGTTCAGGCCAAACACCTGACAATCTGCCATGTGGGAGAGCCAGGTGAGAGGATGCCAGTTCGACTGATAAAAAGTCGTAAAAGCCCAAACAACATTGCCGGGATTCAGACCGGTGCGGACATGAATGTTCTGGGTGACGTACTGACTGTCGTCGAATTCGAGGAATCCATGGTGCCGGACTTGACCGTATAAGACGAGAGTGATGAGCACGAGCAGGAGTCCCGGCAGTATCGGTTTCTGGCGGAACTTGCTGATAAACAGATCAAGCGGCGTGAAACTCATTTACTCTCACCTGTCATATCAGCAGAGACGCTCGGGCGATTCTGCGGGCAAAACCCGGCCCTCACCAGCGCTCGCAGCGGGATTGGCACACTCGCGGTGCCTGACTATTGCTTCCCACCGCGCTTTGCAACGGGGCGTCTCTCATGATCGTATTCCCGAATCCCCTAACGCTCACCTATGCCGCGGTGAACTGGTACCCTGGTGAGCATGGCCATGGCAGGTGAGGGTGCACGAGTTAGTAGCTCGGCTATATGAAATAGGACTGACGCCGTTCGGCGCAACCACGTTGATATCGAAGTTCACCAGACGCTCACCTGATATGTAGGGACTGGTTGCGCCCATTCCGTGCGCGGTGTGACAGGTCGAACAGGTAAAGCCATCGTTAATGTGGCGGTTGTGCTCCGTGAAACTCGAGTTGGTCATGATAAGGCTCAGATCGTGGCACTTCCCACACAGCCCGTAGGGACCATTCACCGTCAGATCGGGATTGGGAAACAGGTTCGTGATCAACTGGCCGGGAGCCGGGGCCTGCGAGAACTCATAGCGGCGCTCCAGAATGTGGGTGAACTTCGACCCGTGTGGTCCATTCGGTCCGCTGCCCCCAAACTCGCGGTTGTCATCACTGTTATGGCAATCGCTACACAGAATTTGCGTGCCCATCGAACGTCCCTGGCTCACCCCATCAAGGTTCACCATGAACTGGCGCAAGCTGGGCTGCAAGAATGGACTGCTCCGGGGGTGAGTTACCGGATGGCTTGAGGTGGCGTTGGTACTGAATTGCGGAATGACATTCAGGGGATCGGGCGCCGAGACTGCCCAGGCAGGCAGGTACCCGAAAACGGGATTGCTGACTTTTCCCGTGCTGGTGCCGTGGCATCGCAGACAGTTCTCATACTGATTCACTGCAGGGTAGATAACCGTCACTCCATCCGTCGCGCTGATACCCGCCACATTCGTCTGCGAGACGCGAATCACCGGCGGAGCCGGAAACGTTGTGACCTTGTTGGCAGCGTGCCCATTATGACAGTCGGCGCAGGTGGCATGCCGGTTCTGGTTCAGCAATACGCTTTCGGCGGCATCATGCATGTTATTTCCCGTAGTGAACGGGTGCCCGATCTTGGCGAACTCCCCAAATACATTGGCGATCGGAGGAGAAAGGTTCGAACCGCCACTGTGGCAGGCAATGCAGTCCTGCTCGTTTGCACCCCGCAGCAGTCGTGCCGGACCCTGCGCATTATGCGGCATGTGGCAGGCGTTGCATCCGTTCTGCGCGACCGTTCCGTAGCCGCCGACATACGGTTGATTCGTCGTCGTGTTATTCGCCGTGGCGTGGATGCTGGTACCCCATCCCGCCAGATGGTTCGTCTGTCCTGAGATCACACGATCAGGATCATGGCAATCAAGACACATCTGGCTGCCCGAGCTGTCGACGACCAGGAAATTCAGATTAACCGTATCTCCCGCCTGCACGTGAGGGTTGTGACAACTGGTGCATTCGATGTTGCCCTTCACCAGTCTCACACGGCCGCTCGGGTCGCCGGTTTTGCCCTGGGACACGAGGCTGGCGATGAGGTCCGGTGCGTCCTTCAGCGGAAGCGCAAGACTGAAGGGATGCGAAGACTGCAGCGCCGTACCAAAAACATCGGAACTTTTCATCGACCCGGTGATCGGGATTCTGTGATAGGCGATGGTCTGCCCTACGGCCACGGTACCATCATGACAACTCAGACACAGACTGCTGTCGGCGCCGAGCACAGGCTGTGCTCCCTTCTCGGCGTAAGTGGTACTCGTGTAGGTCGTATATGTCGCGGTGGAGAGTTGCTGGTCCCACAGAGGAGTGATACCGCCCAACCCGGAATGGGGAGCATGGCAGTACAGGCAGGCCTGCGATGCGATGCCATGCACCGGCGATGAACTGAACGGAGAAAGATCGTGTGCCCCCAGCACGTCCTGCTGCACCTGTCCCGCCACGCTGGCCGCAATCAGCAGGATTATTCCGCACGCCCAGGAAAGCTTGGTCACTGCGTGCCTCCCGCGGCCCGGCTGTTCAACGCGTGATACTGAAAGACCTCGACCCGACGGTTGTAAGAATCCACTACATAGACCCGATCGTTGTGATCAATGAAGACTCCGGCCGGCGCCTGAAAATCCCCCAGCCCCGTGCCCTTGTTCCCGAAGTAGTAAAGCAGTTGGCCCTGGCGATCGAACACCTGCACAAGATTCAACAACCCTTCCGCAACGTAAATGTGGCCTTCCGAATCGACGCCAACTCCCTTGGGACGGAAAAAATCTCCTTCGCTGTCGCCGGGTCTTCCAATCGCATACTGAAATTGGCCGGAGCGGTCCACTTCCTGAATGCGGAAATTCATCGCATCCACCACAATCAGGTTCTTGCCGTCCAGCCGCAACTCCGTGGGAAAGTTGAACTCACCCTCGGCCGCGCCGCTTTTTCCGATGGTCTGCAGCACGCTACCCTGCATATCGAGAACAAAAATCTTGTTGCGCAGAGTGTCGGTCACATAGATCCGCTGTTCGTCGGAATCGACCGCGATTCCGGTAGGCCGCTTGTAGAACCCCTCTCCGCCTTTAATGCTGCCGATCACCCGGCGCAACTTGCCATTGGCGTCAAAAACGAAGATTTTCCCCGCCTGCGAGTCGGTAACGTAGATGTTGTCCTGCTTGTCCACCGCCACGCACTGGGGCGAGCGCAGGGGATCCCTGCCCTCCAGATGCGAGATGAACCTGTACCGCTGTTGCGGGAAATCGAAGATGTGAATGCCCATCGCTCCGGGATCGGTGACGATCACGCGGTCGCGGGAATCCGTGACCACGCTGTACGGCCGCTGCATGCGATGAAAATCCGGCGGGCCGGCCACGATATCCAGGACCTTGTTCCAGAAACCGCGCTTGATGCCGACTTCGCGCTGCGAGCTGAAACTGCGCTCGAAGACCAGCTTGCGCCCCTGCGGCAGCAGCAGGACCGGCACCGTTACCTCGGTGGCTTTCGGCTTTCCGCCCGCCGCATATGCCGGCGTAAAGGCCAGCAGGACCGTAGCGAGAAGAACCAGCGAACAGGACTTCCGGGACCGGGAATGCGCTAGAAGAAATTGAACCATCGCGAGATCCCGAAGTAGTAGGAGGCGACCATGCTCGGCGGCAGGCCGGAGGCGCTGAAACCCTGCTCGAATTTACTATATCCGGCATTCGCGTCCAACTGACGGAAGTGGTACTGGACGCGCGCGAGGAAGCTCAGGCCCCGGTTTTCCGAGCCCGTCGTCCCGCTCAGCGTATTGCTGAACGAGCGCGAGTAGCTGGCGGTCAGGATGAGCCGGCGGATGGGATTGCTGCCGATGCCGATTCCATACGCGTGGCCACCGTAGAAGACCAGGTCGGTCGGCAGGATGACCGGAGGCAACGGCGCGGGAACCAGTCCCGTGGAGGTCAGCAGGGAGTTGCCGCTGCTCTTCGTATAGGTCCCATTGACGCCCAGGTATCTCCCGCTTATGCCGGCCGTGAAGAATTCCGTGGAATTGCCGTACCCCGGCAGATTCAGCACGTTGGTCGAACCGCCGGCGCCGACATTCCAGGTATAATGCCATAGCCTGTGCGACACATTGCCGTTGTAGCTGAGGCCCGAGGTGGTATAGCCGATCAGCGCCGACTGCATGCTCTGGGTGTAGCTGGTGGAGCCGCTCACATTCCACTCGCCGAAGCGCCGGGAATAGTTGGCCAAAGCCGTAAATCCCGTCGTGTCCTGGCTGCTGGGATTGGTGCTTGCGTGGGATATGCTGAATGACGTGCTCAGGTTTCCACCCAGCAGATATCGCCAGTAAGTTAACGATCCGGTTTCAACCATCGCGCTGAAGCTTTCGCCCAGGTAGCCCTGCTCGCGGTACTCAATGTCCCCCACCGTGAACATGTGGTCGTTGATCTTGTAGCTGCCATACGTGTTTACGTCATAGGCGCTCGAGCTTGTGCCGGGAACAACCTGTTGTACGATCCCTCCGGCGGAGATGACATTCTGGTAGAGCGAACCCAGCAGATTGTCGGTGTAGTTGGCTGATATCCCCATGTCAAGCTTGTACAGCGGGTGGATGGTGATACCAGTGCTGACGGTATCGATCTTTCCCGAGTACGTCGTGTTGTCGAAGTCCGAGTTGAAGCTCGAGTGACTATAGGTGGCCGTGAAAGAGCCGTGCAGAGGGAGAAAATGCTGGACGCCAAAATTGAATGAATTATTCGTGGACTCTCCCGTCTGCGGCGCCTCGTTGGTGAAGATTTCCGGAAACTGCGAGTTGTTGCCCGAATCCACATAGCCGGCATTGAGCTTGAACCCGGCAATCTGGTAGAAGGCGTGAACGTTGAAGGCGTGATAACTGGAGAGCGCGTCGGTAGTTTCTCCGTACAGGGAGTTATCGGCGTGGCCCTCCAGATAGCCAAACCAGAGGTTGGGAAGGCCAGGCTTGTTCACCGCCCACCCGATATTCAGCGAGTCGCCCGTCCCGTTGGTCGTGTAATTGGGGAATCCCGGCAGTCCGAAGATTCCGCTGCTGTTGTAGCTGTAGTTGTAGCTGATGGTGCCGGGATAATTGCTGCCGGAAAAGATGTTGGCGCTGGCCGACACTCCGCTGCCGCTGGTGATGGATTGCGAATTGGAATTCAGCCGCGACTGGTCAAGATAGGGGTCGATGTTGAACGAGACAAAGTTGGGGCTGTAATAGTAACCGGCCAACTGGGCGTTACCGCCGTAGTTGAAGCTGTGATCGGAGGCGGCAAAGTTGCCGTAGTCGGCGGCGTAGCCGGCCGTCAACTGGGCGTTCAGGTTCATGCTCACGTTTTCGCCGATCGTCACCTGCGCGGGGGCGCGCGCAACGGCAATCAGGAGCAGTCCGGCAGCCATCCAGATGTTAAGTCGCTTCATGCACTATTGCCCGTCGGAGCGAGACTTACGAAACGTTCAGTGCACGAGCGATGCCGTTTCGAGATTAAGATAAAGCCTGTGTTTTCAGGAGATAAGCGATGGGGAAGGGAAGGCCTTTCAGACGGCTTTGGGGCATCCACCACAGCACGAAGGTGAAATCACGCAACCAGCGGCGGTGAAAGGAACGGCTCTAGTTGCTGAGGTGCCTCAGGGGCTAAAGCCCCGTCTCATTGCCTCCGTTACGGCACAGCTAAAGCTGTGCCCTTTCAAGTCCGCGATCGCCTGCAGTCTTGAAAGGGCACACGCGCGTTCGTTTTACAGCTCTTCCACTTTCGCACCGGCGCGCAGCTTCTTGTCGAGGCTGGAGCGGAGCTGTTCCCGCTTCTGAATTTGCAGGTTCTGCTGCAGCGACGCCTTCACCTCATCGAAGCTTCGCAGGCGCGGAGGAGTGTGGGCATTCAGCCGGATGACGGTATAAATTCCGGCGAACTGAAGCAGGTCGCTCACCTGGCCGGGTTTCATGCCGTCCAGCACTTTCAGCACATCCGGAGGAAGCTTGCCGCGGTCAACGTCTTTGTGGTCGCCCATCATCACCCGGTAGTCGTCTTCGGAAATCTTCTCCGCCAGCACGCCGAAGCTCTCGTAGTCTTTGGTTGCCTTTGCCTGTTTGTAGGCGTCGTCGGCCCGCTTGCGCGCCTCTTTCAGTTGCGCCGCGGTCGCCTTGGCCGGCGGCATGACCGAAATGGTCTGGAAGGAGAAAGACTCCGGCACGCGGAACTGGTCGGGATTTTTGTCGTACCAGGCTTTGGCCTGCGCCATGGTGACCGCGGACTTGCTCTCGACCTGCTGCTGCAGCACTTCATCGATGAGCAAAGACCGCCGGATTTTGACCCGTAGTGTCTGCTCCGAGCCGCCGCCTTCCGTCCTTACGTAATTCCTGTAGTCATCCGGGTTCTTGAACTGCTTGCGGAAGTCCACCACCGCCTTGTCCAGCCTGGCGGTCGAGACCGTCAGCCCGCGCCTTACCGCGTCCTGGTACACCAGCTCCTCGAAGACAATCATCTTCAGCGCGCCCTGGCGGATGGAGGGCTCCAGCTCCGGGGGAAAGGTCCCGCGGTGCTGGCGGGCATAGGGGAAGATGTTGTACATCTCGCGCAACAGGTCGTTGTCGGTGAGGACCGTTCCGTTGACCCGGGCGACGGGTTTGCCGACAGGCTGCGGCGCCGCGGGGCCGGCCGGTTTCGCGGCTGCCGCGGAGGCGTGCGCCGAAACCATCTGCCCGTACAGCGGCATGCCTGCCATGACCAGGATTGCGCAGATCAGTGAGCGGTACTTCATACATTCCTCGCAGAAAGAAGGGGGAGGATATCCTCCCCCGAAAGGCACTCCAGACTCACTATGTGGTCGGGATTACGCCGTTGTGCATTTCGTTACCCTCGCCGCCGTGGCAGTTGCGGCAGAACTGCGCTGCCGAGTTGCTGGTCGGTGAGCCGGGATTGTAATAGCCGCGCACGAAGAACATCGTCTGATAGGTGCCAGGCACCGTCGCGATGGTTCCATTCCAGGCGGTCATACTGTGCTGGTCGTGGCAGGTGGTGCAGGCAACGCCGTTCGTGTACGTGGCGCCGGCGAACTTCGCCAGGCTGACGGTGAAGCCGTAGTCCAGCACGAACTGCGCCGAGTGCGTACCGTTCATCAGCAGCTTGCCGTTGGCGTCGAAGCTGCAGTCCCAGTTGTACTGGCCCCCGCAACCGACGGTCGCCAGCGGACCCACCGGGTGGTCGTTGTTGTAGTCGCCGGCGGTCATGTTGTCATAGCCGCGGCCGAGCAGGGTGGGAGCCGTTCCGCCGATCTGGTTGGGAATGGTTTCCACGGTCTGGCCCTTCATCATGCCGTTCAGCGCGATGTTGCCGTCGTGGCAGCTCAGGCAGAACATGACGCCCGTCGCCGGGTCATGCGCGCCGCCCGACTGGTTGGCTGGCAGGGTGATGGCATAGGTGCCGTTGTCGCCGAAGGCGAAGGTCTGGTTGTAATACGGCCCGATATCAGCGCCCCACAACGCAGAGTCGCCCGACGTTGGGTCGGTAGTGTTGATGCCGTTGCCGTGCGCGCCACTGTGTGGAGAGTGACAGGCCACGCAGCCACGGCCGTAAACCAGGTGAGCGCCCAGCACGTCGGTCGTTGGCGTGTACTGCGGAACCGCCGCCATCGCCACCGCCGCCGCCGCCAGCACCACCAGAAGGATTAACATCGTTTTCTTCATGAGATCGATCTCCTGATATCACTGCGGTCTTCTACTGCTTTATAGAGGCCAGGCCCCAACAGCCCCCGCCTATGTGAATGCATGTAGCTGGCCGAAATGAACCCCCGTCCAGAAATGGGAAAAACAACTGTAAGTTGATGAAAACAGGAAGGAAAATCAGGCTTGGGGGAGCGGGGTGGGGTTGCTGTCAACTTTTGAAGTGCGTTAAATGATCCACTTGCCCTGCTGCGTAGGTCAAATCCCGCAATTGTGGGGGCACCTTCGGGGGATAAAAACGCCCTGAAATCAAGGCGTTGCTTCAGCCGACACTGGCCGGTTTTCAGCTTTGAAAGGGCACGGCTTTAGCCGTGCCACCAGGGGGCCGATCTTTGAAGGGGCACGCCTTTAGGCGTGCCGCTTGAGGCCTGACTTACCAGCGGCTTCAGCCGCTGAGGTGACCTCAGGGGCTGAAGCCCTGTGTCTTGCACATCGTTACGGCACAGCTAAAGCTGTGCACCTTCAAAACCGCGATGGCGCGATTTTTGGTTTTAAAAGGGCACGGCTTTCCGGGGGTCCCCGGCAGACGCCGCTTTCGCGTCTGCTGGTGGGTTAGCCGTGCCGCCAGGGGGCCGATCTTTGAAGGGGCACGCCTTCAGGCGTGCCGCTTGAGGCCTGACTTGCCAGCGGCTCCAGCCGCTGAGGTAACGCCTCTTCCCACTTCGAACGCAAAAATGCCGGAAACAATGACTGCTCTTCGGCACTTTCACTCAGAAATCCTGTCTCTTTCCCACTCGCGCTAGCCTATTTTGCCTCCGAGCTTGCCTGCGGCGCTACTGGGGCGCTCTTTGCGCTCTCGGTGGCGCCTGCGCCGCCCTTTGCCTCGGCCGCCTCTTTTTCTTTCTTCAACTGCTCCGCCTCGGCATCAGTGACGTAGCGGAACATCTGAACCCGGCCCTGATACTGCTCCGAGGTGACGACGCGGTTGGATTTGTTGTCGATGGCGATGCCCCAGGGTTCCTGGAACTGCCCGGGATATCCGCCGAAGCCGCCGAAGTAAATCAGCAGGCGCCCCTCTCTGTTGAAGACCTGCACCCGCTGCTGCATGCTATCGACCACCCAGATGTGTCCGTCGCGGTCAACCGCGATGCCTTTCGGGCGGGAGAGGTAACCGGGTCCGTCGCCGCTCCTGCCGATGGTGCTGATGAAGTTTCCGTCGGCGTCGAAGATCTCAATCCGGTTGTTCAGCGTATCGGCGACGTAAACGTTGCCGTCGCCGTCAAGCGCAACGTTGGTGGGCAGCGAAAACAGTCCCGGCTCGGTCGCCAGGTGTTTGGTGCTGGGAGTGCCGATCTTGCGCACAAGCTTGAAAGTGTCGGCGTCAAAGACGTCCACCACATCGTTGCCGGTATCGACAACGTAGAGCAGACGGTTGGTAGTGTCGATGGCCATGCCGCCGGGGCGCACCAGCACATCGGCTCCGAAGGAGCTTTCCTGCTGGTGCTTCGGACTGATGACCCCGACGTGATGCAGTTTGTCGTCGGTAAAGAAAATGCGGTCGTTATCATCGACGGCCAGACCGACCAGCATCGCAAAGTGCCCGTCCTGGCCATTCTTGATCAGCTGCACTTCTTTGGTCTCAGGATTGAAGATGAAAATGGCGCCTACAGCCTGGTCGGCCGCGTAAACGTTCCCCTTCGAATCAAAGGCGACACCGTAGGTGCGGATAAGCTGGAAAGGCACGTCCAGTTTCTGTTCTTCCGGAGGCTTGGTGCCCGCCAGACGGTCCATCCAGCCCTGCTTCGGCTTCGTCTTGCCTTTCTTCGCGATGGCGTTCCAGTCGATTTTCTCGCCGGTAAACTGCTGCACGAACTTGACCCGCGCGATCGCCGGCGGGTTGGGCCAGACGATCTTGCTGATGTCGAAGTTCACGCGTTTGGGCAACCCCGCGTTTGGATCGACGGGGCCTTTGGTCTTCTTTTGCGCGTAGCTGAGGTGCGGAAACAGCAACGCGATGATGAGGGCCAAAATCAGGATGGCGATTTTCGTCCACAGATGATTCGGAAGCTTACTTTGCGCAGACATCGTCAACTCTCCGTGCATAACTATTTCGGCCGTATCAGCGAGTCCTTGTGGCAGGTGTCGCAGAACGCCATGCCAATTTTCTGGTCTTTCACCAGCAGGTCGGCCTGGGCCGAGGAATGCGGCTGGTGGCATGTCAGGCAGGTCATCTGATCCGCCGCAGGATTCTTTCTGTCCACCGGACCGGTCACGGGGTGGAAGTCCACCGGATGTCCGGTGTTGTACTTCAGCGTCAGCACCGGCACATGGTAGGGCTGTGGGAGCTTCACCTTGCCGCCGAAGATGGCGATCATGTTCTGGCCGTCCACCTTTTCCGCCACCGTGTCGGGACCGTGGCACTCCAGGCAGAGACTGTTGACGCTGGCGGTGCGCAGCAGATGCGGATTGTCGCCGCCGTGCGGCTCATGGCAGGTGGCGCAACCGGTTTTGAAGGCGGGCTGGTGCAGGTGCGCCTTCTTCTGCTGTTCCGCCTGCTCGCTGTGACAGGTCAGGCAAGCGTTCACGGGGTCCGGCTGCACAAAGCCCGGCGTCCTGCCGGCGTGAGGATTGTGGCAGGCGATGCAGTCGCCCTGCGCTCCAGGATGCTGCACCTTCGCTTTCTCGATCTTCTCCGCCTGCTCGCTATGGCAGCTTACGCACAGCGCTTTGGAATCGGCCTGGGTCAGCACCACCTTGCCGTCCTTGGCGGGAGCGTGACAGGTGTCGCAGTTACGGCCGTCGAACGGCGCGTGGGTGAAGGCCTGCATCAGTTTGGGCTGTGACGACTGGTGGGGATCGTGACACTGGACGCAGTTGGCGGTGGCGAACGGCTGGCCCTGATGCGCCTTGATCAGGTTGGCGTCTTTCACGTCGTGGCAGTCCACACAGAGCGCGGGAGCGGCCTTGGTGAGGTGATAATCGAACTCCTGCTTGCCATGCTCGCCAACTTTGTGCGTGACGTGGCAGGTCTCGCAGCCCATGTCGAGCGCGGCGTGACGGCTGCCTTTCGCCGGAACATTGACCCCCTGCTTGTGGCAGCTCAGGCAGAGGTTCTGGTCCTTGTCGCCGGAGGTGGGCTTCAGCAGCTGGTACTTGTTGTCCGATTGATGCGGGTCGTGACACTTGACGCAGTCGCGGACCGCCGGAGGATGCACCGTTCCTTTCAGGTCGGCGGCATTGTGATCGGCATGGCAGGTGAGGCACAGCGCCTGTGGAGTGTTGGTGGTCAGCTTGACCCGTGTGACATCTTTGGTCACCCGGATTTCATGACAACTGGTACAGCCCGTCGCAATGGCCGTGTGGACGAACTTTCCCTTCGCCTTGTCAGCGTGACACTCGGCGCACTTGGCCGGATCGGCATTCTTGTCAAGAGGTACCGGGTGCACCCCAGCGAACAGGTAACTCCCTCCCCACAGCGTCAGTGCCGCCACCAGAACCCGAACTACCCTTCTCACCACACCCTCCATCCGGTAACTCTGGTGCACGGCAAAGGCCGTTATCGGGGAGCCTGCTCGCCCCTAAGCCGCATCTGACGTAAGTGATTGATGTTGCAGGCGAAGTTAACTGCCGGTGGAGGTGATTCATGGACTGTGGAAAGGCCTTCCTGGACCTCCGGAAATGGGTATTCCTCCCCACCCGAAAGTGAAAACACCCACTGTGCCGGGATGGCAAAACCAGCTCAGCGGGACATCGCGGCGCAATCTGCCTTCGCCGTCGCACGGGCCTGTTGTCGGCCTAAGTTGGTGACCACAAGGATGCAACTCACGCTGGCCAGCAGTGCCAGCC